>Ga0207421_10006091_pt1 | contig 13247 bp, 13 predicted proteins | sample SodLakKL_010_SED_4_FD_187542 | JGI IMG/M metagenome (GOLD analysis project Ga0207421, IMG submission 187542) | Alkaline sediment microbial communities from Lake Tanatar, Kulunda Steppe, Russia - 8KL_010_SED (SPAdes) (version 2) | ecosystem: Environmental > Aquatic > Non-marine Saline and...
ACGGCCCGGCCAGCACTGCCGCCATCTCCACTACCCTCATTCCGCTAAGAATTTTCATATTCGATTGTGTTTTCGTTTAGAAGCTTTATTCGAAGATAACTTTCGTGGTAATAGCATGCATCGGATTTCGCGCAGAGTCGCCAAGTTAATGCAAAGAGCGCGAAGAATTCTACCCTCTCTCCGCGTTAATATGCTCAGATGCACTTGACACCTGTTTAGGTGCCTCGCACCGTTTAGGGCGGTCTCCGTTCCGAAGCCTGCGCCTGTTTGGTTCTCCGCCTGGCCGGCGGTTCACGTTATACTCCACTGTCGTTCCGCTGGATGTGATAGGCAAAGCGCAGCGACAGCGAAGCCAAACGGCGCGGGTAAGCCAGCTGGCTTACCCAGCCTAAACGCGAGCGATAGCGAGTCAAACAGTTGTACTTTGTATCTGAGCCCTAGCTCACTTCCACCAAAACCCACATTCCATAAAATTCCAAAGCACTCTCCTTAACGTTCGGCATTCTGCCCCAACTCCCTTATTTTTAGCACAAAGAAAGAAACTTATTTATCCATCCATATCATTTGATTCCGACATTATGAATTTCCTTTCCAATCTGGGCCTATCAGGTCTCAATTACGGCACAAGCACCGGCCAGGAATATCTGGGCAGTGAAAAGTCCTCCAAAACCATCACCAGCTATTCTCCTGCCGACGGTTCGGTAATTGGTGAAGTAACGCTCACTACGCGCGAAGAATACGATCAGGTTGTAGAAGCCTCTGTTAAGGCATTCGATACCTGGCGCATGATGCCAGCACCGCAGCGCGGCGAGATTGTCCGCCAGATTGGCCTCGCGCTCCGGGAGCACAAAGACGACCTCGGTCGTCTGGTTTCCTGGGAGATGGGCAAAATCTATCAGGAAGGCCTGGGTGAAGTTCAGGAAATGATTGATATCTGCGATTTCGCCGTGGGGCTTTCGCGACAGCTGTATGGTTTTACTATGCATTCGGAGCGCCCGAGACACCGTATGTACGATCAATACCATCCGCTTGGACCGGTTGGCATCATTTCGGCCTTCAACTTTCCGGTTGCCGTTTGGAGCTGGAACGCCATGCTTGCAGCCGCCTGTGGCGATACCGTAATCTGGAAGCCATCCGAAAAAACGCCGCTTACCGCTGTGGCCTGCCAAAACATTGTGGCAAAAGTGTTAAAGGAGAACAACCTTCCTGAAGGTATTTTCTGCCTCATCAACGGCGACCGTGAGGTTGGCGAATGGCTGACCAGCGATAAGCGCATTCCCCTGATTTCGGCAACCGGCTCCACCCGCATGGGTAAGGAAGTTGCCAAAGTGGTTGGCGATCGTCTGGGCAAAACCATTTTGGAGCTTGGCGGAAATAACGCCATTATTATTTCGGATCAGGCCGATATCGAAATGGCCGTTCGCGCAACGGTTTTCGGAGCGGTCGGCACAGCCGGTCAGCGCTGCACGAGCACGAGGCGCATCATCATTCACGAAAAAGTATATGATCAGGTGAAGTCCCGTCTGCTCGAAATTTATGACAAGGTTCGTATCGGCAGCCCATTAGAAGATGATACTTTGGTTGGCCCGCTTATCGATAAAGATGCGGTTGCAATGATGCAGCGCGCGCTGGAAGAAGTCAAGAAGGAAGGCGGCTCGGTTATTTTCGGCGGTGAAGTGCTCGAGGGTGATGGATTCGAAAACGGACATTACGTTCGCCCGGCCGTGTGCGAAGTGAAAAATGAGTACAAGATCGTGCAGTCAGAGACCTTCGCTCCTGTTCTGTACCTCATGAAATACAGCACCCTCGATGAAGCCATTCACATGCATAACGATGTGGTTCAGGGGCTGAGCTCATCCATATTCACGCTTAACATGCGCGAGGCCGAAACCTTTTTGAGCCATGTGGGATCCGACTGCGGCATCGCAAACGTGAACATCGGAACAAGCGGCGCGGAAATCGGCGGCGCTTTCGGTGGCGAAAAAGAGACCGGCGGCGGGCGCGAGTCAGGCTCCGACGCCTGGAAAGCCTACATGAGACGCCAGACCAACACCATCAACTGGGGCGACGACCTGCCGCTTGCCCAGGGCATTAAGTTTGATGTATAGGTTGAGGTAATTGTATATCGGTTTATGAAAAAGCCGTCCGAAGTTAATTCGGGCGGCTTTTTTTTCGAAGCCACCGACTCGTACAGGCCTGTAGCCTGGGGAATTGGGGTTACCACCACACCCGGAGCTTCGCTGCCGGGCTGTGTCCGTCCAGGCCTTCAGCCTGGGGCATTTGGGTTAAATCATAACTCACAAATGGTTTTCCAAGGGTCGATTTATTGAGTAAATGCAAACCGGTGAAGTTTTCTACAGCCGTTTGATTTTACAATGTTCGAACCTCTTAAATAGGGCGACACAACACATCCGATACGCTAATTCAGCGTAATTAAAACTTTGCGAATAGCCTACTCGGAGAAAATAATGTTATTTTCATAACAACTATTCCCAAAGTCTCCCGAGGCTGAAAGCCTCAACGAACACAGCCTGATGCAACGCATCAGGTAGAATAAGGCCCCATTTCCGCAGGCTGAAAGCCTGCACGAGACTTAGCTTAATTCTACCACCGATTCACGAATAAAATTCCGCATCCGGAACCATTTTGAAATTAATCCCAAAACCTGTCCGGATCGTAATCAGTATGTCCATATTTTTTGAATAACCATTCCATTTCTTCTTTGAACGTCATTTTTAAATGATGTTCTTTTTGTTTTGAGATATACCGGGTTACAGCATCTAACCCAGATGCACTCACAGAAAATGCACCATAACCTGTTTGCCATGAGAAATTTCCAGGTCCATCTTCAGTTTGCTTAATCCAAACCGAACTTCGCTTTTTAACGTGTTCAATTACGTAAGCCAAAGATTTTGTCTTCGTCATTCGGAATAGAAGATGAATATGGTCTTCTACCGAATTAATTATAAGAACATTACAACCTGTGCTTTTAAGCACACCGGCCTTAAAAGCATGCAAATCTGGTCTGAAGGCATCAGACAAAACAGGTTTTCTGTATTTTGTGGCATATGCTAAATGTATGTATACGGCTGATAGAGACTGACTCATAATCGAAATATTTTATTATCGTTTCATGTTTCTCGATATAGAGCATCTCATTTGAATTTCCTTACAGATTTTCTCAAAACTCACAATCGTCCAGGCCTGTAGCCTGGAGAATTGGAGTTGCCACCACACCCGGAGCTTCGCTGCCGGGCTGTGTTCGTTCAGGCCTTCAGCCTGGTGTATATGAGTTTGATCAAGGTAAGATGTAGTTTTCCAGCATTTTTTGATAGTTAGGATGAATGAGCTAAAGATGAATAACTGGTTAAATGGGATATGATTTACAAATGGACAGAGTTTAGCTTACACTCCCGCCGGAGCATATTCAACCTAACATTTATCGATTCCCTCCAAAGTCTCCGGAGGCTGAAAGCCTCAACAAACACAGCCTGATGCAACGCATCAGGTAGAATGAGGCCCCATTTCCGCAGGCTGAAAGCCTGCACGAGACTTAGCTTAATTCTACCCCGCACTCACGAATAAAATTCCGCAGCCGGAACCATTTTGAAATTAATCCCAAAGGCTGTCTGGGGGGGTAATCCTATCATCTAAACTGTTCATAACTCCGACTCGTCCAGGCCTGTAGCCTGGGAATTGGGGTTGCCACCACACCCGGAGCTTCGCTGCCGGGCTGTGTTCGTACAGGCCTTCAGCCTGGGCATTTTTGATAGCTGATTTCTGATTGCTGATCTTTGAGTGGATGTAGGACGCTGATTTCACTTCGTGGGAATCGCTGCGCCTGCTCCGAACTATCGGAGCAGGCTCGGACCGCGGATTATATCGCCGATTAACGCGGAGAACAAAGCTACAGACCTGGCAGGTCTCTGCAAAAGTTACGAACATCCGGAGTTTTTTTTATTTGGGTAAAGAGATCCTCAAAGGCTCAAGGCCTGATCATGGACCATCCATAAAATCCAATAAATCATGGTCCTCGCTTATTTATCGCCAATTATGCCTCAATACCCGAAACGGGCAAAAAACAATTCACAATTCACCATTGCGAATAGGCCAGCTTCAGGAAATAGCTCTTAGGGATTCTCAACATGCTCCGTTCGCTCTTTACCCTGCCCTGCCCCTTCTCCGCTGCGGGTATCTACCACCTCGCTGAAAAAAGGCGCAAGTGCCATCACCAGAATAATGATGAAGGCAGCTACTAAACCGAAGAATCGATAGTTCGGCCCCGTTTGTTTTTTGCCTTTACCCTTAAATTTACCAGTAATCCAGCTCCAGTGCAGAACCATGTGCACAGCTATGAGGGTGATGAAGCTCACGCTTACCCAGAAATGGATATCGCCCCATCCGTGCCGGTTCATGCCCCAGATTTCCAGATGTCCGGAACCCGGTGGCAGCAGCCAGTACATTATAATTCCGGTTGATACGAGAAGAATAAACGCCACAAAGGCCAGGGCGTCTATTGTGAAATTGACTTCATGCTTTTTCATTATGATTTGGCCACTCAGCTATTCAAAATGAGAAAACACCGGCACCGGCTAAAAAAAGGAACCGGCGTTTTTTTGTTTCGTTATTAATCTAACATCAGACTTAGATTAATATATCGCTTTTTGAAATCAGAAAGTTAAATCGATGTGCTTTCATCAAAAAAAAAGGCGCCTCCCTTTGCAGAGAAGCGCCTTCGTAATACTTGTATAACGACCTCATCTAAAAATGAGCCGTTTCTAACCGTAGAACTTACACGATTTCAACAAGCTCGATGTCGAACTTAAGATCGCGGCCAGCCAGCGGGTGGTTGGCGTCGATAGTTACGTGTGATTCGGTAACGTCTGAGATTACAACCGGCATGGCGCCGCCTTCGGGCTGCTGAAGCTGAAGCTGCATTCCAACTTCAGGATCGATATCGGCAGGAAGCTTCTCGCGCTCTACGCTGATAATCATATCTTCGCGAACTTCACCGTATGCTTCGGTTGACGGGATTTCCACGGTGGTAGAGTTGCCTGGTGTTAGCTCAAGTACGGCTTTTTCAAAACCGGGGATGATACTGCCTGATCCAATTTCGAATTCCAGCGGCTCGCGCTCACGGGAAGAATCGAATACGGAGCCGTCGTTTAGCGTTCCGGTGTAGTGAACTTTAACTTTATCGCCTTCTTTTACTTGTGACAAAATGGTATCCTTTGTTTCTGTGTTTATATTAGCATGATGAATCTGTCATTCATCAATTTATTTTTCAAGTTTCCAACGTGAGCGGCCAAGCATTGTTATTTATTCATTTTGGATTCGCTCATGTTTATATTTTCAATACTTTAGACTAAAATAAGGCAGCCGTGGCTGACTTCCATATCTGATTCCGTTCTATTACGTTTTTTTTCCTTTAGCCATACGATTTCACATGAAAACATCACCCTATGCAACTAACTATGAGGGTAAACCGCGCCGGATGGGTGTCGAGCTGGAATTTTCGGGCCTCACGCTTCGGGAAATTTCTGAAACCATTACCGAATTATATGGCGGTGTCATAGAGTACAAGGGCAAGTACATAAGCGAAATTAAGACCGATCGTTTTAAAGAGGCCGGAAGTTTTGCAGTTGAACTGGATGCCTCCCTGCTCAAAGACGGCAAGATGGCCGGATATCTCGACCGGATTGCACTCGGCAAAAAGGACATAGCCGAAAAAATTGAAGACATCATTGCCGATTCGGCCATGGATTTTGTCCCTATGGAAATTATCAGTCCGCCCATCCTCATTACGGATCTCCCGGAGCTGGAGCGGCTTCGTTCGGCTCTTCAGACACAGGCCGTGGAGGGAACGCGCTCTTCGGTTTTTAACGCATTCGGGCTCCATCTGAATCCGGAAGTTCCCTCGCTTGAACCCGGTGAAATCCGGGACTTTCTTCGTGCCTTCATTTTAATGTACGACTGGCTCGAAGAGCACCATGATGTGGATACCACCCGGCACATCACCCCTTATATTGACGCCTTTCCGCGCAAGTATGCCAAGGTGATTATGCAACGCGATTACAGGCCCGATATGGATTCTCTCATCGATGATTACCTGAAGCACAATCCGACGCGGAACCGTCCATTAGATATGCTTCCACTTTTCACCTTCATTAATAAAAACAAGGTTTTGAGCATAGTAGACGACGGACTTACCTCCAGCCGCCCTACGTTTCATTACAGGCTTCCAAACTGTGATATTTCAAACCCCTTATGGACGCTCGCACAGGAGTGGAACCGATGGGTTGTTGTAGAGAGAATAGCATCAAGCAAAGACAAGCTCGAAAAGCTGACTTCATCCTATCTCGAATATCTCGAAAAACCAGGCAAGCGTTTTGTAACCGTAGTTAGTAAACATATCAAAGACTGGTTCAGCTAAATTAATTATGGCATCTAAGAAGAGACCTCTGATAGGAATAACAGGCCCGGATAAGGGCGGATTTATAGCCTGGTTTTTTGCAGCAATAGCAGTACGGCGCGCCGGCGGAAAACCGCGGCGTATTCGCCCTGATATGAATCGCGAAATTCCTCCGCTCGATGGCCTGATAATTGGCGGTGGTGCGGATGTGAGTCCTGAACTTTACGGAGCAGAAGAACTGGAACAACTTCGGGAGCTTTCAAAAGACAAAAGAGGCCGGCGGTGGCTGCGATTCCTATTCTTTTTTGTGAGTTTTGGAATTACGCTTGTTCGAAAGCTATTTAGTCTTGGTCATCTTGCGGGTCCCGATCCGAAACGGGATGAGCTGGAAAAGAAGCTATTGGCCGATGCTCTTGAAAGAGGCATACCGGTGCTTGGTATCTGCCGGGGAGCTCAGTTCATTAACGTTCATCTGGGCGGTACGCTGCATCAGGATATAAGCTCGTTTTACAATGAAACGCCCAAAGCTGAAACCATTTATCCGCGCAAGAAAATTCTGATCACCGAAGGTAGCAGCCTGCACGACATCATAGGTTCGGGTACAGCAAAGGTAAACAGCCTGCACAATCAGGCCGTGGACAAACCCGGTGATGGCGTGGCGCTGGTCGCCCGGGAGCCTAACGGTGTTGTGCAGGGGCTGGAAATAGCCGAGCACCCTTTCGTAATTGGCATTCAGTGGCACCCTGAGTACTTGCCCCAAATCGAGTCTCAGCAGAATTTATTCAGGCAAATGGTGAAGCTGGCGAGAGTACATAATTCATGATTCATGTTACAGTGACAGCTTGGCCTTTATTAGAGTTCGAAGTTCGATATGTAACTTTCTTTTTGTACGTAAATGCAGACTGTCCCGTTTTATTTCCTCACACCCATCTGCGTACCCGCTGCACATAATCTGAAAATGCATCCCCAAATTGAGCCGAAAGCGCCCTCTCCTCCGGGATAATCTGAAAACGGTTCATGTACAGCACAAATCCGGGCAGCAACAATAAGGCCACGGGATTACCCAGAAATACCGTCCAGCCCAAAAGCACTAAAAGCAAACCGAGATACATAGGGTTACGTGTGATGCGGTAGACGCCCGACACAACGAGAGACGTAGCGGCTTCCGGCTCCATAGGATTCACTGTTGTCCTTGCTCGCGTGAAAGAGACTACGCCCGACAAAGCCACAACTGCACCTGCAAAGACCAAGAATAATGCCAAAGTTTGGCTTGCCGGTATGTAGTAGTTAGTGGATGGGAATACAAGCGAGACCAGCCAAATTGCCGTTGCAAAAGCAATACCTACAATAACTGGCGGTATCTTTAATTCGAGTGCTTGCATACCACTTCTCAATTCTTGTTAAGCAGTAATCTGTTTTATAAAAATGCGTTGACTAAATATATACTTAAATGCCAAACAAAAAGCGCCTGTTCCTTTTCGAAACAGGCGCTTTCCTCAGTTTAGAGATGGCATATTTTCATCGGATAAATTTGATTCCGAGAAAGATAACAGCTTTTTTTAATGTCCACCGTTTCCATCTTCGGAGCACTTGCCCGGGCCAAGCAGGCCGTTGTTGTAATCGTCGAGTATGCTGGCCAGATCTCTCCACGGACGCGCAGCCTGTCCTCTCAGATTTGCAACTTGTTCAGGCGTGTAGGTTTCGAACAGCTCTTTGGCATCATTCCATGCAGACTCAACATCGGCAGGGATGTCGGCGCCGTTAAGCACATTCAGATAAGCCGCAACCCACTGTGGTGCAAGCTGGTAGTAAGAGTTACCACGAGGTGGAGTCCACATTACCTCATAGTAGGTCTGTCCGCTCAGGAAGAACGGGGCATCTTCTGCGCCACCAGGTATATTGGCCCAGTTGTCGTCGTACGGAGCCGGACCGTATATGGAATGCGTTCTCCAGTAACCCTGGCTTAGTGTACATCCTGCTTCACAGGTCAGGTCGAAGTAGACAATCGAATTGTCGGAGTCGGTAACCATGTCATCATTGGTGATGAAGCTTGCAATGTTCTCAAGCTCGCCGGCTCCGCAATCTGCTGGTGAGAAGATGTAGTCGTTCAGGTTGATGGAGTAGGTGATGTTGTAATTACCATTAACCAGGTCACCAACACAGATAGTATCATCAACCGACGGAACCAGACTGTCGGATATATCTATACAGTTATTGGTTACATTATCAGGATCATTCAGGTCAAAGATTACATCAGCCGTGGCTGTCGCATCGCTGAAATCACTGTAATTTGAATCAACTTTTACTTTCGCCGTGTTCGTTGCTGAGTCGCTGTTTGGCAGATCGGCACTGTAGCTACAGCTGAAATCATGACCCGGCTCGAGGTCGTACGGGAATGTAACCATACCGCAATCAACAGTTGCCACAACATCACCAATCTTGTCTGATACTTCTGTAATTCTTGCAGCTTCGGGATTTACTGCGGAGTTGGCAATCGTAATAACACCATTCACAGCGAAGTTATGATCCACCGCCATAGCTCCACCAGATACGGTGTATTCAACTTCAAACGACTGTCCAGGAGTTAGAAGAAGCGGATTGGCCATAGCCGAACCAGAATCGTTATCCTTGTCTATATCCCACTCCCAGTCGCGGTCAAAGGAAGTAACGGCGGTTTTGTTAGCATCCAGGACACACTCAAAGTCTACAAACACCGTAGATGTAGCTATCTGACCTTCCAGATCGCCAAACTGTGCGGTGTTAAGGACATCAAACTCACCACAGGCCAGGTCTTCAAAATCACGAACATCATACGATTCGGTGATCTCGTACTCGCCGTAGGAATTCAGGTCGTCCAGACATACTTCGTAGCCTTCAATACCCAGAAGCGGGTCATCAACAGAAATACATTCGTTGATATCGCTATTAACCTGGTCTGGATCGTCGAGGTCGAATGCCACGTCTGCTGTGGCTGATCCGCCCTTCACTCCGCTTGCTTCCGTTACTTCAACGATTGCTGTGTTTACGAGCGTCTCGCCGGGCATTTCATCAAATGTACCGCTGTAAGAACATACGAGCTCTTCACCCGGTGAGAGTGTTTCCGGGAAATTGACGCCACAATCTACATCGAGCTCCACACCATCGATTATGTCCTTCACTTCGGCAATTTCAGCATCTATTCCCCAGATGGCGGGGTTAGTTACTGTAATGGTGCCGCTTACGGCAAAGTTTCTGTATTCCGCGACCTCTGCCCCGACGGTAATGGTGTAATCCACATCGAAGTCTTCGGAAAGTGCATTCAGATTCCATCTGTTTTCAGCGCTTGAACCGGAGTCGTTGGCTTTAGCGATACTCCACTCCCACTCGCGGTCGAAGGAAGGATAAGCCGTTTTTTCAACTTCAACAAACGCATTATAACAGAAGTTGATATGGCTGACGCTACTGCGATCTGAGAGAACTCCCTCACCACTCTTCGTTGCCGGCTCATAAGTGTAAAGGGTAGATGGTGTTCCCGCCTTCACCTTAACCGCTCCAACTGGTATGTTGGAACTCCAGTCAAAGCCTGCAATACCGTTACCAGTATAATCATTGCTATAGTTTGAAATAGTGATTACAAGCGGGCCTCCGTTCTCGTTTTCCACATTCTCTAACGCTACGGAATAGGTACCATTGGACGGATCTCCAACACGGAACCCAAAGTCATAGCCCAGATCCACGCACTTTGCAGGTGGGGCATCGTCTTCTATAATTGTAACTATGGGTATCACTTCCGCTTCAGTTTCGGCTGTAGCTGCGGTTATCGAATTAGGGTCAGCAAACGACCCTTTTACATCTCTGTCATTTATAGATGAGGTCGGTCCACTGTCGGAACAGTACATCAATGCGACAGAGAACACTGCTACTGTCAGTATTCTGCTTATTATTTTCATATTTGCTCCAAGTGATGTTTTCTTTATTTACAAAGAGTAGATCTTGCTAATCTGGCAAAGGTGCGGCGGGTAAGTGGTTAATTTAACTATCATTGTTTCATCCCTTTCTACTCTTTTCGTCTCCACTTCCTCTATACGCATAGGTTTTTTACCTATGTACTTATTCTAAGGTGCACTTAAATTTTAACAAGTTTTATATTAAAAGCAATGACTTACTTGCAAACCACCTATTAGATTTTTCTAACAATAGTTCAGAATCCGGGCTTATCTGCAGCAATGACATCTCAAAGGATATAAAATTAAAACAGGCTGAAGAGCAACGTAGTCGAACGTACCCATCAGCCTGCTTTTAAAATCTCAGAATTATTTTTTTGAATTACTCTTCCCGAACCGACTCCATCACAGCTCTTCTCATCTGCTGCCCTCTGTTCAGTTTTTCCTCGAGTTCTTCGAGCTTTTGGGTGGCTCTGTCAATTCTCTTCATTCTTTCGGTAAACTCTGCCTCTGAAACAAGGTTTTCACTGCGGGCATTTTGCAGATTTGCTCTTGCCTCTTCAATTCTTTCCCGGGCTGCTTCAGCTCTGCTTCGGCCGTGTGATTCGGTCTGCTCGAGTTCCTGTGCCCTTTCGATTCGTTTCATTCTGGCCGCTTCAGCGGTTCTTTGCCCAAATGCACGTCCATCCTGCCGCGCCTCTTCTGAAACCCTCCTGCCGCGTTCGCCCTGTTGGCCTGCGCGCTCCCGCATCATTTCACCTCGGTTCCTTGCCGTATCAGCGCCAGCTCTGCGCTCATCTACACGCTGGCGCAGAGTATCCACATTTACTGCAGTATCGGGCCTCGCCTGTTCTGCTCTTTCTCTCGCTTCTGAGGCACGGTCAGCCGCACCCGAAGATTGCCCCTGTGCAAACACCGAAGAGTCCATGGCAACAACCAGAAGTACCAGTTTAAGGGAAATCATTATTCTGAATAGCTGTTTCATTGGTATCATAATTTTATCCCTTATTCAATTTCGTCCAGTAAGCTCTCCAGTTCATCCAGAGTTTGCTCAATATCTTCTCTTATTTCTTCCATTTCGATAGAAAGGCTGTCTGTTACCATTTCAACTTCCTGCTGCTCCTCTGCACTATATGATGAGTCTTCGGAGCCGCCGCCACAAGCTGCAAAAAACAGCAGTGATGCGGTAATTAATAAACCAATAATTTTATTCATAGTATGAAAGCACCTGGGTTTTGTTGATATAACTATCAATCAATATGCAAATTAATACGGTTAACTACGCGAACACAACGAAATGTTTTTATCGGCTTTAGATATAGTTTGCTACTCCAAGCCTCATAATAAATCCAGGCTCGCCTCTCAAAGGATATATCTCAACCCTGCCGTTGCCACAAACTGGCTCCCTCCGAACAGCGTTACTTTGGGTTCGCCATAGACGACAACATTTCCAAAACGGAGCTCAAGCCCGGCACCGATATTGAGGCCAACCTTCCTGGTGTTTGGAGCACCAAGATTACGTTCCTCACGCCACAGCTCATCACTCCCTGATGTATTAGACAAATTAAACCCACCAAGCCCGTAAACGGTTAAAATACCTCTGTTCCGCGCCAGATAATGAACGTTCAGATTCAGTTCATTTGCGCTTAAATCACGCTCACCTATCATATACAAGGTGAAATCTGCGCCGGTCCTGATTCTTTCGGTTACGGTGAAGAAGAGCTGAGCGGTCAATCCAAACTCCGGATTTTCCAGGAAGCCGGTGCTGCTTCCGCGGGTTACCCCAATTCCGAGGGTTATATCACCCGGATTCGTTACAAGCGGAGAATCTTCAAGATCCTGAGCATGGGCTTTTTCAGCCCCCCCAAAAAACATAAAAAATGTTAATGCGCAGGTCAAAATTAGTGTGAATAGCTTATCCATAAAAAATAGTTAATTATAAAGAATGAACCATTACTGCTCTGCCTTATAGAGGCAACAGAATGATTTGAATACATAATTAACCTTACGAAATAAGTTTCTTTAGCTACTTACTTCTATCTGTCCGGGATTTACATAATTACAGTATATGTACTAAAAGAAGCAGTTGGTTCAATTCTAAGCTTAATCTCCCATAAGCAGAATTACTACTATAGTAAAATTATGAATCATGTGGACCGCCGCGCACATCCAGAAAGCGTTACTGAGCGATACGCGCCTCCAGACTACATACACAAGGGAAAAATGAGGAAACCGATAACGGATACGAATGCGCTCTCCTGCATCAAATAAACTGACGCCTTCAAAAGGGTGAGCCAGCCCAAGTGGAGGTGCTACGGCGAAAACGTTCAGCCACTCCCGGCCGGTTAAGATGATGGAGAATCCAATACGTATCATCATTATAACCGTTTCGACAATCGGGGCAAACTGAACCCAGCCAAACAACATCTCAAAAATATGCGGGATTTCCTCAAGCGTCTCAGGCGGGGTTCCTAAAGTCAGTAAATATGATAACACCAGCCAGTATAACGGGTAGCGAGACCAGATAAAGTAAGGGAGAGCGTGGCTGCCACGGCAAGGCAGTAGCCGCATGATAATTTGAAATTTAAAAATCCTGTCTGCCTCAGCGAAGACAGGCTTTTCTTTTTAGTGGTTCCCTTCAAGTTTAAATTATTAATAGAAATAGCTGACAAGTTTTCTCCGGACAACCGTGATTCAACAATCCAAATCACTACTGTCCGGTAAAAATCTAATCGTGATCGATTAATGCGAATAGCATAAAATTACAGCCAGTTTCTTGCTCCTTTTAAAAACGAACCCCCTGAGTGTTTGAATCAATTGAGTGAGTATTCAATCGAAATATACATCTCTTACCTTTTGTGCGGACAAAAGGTAACCAAAAACCGCTGGGCTGGAACAAAAATTGGCTAAAC
>Ga0207421_10006092_pt1 | contig 13245 bp, 12 predicted proteins | sample SodLakKL_010_SED_4_FD_187542 | JGI IMG/M metagenome (GOLD analysis project Ga0207421, IMG submission 187542) | Alkaline sediment microbial communities from Lake Tanatar, Kulunda Steppe, Russia - 8KL_010_SED (SPAdes) (version 2) | ecosystem: Environmental > Aquatic > Non-marine Saline and...
TCGGAGCGAGAGGATTTGAACCTCCGGCCTCTTGGTCCCGAACCAAGCGCGCTACCAAACTGCGCTACGCCCCGTTTTTGCAACCTGATTATAGCACAGTGAAAATTAAAGAACAATACCGAAAAATAGGCCTTGAACAGAGTTGATTTGAAGGTAATGCTTGAGAAAAAATTAACTTGAGCAAATATTTGCAATATTATTGACATATGACATGTTGCTCTGTATAATAACAACATACAAGAACTTGTATTTTAGCTTATGCTAAGTGGTCGCTTTAGCTTAAGCGACCGGAAAGGCGGATTGTCGTAGTGGAATATATAGTAATCATTGCAGTAATTCTTTTAATTTCGTGGGGTGTAAGGGTCTTAATTCATGCCAGCGTAAAAAAACGCAACCGCTAGGTGTAGTAATATTAAGTGCTGATTAGCTTCGAAGGGAGAGATAGGATATGTTGAACGCAATCTTGTTTGTTGGTTTTTTCTTAACTGTAGCTCTCTTCATCTATTACATGGTGGCAGCGGATGTTAAAAAGGCCGATCGGTAGCAGTTTAGCTTTTCCCGGGGTTTAAATAGCAGTAAGTTTTTACGGAATTATGTATCAATCATAACATCTATGTTACGATTTGAACTAAGTTTGCAAAAAAGAGTTTTGTTTTTTTCATGTAAATGCGTTAATATACTAGGGGTGTCTTTGACATCCCTTTTATCTATTAAATGGCTCAACACAACCAACTCGGGGTGAGGCGAGTGAAGAAAAAAATTGTAGTGGGAATACCGCGCTCCCTGGCATACTATAGCTTTTATCCGCTGTGGAGGGTATTTCTAGAGAAACTAGGCGTTCAGGTTGCGATTTCAAAGGCGACTAATCGTAAAATACTTGAAGACGGTATCAGGGAAACGGTCAATGATGCCTGTATTCCTATTAAAGTTTATCATGGCCATGCTTTTGACCTGGCCGACAAAGCTGACTTTATCTTTTCACCGCGTATGGTCAGTGCCGATGGCAGGGCTACCTTCTGCCCCAAGTTTTTAGGTCTTCCGGATATGGTCAGGTTTTCCGGTGTTGAACTGCCGCCACTAATTGATACCCGCTATGATTTAAGCGGCTTGCCGGGTGGTCAAATCAGATTTTTCTTCTCCGTGGCTCGGACCATTGGCATAATAAATCCTTTTAAAGTTTTATATGCTGCCGTTTGTGCCTTGCGAGCTCATAAGCTTTATAATAAGCTGCAGCTTCAGGGTTTTAAGCCGTCTGATGCCCTCCAGGTTGTCTTTAACCAGAAAACTATATCAGAATTGAGTAAGGAAAAGTTAATATCAGGGGCCAGTCGGGCTAAAAAGGTGGTAGTTGCCCTGCTGGGCTACCCCTATGCCATTTATGATCCTTATATTAGTGCCGGTATTTATAATAAGCTGGTTAAGCTGGGGGTTGAGGTTGTTACCTACGAACAAATCCCCTTAAAGGAAATGCGACGCTTTTCTAAAGTGCTGCCGCAAAACTTTTTCTGGTACTACAGTAACCAGGTTTGCTGGGCGGGCCTTTATCTTCTTGAACAAAAAAAGAAAATTGATGGCATTATTCATGTTACCGCCTTTGGCTGCGGCCCGGATTCCATGGTTGATAAAACCCTGGAGCTGGAAGCAAAAGCGGCTGCTTTACCTTTCCTAAGCCTGACAATTGATGAACATACCGGTGAAGGAGGTGTCTGGACCCGCCTGGAAGCTTTTGTCGATATGCTGTGGGCAAAGCAGGTACAAAACAAGGTGGGTTAAGGACAGATGAAATTATATTTAGGGATAGATGTAGGTTCGGTTAGCACAAATTTGGTTTTGATGGATGAGCGAAACCAGGTTTTAGAATTTGAATATTTAAGAACCCGGGGACAGCCGATCAAGGCGGTCCAGGAAGGGCTTAAAAATATGGCACCCAAGTTGCCGGGGGGAACTGTTGTCAGTGGTGTCGGGGTTACCGGCAGCGCCCGCAGCCTGGTTGGAGTGGCTGTAGGAGCCGACGTGGTAAAAAATGAAATTACTGCCCATGCGGTTGCTGCTGATTTTGCGGTGCCTGGTGTGCAGACAGTTCTGGAAATCGGAGGCCAGGATTCAAAAATAATTATTCTCCGGCACGGGGTGGTTATTGATTTTGCCATGAATACGGTCTGTGCAGCAGGAACCGGTTCCTTTCTTGATCACCAGGCGGATCGCCTGGGCATTGCCATTGAGGAATTCGGGTCTCTGGCCCTGAAAAATAAGAACCCGGCCCAGATTGCCGGACGCTGCTCTGTTTTTGCGGAATCTGACATGATCCATAAGCAGCAGATGGGTTATGGCCTGGAAGATATTATAGCCGGGTTGTGTGACGCACTCGTCCGCAACTATCTCAACAACGTTGGGAAAGGCAAGGAAATTCTTGCCCCGGTGGTATTTCAGGGTGGGGTAGCTGCCAATATCGGCATCAAGGCTGCCTTTGAAAAAGCACTGGAAACGGAAGTAATTGTTCCGGAGCACTATCATGTTATGGGCGCTTTTGGCGCTGCCATCCTGGCTCGCTATACCATGGAGGAGAAGCAGGAAACTTCTTCATTCAGGGGCTTTGCCTTAAGTGACCTGAATTATGAAGCCGGCACTTTTGTCTGTGACGGCTGTCCAAATATCTGCGAGGTTGTAAATCTCTACCTTGACGGTGAACTGCTGGCCCGCTGGGGAGGCCGCTGCGGCAAGTGGGAGAACTTAGAGTTAAGGCCTGACTCGTCCCTGAAAACATAACCCGGGACAACGGGACGCTTCTACCCAGCCTGCCAGTAAACAAATATTCCTTTTGAGTAATATTTTGTTGACACAGGCAGGAATTATGGTATCTTATGAATAAGTATAATAGGCTGAGGAGTTAATTAGCCTACATCTTCTCAACTGCTGTTAATTACTTTGAAGGTGGTGATTGATGGCGCCTGTTTTATGATGTAAGTGTGGTTAGGAAAAATAATAAGGGGGTTTTATAAGAATGAGAAAGTATTTGTTTGGGTTTTTAGTATTACTGTTAATGACAGGGCTTCTTTTCGGTGGCTGTGCTCCCGATGAAGAAGTTGTAGATGATCCTGTCGACGAAGAACCTGTAGATGAGGAACCGGTAGATGTAGATGATCAGAACCTGGTAATTGCCATCGGTGCTGAGCCGGAAAGCCTGGATTCGCTTTTAATGAACTCAGCGCCTGCTGCAACTGTATCCGAGCACATGGTTGAGACCCTGGTTTACCTGGCTGTGGACGGAACACTTGAGCCCGGCCTGGCAGAATCCTGGGAACAGACTGAAGATGGCATGGCCTGGGATCTTTACCTGCGAGAAGGCGTAACTTTCCATGATGGAGAGCCTTTCAACGCTGAAGCGGTTAAGTACAACCTGGACCGTTTCATGGCTTATGGTGACTTCGAAGGTGAAACAGCTGCAATCTACGCTTTCCTGCTCGATCGAATCAACGAGTTTGAAGTGGTTGACGAGTATACTTTAAGGCTTCACCTTGAAGAGCAGTTTGCACCGATCATTTCTCACCTTTCCCACTCCTTCGTTGGTATGCACAGCCCTGCTTCCCTGGAAGCGCTGGGTGAAGATGAGGCGCTGGAAAATCCTGTAGGGACCGGTCCTTTCAAAGTTATTAACTGGGACCGCGGTGAAGAAATTTCCATGGAGAGGAATGAAGACTACTGGGGCGGCGCACCTGAGCTTGATACCGTAACCTTCAAATTCGTTCCAGAATCCAGTTCACGTGTGATTATGCTCGAGACAGGCGAAGCACATGCCATTATGGCAGTTCCGCCTACCGAAATTGATCGTCTTGAAGCAGAAGATGAGATTGATGTGGTATTTGAAAACAGTGTAAGGGTTATTTATACTGGTTTCAACCTGGAAAGAGAGCCTTTTGATGATGTAAGGGTTCGTCAGGCTCTTAACTATGCTGTCGATAAAGAGGCGATTATAGAGACCATCTTCCAGGGTGTCGGATCACCTTCCTCCGCACCGGTTGTTCCTGCTGTGTTTGGTTATGAGCAGGTTGGCCCCTATGAGTACGATCCTGAGCGGGCTATGGAACTGCTGGAAGAAGCAGGATACGCAGACGGTTTTGAGATAGAGTTGTTCCATCCCACCGGCCGCTATTCGCAGGATGATGTTGTAATCGAAGCGGTTCAGGCAATGCTTGCTGAAGTTGGTGTTACTGCAAATCTGACCACCTATGACTGGGGCACCTACCTTGATACAGTCATTACTCCGCCGGAAGATGCAGAACATGATATATATATGCTTGGCTGGGGCACAGTAACCCTGGATGCCGACTACGGACTCTATGCCCTGTTCCACTCCACCCAGTGGCCGCCAAGGAACAACGTATCATATTATGCTAACGATGAAGTAGACGCTCTGCTTGATGAAGCAAGGGTAACTCCTGAACCTGATGTCCGGGAAGAACTCTATGCTGAAGCAATCCAGCTTATCTGGGATGACGCTCCCTGGCTCTTCCTTCACAACGAAGGACAGGTTAATGCTGTTCGCTCCAACGTGCATGGTTTAATCCATCACCCGCTGGAGAATATCTTAGCCTGGGACGCTTATATCGAGTAATAAGGCTTACTGCTTCTGAAACGGCAAGTAGATAATAGGTAATTCAGGGGCAGGGTGTTCTAAGCGGTTAATTGCCGGCGCCCTGCCCCTTTCTTATGATAAACTACCATAATAAATTATTATTTTATGTGCAAAACAGCTGTAATTGTAATGGAAAAAGCAGGCAGCTGACCGGGAGTTGAATTGAATTGTATGGATATGTGATCAGGAGGCTTCTACTGGCTATACCGGTTTTAATCGGGGTATCTATTCTTGTTTTTGCTATTATTCGTTTTATACCGGGTGACCCCGCCCGCGCTGTAGCCGGTGTTAATGCCAGCCCTGAATATATTGAACAGGTTCGAAGGGATCTCCTACTGGATGAAGGTGTGCATGTGCAGTACTATGCTTATATGTCGAACCTTCTTCAGGGAGATATGGGGCGTTCAACTTTTACCCAGCGGCCGGTCACTGTAGAATTGATGCAGCGGTTCCCCAACACCCTGCTTTTATCAGCAACAGCAATGGCTTTCGCTATAATTTTCGGGATGGCAGCCGGTATTGTTTCTGCTACCAGGCGCTATTCCCTTTTTGATAATACCAGCATGCTTTTAGCTCTTTTCGGTGTAGCCGCCCCGGTTTTCTGGCTGGGGATTATGTTCCAGCTTCTTTTTTCCGTTCAACTTGGCTGGCTGCCGTCAGGAGGGATTGGCACCTGGAAGCACCTTGTTCTACCTGCTCTTACGCTTGGATTAGCTACAACGGCCCTGATTGCCCGTATCACCCGCTCGAGCATGCTTGATGTCCTCGGACAGGACTATATTACAACTGCCCGCTCGAAAGGTCTGGTTGAAAGAGTCGTTGTCTACAAACATGCTTTAAAAAATGCGATGATTCCCGTTGTTACGGTTATGGGCTTGCAGTTCGGGACCCTGCTTGGCGGGGCAGTATTGACAGAAACCGTTTTTTCCTGGCCCGGTGTGGGGCGTCTGATGGTTGATTCAATCCTCGCCCGCGATTATCCAGTAGTCCAGGGGGCGGTTCTTATTCTTGCTGTCCTTTTTGTAACAATTAACCTGGTAGTTGATATTATTTATGCCTTCCTGGATCCAAGGATCACTTATGGCAGCAAGGAGGTGGAGTAACATAATGTTTAATAAAACTGGTAAAGTTGATGCCCATAGCAAGTTACCCACCCCTAAAAAAGATACTGAATGGAGCCAGGTCTGGCGGCATCTGCGCCGTAACCGTCTGGCCATGGTAGGCATTGCCGTAATGGCTTTATTTGTCTTATGTGCCATATTTGCACCTTTAATAACCCCATACGATCCGATTAAAGTTGATTTTGGCTCTGCCTTCAATGTGCCTTCCAGTGAAAACCTTTTAGGAGCTGACTGGCTGGGCAGGGATAATTTTTCCAGGATCCTTTACGGGGCGAGAATTTCACTAATAATCGGTTTTATTTCCGTAGCGATTGGCATGGTTATCGGTGTGCCTGTCGGTGCGCTTTCCGGTTATTACGGCGGAAAATTTGATCTTTTTATCCAGCGGATAATTGATATACTAATCGCTTTTCCCGGTATATTGCTTGCTATTGTCGTCGTGACTATCCTCGGAACTGGTGTAGAAAACGTGATGATTGCCGTAGGAATTGCATCGGTGCCAATTTATACCCGCCTGGTCCGTGGTTCAGTTCTGGGCATCAAGGAACAGGGCTATGTTGCAGCTGCCAAGGCGCTTGGTATCGGGGATTCGCGGATTATAGTTCGCCATATTATGCCCAACTGTCTTGGGCCGATTATTGTTCAGTCAACATTTCAGATTGCTACAGCCATATTATGGGCAGCAGGTCTTGGTTTCCTCGGCCTGGGTGCACAACCTCCGGATCCCGAATGGGGAGCCATGCTCAGCAGGGGCCGTGAGTATATCCGTACCGCACATTTCTTAACAACCTACCCGGGACTGGCTATATTTTTTATGGTACTGGGTTTTAACCTGATTGGTGACGGGCTGAGAGATGCCCTGGACCCCCGTTCCAGGAAGCACCGGTAATCCGGTAAGCGATAAATAAAGGGTGGTTTCGCATGGAATTTTTGCTCAGAGTTGAAGATTTGAAAACGACATTTTATACAGATGAAGCTGTTATCAAGGCTGTTGACGGAGTTTCCTTCAATGTTAGGCCCGGAGAAGTGGTTGGCCTGGTTGGTGAATCGGGTTGTGGAAAAAGTGTGGTTTCGCTCAGCATAATGAGGCTGATTAAATACCCACCTGGAAAAATCGAGGGTGGAAAAGTAATTTTAAATGATCGCGATTTGCTTACAGTAGATGAAAGAACTATGCGCCAGATCCGTGGTAATGAGGTAGCGATGATTTTCCAGGAACCGATGACTTCTTTTAATCCGGTTTATAAAATCGGTGATCAGGTCAGTGAAGCGATACGACTGCACCAGGGGCTTAACAAGGACGCTGCCTGGAAGGAAGCAGCTAAAATGCTGGAGCTGGTTGGTATTCCGCGGCCCGGAGAAGTTATTAATGATTATCCCCACCAGCTAAGCGGTGGCATGCGTCAGCGGGCCATGATCGCCATGGCTTTGTCCTGTAACCCCAAGCTATTGATTGCCGATGAACCGACCACCGCCCTGGATGTTACCATCCAGGCCCAGATCCTCGAGCTAATGAAGGATCTACGGGAAAGAATCAATACAGCAATTATATTTATTACCCATGATCTGGGTGTTATTGCCGAGATGGCTGACTATGTGGTGGTAATGTATTCCGGGAAAGTCGTTGAGAACACTGATGTCAGGAGTTTGTTTAATAAACCTCTACACCCTTACACAGCAGGCCTGATTAAATCTAAGCCGGTTCTTGAAGAAGAGAAGGAAACTCTTGCATATATCCCCGGTTCTGTTCCCAATCCTTCCGAAATGCCCGGGGGATGTGCTTTTAATCCACGCTGCCCGGAGGTTATGGATATCTGCCGCCGGGAGACCCCCGATCTTATAGAGTCGCAGCCCAAACACCTTGTCCGCTGCTGGCTATACCAAAAACAGAAAACTGAAGGGATGACATAAATGGCAACCCCTGAACCAATTCTTGAAGTTGAAGGACTGAAAAAATACTTTCCTATTAAGACGGGAGTTTTTTCCCGCCTTGCGGGTCATGTTAAAGCTGTTGACGGTATAGATCTGCGCATTAAGTCCGGTGAAACTTACGGTCTGGTTGGGGAGTCAGGCTGCGGCAAATCGACTGCCGGCATGAGCATTTTGAGGATGCTTACGCCGACGGCCGGTTCAATAGTTTTTAAAGGCCGTGATGTTATGGCCATGACTAAAGAGGAACTGCGCAATTTGCGCAGGGAAATGCAGATCATTTTCCAGGATCCTTACAGCTCACTAAATCCGCGTATGAGTATAGGGGAAGCTATCGGTGAGGCGCTGGAAGTGCACGGAATAGCCAGCGGCAATGAGCGACGTGAACGGGTGGAGTCAATCTTAAAGGTATGTGGACTGGATTCCTATCATTACCGGCGCTACCCCCATGAGTTTTCCGGCGGGCAGCGGCAGAGGGTCGGTATAGCCAGGGCCCTTGTCCTTGAACCGCAGTTTATAGTGGCTGATGAGCCAATTTCTGCGCTTGATGTTTCCATCCAGTCCCAGATTGTTAACCTCTTAGAGGATTTACAGGAAAGATTTGGCCTTACATTCTTATTTATATCCCACGATTTAAGTGTAGTTAAACATATAGCTGATCGGGTCGGAGTTATGTACCTGGGCCGGGTAGTTGAAGATGCCGCTAAGAAGGAATTCTATTCTTCTCCGATGCACCCCTATTCCCAGGCCTTGCTTTCAGCTGTCCCTTCCATGAACCCGGACATACAAAAAAAACGGGTTATTCTCAAAGGCGATGTGCCCAGTCCTTCGAATCCGCCTCCGGGCTGCACTTTCCATACCCGCTGCCCCATCGCGGAAAAGATGTGCTCGGAAGTTGTGCCGGTGCTTAAAAAAGTGGGCCCTGATCACTATGCGTCCTGTCACCTGGTAAAAGAGGTCAGCTAATTAGGTAAGTACAATTTTGGATAACCCCCCGGTTTTCCTAAGGAGGAAACAAAAATGCCCCCTGCTCCTGAACAAATCTTAAGTGACCTGGTCCGTATTGATAGTACCAATCCACCCGGAAATGAATATGCTGTTGCTGAGTATTTAAAGAAGCTATTTGAAAATACCGGTGCAAACATTAAAATTGTTGAACCTGAAAAAGGGCGAAGCAGTTTTATTGCCAGGCTTGGGTCCGGCTCGAAAAAACTACTTTACCTTTCTCATTCTGACGTAGTTCCTGCGGGAGATGGTTGGGATTTTGAACCTTTCTCCGGTGAAATTAAGGATGGTGTTGTTCATGGCAGAGGTTCCCTTGACTGCAAAGATCTGCTGGCAGCCCAGGTTTCTTCAGCGCTTCAGCTGATTGAAGAAAACTCGTCTTTGCAGGGAGAACTAATTATCGCTGCCGTGGCCGATGAAGAAGCAGGTGGCCGCCTGGGTGCAGGATACCTGACCGATAAGCATTCAGATTTAATCGAAGCAGATTATGCTGTAAATGAGGGTGCCGACCATCCGATTATTCTGGATGGCCGAATGCTCTATTTCCTGCAGGTTGGAGAAAAGGGCACTGCCTGGTGCAAATTGAAAGCCCACGGCAAGTCGGGACATGGTTCAATTCCTACCCTGGCTGATAATGCTGTTGTCAAAATTTCCAGGGCGGTAAGCCGTCTTAATAACTACCGGTCCGAAGTGATTCTCATCCCTGAAGTTAAAAAGCTTTTAAAAAACCTGGCGAACCTCTCCGGGGTAAAAATTGACTCAATTGAGCCTGATCAGGTTGATGAACTTCTTGAACAGCTGCCCTTTGATCGTTCTTTTCTAGAATCTTTGCGTTCTATGACCCGAATGACCCTCTCCCCAAATATCATCAGCGGAGGCACGAAAACCAATATTGTTCCCGACTACTGCGAAGCAGAGATTGATATCAGAATATTGCCCGGACAGGACTGTGAATATGTTGAATCCGAGCTGCGTCTGATCATTAGTAAGGATATTGAAATAGAATTTACCGAGTACCGTGCGCCAACCTTTTCCAGTTCCAACGAGAAGTTCTATAAGCTGATGGAAGAGACAACCCTGGAAATGGCCGGCGCTAAAGCGCTCTGCCTGCCGATTATCTCTGCCGGTTCTACTGATTCAAAGTACATTCGCAGTGCCGGTATTCCTGCCTACGGTGTCGGGCACATGGCTGAAGGCTTTGATCCTGAACTGAGGACAACTGTCCATGGCAGAAATGAACGCACCGATATTGACAGTCTCCACTTTAAAACAGAATTTTTCAAAAAGCTGGCCAGAAAGTACCTGAGCTGATTTTCAGGCTTCACTTGGAAGGTGACAGTGATGAAAGTAACTTATGGACATATGGGGACTTTAACCCCGATAATTGAGATGCTTTTGGAAGACCTGGGTCATGAACCGGTTACACCTGATCGACCTACCCGGCAAACTTTGTCGCTGGGGGCTAAATATGCTCCCGAGTTTGCCTGCATACCCTTTAAAATTGTGCTCGGCACGTATATTGAAGGCCTGAAAAGGGGCGCCGATACCCTGATGAGCGGTGGCGGCTATGGCCCTTGCAGGGCAGGCCTTTACGGTGAACTGCATAACCGAATCTTGAAAGATTTAGGCTATGATTTTGACTTTATCTTTTTCTGGCCGCCTTTGAGAAAGCCAGGCCATTTCATTCGTCAGCTTAAAAAAACCAAGGCTCCGCATTCCTGGGGTTACTTATGGCGTTCATTTAAGAAGTGCTATAAAAAATTAGCCGTACTGGATGATCTTGAAATGCTGGCCCAACAGATCAGGCCTCGTGAGTATAAGCCGGGTTCGACTTCCCGGGCTTTTGACCAGGCTTACCGGATGATGAGGCAGGTTAAGTCGGAGCGGGAAATTAAAGAAGCGGGTGAAGCAGCTCGTCAAATTATACGTGACGTACCTCACGACAGTGAAAAAGAAGTATTGAAGGTCGGCATCATCGGCGAGATTTATGTTCAGTTGGAACCTTTTGCTAACTTTTTCCTTGAAGAACAGCTGGGACATATGGGTGTGGAAGCGCGCCGTTCAATTTACCTGACCAGCTATGCCCGGCATGATGTCCTTTCCACTAAGGGCGATATGGGCAGTCGAACACTGGCCGTGCCCTATCTTGCGCAAAAGGTTGGTGGGCATGGGCAGAACAGTGTCGGTGATATCATTCGCTATGCAAAACAGGGTTTCGATGGTGTGGTGCAACTGGCTCCTTTTTCCTGCATTCCGGAAATTGTGGCCAAAAGCCTTGTACCGCAGCTTAGCAAAGATTATGGTATCCCGGTATTAACTCTCTTTATCGATGAGCAGACCGGTGCTGCCGGCATACAAACGCGTTTAGAGGCTTTTGTTGACATGATTAGCCAGCGCCGTTCCCGCGACCTTGGCTTAGGTGCATAGTACTCCGTTGATTTTACTGCTGTTGCCTGTTGAGAAAACCACACATTTACTACTGTTTATTAGAAAAAACTGGAGAGAGCATGCAATTGCAGCTAACAATTGGTTCTATAAATATTAGCCCCGGATTAGCCCTGGCCCCGATGGCCGGTGTAGCCGATCATCCCTTCCGGGTTTTGGTTAAAGAGCAGGGCTGTCCCCTGGTTTACTCCGAAATGATCAGCGCCAAGGGCCTTGTTTATAGCAACAGGCGCAACAGATCTCTCTTATTTTTTACCGATCGGGAACGACCGATTGGTTTTCAACTTTTTGGGTCAGATCCGGAAATCCTGGCAGAAGGGTCACGCATTATCGAGGACTATGAGCCCGACTTTATCGATCTGAATTTCGGCTGTCCTACCCCTAAAATTATCCGCAATGGTGATGGTGGCGCCTTGATGCGAAACCCCGCTCTCTGTCGCGATATATTCAGGAAGGTTGCTGCAGCTGTTACCTGCCCGGTAACTGTAAAAATACGAACGGGCTGGGATCAAAACAGCATCAATGCTGCTGAGATTGCCCTCCTGGCAGAAGAAAACGGAATTAAGGTAGTTACAGTTCACGGTAGAACGGTGAAACAGGGTTACAGGGGAAATGCTGACTGGAAAATAATCAAGGAAGTCAAAGAAAAACTTACCATACCGGTTATCGGTAACGGTGATATTGATTCGCCTCAAAAAGCTGAAGAAATGATAAACTACAGCCGCTGTGACGGAATAATGGTGGGCCGGGCGGCTCGTGGAAATCCCTGGATTTTCAAGTCTATCCTGGTCTGGTTGCAGGAAAGAAAAGAGCTGGAAGCACCCGGGGCAGAGGAAATTGTTGAGATGGTTTTACGACACTTTAAGTTGCTAAGCGACTTTAAGGGAGAAAGCATTGCTGCCAGGGAAATGCGCCGCCATGCCGCATGGTATGTCAAAGGATTGAAAGGCGCATCAGCAGCAAGACAGCAGCTGGTTCGTGTAAATACCTATGAAGAATTAGAAGAAATCATGAAAGACCTTCTCCGATCGAACAGCAGCTAATATTATCTTGCTTATTCCGGCCATTGCCACCCGGTTAAAATAATAGTAGAATTGATTTGGGCACAGAGCTGTGCACAATCGGAGGACTGCCATGCAATCTGAACGTCTCTACAGGATTGGCGATAAACTGGTAAGCCTGGATAAAGCAGTCCGCCTGGTCGGGCAGACCTTAGAGCTGCGGGAACAGGGTTATTCCCAGCAGGAAACGGCTAAAAGACTGCAACTCGATCGCAGCTTTGTTTCCCGCCTTGAAGCAGCTGGAGAGGTCCGCAAAGGTAACCGCCTGGCAGTTATCGGATTTCCACTGGCTAATGCGGACAGCATAACTGCACTTTGCCGTGAATTCGGTCTTGATTTTCATCTAATCCTAAACAACAATGAACGCTGGGCAATGGTCAAAGATCAGCAGGCTCTTGATTTTTTTAACCGGGTCCTGGAGCTGGTAGCCCGGCTGCGCCACTTCGACGTTTTAATTATGATTACATCGGAAAAATGGTATCAGCTGGCAGATGCTTTGCTGGATATAGAGATAATCCACCTTAAGCTGGGGCCATCACCAATTGATGAGGATCGGCACTTTGATCAGAAACGCCTGGAAGATACATTGAAGCAGGTACTGAAGCAGCAGTGAAGGGAGCGATTATATTTTGAAGCGTGTTGTGGGGATTAGCCTTGGCTCATCGGCCAGGAACCATGAAGTAACCATAGAGCTGATGGGGCAGCATTATAAAATTGAGCGAATTGGTACTGACGGTAAAATGAATAAAATGATTGAGATCATCCGGGATCTTGACGGTAGTGTTGACGCTTTCGGCCTGGGCGGAATGGATTTGTATATTTATGCAGTCGATCGCCGCTATGAATTCAGGGATGCCAGAAGAATATCCCGCGCTGCTGAAAAAACACCTATTGTCGATGGCTCTGGCTTGAAAAATACCCTGGAACGCAGGGCGATTGAGCAGCTGGCGGTCGAAACCGATCTTTTCAAAGAGACAAAAAAAGTACTCTTAATGTCGGCTATGGATCGGCTGGGAATGGCCCAGGCTTTTGAAAAGGCCGGTTGTAAAAT
>Ga0207421_10006093_pt1 | contig 13243 bp, 10 predicted proteins | sample SodLakKL_010_SED_4_FD_187542 | JGI IMG/M metagenome (GOLD analysis project Ga0207421, IMG submission 187542) | Alkaline sediment microbial communities from Lake Tanatar, Kulunda Steppe, Russia - 8KL_010_SED (SPAdes) (version 2) | ecosystem: Environmental > Aquatic > Non-marine Saline and...
GCCTTCCCCGGCGAAATGGTGTCTTTCCCCGCCCGGCACGTCGGCAAACAGTCCTCCGCCCCAGGTGCCCACCCAGCGGGTGCCGTCGCTGGTTTGGAATACCGTGTAGACACGGTTGTCGTCATAGACATGGTGCTCTGTCTTGCCGCTCTCGGCGTCAATGACTAACACACCACCCTCCCAGAGACCCAAGGTCAGTTGGTTTTCGGAGAACTCTGCAATGGCCATGACGGCCGCTGACGGCAGTTCCCAAGGCGCCGGCTGCAGAGAAAGGGTGTCTGCATCCCATTGGTAAAGGCCCTCGTAGGTCCCCACATAGAGCCGTTCCTGGGAATCTACGTGCAGCGCCCGTACCACATTTCCCGGTACGGGATAGGCCGTGATCTCGCCGCTGTCGGGGTGAATACGGTTGAGGCCGTCCATGGTGCCGGCCCAGATGAGCCCGTCCGGACCTTTGCAGATGGCAATGACCACCGGATTGGAAAGGCCTTCTTCGGCAGCATAGTTGGTGAACTGGCCGGAATGAATGCACAGCCGCGAAATGCCTTGGTATGTGCCAATCCACAATTCGTGGCTGTCTTTGTCATAGTACATGGTCTGAATCAGGTTGTGGACGAGGCCGTCTTGATCATAGGGGTTGTGGCGGATGGTTTCCATGGTGCGGCCGTCGTAGTAATTGAGTCCGCCCTGGGTCCCGAACCACAGAAATCCATAGCGGTCCTGGATGACGGAGGAAACGGAGAGGTTGGATATGCCGCTTTCCCGGCCTAAGGTGTCAAAGACAGGTGTGCTGTCCGGCCGGAGCACGGACTGCTGGGGAGAGCCCAATTCTCGGCCATGGACAATCGGCGGGGCCGCAGTCACTGCCCAATACAGCGTGATTATCACGATGGCAATAGCCCAGCCCTGGATACGCAACATGATCTCTCCTCCGGCTGCCAATGTTGTGGGTGCAGCGAAAACGGAAGCACTGCTTCCATGTTGGAAGAATTCGCCGCGGCAGCACCGTTTCCTTGGCGCGGCAGGGAAATTTGCACGAATTTTCACGGCTGCGGGAAAGCACCGCAAAGAGGCCTGTGCAGGAATTTCTGCAGCGCTGCTCGAACGGCATGTGTAGGTTCGACTGCTGCTGTCGGTCGTTCACGATGTCAGATAGGAAATTGGTGATTCGTATGCCTGCCTTCGCAAACCGCGGGCGCTTTGAGGCACTGTACCGGGGGATGGCCATGGCTTTCCCGATTATGCTGGGATATTTCCCGCTGGCCGTGGCCTACGGCATCCTTTCCTTTCAGGCAGGGCTTCCCTTGCGTTCCACGGCGGCCATGTCCGTCTTGGTCTATGCCGGTGCCAGCCAGTTTATGGCCGTCAATATGCTGGGTTTGGGTGCTGCCGGCACGGAAATTGTCCTGGCCTGCTTTATGATCAACATCCGCCACATTGTCATGAGCATGTCGCTGATGCAGCGTTTGGCCGATCTGACGCCCGCGGGCAGAAAGGCTGCGGCACTAGGCGTCACCGACGAAACCTTTGCACTGCTGTCCTTTTCCGAGATCCGCTCCGGTCCAACGAAGGGTTGGCTCCTGGCCGGGGTTCTGGTGTCCGCCTATGGCGCCTGGGTTTCCGGCTCGGTGGTGGGGGCGCTTTTGAGCACGGTCATTCCCGGCGATCTGGCGGCTAGTATGGCCATTGCCCTCTATGCCATGTTTATCGGGCTCTTGGTTCCGAATGTGAAGCGTCACCCCCCGGCTTTGACCATTGCGGCTGCGGGCGCGCTGCTCTGCACTGTGCTGACGCCGCAGGTGGGTGCCGGCTGGGCCATCGCCTTCGGAACACTGGGAGGAGGATTGGTGGGTGTTCTCCATGCCGCCTCTGTCCCCGAGGATGCCGACCAGGAAGAACAGGCGTAGAAACATGCCTGGGTTCTGCCACCGCAGCAGGAGGGAGGGATCGATGTGCCGTATCTTTGGATAATCCTCGGCATGGCCGTGGTGACGGCGGTGCCGAGAGTTCTGCCGGCCTTTCTGCCGTCGGAGATGGAACTGCCTTCGTGGGTGCGCCGCTGGCTGGCGGCTGTGCCCTATGCTGCCTTAGGTGCCCTAATATTTCCCGGCATTCTCAGCGTTGATCCCAGCCGTCCCTGGGTAGGCTTGCTGGGCGGACTGGGTGCCCTGCTTCCGGCTTGGAAAGGAATGCCCTTGGGTGCATCGCTGGCGGCCGCCGTGGCCGTGGTCTATGCCCTGCAGTGGCTGCTGCATTGAACATGCTGCCTTCGCAGGTAGGATATCGAGATGGCCCTGCCGCCGTTTTAGCGTTACCTCTTTGTCCGTCTCTGCTGTCTGCACCCGGTCCAGGTGGAGGCTGTGGTTTCTATGACAGACCATGGGCACGGAAAAAGCCGCACGCTTCCCTGCGAAAGCGTGCGGCTTTTGGTATTAAGGCTCAGGGAGCCGGCCTGCATCTCATGCAGAATCATGCTGCCTGTTATTCCTGGGCGGCGAAATCCAAGGGCGGTGCCTGGTCTTCACCTTGGGGATCCACGTAAGCGCCCTGCCAATTGAGGGTAGCGGTGGATTCCTGTACCATGCGCAGATTGGGTGCCTGTTCCCAGTTCAAGTAGTCGCTGATTGTCAGCTGCTGGCCGCCTTGGATAAGAAGCTGCACGGCAGCCGACGGGTCCTCTTCGACCACAGTCAGGCCGTCGATCTTGGCATGTTCTGCCACTGTAACCGTGAGCCGCTTGTCTTCCTGGCCGGCACGGACGACGATACCCTTCAAGACCGCCGCCGGATGCTTGAGCTCTAGATCGTCGGCAAAGGTATCGCCTCGGAAGGTGGAAAGACTAGAAACAGCGGCCGGAGCCGAAAAGACGTTGTTCTCAAATTCGATGCCGCGGTTGATGCGCTGCTCGGCGGTGAAATGCGAGTCTGTGATCTGCGCGCCTGCATGGGCATCGATGTCTTCTAAGTCAAAGTCAAAGGTGACACCGCTGGTCTGGGAATGGGGTCCCAACTGGCTTCTGGGAACATCCAGCCCGGCCAGGGACAGTCCATCTTTGCCTGCAGTATTCCCCCGCAGCCAGACGGCAAGGTCGTCGCCGCCGCCTATATTGGTGCCGTCCACGGCCACAGTTCCCCTAAAGGACGTGTTGTTGAGTATCACAACCGGAGCACCTTCACCTGCCAGCACCGACACACTGGCTGGGTCTGCGGGCCGGAAGCGGGCGTGATTGAACTGCAGGTCCTGGGCGGTGCTTCCCACGACGATGTCTTCGCTTTCGATGATGGTGTGGAAGAACGCGATGCGCCCAGGACTGCCTAAGATCGTCGAACCCGCAACCACCGTGCCGTCATTGGCGGACAGTGTGGAGGCGCCGAAGGTGACGTCACCGCGCAGGACTGACAGCGCGCCGTAAAAACGGCTGTCGCGCACATCCACGTCTAAGCCTGGTCCGTTAATGAGTACGGAACCGGCCAAGGTTGAGCCTAGTATTGCCCGCTCGCCGCTGCCTTCCAGGCTGAGCTCGGCGTCGTCATCGGTGGCCGCGGACGCAATTTCCACTGCACTGCCCGCTGCCCCATGGGCGGCCAGCCGGCTTTGATCGTGGAAGTGCAGTCCGTCAATATAAATGCGGCCGCGGTTTTCCGGTTCCGCCAAGAGTGCCGCCCGGTCCAGCACCTGGAAGTAGCTGCCGGAAAAGACAGTGGTGTCTTCCTCTGCCGCCAGCTGGACGCGCACTTCTGTTTCGTTTTGGAAGGTGCAGTCGCTGAAGACCACATCATCGTACTGGACTTCTACGGCATCGCCCCCGCTTAAGGAAAAGACGCTTTCGCTGAAGAGCGTGCCCGGCGGTATTTCCGCCACAGGTCCCTGGAGCTCACTGCCTAAGAAGAGCGGCGCGCCTTCTCCCGCTGCGGCGCCCCTTAAGTCCACGGCACCCTGGAGCACTGCTCCGCCGAAGAGGGCATTTTCCGCTCCGTCTCGGAATTGGACTTCTCCGGCCACCTCCGGACGGCCATTCTTGCCTTCAAAGGAAAAGTCATGGGCCCCGACGTGCAAGCGGCCCGGAACCGGCGTTTCCCGCAGGGCCGTCTGTTCTGCACCGACGGAAATGCCAAAGGATAGCGGCATGCCTTCGCCGTCCAGGGGCCAGCGGACTTCGCTGAAGCTCCAGCGGCGTCCGGCGTTGATGGACCAAAGATCGTTGCCTTCACGGCCTAAGATATGGGCTTCGCTTTGGCTGCCGCCGCTGAGGCCGGTGTAGAGGTTTTCAAAATGTACATTCTCAAAGGCGATGTTTTCCACCGCTTCGTGGTTGGTGTCCGCCAGCCAAGCAATGGCGCCGTCGGCGATGCGGACGTTGTCGGCGCCGGCACCAAATTCGAGGGTTCCAGCCACGGCAATGCCTTCCAAGACGATGTCGGGCGCGTTGATGACCAGATCGCCGGCCACGGTTTCCAAGGCGGCGATGTGCTCGGGTGCAATGGTTTCGTTGATGGTCACGCTGCCGCCAACCAACTGCAGACCGTCAAGCTTGACGTCTGTGGAGTTGATCTCGACGTCCCCGGTTACTGTATGCAGTTCCGAAAGTGCTGCCGGCTGGTTTAAGAATACACTGCCGGAGACCTCCTGCAGTTGTGCCAGTCCCGCGCTGGCGGTGTCAAGAATAAGGTCACCGCCGACGGCGTGCAGGGCAGGCAGTGAAGCCGGGCCTTGGAGACTGACCGTTCCGTCCACCGCTTTTAAGTCTTCAATGACGGCATCGGCTTCGGCATCCACCGTCAGGTGGCCCGTGATGCGGTCGTTCACGTGCAGGCTGGCGTTTTTCCCGTAGAGGGCTGTATCCCCGTCGATGTGCGTCTGCACGTCGATGCGGCTGTTGCTGCCAGAGACCAGCAGACCTCCGGATACAGGCTCCCGCACTGTGATGTCCATGTCGTCGCCCTGCACAATGAGGGCCCAGTTTTCCAGGTTATCGGCTTCATGTTCCGGCAGACCCTGGGCACCGGCCACCACAAGAACCGCGGTCAACAGCAGCGAAAAGAACAATACACGAGTCACGTTTTTCCTCAACATGGTTCTTCCCCCTTGTCGATCAGAATGTGTAAGGAACCGACTTCGCTGATTGTGTGCACGAGACAGTGACGTTGCCTGTTCATTGCAGCTGGGGCATGGATTCCTCCTCTCGCAGCGCGTGTCTGCGGTAGTCCTGCGGCGGCAGGCACTGCGCGGCGTATAACAGAATCATCATGAATACATTCTGCACAGAGCCGCGGAAACCTGCCAAACCTGTGCAGGGAGGCGAAGATAACGCAACGATTCACAGTTGTACAAATTCTGTGACTAGAATGTGGCGCTGCAGAAGCAAGCCAATGGCTGTGACTGTTTTCTGGCGGATCAAGATCAGGCCGGCCACATACGAAAGCGGGCCCGTGGCAGCAGCCGATTGAGCCACTGTCACGGAGCCCACAGCCTGCGGCAGCCATCGGTCCGAAGACGAACCATGCCTGTTGGGTTGGACGCGGAAAAACAGACATGTGCCCCGAGCGTCTGCTGCATGGTTCAAGAGCTGGGCGCGGGAGAAGCCGGTGCCATGCAGGATGCGGCCATGTCCGTAATGTTATGGGAGAGGCGTTCCGGGGAGGTGTTGGCGCGACTCGGCGCGGCGGCAAAGTGGCGTAATGGCAGACGCTTGTGCCGAGCGTTCAGCTCATGATGCGGAAGTACAGGCCGCCGGCAATGGCAATGATGGAAAGGCTGAGTCCGGTGACAGCCAAACGCTGGAGCTGCGAACGCAGTCCGATGGCGGAGAAGGCCAGGGCCAACGCGCCCAGCAGGATATCCAGCCACAGGACGCTGATGATACTGAGTATAAAGCCGCCGACGGCGGGGCCTCTCAGATCTGGAGGTTTCGGTGATGGGTGGGACATAGGAACCTTCCTTTCTCAGCCACGCTGGCTGTACCGGCACGCAGAGGGTCAAGCAAACCAGGCGCTTACAACATCGATTCTGCTGCGTGGCCTATGTGCTCCTGTACGGACCGGGGGTGCGGGGCTGCTTTTTGCGTAATTTCCATACGGGCTCCTGAATATCCTGCCGGCGGCGACGTTACAGCATGGGATTGACGATCAAAATACCCCTGCCCATGGCTTTGGACAGGGGATTTCCTCCATCGTGGGCTGCACGTCTTTCGCAGACTGCAACCGCTTGCTAGCGAAGCATACCCGCAATGGATCGCAGGCTTTTGCGTTTGGCACGATATACTTGGCTGCGATCGATGTTCAGCTCTTTGCCGACGGCCTCTTGGGTTTTTCCTTGATAGAACAGGCCGTCGATAACCGCGCGCTGCAGTTTAGAGAGGCCGTTGATGGCCTGCTGCAGCACGATTTTGTCCTCCAGGGGCAGGCGGAATGCCTCTTGGGAAATGCTGCGCAGGTCTTTCAAATTGAGCTCGTCCAAGGGAACGCTGCCGGCCTGCATGGCTGTTTCAATTCCGGACTCTTCTATGTTCATCTTGGCGGCCAGTTCGCTGCGGGTCGGCATTCGCTTTTCAGCAACAATGAACTCGTCGGTGGCCTTTAGTATCGAATCTTGGAGATTGACGAGCCAGAGGGGCCGGTCAAAGGTCCGTTCTTTCCGGATCTCCAGCCGCACTTCGCCCATCACCTTCTGATAGGCGAAGGTGGAGAACTGGGTGCCGTAGCTGGGATCATAGCAGCGGACCGCCTTCATCAGGCCCAGATAGCCGGCTTGGATGAGGTCCTCCGGAATGGAGTTCTGTGCAAGGGAACGCACCAGCGAACGAATCATGCGCTCTCCCGCTTCCATCAACTGGGTCAGTGCTTCTTCACAGGGGTCGTCAGCGTAATCGGCGTAGACGTTGTTCATGTCCCGCTGAACAGGCAAGGCAAGTCCTCCCTTCTGTGAGAATAGAGGCTGCATCAGTGTGCCCAGGGGCAGGCCCCGGGCACACTGTTGGTTCGAGCTAGAAAGCTGGGCGAACGAGGCGGAAGCCGAGATGGCTTTCGCTTTGCACGGGGTTGCCGTCGTTGGGATTACCGACGGCCAACAAGTCGGTGGCATCTACGCGATAACTACCTCCCCTGGCAAACCGCCAGCCAGACCCATCGCCATCATGACACCACTCATAGACATTGCCGCTCATATCATAGAGGCCGAGGGCATTGGGTGCTTTCGAGCCCACGGGCCGCGTCCGATTGCCGCTGTTAGCAGCGAACCATGCCACTTCGGCGGTAGCTTCTTCGTTGTCATGTTCATCGGAGGCACCGCTGGCAAAGGTTCCTTTCGTCCAATACTTCCCTTCGACTTCAACGGCACCATGGGAGCTGTCAGCCCCCTGGTAACGGGCAGCCAATTCCCATTCATCGCTGGTAGGCAGCCGAAAACCGTTCGCACTGCTTTGCGATTTCACATCATCGGCGCTGCCAACGGCGGCTGCGTCGGCGATCGGCGTCCCGCTGCTGCCGTCAACATACACGGGTTCAGACTCCGTGTACTCCGAGAGAGCATTGATCCATGTTATGACATCCATCCAAGTGACGTCCGTTACGGGTTCCAGCAAGCGGTTTGTCGGCTCGCCGCCTTCGTTGTTACTGCTGCCTTCCCGGCCGGGGTTTTCGAAGTGATAGCCGTTGGCCTCAGCCCAGACCCGGATTTGATACCAGAGCCCATAGGTGACAGGTGTTTCCCCGATATAGAAGTCGTGTTCTACCGAGGATGTTTCTTCGTCTTCCATGCCGATGGGAAAGGCAGCGGCGGGTGCTAACTGCATGGGTATTTCCACGATTTCCCTGGGGACAAAGACAGCCCGCACCGTGACATCTTCATCCACCACAATCGTCGTTTCCCGGTTTTTCGGCTCTTGGACCGGACCGCTCCATTCTTGAAAATCCCAGTGCTCATCGGGATCGGCGACGAGATCCACGGTGGTTCCAGCCTCAATCTCATGGACGCCTGGCAGCGGCTGGGTTTGGCCTTCACCGGACTTTTCCACAGACAGTGTATAGGTGGAAGCCCCTGTGCCGCCTCCATGCTCATCTTCGTTTTCAAAGACTGCCGTAATGGTCATATCCCGATCCACAGGTACGGTAGTCTCTGAAGACTGAGGCTCGGCGACGTCTCCCTCCCATTCAACGAACGTCCATCCTTCGTACGGCACGGCTGACAACTCTACCACATATCCTTGATTGTGTTCGTAGTGGTTCGGTTCCGGGCTGGTTTCGCCTTCACCGCTCTTTTGGATCTGCAGTGTGTAGGTTGCAGAGGTCGAACCTGTGCTCGACCCATCGCCGCCGATACCACTTCCCACACCGCCGCAGCCGCTTAAAGACACGGCCGCTGTAAGCAGAAGTATAAGAAACAGCATGGCATTCCTTTGGTGCTTAATCATCCAGCTGCACCTCCATTTCCCAGTTCCGCCGCAGCGCTCTGGCTGCATGCGCGTCATAGGTCGGGCATTGTAGTGTTGTATTTGATCACCGCTTCGGATAGGTCCGATGCGGGTGCTTCGATGGATTCGGCCTCAAGGTTCAGCACAAGAACTTCGGATAAAACAGCATGGCTTCGGTCACTCCTTCCCGCGGCCAGGGAGAACTCCAGCGTTCTTCCCGATGATCCGACGAGGAATTCAATGGTATCCGACTCCAGCAGTATGCGGCCGCCGTCGTGGTAATTGTATCGGTTCAAAAGGACAAGACGGCCGTTGTCCTGAACGATGAACTGATCATCCCCGAACTGGTTGGCATTATTGGGTAGATTCAATTCGGGGAAAAGTTCGACGGAATAGGCGTAACGCACTTCGTCGGTGATGATCCGAGAAGCCAGACGAATTCGCTGCTGCACAATGGATTGGTTTTCGCCACCGCTGAAGGCTGTGGCTCCGAAATAGTAGAGAGAAAAGGCAAGGCCATGTACGATACCAATGAGCGCGAGCACGATAAGGATTTCCACAAGAGTGATGCCGTCTTCATCGGACAAGCCTCTTTTCCAAAGACGATGGTGCATCAGCGGCCACCTCATTTCTGGGCGAACGTTTTAAATCGGTGCGAAGGATGTCATCGAAACGGCAGCTGTCTTACCCAACGTATCCGAGTACTCATAGACGATGGTTACACTAGCACCAGGGATATCGTCGGTGGGTCCCTGCATGGCCATGGTCTTTGGGCTGCGCGTTATCTCCATGCCTTCGGGAAGTGTCATAACTTCGACCTGCCCATCGAAATCTGCGTAATCTGAGCTTTGTTTTGCTATCTCCAGGACGATTTCCATGTGTTTCTGTACCTTGAGCATCGCTTCTGTCCGGTGGCCCATGGAATATATGCCCTGGAAACTGGACGAAAACAATGTCACAAATGCAGCGGTTACGATGGACAGGATGGTGACGGCCACCAGCACTTCCATTAAGGTAAAGCCGTTTTCCCTTTTTAGAGACTGCATGTTATCACCTTCCAACGTTTTTCGGGGATGCTAAAGGCCGCTCTGCCCATACAGCAGTTCCTAGGGTTTTTCGTAGTATACCTGGGTTTGTGATAATCGGCTGCGTAGGTATTTCATAAGCAGATCAACGTGCTCTTGCGGCACGGGAATAAAATCGTCGGTGAAATCGGACATGCTTGTTACGCTGCGGTCCAGACGAGCACCGTCTTTGAAGAAGTAATAGCCGGTGTAGTCTTCGTGCTGGGCACCCTTTAAAAGTGGCTCTGCATCTTGGTTGTAGAACATGCCATCTTCGAAGTATGCTACACCGTAGAATTCCCCCGCTTTCATCTTGCCGTACTCGCCATCTTGGTAGGGATTTTTGTTATTATAGTTAAACTCATCATGGTTTAAGAGATCACAGAAGAATGGATGTTGGTCGCCGCCGGAGTCATCATTGACAAAAAACCCGTGATCGTCCTCTAATTCTTGCGGCGATTCCAGCGACTGTGCCTGCATACCTCCATTCTTGTCTGTGTCTCTGAATCCAGGCACGCGAAAGACCAAGGCATTGCTGGTGCTGTCGTTGTTGTATCGGTAGCGCAGCTTGCCATCGAAGGACATGAACAGCGCATGAAGTGTGACGGCTTCCTGCTGCTGGGTCACCTCAAAGCTGTACTCTTGGGTTTGTTCCTCATTGTTGAGGGTGAATAGCAGTACTGCCGCGCGGAGTGTCGTGTCTTGGGCGGACGGGCTGCGCAGAACCTGGTTTCCAAGACTGAACAGCTCAACGGTCCGGTCCGCATAGCTGAAATCCGTGGCCTGATGCTTGATGATATGGGAGTTTCCTGCGAACCATTCGCTGGGCCTCTGTACGATGCCATCGTCGTTGTACATGATTATCACGGATATTCTTTCTTCCACTTCGTTGGTTCGGCCTCTCACATGCAGACGTACATCCCCTGGGCCGTCAATCACAGGCGTTTCAAAGTCGACGCAGAACGTACCCACGTTGTCTAGGGAACGCTCTGTGATCGAAGCATACCCTCCTTGGCCAATGCGCCCGGGATTGTCCAGTACTGTCTTTATCCCGACTTCTGCTCCGGTTCTGGCCAGGTAGTGTGCCTGCATGCTGTTTTGGTCTCTGGTAACCTGCAGGGCGTCGACCATTTGGTACTGCCAGAGTGCGACCCCAAGCAGGGTGAGTACAACAATGACCATGAACGTGGTGACCATTGCCGCTCCGTGTTCGCTTTTGATATTCATCCAACACTCCTCCTGAAAATTCGAATTGGTCCTGGGTGTGAACAAACAGGAGTCAGCCAATACATCCGGTTTTGAGATTTTCGCAAAGCCTGGTGTGAACCGAAAGCCGATCCTAGTGTGCTTCCAGAAGCTTCCTACAGCGGAGGCCAGATGTTCTAGGGCCCTACGCAAGCTTGCACTGTGTGATTGGTTTTCTGCGGTGCAGTCTCATTCCGCCATTGCCACAATTCCGATTCGGGGTACAAAAAACAGACCTGTGCTCCGAAGAACACAGGCCTGAAGATAAACCAAAGCCCGCTTATCCTTCGGTAACCACACTACCATGGCCAACGGGTGTCGGCTTTAGGCTGTAGGCTTTGCGTCCCCATCTTTCAATGGGTTTGCCGTTATCGAGACAAGCACTGTATAGTATTTTCAACTTAAGAGTATCATAATGCGCAGGCGGATACCAGCCGCAGATCCGAATTTTCCAAAAATGAATCATTGGTCCTATATGGCAGGGGCGACTTTCGTTTTGTTGAGAGGGCCTTCCGCCTAGCTTGAAGGTCATTTGGACCTGCCTAGGACGTCCTAATTACTGCCGTGGTGATGCGGGTGACGAATGGGTCCTTTCAAGAGTTATTGTGTTCCCATGGTTCACTAACCAGCTTCTAAAAGCTGTCAACCACAGTCCCTGGAAAGACGTTGTGGCTCCAGTTATCTTCCCACTCCTCAAAAGCCGGCAATGCGTTTGGTACTTGAAAGATATCGTGCTCAACCCACTGATAGACGTTCTGTGGTGTTGTCATGGATTCGCTATATTCGTAGTTCAGAGTCTGCCACAGTTCATGATCGTTGTTGACATGCATCCAAAAGGTACTGAGTGCCAGCAGTCCGCCTCCCAGGGCATATTGCTGCAAAGAATCGAGTGTTTGTGTATCTGGATCAATCCAAGGGGTATCAATGATCACAATGTCATAGGATCCGGTTTGGAGGTCTTCACGTAGATGCGTCTGCGAGGCTGCCTTCGTGAAATCCAGTCCCATATGGGATAGAGCATCCTCTGCATAGTGGTTCTTTGAACCAGAATCAGCGTAGTAGAGAAGGCGCGCCCCGGAGCTAATATCAAGTAGGTACTCAATTTGATTTTCCCAAAACGCCGCTCCGAGAGACTTGCTACTGTCGAGCCTTCCTTCCATATCGTCGATCAGGAATGTGGAAAGGATTGTATTCCCTTCCCGTCCAAGAACGACCACCGCCTGATCTGCTGCAGGATCTTCGGTTAGGCCCGCTAAAGCATGGCCACTGACCTCAGCAGGCGGACCTTCTGCATCTAGTAAAACTGCGGTCACGGTCTTATCGGAATCCATGAGTATAGTTGTATCGGATTGAGTTGGGTCGTCAACGTCACCGATCCATTCCTTAAATTCCCACCCTGCAGCCGGAATAACGGTGAGCGGAACGGGTTCGCCCTGAGGAAAACCATGGGACCCAACCTGGGGTTCAGTAGAACCGTCACCCTGCCGATGCACAGTCAACTCGTAAGTAGGCACAGGAGCAATGTCAGGGGCAAATACCGCTCGCACAGTCCTATCCCTGTCGGCGGCAACTTCAACAGTCTTCTCGTCGGAGTAACTGCTGCCATCGACAAGCCATTCTTGTAGGTGCCAGTCTTCATCAGGTGTGGCTTCAATTGACACAACCTTCCCTTGGTCGTGCTCGTATTGGCCGGGCGATGGAAAAACCTCTCCCTCACCCTCCTTTTCTATTGTAAGGGTGAACGACAAGTCCGATCCGCCGATTTGGCCGTTGCCTCCCCCACCGATACCGCAGCCCGCCAAGACTGCAGCCACAATCGTTACGATCAACAAGCTGCCGCACCGTTTCATGGACAAACTCCTCCTATCAACTGCGTTAAGCCTTGCGAAAGGCCTCTTCGGTAAAAGCGATTCCTCTTGGCAGGGTTCGTGAAACAGATCGGATCCAGTCTGCTGCGACAAAGAGTGATAGCGGATCGTCAAGAAGGCATCAGGACGGTGGAGGATTCAGGTTGACAGAACAGAAAAACCGACCATAAGCATAGGGTCGGTTACGCTACGGGCAATCGCTGGTACCAGCCTGCCTTCGCAGGATGTTGCTGCACGCGACCTCCGCCCTACATCCTACAGATTTTCCGAATGCGTCGGCCATTCTACTTGCCCATAAACAAAAACCCGCTCGAACGTGACGCTGCAGAGATCAACCAAATAAGTACAGCTTGGTTACTCTGCCAGCAGCTTGGGCTTAAGAGGCCAGACACAACTGCACGAGTGCACAAGCCTTTGCCGATTAGCCTGTGCCGTTGAGAATGAGCTCCCCATCTGCGTACGGGCTCGACGTTGGTTACCCCCTAGAAAACGGCAGCGCCCATGGCTGACGCCACGACGCTAAACCAGGTTAATGGATCCGCCATAGCGCTAAAGCTGGCTACGGTATGTCGAAACCGACCGCATGCCTTTCTCCTGACGGGTTGCTTTCATCTTCGATTTTGTTTGATTTGGGCCCCTTGTCAATATTCACAAGGGTT
>Ga0207421_10006094_pt1 | contig 13243 bp, 12 predicted proteins | sample SodLakKL_010_SED_4_FD_187542 | JGI IMG/M metagenome (GOLD analysis project Ga0207421, IMG submission 187542) | Alkaline sediment microbial communities from Lake Tanatar, Kulunda Steppe, Russia - 8KL_010_SED (SPAdes) (version 2) | ecosystem: Environmental > Aquatic > Non-marine Saline and...
GGGCAGTGTGCCATGATTGGCGTACTGGGCGTCGGTGAAAGCATGATTTCCATTTCCTGCTCTCCTACCGAAGGAGAATTCCTGCGTTTTTCGGTAATGAGGATGGGTAAAGTAACCCAGGCCCTGCACCAGCTGGAGGCGGGAGACAAGATGACTGTCCGGGGCCCGTACGGCAACAGTTTCCCGCTGGAAGAGTGGGAAGGCAAGCATGTCCTGACCATCGGCGGGGGTATCGGCCAGGCCCCGATGCGCCCGGTAGTGGAATATGTCAAGGCCAACTATGAAAAGTACGGTGGCCTGACTATGATCTATGGCGCCAGGACTTCCGGTGACCTCTGCTTCAAAGAAGAGTTCGAGGATATGGCCCAGGATGATGAGCTTTCATGCCACCTGACCATTGATATCGAGGAAGAGCAGTGGGACCACAATGTTGGATTTGTTCCCCAGGTTTTGATGGACGTGAATCCGTCGCCGGAGAATGCAATTGCTGTAACCTGCGGGCCTCCGATCATGATTCGGTTTGTCCTGGAAAACCTGAAAAAACTCGGGTTTGAAGACGACCAAATCTATACCACCCTGGAAAACAGGATGAAATGCGGTGTCGGCAAATGCGGGCGCTGTAATGCCGGGAATATGTATGTCTGCAAGGACGGGCCGGTATTTGATTACGCCACCCTGAAGGAGATCCCGGAAGCCTTTGCCTGATCGCTCCTGTTAACCTTAATGCTTAATAATAAAACGAGGGGCAGGCCATCTCAGGCCGCAAGCCCCTCGTTTTTTACGTTTGGTTTTACTTGCCGGGTCCCTTGTTAGAGGTCCTGTGTTGTGCTAAGATTTATAAGTAAACCACTCCGGCCGATTACCGGCCGGTTAATCGGCTAGATTCGACCGGGAGGTTCTGTTTATGGAACAGTACGGGCTGATTACAGAAGCAACGGGTGAAACTGCCACAGTAACCCTGCAGAAACATTTAGCCTGTGAAAAATGCGGACGCTGCGGGATTTTAAGCGGAGCCGGCAAACGTGATGCGGAGATCGAAGCTTCCAATCCGATCCAGGCTAAAGAAGGGCAGCGGGTGCTCCTGGAAACAGATGACCGCCGGATGCTTTTTGTTTCGTTTATGCTTTACATGGTGCCCTTGGGGGGGCTTATAGCCGGAATTTTTTCCTGGCTTTCTATTTCGGATTACCTGGGTTTTACCGCCAACCAGGAGCTTTACGCGGTTGGAACCGGTTTTATTGTAATGTCCATCATTTTCCTTTTTATCCGCAGTTGGGATAAAAGGGCCAAGGATAATCCTAGCTATAGGCCGGTTATCACTGAAGTAATAGAAGACTTTACTGCAGAAGCGGATTGCGAACCGCCTGATCAAAGTTAGGTGGTTTTATCGATAACGATACCAGTATGATTTTACCAGGAGGTGTACTATGACAAATAATGTTAATGTAGCTGTTGTTGGGGCAACCGGTATGGTTGGTCAAAAGATGGTCGAGGTTTTGGCCGAGCGAAAATTCCCCTTCGGAAACCTTAAACTGCTTGCTTCTTCCAGGTCTGCCGGACAGGTTTTGCTGGTGGGGGGAAAAGAATACCAGGTGGAAGAAATAAGTCCCACCGCCTTTGATGACCTAGACTTTGCCTTTTTTAGCGCCGGGGGAGAGATCAGCAAGGAATTCGCCCTGGAAGCAGCCAGGAGGGGAGCGGTGGTAATTGACAATAGCAATGCTTTCCGCATGGACGAAGGTGTGCCCCTGGTCGTTCCTGAGGTTAACCCCGCTGCTGCCAAAGAGCATAAAGGAATTATTGCCAATCCAAACTGCTCCACAATCCAGATGGTTGTAGCTTTGAAGCCCTTGCAGGATAAGGTTCCCCTGAAACGGATTGTTGCCTCCACTTACCAGGCAGTTTCTGGAGCGGGCAAAGAGGCTGTTGATGAGCTTAAACAACAAAGCCGTGATTTTCTCGAAGGCAAAGAAGTGAAGTCTGAATATATACCGGGCAAGGGTGCCAGCCGCAAGTACCAGCTAGCCTTTAATATGGTCCCTCAGTTGGATGTTTTTGGTGAAGATGGTTACTGTAAGGAAGAAGTTAAAATGGTCAACGAAAGCAGGAAAATCATGGGATTACCGGATCTGGCTGTTACAGCAACCACGGTGCGGGTTCCGGTTATGAACGGGCATTCCATAGCCCTTAACGTAGAGTTTGAAGGAAACATTACTGCTGCAGAAGCGCGTGAGGTTCTAGAAAAAGCCCCCGGGATTAAAGTAGTGGACAACCCCGAAAATTTGGAATACCCCATGCCTCTTTATTCAGATGGTGATGATGCCGTTTATGTCGGCCGCATCCGGCCCGATTACTCGGTTAAACACGGGCTCAACCTCTGGGTTGTGGCGGACAATATTCGCAAAGGAGCGGCCACTAATTCAATCCAAATTGCAGAACTATTACTATAGCGAGATCTGTTTGACAGAAAGGGGAAAACCAAGCAATGATTGTTGTCATGAATCCTGGTGCTAATGAAGAAGATGTCAACAGGATTACAGAAAAATTGAAACAGATGGGATACGGGGTTCATCTTTCCAGTGGGGAAAGGAGAACTATTATTGGTGTTATCGGCCAGCGCCGTGAAGAGGCAGCCCAGACGCTTGAGGCAATGCCCCAGGTAGAACAGGTTGTTTTTATCACCCGGCCATTTAAGCTGGCAGGCCGGGAGTTTCATCCTGATGATACGGTGATCAAGCTGGGAGACACGGCTGTCGGAGGCACAGAACTGGTGATCATGGCCGGCCCCTGTGCCGTGGAAAGCGAAGGACAGTTGATGGAGGCGGCTGAAGCGGTTAAAAAGGCGGGGGGTCACGTTTTTCGAGGAGGCGCTTTTAAACCCCGCACCTCCCCGTACAGTTTTCAGGGCCTCGAATATGAAGGCCTTAAATACCTGGACAGGGTTCGATCCGAAACCGGATTGATGATTGTTACCGAAATTATGGATCAGTTCAGCGTAAATGAGGTTGCTGAGTCCGCCGATATCCTTCAAGTAGGAGCCCGCAACATGCAAAATTATTTCCTGCTTAGAGAGCTGGGCAAAATTCGCAAGCCGGTGCTGTTAAAGAGAGGGCTTTCAGCCACCATCGAGGAATGGTTAATGGCGGCGGAATACATTTTAAGCGGTGGTAATTACGAGGTTATTTTGTGTGAACGAGGGATCCGCACCTTCGAACCCTACACCAGGAATACCCTTGATTTAAGCGCCGTACCCCTGGTTAAACAGCTAAGCCACCTGCCGGTGATCGTCGATCCCAGCCACGGCACAGGGCATTCAACACTGGTGCCGGCCATGAGCAAAGCGGCCCTGGCAGCCGGGGCAGATGGTCTGATGATTGAAGTTCACCCCAAGCCGGAAGAGGCTCTTTCAGACGGGCCCCAGTCCTTAAACCCGGATCAGTTCCTGTCATTGATCAAAGATTTAAAAGGAGTGGCTCTAAGTGCCGGCAGGCTCCTCTAACAGCGGCTTTTTCTATAACCGGGCTGCCCTGATTGGGACCGGTTTAATTGGCGGCAGCATCGGCATTACCCTGCGGGAGCGGCGACTGGTCAAAGAAATAATCGGTTATGACCGGGACCCCTCTTCACTGCAGGAAGCCCTCAAAAAAGGTGCTGTCGATTTGACATCCGCTAGCACTGCCGGTGCTGTCAGGGGGGCAGACCTGGTAATCCTGGCCGTACCTGTTTCAAGCACATTTGCACTGCTCCAGGAAATACTGCCCTCTGTCAATAAAGGTACGGTAATAACCGATGTGGGCAGTACCAAAAGCGAGATCATGAAAAATACTGAAGGGCTAGTTCCTCCTTCAGTTTATTATATCGGCGGCCATCCCATGGCCGGCTCTGAAGAAAGCGGTATCAGCGGTGCCGACCCGGGACTGCTCGAAAATGCCATCTATGTCCTTACTCCCGGTCCTGCCTGCCCGGAAGCGGTTGTTGAGAAATTAGAACATATGCTTCAGGAAACGGGCGCTCAGCCCCTGCTCCTCGATCCGGATGTCCATGACCGGGTGGTGGCTTCGGTAAGCCACCTGCCGCAGGTAGCGGCGGCGGCGCTGGTACAGAGCGTGGCCGGCACGGAAGATATGGAACTGGTCCGGACCCTGGCTGCAGGTGGCTTCAGGGATAGTACCAGGATCGCCCTGAGCGATCCCGCCCTCTGGCGGGACATCTGCCTCAGCAACCGCCGGGCCCTGCTTAAAAATCTTGCTTCCTTTAAAAGCAGTATCGAGGCGATTGAAAAGCACCTGGCTGAATACGATGCGCAAGCTGTTGAAGAATTTTTCCGGGATGCCCGCGATTACAGGCGCAATATTCCTTACCGCGGCCGTGGCATCCTGCCCGAGCTCTATGAAATCATTGTTTTAATCAGGGATGCCCCCGGTGCTATCGGCCACCTGGCCGGGGTGCTGGGGAATGCGGGTATCAATATCGATGCCATCGAGATCCTGCATGTCCGTGAACTGGCGGGCGGCAGTATCCGCCTCGGATTCAGGGACCAGGAACACCGGCAGCAGGCCCTGGAACTGCTAAATGAAAAAGGCTACCCCGCCCACAGCAAATAACAGGAATGAACACACAAAGAGGACGGAATAGCCTTTTTTAAGCCGGATTTGTCTTTAATTCTCGTGGTAGAATTTTTCCTGTTCTTTGGCCAGGTCGGCCAGGGTTTGGGCCTGCAATTCATTTTTCATTGCTTCTTTAACCCGCTCCCATACCGAACGGGTCACACATTTTTCCCACCTGTCGCAGGACATGTCATCGATACAGGCTACAGGAGCGATTGATCCTTCCACGCTTTCAACGATATCGTACAGGGTGATTGTTTCCGGTTTAACAGCCATGTGGTAGCCGCCCCGGCTTCCTTTTTGAGTCCGGACATAGCCCCGGGCCCGCAGAGGGGCCATAATCTGCTCCAGGTACTTAACAGAAATATCCTGCCTGCAGGCGATATCATTGAGCTGGACCGGCTCAGACTCGTAACACATAGCCAGCTCGATCATTGCCCGCGCCGCGTAACGCACTTTAGTTGATAATTGCAGTTTCCTCAACCTCCCGCCAAAGTAATAATAGTTTATCTATTTTAATTATAGCTATACTACAAACATTTTAACCTTATAAATCCAATTTGTCAAAAAAACTGTTAGCATATTTATAATTGTGCCTCATTATTTCTATAATACTAAGACTAAATCCTTGTTACTAACAATCAACCTATGTTTGAAAGGGCTTGTAATGCTTACAATAAAACCAAGTTTAAGAAGATAGAAAAATTGAAGGTGGTACCATCTAAATGATACCACCTTCAATTGAAGCTACTTTAGGAGCCAGGCCTGTAGATCTCGGGCAGGCTATTCCCCCTTGTACTTGAAGGAAACGTTCATCTTGACTCTGAAGACGAGGTTACCTTCCTCTATCTTGCAATCCATTTCCTTTACTTCGGCCACCCGTAAATCACGAAGCGATTTAGAGGCGGTGTTCACTGCTACTCTTGCAGCGTCCTCCCAGGATTTTTCACTGGTCCCGACTAACTCGATAACTTTGTAAACGCTTTCCACAGCGCTCCTCCTTTCACTGAATAATCCCTTTTTAAATATTATATATATTATTAATATATATGTCAATATTGCCTCAATTTAGCAAAAATAAATCCACATAAAAAACCAGGCCTGCTGTGCTGGCAGGCCCGGTTTATTTTGCTGGTTCTATTTACTGAAGTTAATTCCGTAATAACTGGTAACTAATCAGCCTGTTGCCTTGATAAATGATAAGCGGCCCCTGTGGATTAGAGGGCTATACTCGAGTAGTTATGTTAACTTTTAAGCATGCAGCAGGGTGTCAAAAGAAGGCTGGATCATTAAGCCTACTGCTCCGGGACCAATATGGGCCCCGATAGCTGGACCGACCATGCCAACATGAAGATCTTCAACTTGATAATGTTTTTTAAGCTCATCAAGCAGTTCTTGAGCATTATCTTCTGCCCCTGTATGGACTACGGACAGGTTAACCGGTTGATTAGCGGTAACATTTTTTAAAGCGGCATTGACCAGGCTTGGGATGACCTGGGAGCGCCCGCGCACTTTATCGTAGGGAGCGACCATCCCTTCCGGGTCTGCATAAAGGATAGGTCTGATCTGAAGCAGTGATCCGAGCAGGGAGGCGGCTTTACCGATCCGCCCGTTGCGCTGCAAGAATTCCAGGGTATCGACAGCAAAGACACTGAAGGTCTGGGAAATGGATTTGTTAACTACCGCGTTTAATTCATCAACGCTCATCCCCCTGCGGGCAGCTTCTGCCGCTACCAGGACCGATCGGCCCACACCCTGAGAGGCGGTTTTGGTATCTACTAAAACCACTTGAGGATCGACCATTTTGGAAGCAATTTCGGCCGAGTTCAGGGTCCCACTCAACTTGCCTGAAATGTGGGCACTGATAATTACGTCCTCAGCGGACCCGACTTCTTCATAAGTCTGGCGGAATATTTCCGGCGAAGGCTGGGTCGTTTTGGGCAACTGGCTTTCAGAAGTTAATTTGCGGTAGAACTCTTTCGCTGACAGGTCTACACCGTCGGCAAAAGATTCTGAGCCGAAGGTGACAATAAGGGGAATAACCTTGATTCCATATTTTTCGATTTGCTCCTTCGAGAGATCGGCCGTACTATCGGTAACAATTTTAATATTACCCATTTGTGATTCTCCTTTATAGTTTAGTTAACGAGCAGCGTGATTTTGAAGAATAATTATAACTATTAAAGTTTACTTGCCCCTGTTGAATAGTTACGAATAATATAACATATTTATACTGTTTTGTGGAAGAAAATGATATTTTTAATATACCCCATCTGTATCATATGCCCGGGGTGAAAAGAGGTATGGTGTTATCGCTCAGAGGAAAATGCCGATATTTTACCCCTGTTTAATGATTGGAGGATCTATGATAGAATACAGAAAAGTGAGTTGAGAGGGGATGTTATTTGTGATCAAGATGGAGGTAAAAACAGTAACGGCCGATCAGGGTGGTAATTTTTTGGTATTGTTGATGGATGATGAAGAGAAAAAAGTTTTACCAATATCAATCGGCCCCCTGGAAGCGCAGGCTATCGCCATTGTTTTACAAGGTGAAACTCCTCCCCGTCCGTTGACTCATGACCTTTTAAAAACTGTCTGTGAGAACCTTGGTGGCGCAATGGAGAAAGTTGTCATTACTGATATTAAAGAGAGTACTTTTTATGCTGAAGTATACTTGAACCAGAACAGCGAAACCCTTGTGATAGATTCCAGGCCAAGTGATGCCATTGCCCTGGCCTTGCGATTTGAGGCGCCGATTTATATGGCTACCAGGCTGGTAGAATTTACTTATGATTACCAGGATATTATAGCCCGTGATGGCGGCGATGAAGAACTGCACTAAAATCGATTTAGCCCTACCCGGGCACAACGGCCAGATTGGCATGAATCTGGCGGGATATTAAGCGGCCGTGCTACAATATCTCAGAAAAAAGGGCGTGTTTGCTGCTTAGCTGGCAAACAGGCCCTCACATTTTGTACATACGGTTATCGGTACCTTCTTCAAAGTTACCTGGTTTGCTTTGTTTTTAAGCGGCAATAGAAGCGGTAATGAGCATACTGGAACAAAAAGTGGTTATTGAAGTATATGCACAGGGGAAAGGAAGAAGTTGAACTTGAAAAAACTCGTATCCCTGGAAAAACAAAATATCTACCGCGATTTGTGGCACCTGTCATGGCCGGTCATGATGTTCATGATTTTCCAAACATCTTTGGAACTGGTCGATTTTTTTTGGGTCGGTATGCTCGGAACTGATGCCCTGGCTGCTCTATCCCTTTCCCATAATATCTTTTGGCTGCTCTTTACCCTTTCCCAGTTGATTACGGTTTCTACGCTTTCTCTAACCTCCCGTTACCGGGGAAGCGGCGATATAGAGGGAGTTTGCCTGGTAGCCCGCCATACTTTTTGGATGGCGATACTGGTGTCTGTCCTGGTAATAACCTTTATTTTTACCCTCGGTGACTACGTGCTTTCACTGTACCAGGTGGAACCGGAAGTGCACCGCCAGGCCTTGATTTACCTCCAGGTAGCAGGGGGGAGTTTCCTGTTTCTTTATGCCGGGGTGGGACTGGCTTTTTGCCTGCAGGGAGTAGGCGATTCTTTTACTTCCATGGGAATCCTGGTATTCACCAATATCATAAATATTGTGCTCGATCCTTTCCTGATTTTTGGATGGTTGTTTTTCCCGTCCCTGGGCATACTGGGAGCGGCCCTGGCATCGCTTTTAGCCCGGGCTATAGGTTTTTTCCTGATCCTGTTCGTGGTTTTAACCGGGCGTATTTCACCCAGCGGTTTAAAGGTTCCCGGGCTGTTTAGCATGCGCCTGTCGGGAGATATGTTCAAAAAAATGCTTGTTATTGGCCTGCCGGCCAGCCTGCAGGGCATGACCAGGCCATTAACCGGGGCGATAATGATGTGGGTCGTAGCCCTGTTTGGCACAGAAGCTGTTGCTTCTTTCGGCATCGGCTTGCGCTTGCTCAGTTTTTGTTTCATTCTTATCGCCGGCTTAAATATGGGTACTGCCACCATGGTTGGCCAGAGCCTGGGAGCTCGCCTGAAGGATCTCACTGAAGAGGTAATCAACAGGGCCATGAAACTGGCATTGACTATCCAGGTCGCTATGGGTTTGATTGCTTTTGCAGCAGCCCCCACGATTATGAGCATATTTGCAGATGATCCACTGGTGATAGAGATGGGTACTTCCTATATCCGGATTATCGCTCCGGCCCTGGTGGCAATGGGGCCACTACATGTTATTGCTGCTGTCTTTAAAGGAGCTGGAAACACTGTGCCCCATATGCTTAGCGCCCTGGCAGCTAACTGGTTGATCAAGATACCCCTGGCCATGTTGTTTGCCATTCTTATGAGCCTGGAGACAGACGGGGTCTGGATGGCCATTACCCTGTCTATTTTTGCCGAACTGGGTATTCTGTTTTTATGGTACAGGAAAAGGGACTGGCTTTACCGGGGCATGGCAACCCGGGTAGAGGGGGAGGTAGTGTAGCTGGCAATGAAAGAGGCTGCCTTTAAGGCAGCCTCTTTAAATAGCAACTTGAGGGTATTTTACTCTTCGATGTAAACATCCTGGAGCATAAACATGCTGGCCGGAGTTACCCAGAAGTTTTTAACGCTGTCGCTTACACCGACTAAGTCCTCGTTGTATACGAGGTAGAGCATCGGTGCTTCTTCAATCAGGATTTTCTGGAGTTCGCTGTAGATTTCCAGGCGCTCATCAGGATCCGGTTCCTGGCGGCCCCTGTCGAGGAGCTCGTCAACTTCTTCGTTGGAGTAGTAAGAGCGGTTGCCGGGATCGCCGATGTTGTTGGTATGGAAAAGCGCGTAGACGGCGTAGTCTGCATCCAGGGTTGGGGTGGACCAGCCGAGAATGAACATGTCGTGTTCACCGGCAGCGGTGTTTTCCAGGTAGGCGCCCCACTCGAGAACTTCTATTTCCACTTCGACATTAAGGTCTGCCAGTTCTGACTGGATATATTCGGCGGCCATGATCCGGACGGGGTTGTCGTTGGTCCAGATCGTGGTGGAGAAGCCGTCTTCATATCCTGCATCGGCGAGCAATTCCCGGGCTTTGTCGACATCGTAAGGCAGCCCTTGAATGTCTTCATCATGTCCAAATACACCCGGTGCTATTGGGCCTTCGGCGGGAATGGCAGTGCCTTCGTAAGCTCCTTCAATGATTTCTTCCTTGTTGATAGCCATCGAAATAGCCTGGCGGACGCGGACATCGTCGAAAGGCTCTTTTTCGCAGTTGTAGCCAACGTAAGCCATAACTGTGACCGAGGTAATTTCCATGGAAGCGTGAGGCATGTTTTCGACCCGGCTCATGTCGCTGGGTTCAACCGGATCTGCAATATGGGCTACTTCTGTTTCCAGTTCGGAAATACGGGTCAGGCTTTCGGGGACCACTTTAAAAGTGACACTGTCAAGTTTCGCGTTTTCTCCCCAGTAGTTGTCATTGCGGACCAGCTTGATTTGATCGCCAGGAACCCAGCTTTCCAGCTCGAAGAAACCGGTGCCAGCCGGGTTGCTGGAGAGGTATGAACCGGGCTCGTTGCCCGCTTCCATTTCTTCGTAGTCAGCTTCTATCGCAGCCGGGCTGATGATGGCGCCGCCGCTGTGGGCCAGGTGAGCAGGCAGTGGAGCAAAGGGAAACTCAGTTACAAACTGGACTGTGTAGTCATCTACCACTACTACATCTTCGATCATCTCAAATAGGAACAGCCGTGGTGAACCGATGTCCGGATCGAGCAGGCGCTCAAAGGATGCCTTAACCGCATCGGCGGTAAAGTCGGTGCCGTCAATAAACTGAACCTCTTCACGCAGGGTAAATTCCCAGGTTAGATCATCGAGTGCTTCCCAGTCGGTGGCCAGCAAAGGCTGCAGCTCGCTGTTTTCATCAAAATAAACCAGCGACTCGTAGATATTGTAGGCCACTTTTGACGACGGGACGTCATTGGACCCATGGGGATCCAGCGATACGGCGTCTGAAAGAGTGGCAATAACCAGGTCTCCTTCTCCTTCGGCTGTTTCTTCAGCTGTGTCGCAGCCGACAAAAAACAGCGGCAGGAGCAGGAGGACAAAAACAAACAGTAACGATTTGTTTTTGAAGCTCATACTTATGTCTTCCCCCTTAGAGAGTATATGTGATTATGCCGGTAAATAACAGTTAGAAACACCTTAAAAAAATTTTTAAAATGTAAATTATAGACTGTATTTATTCAGCATAATTGCTTATACTATACATATTGTTGTTAGAAAAAACAAGCTATATTTATAAAATGTTACAGGTTCCATTAAAATATTTTTTAACATTATTTCAACATTAAAGGAGTAGATTTTCGGAAATGAGCAATCTGGCCCATGGTACACATGGAGCGCACGAACAAACAGTTAAAGGTTCTTCTAACTGGAGTTTTATATATAAACGGCTAAAAAAGAACAAAATCGCTTTGCTCGGTGGTTACCTGATCTTATTTTTTATTATTGTGGCCATTATTGGCCCCCTTTTCACTGTTCATGATCCGGTAAGGGTCGATTATTCTACCAAGCTGCTGCCCCCCTCGTCTGATTTTTGGCTGGGCACCGATCACAACGGCCGGGACATTTTTACCCGGCTAATCCACGGGATGTCGATTACGCTTTACATCGGCTTCCTTTCTGTTTTTGTGGGGATGGTGATCGGGGTGCCCATGGGTATCTTGTCCGGTTATTACGGCAAACTAATTGATGCGATTATTATGCGCATCGTCGATGTCCTGCTGGCTTTTCCTGGTATTCTTATTGCCATTGCGCTGGTCAGTGTGCTGGGGGGCAGTATTAATAACGTCATTATTGCAGTGGGCATATTTTCGATTCCCGGCTTTGCCAGAATAGTCCGGGGGACTACCCTGGCCGTAAGCAAACTTGAATACATTGAAGCCGTCCGGGCCCTGGGGGCGAGTGACCTGCGCATCATATTTTTACATATCCTGCCGAATATAGTTTCACCAATTATTGTCCAGGCCACGATCAGGATTGCCATTGCCATCCTGATTGCCAGCGCGCTGTCTTTCCTGGGGCTTGGTGCCCAGCCCCCTATTCCCGAGTGGGGAGCCATGTTAAGCCAGGGGCGCAGCTACATGTTTGATCATCCCCATGTAGCGCTTTTCCCGGGGTTGGCTATTGTCATGGTAGTACTGGCCTTTAATCTTTTTGGTGACGGTTTAAGGGATGCTTTTGATCCCAGGACCAGGGTTTAGAAAAGGAGTGCCACTTTTTGCTACAGTTTATTGTTAGAAGAATTATTCAAACCATCCCTGTTATCCTCGGGGTTACCCTGCTGGTTTTTTCCCTGGTTCATCTGATCCCGGGTGATCCTGCCCAGATCATGGCCGGTGAAGCCGCACCGGAGGCGACGGTTGAAGCAATGCGGGAGAGGCTGGGTTTAAACGATCCCCTCCACGTCCAGTACGGCCGCTATATGGGCAACCTGCTTCAGGGTGATCTGGGCCAATCGGTCCGCAGTAGTCGCCCGGTTGTAGAGGAGATTCAGCCCCGGATTATGATTACCATGCGATTGGCGGTTTACAGCATGATATTAAGTATAGCCCTAGGGCTGGTGGCCGGGGTGGTTTCCGCTGTCCGCCGCTACGGTATTTTGGATGCAACATTAATGCTGGTGGCCCTTTTCGGCTTTTCTATGCCCAATTTCTGGCTGGGTTTGATGCTGATCAAGCTGGTTTCCATTGATCTGGCCCTGCTGCCGCCATCGGGGTGGGGAACCTGGCAGCAGGCTATTTTACCGATTATCACCCTTGGCACCGGCGGGGCGGCCATCATTGCCAGAATGACCCGGTCCAGCATGCTTGACGTAATCAACCAGGACTATATCCGGACGGCCCGGGCCAAAGGCTTGAAGGAAAGAGTGGTAATTTATAAACACGGCTTAAAAAATGCCCTGATCCCCGTGGTTACGGTAATCGGAATCGAGATGGGAATGCTGCTTTCAGGTACGGTTCTGGCGGAAACTGTTTTTGCCATCAACGGTATGGGCAGGCTGGCTATTGACGCCATCAGGGCCCGTGACTTTCCCATGGTCCAGGGGATCGTGCTGATTTTTGCCCTGATCTTTGTGGTTGTGAATTTACTGGTGGATATATCTTACCGTTACCTGAATAAGAGAATTGAACTAAATTAATCGGTTTTAAAGAGGTGTAAAGCTTTGAGTTCGGTGGAACCTATCCTGCAAATTAAAGAACTCCAGACCTCGTTTTTTGTTGACGCAGGGGAAGTAAAGGCTGTGGACGGGGTTACGCTCGATGTGCCGAAAGGGAAAACCCTGGGGGTTGTAGGCGAATCAGGGTGCGGTAAGAGCGTCATGGCCCTGTCGATACTGCAGCTGCTGGAGGAACCCGGTAAAATCGTGGGCGGAGAAATACTCTTCAACAATGAAAACCTGCTCCAAAAAAGCGAAAAAGAAATGCGCGATATCAGGGGCAATAATATTTCCATGATATTTCAAGAGCCGATGACTTCATTAAACCCTGTTTATACGATCGGTGAGCAAATCAGCGAGTCTTACCGGGTGCACCAGAACATGGGCAAAAAAGAGGCTTACCAGAAATCCCTGGAAATGCTGCGG
>Ga0207421_10006095_pt1 | contig 13241 bp, 8 predicted proteins | sample SodLakKL_010_SED_4_FD_187542 | JGI IMG/M metagenome (GOLD analysis project Ga0207421, IMG submission 187542) | Alkaline sediment microbial communities from Lake Tanatar, Kulunda Steppe, Russia - 8KL_010_SED (SPAdes) (version 2) | ecosystem: Environmental > Aquatic > Non-marine Saline and...
GCGCGGTGATGTCCGCCCGCCGTCCGGCACCCAGTTGGAGAGTTTCGCCCGTCTCCCGATCGGTGAACTCCACCTCGCCTTCGAACACCGCAAGCTCCTGGGGTGTCAACGAGAAGTCCGTCCCGCGGACGCCGGCGGTTGTTGCCGGCGTGCGGATTTCGAAATCCGAGCCCTGCATGCGTCGTGCCACGCTTCTGAGCCGGCCTTCGTCGAGGTTGAGAACGGCCTCCTCTTCCCCATCCAGATGCTCGATGGTGAGGACGGTGTCCGGAGCCATGCGGATTAACGAGCCGTTGGGGTCGAGACGGAGCTCGGCCGAGGAGTTATGGGTAATGACCTGGTAGCCTTCCTCAAGGCGCTCACCGAAACTGAAAAACTCGAGCTTGAATTGCTCGTCGTCATAGATGGTAAGCTCCCGATCGTCGTCGAAGTACTCGAGTACCGCCGCCTCATCCGCCGCGGCGCCAAGTGCGCCGCCGAGCAGCAGCACGATAAGCGCAAAAGATGTCGCACGCCTCTGTAGCATCGCTCCCCTCCGTTTCCTCAAACTTCTTTCTTCGGTTCCGGATCGCCATACGCGCCGGAACCCCCAGCCGGTGTCGGCCGGCTAGAACAGGCTGATCGAGCTTTCGAGCCCCGAGCTGACGCGCCATTGGTCGTCTCCCGGGGCCGTTGGGTCATATCGCAAGTCGTATACGAGCGAAACGCGGGCTGGGCCGGTGCGGTACGATACCCGGCCGCCAATTACTGCATGCTCCGGCGAGACCAAATCCTCCAGCTCCTTGATATTGCGCTTCTCGTAGTGGCCTTCTACGGAGAATCCGCCCAAGAGCCCTTCGCCCATAGTCAGGTTCATAGTGAGCGCCGGATTGCGCGCCAGATCTCGTGCTGCCGCGGCGTCCTCGTCGATGCCGTTATCTTCAGGGCCTCCGATCGGTCCTTGCATCTCGGCGTTGAAGACGAACTGCCGGTCAAGAAAGGAAACCCCCGCATTGGCAAGCCAACCCACGTATCCGGGAAGCTCCGCCTCTCCGCTGTACACCTGGTACCGTCGGTGGCGGTAGAGGTCGTAGCTGCGGTCGAAGTACTGAGGGATGAAGTTATCGCCGACGAAGCGCAGTTGGAAGCCGTAGTCGATGAACCCGATGAGTTGACCACCAAAGCCGGTCATCCCGCCCAGTCCGGACTTCTGCCGAACCACGTCGCCGAAGCCGGTCAGCGACACGACGCTCGTGTTCAGAAGCGGAGCACGAATGTCCGCTCCGGCGATGGAGACCTGCTCGTCGTTGTCGAGTCCTTCGCCCTGGTAGAAGCTGCTATCCTCGTTCCTCTTCTCGAAATAGTAGGGGTCGAAGTCGGCTGCCGCCGTCGCTCCGAACTGGATGTTGGGCACGATCGGGAGATCGAAATCGGCAAATGGCCGGACATATGCGCGACCCGCTACTACGTCCCACGCCGTGAGGTTTGCCGCCACTGTTTCTATGCCCACGTACGGAAAGCCTACAAGCCGCCCGTCGACGTCCAGCACTCCGCCGAAGATCCGGCGCTCCGGGAGGTGCTGAGTGTTGGTATAACCGCCTACGATGAACGCGTTCCCGAGCGTTGCCCGGTCCAACGTACCCAGCCGGACGTACAGAGGCTCTCCCTTCTGCGCCCAGCTTACATAGCGGATCTTGGGCAGATAGAGCTCCGGAAAGCTGGTATCATCGTCGGGGACCCAATCCTTTTCACGTACCCGAAACTCGTCTCCGTCTTCGCCGCCGGTGAAGGTGTAGTTGAGCGTTACGTCCAGCCCTACGCCGAGCTGTCCGATCCGAAGCTCGGGGGTCATTCGCAGGCTCTGGTAGGCGATGTACTTGGGAACGTCCGGGTTTTCCACGGGATCGTAGTCAGGATTGCGATACGATTGGACGCCGATTCCGAGGTCCATTCCGAAGTCATAGCCGGTACCGGCGGTTTGCCCTTCTTCTGTCGGAGAGGCAGGGTCATCTTGCGCATGCAAGGGGCTCGCGGCGGCCAGGGCCAGGATTCCGAGCGCGATAGAGAATAGGGCTATCGGTTGAGTTACCCGCATGGAAGTCTCCTTTGTTTGTGCTGCGCATCCAGTATAGTTTCCGGGCTTGGTTCCCCCGGTTGCTTCCGTTCCACAGTATATTACGATCGGCACCGAATATCCATGATCAGAAGCGAAGCTGTCCTGAGAGCGATGCCTCGATTCCTACGTAGTCAACAAAGGCCGTGCTTTCTGCGACTGTTGTGGGCTCGCGTTGCCATCCGAGCTGAAGATCTGCATCCACCTGGGCGAAATCGTCCAGATCAAGACGTGCGCGATAGCCCCCGATGATGCGGCGCTCCCACGGCTCTCCGGGCGTCCGGGCCAGGTCCAAGGTAATTCGCGGAGTGTGGGATACCGAGGCAACCTCGAAATCGATCGGTAAGACCCCGGCCCAATCGGCATCGTGCCGCAGACTGTAGAAGAGTTCGCTCACGCTCGTGGTTTTCGGGGACTCTTCGCGGAAAAAGGACAGGGTATGAGCTACTCCGAGCTCCCGTCCTTCATCGGCGAAAAAGCCTGCTTCATGGGCGAGGGCCAGGCGCCACTGAGGAGTATTCCCGGTCAGGGTGATGTCGCCCGAGAGCTCGGACTGGAACTCGTCCTGCCGGTACAGCTCGGTCAACGTGTAGGCGCCGAGCTCACCGAAGAGGTTGAGGGCGCGCATGGCTACGTTGCCGGAGATCCGATGGTGAGCCGACGGTTCGCCGTACTCCGAGCGGAAACGGCGCTCGATCGTGGTCGAGCCCCGCACCGGGACCACCAGATCTCGGAGCCGGGAGCCGAAAGGGCGCCGGGCTTCCAGGGAAAACGCCGGACGGTACGTGAACGAGCGACTGTCGGGTACCGTTTGCGCGAAGGTGCTCCCTTCCAGCGGTACGATAAGCTCCCAGGCCGGCACCGATTGCCAGAAGGCGCGCGTGTGGACAAGAGAGCTCCCGTAGGTGCGGAGGTCGGCGCGATGGCTGTCAGGGCCGCCGTGGCCGTCGGAGCTCTCCGATTCGTTCGAGGCTTGGGGGCCGTCCCGATCGCCGCCGCCGGTCTCCGTGGTGAGATTCGCCTCCCGGCGATAGCGAGGCTCTACGGTCACGTCGCCGAGCTGGAACTCGATTCCGGTTGCAGCGGTATGGCCGGCACGAAAGAGATGCGAGCGCGGCTCACTCCGATACGACGAAGTGAGCTCCACCGACGGGCGCACGGAGCCCGAAGCGCTCTGATACCGCGCCCGCCCGCCCGCACCCCGCTCTTCCGCCTCCTCCTCTTCCCACGGCGAGAGAAGCCGAAAACCGTCGAGCCAACTCCCCGGGTACCCCGCCTCGGGAAGGGCGAATCCGTCGCTGCGCTGCAAGAGTTCCAGCCGCGCGTCCACCGCCGCTGCGCCGGATTCCGCTTCCAGCATCCACTCCTGGTCGAGCTTCCGATCGTGGAGGCGCGCCTTCGAAGCAAGGCGCGCGCTTCCCACCCCGTCCACTTCGGCCTCGACGGCCGAGAGGCGGGAAGCGCGCTCCGGCATCGCCTCGAAGCTCCGGCGGTACCGGTCCACCAGCCGGATCGGATCGCGCTCCGCGGGAATCCGGAGCTCATGTCCGAAGCTCCCCGCCGGCCCCCGTTCCGGGCGGGTGGTGACGTCGCCGGACAGGGAGAGAAAGGAGCTCAGAAACTCGGCCTCAGCCGTGGCGTCGAGGACGGCCCGCTCGAAGCCGTGGGTGGTGGAGCCTGATATCTCCGCGTCGAGTGACAGCGCCGGATCGGCCAAGAACGAGACATCCCCGGCCGAGAGAACGGTGCCGGGAATACGGTACGAGAAGCCTGCGGCAATGCTTCCGTCGAGGGTAGGGGAGCTGTCGCGGTAAGCCGGCGGTCCGATGTAGAATGCGCCGTCGCGTTCCGGGGTGAAGGTGAGATTCAGTCGCCTGGCCGACTCACCGCGGTCCACGTGGAGCTCGGCTTCGTCCACGCGCTCACCGTTGACGTGAACCGTCTCGCGGGCCAGGTCCAGCTCGATGCGCTGCCACTCCGCCCGCTCGGATACCGGCATGCGAGCCTCAATAGCCGGCTCGCCGTCAGGTGATGCCGCCGAGATCTCGAGCGTGGCGTCGCCGCTATCGCCCGTATGGAGAAGAAGCTCGAGCACGCCGTACGTGGATAGGGGAACGGAGGCATGGCTACCGGCTATCCTGGCCGCGGGAATGCCGGCATCCGGCCGGTCGCCGGATCTATCGTCTGCGGAAACGCTGCCGGTACCGGCTTCGTCTGCCCGAAAGGACACGGCGAGCACCCGCTGCCGTTCGATGGGCTCCAAGCGGTCGGCGTCGGCGAACGCTTCGGCGAGCGGCGCCGGAGGCGGGTCCCCGTCGGCGTCGCGGACGTCGCGCTCGGGAACCTCGTCGGCTTGCACTCTCGCTCCACCGAGTCCGTCGGCTCGGAGCCGGGAACCCAGGAGTTCGAAATCGCCAAAGAGAAACCGTCCCGCGGGAGGACCGGACGACGTGTCGGGGTCATCCGAAACCACGACGATACGGACGGCGCGCGCCTCCGAGAGAAGGGCCTGTTCGCGCTCGCTGAAGCGGATCGTCACGGAGGACTCCTCTTCCTCCGGGTCGCCGCCGTTCCGGTCGATCCTCCGCGTGACAAGGCGCCGTGGGTCCTCGGGGAGGAGAGTTCCGGTTCGCGTCCCGTCCTCGGTAGCTCCCGGGCCGGTACGTTCGGACGTGCCGCGGCCTCCCGCGTAGAGCGTGATGTCGCGCTCGCTATCGACAAAAGGAAACTGAGGCGAGCGTGCGTCGGTGCCCTCGTCCAGATCACCATCCCCGTCGAGGTCTTCCGCAACGGCTCCGATCTGTAGGTAGACGGCGACGTTTCCGTGCGGCGCGGACTCCGTCGAGCCGCCATCCTGGAGCCAGGAGAACCGGAGTCCTTTCGGCTGCTCGGGGAGCTCGTCCGGCCGGAGCTGCAGCTGGCCCGCTACCCAGGTATTTCCCGCGTCGCCGTCGTTCGAAGCAGGATCGAGCTCGTACTCGAGGGCGAGCATCCGGCCATCCTTGTCGGGCCGGCCCACTAGATACGGGCCGATCGGCTTGCCGTCCGCGTAGTCGTATCTCCTCTCCGGAGGCTCGGTGTAGGGCGTATACGCGCCGTTGGCGCGGTAGTCGGCGAAGAAGAGCTTGCCGCGCGGAGCGGTTTCGAGGTCCACTTCTTCGCCGTCTTCGCCCGGCTGTGAGCCGGCGCCTCCCGAGCTGCTCTCGCTTTCCAGAGGCGGCGCGGTGAAGGGGCGGGGGCGCGCGCCGGGCAGAGCGCGGGGCGCGACGATGTCGAGGGCGCGCCCGCCCCGGTCCAGGCCGAAGAGGCGGAGCTCACCGGTGGTGTCGGCGATTGCCGCTCGGGAACCGACCGACACATACGCGCTTGCGTCATCCCGTTCGTACTCGAGCCTGGCCCCGGCGGAGAGCTCCCCGGGGTGTTGCTCGGGCTCGGTAGAGAATCCGCCCGGAGTAAGATCCCACCTGGCTCCGATTCCCCCGCGTAGCCGAAAGTTGTCGCCGAGCGGTACGTCATAACCACCACCGAACACCAGGTCACCGACCGATGCGCCTTCATCGAAGGTTCGGTATTCGAGCACGATCCGATCGGACGGATCGGGGTCGAATGCCGGACTCACTACGCCGCTTGCTTCATCTACGGTGAAGCGGCGTTCCGGTCGGCCGTTGCGCGTCATCCTGACGCTGCCGGGGATGTGGTCTTGATCGACGCGGAGCTTCCCTTCCGGCCCGAGCGCCTGACGGACGATTTCGAAATCGGCAGTGCCCGGTTCTCGCCGTGCGCGCGGGCCGTAGAGCTCCGGGTAAGCCGTAGCGAAGGGATAGCGGCGCTCGAAGCTCCGGGGCGATCCGGCCATGATCCGGAGCAGATCGCGGTCGCGGTCGATGTCGGCGGGAGGATCGCCGATCTCGGGGGCGCTGGTGTCGGCACCGCGGCGGAGGTAGGCCGGACTCTCCTCAGCGGGCAACACATCCGGATCGATCCGGTATCTTCCCGCCTTCGCAAACGGCGAGAAGTAGCCGGGATCATGCAACACGAGAGCTTCGATCTCGTCATCGTCTGTAGAGCCGTTCTCGGCCTCCGGATCGGTTAGCTCGACTGCAAAGGCTGCCCGCGCATCCGCCTCCGCCTCGCTGTCCGCGCGGTCGATCCGAACCAGGTACTCGCGAGCGCGATCTCCGTCGTCGTGCATCGTGAAGGAGAAGTCGAGACGTTCTCTCGGGTCCAGTGCTCCCGCGGGAAGCTCCGAGTCGACTCCTGCGATTCCGTAGAGCGCGTCTCGTCCGAGCTCCGGATCCCCGACCGAGCGCGTACCCGTCTCGCCGGCGGCCTGGTAGTAGATCAGTACGCGTCCGTCCGGCGGCTCGAACAGCTCAACGATCCCCTGAGCGGCGTTCAGCCGGAAATCGCGTCCGCTTCGCAACCGGTGGTAGCGACGACCGTCGGAGCCCTCGAGCCGGTCGGCAGCTTCGCGATAGAGGTGTACGCCGGATACGTCTTCATCGGGAAGGACGAATGCCATGTCGCTCCGATATGTTTCCGGGGGGATACGGTCTTGAAGGAGCTCACGAGTTCCGATGTAGGTCCGACGAGCCGGAGCGGTGGGCTCGAATCGAGCCATAGCTTGGTGCCGGGCTTCGCCGGTACGAAAGCTTGCATCGGCGCCGAATACGTTATCCCGGGCTTGAGCTGTCGGGAGATGGGGGTATTCATCCGTTCCGATGTCGCCATAACCCAGGCGCACCGACTCGATGGGCTCACCTTCGTCGCCACGGTAGCCGAACATGAGAGAAGCGGGCACAAGCTCGTTCGCAAAGACGGTATCGACATAGTAGCGTTCGTCGACTTCGACTGACAGGGTGAGGTCGACTTCATTGAAGATACCGGGCGGGCGAAAGCCCGGAAACGGTGCGGGGACGAAGCGTCCGGGAGTGAGCCCGGGAAGGTCGGCTCCGAGTGGAGCTCGGGCGAGACCGAAGCTTGCGTGCGCTCCGGTGCGCCACGTTCCCTGCAAGAGGAGGTCGACTCTGGTGGCACCAAGCTCGGTGCCGATGAGCTCCGTGGACTCACGCGAGTCGAAATCGGGGGCTTCTTCGAACTCCGGGGAGTCCGGTATTTCCTGATCCGGGTCGTCGAACATCTCCGACTCCGACGGGGATTCGTTCGATTGTCCATGTGCAACAGGCGCGCTCAGGAACTGAGCCGCAACGAGCAGGACGACGAGCAATGCGTGCGGCCGGTGGAGAGCCGCCGGAGTGAAACGCTTGCTTGTCTTCGTTTTGTGCTGTCGTGTATCATGCGGTGACCGCATAGCACGGGTAAGCGCGTGGAGGCGTAGTACGATCAAGCCATGAGTTCCGAAAATCACAATCCCGATAGGCAAACGGCCACCGCCTTTGTCCGGAGGCTCCTTCAGAATCCGGCGCTGTCATCCTATACGCCGCTTCAGAAGGAAGACCAGATCATACAGTTTTTCCACACCAATGCTGGGCAGCTGTCGCCCAGCCTGTCTACCCCGCAGTTTTTCGGCAGGCGCAGCTGGAACGAGATACTCTCTCTCCTTGTAAGCGCGCTTGTGGAGCTCGTCAACCTCGATCTGGAACCGGCTATCCGCCGGATGATCGATGAGCGTCTCGATTTCCGCTTCGTCGATTTTCTTCAGGAGGGAAGCTCGCCCTCCGACCAGCGTCAGATCCGTAGTGAGGTCGAGCAAGCCGTGCGGGACGTGGTGGAACGCCATGATGCCCGGCGTTTTCTGGTAGGGCCGTTCACCGCCGTCTACTATCCGGTTATCGAGCGCTACGTGGAGGAGATCTACCAACGCCGTAGCTATATCCATTTTGAGCTGACCAAGGTTCAGCGTCTGAGGATGGGGAAGGACGAGGTGGCGGAGATGGTCAAAGCAGCCACCCTTCTCAAACCGGCGGTGCACCTGATCTCCGCTCCCGGCGCCTCCCCGGATGAGAGGTCGGCCGGTCTGATACAACAGGATTACGCGGACAACGCTACAAAGACGCTAACCAAACGGTTCTCTTCGTTGCCGGAGCCGCTGCTGCGCACGGCGGTGAACGCCAACGTGTCGTTTCAGGAGAATCGGTTCATTGAGGCCACTGCGCGTCTGGCCGCCGTGCTAGCGGCGCGTTGCCGGGGATACAACCCGGACGCGGTAGTGGATCGCGGTGCCGATTGGCCGGGTAAGAGCTGGTTTGCTACGGCTCGACGCAACTATCGGTTCTACGGTTTCGACGGCAAGATGATAGACGAACTCTATCAGATCGCGGCCGAAAAGGGGTGGTAGGAGAGCGGTCATGAGCAGACGTGCTATTTCGTTTCTAGAGGGCCTGGTGATTGTTGCCATTCTCTTGGTGCTGGTGCAGAGTTTCCTGGACGACCTTTCCGTTTTGTTGGATTGGAGTTGGGATACCAGACTCACCTTGCTCTATGCGGCGTTCGTGTTGGACCTCTTCTTCTGTATCGAGTTCTTCTGCCGCTTCTATTTCGCGCGCGTGGAGGGTCGAGCCCGACGGTACATGACCCGTGGGCTCGGCTGGGTCGACCTCATCGCTTCCGTTCCACTTCTCTTGTTCAGCTCCGGGCCGCTCGTCCTGGCAGGGCTGACCGGCGGGGCGGTGATCGGCGGAACTACGCGAATGCTCAACCTGTTGAAGGTGGTGAAAGCAATCCGAATTGCTCGCGTTCTTCGGCTTCTGCGGACGCTCAAGCTGTTCAAGCGGATACGCAAGGTCGATGCCGCCATGGCACAGCGCCATGTAACCCGTGCGGCTACCACGGCAGCGTCGGTGGTCATTCTCGTTGCGGTGGGGTTCACCGCAGTGGACGTTGCCGTGGGCATCCCGGGATTGGAGACGGATCAGGAGCGACGGCTTGCCGGTATCGCCCCTTATGTTGACGCACGGGGACTGACGGAAGAGAGCGCTCAGGCGGAGTTGGAGCTCTTTGCCGAACAGGAGCCGCTTCTTCTGGTTGCTCGAGAGGATGGAGAGCCTCGCTACTCGCGGTACACGGATGAGGAATACCGCGAGCTGTTTGGGCCGCACGATTACATCTACGCCGAAACCGCCGGCACGGAGGTCTTCCTTGACCTGAGGCCGCTTCACCGGGCGGGCGCCCGAATCGGAATGCTTTTCTTCTTTGCGGTCCTCTTCATCGTCGTCGGCTACCTAGTGCTGTACGCGCCGCATTTCGCGGTAACCGTTTCTGACCCGATTCACGTGATGCGGCGCGGCATGGAAGAGGACAGCTACAATCTGGCCGTTCATATTGATCCGCGATTCCGCTCGGATGAGGTGTTTCGTCTGGCGGATAGTTACAACCGGGTCTTCTTGCCGTTGAAGGATCGGAATCGGGGGGAGGGAGCTTCTTCCGATTTGTCGGTAGACGATATTGCCGGAATCTTTGATACTGGTGCCGAAGGTGGTTCGCCGGGTGAATCCGGGAACCGGGAGGAGTGAGCGATGGTTGTCTCCATGATACAGCTTCTCATCGAGTTGCCCGACGTAACCTCGATCAAGGAAAAACGTCGAATTATAGGGTCGCTGCGCGACCGGATAATCAGAAAGTTCCGCCTTACCGCAGCTGAGGTAGATCTGCAGCACAGTCTGAGCTACTCGCAGATCGGCGGCGCTCTGGTTTCCAACAGCAAGCAGTACGGCGAGTCGGTACTTCAGAAGGTGCTCCGTTTTGTGGAGGACGAGGTACCGGGCCGCCTTCAGGATGTGCAGATTCTCTCTGAGCGCTACTGACCGCTCCACGAATCCCGTGAGCATTTCGGCTCTATCGCTTCGGGAGAGCTCTCGTTTCAAAGCAGATCACAGCACAGCGGTCAAAGTGCGGCGGCAGGGGCAGCACGGTACCCACAGCAAGCACGGATGCGGAAGCGCTTGCTCACGTATCCTGCTTTGCCTCACGCGGTAGAACGAACAGATCCGGAAGCGAGTACTCCTCCAAGCGAAACTCGTGAGCCTCATAGTTGCGTGCTACGAGGTGTAAGGAGAAATAGTAGCGGAGGCTCTCGAAGCGCGGGTCGTCTACTGCGAGGGCAAGCTCGAACCTGCCATGCTGTCCGTCATAGTCGGCTGGAAACGGATAGGGGAGAAATGAATAGGTTCCCCCCACCCATGCGGATATGGGGAATGGGTTCTGCCAGCGTGCATCTCGCATAGCTATCGGTTTGTCTTGGTAGCGGAGCTCGACTTCCAGGTCATCCGCTGCTTCGAAGGTTACCCCGCTGAGGATGCGGCCGGTTATAACCGGGAAGACGAAGGTGGGACCGGAAAGCTCCGCCGGCGGTCCGCCAACCGACGTAGAACTCAACGATGCCGGATCGCCGTAGTAGAAGCGTCTATTCCTGGACACGCGGCGCAGGCCTTCGTGTGCGAGGGCTACCAGGTCGACGCGGCTTTGGCTATTGCCGGCAAGGTCACGCATGGTATGGGCAAAGCCGCGCGCCGACGAAACGTAGCGGGGTGGAACGCGGTTGAGAACGAAGCACGCCGCGTCCACCCGGCAGGCCGGACTCGTTTCGTACGCCGGGGTGGGGCTTCGTTCTTGCTCATCACAGATCTCGTTTATGATCTGGATGACTTCATCTTCTACAAGATTATGTAGCTCCATTGGGCGGCTCCTGAGCTCCGTGCTCGAGAATGACGGCCGGGCTACTGGAGACTGTAGCGGAGAAAAGGTGCCGCTTCAAGCTATTCGGTGCCCCAGACCGGAAGCGTTGGTTGTAGCTCCATGAGTTCAGCCGGATTCCGGATTTCGGATGCCAAAGAGGCGGGAGCAAACAGCCGAATTCGCCGCAGCGTTCTGGTGAAATCCTGAATCACCTGCGGTGTGAAGACGGTGCCGGCGCGGGGATAGTCCACTACGCGCTCCCCTAGGACGATCGGCATCGAGATCTCGAACGACACGGACTCCGGGATGTCGATGATGATCTCGTGCGGGAGTACATCACGGCGGAGGATTCGGGAAAGCTTCCGCGCTATCCGTGCTTCCTGTGCGGCTCGCTCGCTGAGCTCGGTCAAGTGGGAGTGTTCCGGGTGGTCCGGATCGAATGGGGCGTCGTAAACGTTCTTGTAGAGCCGTCTTGCCGCAACCTGGCGGATGAGGACGAACGCCGGGTGGCGCTCCGGGACAAACGCGCGGTGGAGTGTCTCATCGTCGAGGCCGTAAAGCTCGCGAGGGGTTATGATGTCCTCTTGCATACCGAGGAAGAGCGCTTTCTTGATCATAGCGGTAGCTACGCGGACGGTGCGGTGCCAGTACACCGCGCGGTACATGAGATACTTCGAGAAGAGAATGTTCTCTACTGCGGATATCCCCGAGGACTCGATCGCAACTCGACACCCCTCGATCGTGCGCAATCTGCTGAGTACGAAGTCCAAGTCCTGAATGCCGTATGGAACGCCGCAGAAATAGGCGTCCCGATTTAGATAGTCGAGCTTGTCCGGATCCAACGTGCCCGATAGAAGCTGGCGGAAGAGAACCACTTCCGGCCTGGATCCCACGGGCAACGACTCGTCTATGATAGTCGCGACAAGCTCCGGATCGGTCCTCACGTTCTCCCGGATAATTCCCGCCAAGTCCCCATCGCGAATCATCCGCGCCGCAATCGACTCATGCTCCTCCAGAGGGAGCTCCTTCAAGCTGTGGGCATAGGGGAAATGGCCGAGATCGTGGAGAAGAGCCGCACAGAGGTACGCACGAGCGCTTTCCGGGCTCATGAGGGGGCATGTCCCGGCCGCCAGGAGCTTCCGAAGCATTCGGTAAGCTACGTGATAGACTCCCAAGCTGTGAGAGAAGCGAGTATGGGTAGCGCCGGGGTACACCAGATAGGAAGGGCCGAGCTGTTTGATTCGATTGAGCTGTTGGAACGGTTCGGTATCGATGATGCGTTGGAACCCTTCTGAGATGTGGAGATGCTTCCAGATCGGGTCGCGGATGGGGAGGTTGAAGTCGTGCTCCAGCTCGCGAAGTATCGTGTCGTGCGTGCTCACAGGCGCTCTTCCGGAGGAGGGATGTCGCAAGGTTAAGGAGCCGCGGAACGGGACGCCGGCAGGACACAGGCGCTATGCCCCTCGCCTCCGCCTCGATGTCATTCAAATCGATGGAAAGCGTAGTGGTGCGGGGCGGCCCTGTCAACGGACAAGGCAGAAGCGTACCGGAGGTTGGGGCGCGGCGGGACAGGGCAGATAGGGGCGCGGCGGGACAGGGCAAATGCCGTTGGACAACACCTTCAGAAGCGCGGCGGCGAGTGCCCGGTTTTGGAGGCTTGCCGAGGGCCCGTGGTGGTGTAGTGAGCGGAGTGGGGGAGTGAGGGCTTGCTTCAGCCGCTTTTCGCCGCCGCCGTGAAACCGTACTGGTCCAACTACGTTTGCCGTTGGGGGCGCGATTGTGCTGATTGACCGTCCGCAGGTAGCTCTGGTAGCGTATACATTGACATGAAAGGTCCTTTTGCCCGCCGTTCTGCCGTCTGTCTCGGATGTACCGTCGGACTGGCCGTTCTATCCGGCATGGTTGCGTCGCTTGTAGCGACAGCCCAAGAGGGCGAGGCGGATTCGGCGGAAGTAGCTTCCGTTGCGGTGGCGGAACAGATCGGGCGCGAGCCGGATCGCGACCCGGATGACGCCGCGTTCTGGCTTCCGCCGGATGCTCCGGGTGATTTGCATCCTCCGCGTGATCAGAAGATTGGACCGTTGGTGACTGCGGCCGGCGGTACACGAGAGGAACGACTGGTTGTTCGCCGTGTGCGGGCTTTCGTGGAGCGGCTCTCGGAAGGGGATCTTGACACCGATGCCGTCGCCGCGAGCGAACGCGCGTCTTTCCGGCGGCGCTTTCGTGTTGTGCTGGATCGGGCGTATCTGCCTCATGAGGTTCGAATAGGAACGATAAGCTTCCCTGGCAATCGCGGAGAGAGCCAGGCTGTGGCTTCCATCCGGTTGTTTGGAGACCCTGGAGACGCGCGGGGAAGCGTATACCTTGTTCGCGAAGAGGGGCGTTGGGTCATAGAAGACATAGCGCTTGATTTCTCTCTGTTGTCTGAGCCGGCGGACCCTCCCGACCCGTACCGACCTGGTGACGACGGCTGGAGTGTACGATAGGCCTGCGAGGCACGGAGCTCAACGCCCCG
>Ga0207421_10006096_pt1 | contig 13239 bp, 13 predicted proteins | sample SodLakKL_010_SED_4_FD_187542 | JGI IMG/M metagenome (GOLD analysis project Ga0207421, IMG submission 187542) | Alkaline sediment microbial communities from Lake Tanatar, Kulunda Steppe, Russia - 8KL_010_SED (SPAdes) (version 2) | ecosystem: Environmental > Aquatic > Non-marine Saline and...
CCCGCCGTAGAGCCGGTCGTGGGCGAGCGAGAGGTTCGTAAACCCGAAGTGCAGCCGAGCACCCGTCTCGACGGTAACCATTGGTCATCTCTCGCGGGCACGCGGACAAAAGGGTAACCTCCGCGACAGTACTTGGCAGGAACTACGCCTGCCAGTGCTCTTGGGTGTAGGCCATCTCCCAGAAGCGGTGTTCGAGGCGTGCGCTCGTGAGAAACGCCTCGTACATTGCCTCGTGCTCGCCCGGATGGCGCTCGCCCAGCCGGTCGACCAGCGCACGCATCACCGCCACCGCCTCCCGGAACTCCTCGCTGTTGTACATCTCGATCCAGGGGGTGTACCGGTGGGTTTCCGTGGCGAGGTCGGCCGTGTGCTCGCCGATGTCGAGGTAGCCCTGCCCGCAGGGGTACAGCGCGGCGACGATCACCGGGAGCGAGCGCTCGTAGGCGGTTCTGATCAGGAAGTCGGTGTAGGCCTGACACGTCGGCGCTTTCTCGACGGCCTCGAGCTCCTCGCGCGCGATGCCGTACTCGGCGGCGAAGCCGCGGTGGAGCTCCATCTCGTGGTCGAGCGTGCTGTGGGCGACCGCGAGCAACTCCGTCATCGTCGGCTCGTCGCGTGCTTTCGCACCCGCGACCGCGAACAGCCGCGCGTAGTCCAGCAGGTACCGGTAGTCCTGTTTCACCCAGTGTGCGAACGCGGCCTCGTCGAGCGTTCCCTCGGCGAGTTCGCGGACGAACGGGTGTGCTCGCTGTGCCTCCCAGATCTCCTCGCCCGCCGCGAGTAGCTGGTCGCTGAATGCCATACTTCTGGTTGTGGGTACCGGAGCATATACGTTGTTACTACCACCCGGTCATGGCCGGATATTTATATACGGTGCCGGGGCCAGGGGGCGTATGCCAGGACGGACGCTGTGGCGTGACGACCGCGCGATAGAGGGGTTGCCGATCAGGCTCGTGATCGCGCTCGTCGTGGGAGTGGCCTGTCTCGCGGTGATGATGAACGTGATCTCCGGGCTCGACGAGTTCGGCTCGACCGAGCTCGACACCCAGCCCGAGCCGGAGATCATCGAGCCGGAGCCGACGGCGGTGAACGTGACGGTCGTCGACCCCGACGGGACGGCGATCACCAACGCGACGGTCGTCGCACAGGGCGACACCGCACAGCTCGAGTCGATCGAGTACGCAGAGACAGACCAGGAGGGGGTTGCGACGCTCGAGCTCGAGCCCGAGCTCCGGGACAACCAGCGTGAGGGAACGATCTCGCTCGACATCAGACCGCCGGAGGGCGACTACGTCGACGAGGAGGCGAACACCGGGATTCTGGTGATCGACCCCTAGTCCCAGTCGATCCAGTCGAGCTCCCAGCCACGCTTGCGGCTCTGGGCGCGGCGCTGGAACTCGCGGTCCTCCCGGTGGGTGCGGTTACGCTCGACGCTGCCAGACTGTTCACCCTCGACCAGCAACGGCGAGAACGCACACCCACCGAGGTGTTCGATCCCGTCGTCGTCGACGACAGCCAGCGACTGCTCGGCTGCGCCGAGTGGCATGACGAGCCGGCCGTCGTCTGCGAGCTGGTCGACCAGCGCCTGCGGGGGGCGAACCGCGGCCGCCTCGACGAGTATCCGGTCGTAGGGGGCGTACTCGGGAAGCCCCGCGGCGCCGTCTCGACAGTCCACCAGTACGTCGTCGTAGCCTGCCGCGGCGAGGTTCTCGCGAGCCTCGTAGACGAGCCTGCGCGTGATGTCGACGGCGTGAACGTTCCTGCTGCCTGCGATCGCGGCCGCGACAGCCGCCGTGTAGCCCACGCCAGCGCCGACGACGAGCACCGAATCTCCCTCTGACGGGGCAAGCGTCTCGAACAGCCGACCCACGGTGCTCGGCGAGAGCACCCGGGTGCCGAAGCGCTCGAACGCCCGGTCGGCGTACGCGCCGCGTTCGTCGTCGACGAACTCGTGGCGGGGCACCTCACGCATCGCCACCGAGACCGACTCGCTCCGGACGACGCGCTTGCTCTCGTGTTCGAGGCTGGCGACCATGTCGTCGCGCAGCACCGCGAGCTCCATACGCTCTGGTTCGTCCGCGTGGTAATGAATCGTGCGCTTAGCGCAGCGGGACAAACCTGACGCGGCCGTGTTGTTCCCGCTCGAGCTCCCCGTTCTTTCTCCCCCTGACGAGCGTCTGCTGTCCGTTGCCCAGCGGACCGAGGACGAGCCCGCCGTCTCTGATCTGCTCGACCACCGCGTCGGGAAAGTCGCTCGCCGCACACGTGAGGTAGGCCCGGTCGAACGGCGCCCGCTCGGGCCAGCCCTCCTTGCCGTCACCCACACGGACGGAGACGTCACCGTAGCCGGTGCGGTCGAGCGTCTTCCGGGCCGCCTCGGCGAGCTCGTCGTAGTATTCGACAGAGAAGACGTTCTCCGCGCCGACGACCGCGGCGGTGACCGCGGCGTGGTACCCACAGCCGGTGCCGATCTCGAGCACCCTGTGCCCGGGCGAGAGCTCGAGCAGCTCCGTCATGATCGCGACCATGTGTGGCGCGCTGATCGTCTGCCCCTCGCCGATCGGGAGCGGGCGATCCCTGTAGGCGTCTTCGCGCACCGCCTGCGGGACAAACTCGTGGCGTGGCACCGTCCGGAGCGCCCGGGCGGTCGCCTCACTCAACCGCTCGCGTCGGACGAGACGTTCTGTGAGCTGCTCGCGCTCGCGTTCGAACACGCTACCACGCCGACCACGCGGAGGTCGACTCGTCCCGGGCGTAGAGCCGTTTGACGTCTTTCGCGAGCGCCGAGTCCCCCTCGTGGTCGAGCTGCTCGAACTCGTAGCCGGTCGCGTCACCGCGGAGGAAGATGCCGTTGACGGTGAACTCCTCGTCGGCGAGCGTCTCGCTCTCGCCGACGGTGAACTCGTAGTCGCCGGGGACGGTCACCGCGAAGCTGTGGGTCTCGTCGTGTGCGCCCGACTTCGGGTGGGCGGTCACGTTCACCGAGACGTTGCCGACGGCGCGCCCCCAGATCGTCCGCACCTCCTCGACCGCGGCGGCGTCGGCCCGCCCCGCATCGAGCTCGAGGCTGGTGATCCGGACGGTGAAGATCGCCTCCTCGGTCTCGTGTAAGAACTCCTCGCCGACGGCGAGACGCTCGCCCGCGGGAACCGCGACCGTGTCGGAGAACGACTCGCCCTCCTGTGAGACGACGAGCTTGCGCTCGAGCGTCCGCGTTTCGGGAAGCTCCGTCTTGTGGACGTGACCGCAGTCGATACACCGGACGGTGGCGTGGCCCCCGTCGCTCAACACCTCGTGAACTGTCTCTCCCTCCGGCGAACACGCCGGACACGGGAGGCCGAGCCGCGCTGTCGTCTCGTTCATACCCCCGCTACAGCACTCAGGTATAAAAGACGTGGGTCCAAGGGTCGGAAAGAACCGCGTGACTTAACACCGCGAGGCCGGAGAGTGTACTGATGGCTGAGACCGAGAGCGCGCCGGGGGAGACGGCCCCGGAGGGAGCCGTCGAGGACGCCGACCAGCGGGCCAGCGATGACGAAACGCGGCCGCTCGAGGTGTACGAGTGGGGCGGCGCGATCGCGGCGGGGCTCGGCTTCTTCATGACGCCGCTGGTGGTGGGGCTGCCCGCGATCTACTGTGCGCTGAAGATACAGGAGGAGAAACCGCTCGCGTCGGCAGCGATTCTGGCGCTCCTGATCGGGACGGTACTGTTCTGGGTTGGTTTCGTCTTCGGGGATAACCTCGTCGGTCTGCTGGTCGGCGACGTCGGCGCGACGCCGGGCGCGCTTGCGCTGTTCGTCTCGATCATCTTCGTGATCCCGCTCGCAATCTTCATCGTGGTGCTCATTCTGCGACGGTGAGTTCACCGCAGCGTCAGTACAGCCGCTCCGGCACGCAGTCGCACCGGTACCGGTACACATTGACATCCTCCCCGCGCTGAAGCGCGAGGATTCCCCCGTGGGGCGTCGGGCGCTCCGACGCTACCCCGGCGGTAACTTCCTCCCCGACGGGAGTACCGGGTTCGTGAGCACCACGTCGGGGCGGTGGGCGCGTGACGACGCCAGTCGGTTGCGGACTCCCCCGCTTGTGGCTCCACACCCGCCCGGTCGCCCGACCGCAACAGGGGCGACCGTCCGAACGAGTGCGTTCGGTCCCGTCCTTTCGACGCGACCGACACGGGCCGTGCCATCGACCGGACTCCACCGACCCGCAGTGTCGGCGGAGTGGACAACCGCGAACGGGGTAGTCTTTGGTTGCCCGTCGGCTGATTCGCCGACGGGCCGTATGGCACACGACGGTGGTTTCCCCCGGCGCTCGTACAACCTTGCCCGACCGCATCCACGCCCGAAGCGTTTGGACACGGCGCGACTACGGGAGGAACCCCGGATCTCCCGGTTGATAGTTTACGCGATTGGCTTACCGCACGATACGACGCCGGGCGTCCTAATTCTTGCGGTTTTCGGGGCTGGCCTACCGCTTGACCCCGCCCTGAAGGACGAGGCTTGCGCTCGAAAATCACGTCACACCAGTCACTGCCCGCCCGGGACAGATGGCTTCAAGTTCCGCCGGCCGGTAGCCCGGGTATGGACGACGGAGACCGGGTCCGCGTCGAGCGAGCCGGGCAGACGTACGAGGGGGTGCTGTTGCCCTCTTCGACCCCGGAGCAGCTGGTGCTCAAGCTCGAGAGCGGCTACAACGTGGGTATCGATCGTGAAACGGCAGACGTCGAGCTCGTCGAGGCCGGCGCCTACGACGTCGCCGACCAGCGAGAGGGCGAGCGCTCGACCGTCGAGTTCGACGACGACCTCCCGACCGTGTCGCTCATCTCGACCGGGGGGACGATCGCGTCGACGGTCGACTACCGCACCGGTGCGGTAACTGCACAGTTCGACGCCGAGGATGTCCTCCGTGCGGTTCCAGAGCTGGCCGGGATGGCGAACTACCGCGGCCGCGTCGTCGCAAACATCCTCTCGGAGAACATGGATCCGTCGGTCTGGCAGACGCTCGCCCGCGCCGTCGCCGAAGAGATTGAGGCCGGGGCCGACGGCGTCGTCGTCATGCACGGCACCGATACGATGCAGTTCACCGCGAGCGCGCTCGCGTTCATGCTCGAGACGCCCGTCCCGGTCGTCTTCACCGGCAGCCAGCGCTCGGCCGATCGGCCTTCCTCGGACAACGTCATAAACGCCGTCTGTGCGGTCGAGGCCGCCCTCGCCGACTGTGCGGAGGTGCTCGTCTGTATGCACGCCAACGAGTCCGACGGGCGGTGTGCGCTCCACCGGGGGACGCGCGTCAGAAAGAACCACACCTCGAGACGCGACGCGTTCGAGACTGTCGGGAACGCCCCCCTCGGGACCGTCGAGTACAGCTCGCGCGAGGTCACGTTCCGCCGGCCACACCGCGAGCGCGGCGACGTCGACCTCGAGCTCGCGCCTGAGCTCGAGACGGACGTGGAGCTGCTGAAGTACACCCCGGCGACGGATCCACGCCTGCTGGAGCTGGCCGGGGAGAGCGCGGGGCTCGTGGTCGAGGGGACGGGGCTAGGACACGTCCACACTGACTGGATCCCCGAGCTCGCGGCGCTGGTCGACGACGGGACGACCGTCGTCATGACGAGCCAGTGTCTCGAGGGGCGGGTCTGTGATCGCGTCTACGACACCGGCCGCGACCTGCTCGAGGCGGGCGTCGTCGAGGCCGAAGACACGCTCCCGGGGACGGCCAAAGTCAAGCTGATGTGGGCGCTGGCGAACGCCGACGACCCGGCCGAGGCGATGCGGCGGTCGCTCGCCGGCGAGCTCACCACGCGGTCGACCCCCTGGCGGTGACGATGGGGGCGTTCGAGCTCAGGCAGGCAACCGCCGACGATCACGACGACGTCGCCGCGATCGCGGCCGACACGTGGGGCGGCGACGATTACCTCGGACACGTCTACCCGGAGTGGATCGAGGGCGAGAACAGAGAGACGGTCGTCGCAACCGTGGACGGTCGGGTCGTGGGAATCGCCCAGCTCGTCATGCTCTCGACGTACGAGGCCTGGGGTCAGGGGCTGCGCGTCGCCGCCGACCACCGTGGCGCGGGGATCAGCGAGGCAATCACCTACGAGCTGTTCGACTGGGCCCGCGAGCAGGGCGCAGTCGTCGCCCGGGCGATGGTGTACTCGTGGAATCAGGCGGGGCTCGGGCAGTCACGGGCGACGGGGTACGAGCCGGTCGCCGCGTTCCGCTGGCTCCGGCCCGACCCGCGAGAGGGGACACCGCCAGTGGGCGCCGACCCGGACGCGGCCTGGAGCTACTGGAGCGCGAGCGAGGCCCGCACCCGGCTGAGTGGGCTGGCGCTCTCGATGGACGAGTCCTGGGCGCTCTGTGCGCTGACGCGCGAGACGCTTCAGCGGGCTGCCGACGAGACAGCCGTCCTGACGGTCACCGGCCGGGATGGAACGCGCGGCTTCTCCTACCGGACCCGCACGTTCGAGCGCGAAGACGACGGCGAGAGCGAGCGCTGGGCGGAGTACGGCGTCGCCGCGTGGGACGACACGGAGACCGCCCGGACGCTGCTCGAGGCGATCGCGGCCGACGCGGCGGCCGTCGGCGCAGATCGGACGCGCGTGCTCGTTCCAGAGACGCTCCGGTTCGTCTCCGACGGCGCCCTGCTCAGAGCGAACGTCGGCGACGAGCCCGACTTCGTCGTCGCGGCCGACCTGACCGCCTCGTACCGGTCGTGACGCTCACGGCTCGTCCGTGCCGAAGCCGACGCGGTCGGCGTCCGCGGCGGCTCTGGCGGCGGCGTCGTCGATCGCGAACGAGCGGACGAGCTCGCCACCGTCGAGGAGCGGCTCGAACAGCGCCTCGCTCCGGTCGGGAGCGGGAGCATCGGCAGGAAGAACGACGTGCTCGTCGTTCTCGGTCCGGTAGACAGCCTTTTTACCGTCGAGCTTGCCCCGTTTCGCTGCTGGCTCGCCCTCGACCTCGACGATGTCGAGCGCGAAGTCGAGCGGGTTCGCGTTGCTGATGTAGCTCCCGACGCCGAAGCCCTCGACGACCTCCCGGAGCTCGCGCATCGCCGCGGGGTCGATGCCGCCGCTGGCGAAGATGCCGACCTCGTCGTGGCCGCGGCGGTCGAGCTTCCAGCGAAGCTCGCGCAGGATGTGCTCGAAGTCACCGCGTCTCGAGCCGGTCGTGTCGATCCGGACGCTCTCTAGGTTCTCGAACGTCGCCGCCGCCCGGAGCGTCTCCTCGACCTCGTCGTCGTAGGTGTCACAGAGCGCGATCCGGGGGACCTCCGACCCGACCGCCTCGTCGAAGGCCCGCCAGGCGGCCTCCTGTTCGCCACGCCCGAAGCAGATGAGCAGCGCGTGTGGCATCGTCCCGCCAGCCTCCCGTCCGATCACCTCGCCGGCGGCGACGTTCGAGAAGCCGTCCAGTCCCGCGACGAGCGCACAGCGCTCGAGCATCGCCGCGATCGAGGGATGGACGTGTCGGCTGCCGAAGCTCAACACGACCGACTCGGGGGCCGCACGCCGAACCTCGAGCGCCGCGGTCGCCACGCCGGTCGCGTGCGAGAGAAAGCCGAGAAGCGCCGTCTCGAGCCGGCAGAACTCGAGATAGGGGCCCTCGATGCGCATCACGGGACCGCCGTCGAACAGCCGCCCCTCCTCGAGCGCGACGACGTCTACGTCCCGACCTGCGAGCAGGTGTGCGGCGTCTTTCACCCCGGCGAGGAGGTGCCACTCGCCGTCGGGGAACTGCGAGGCGGTCACCTCGGCCACCACCCGGGGATTCTTTCCCGCGTGTTCGAGCGTTTCGACGGTCCGGTCGAAGTACGCGTCCGTCGCATCTCCCGCCGCGATCGCCTCCGGCGGGACGATATCGAACTCTGCCATACCGCCAGTTCGGCCGAGATCACCGAAAAGGGTTGCTACTCGCCGCTCGCTACTCGGCGTGTACGTCCGAGAGCGCCTCGACGCTCGGGGCGTTGACGACCGTGACGGTGTCGCCGTCGAGGCGGACGTCGTAGGCTCCCTCGAAGGGGCCGTCGTCGATCACGAAGCTGCGCTGGCCACGCTCGCGGGCGCCGTCTTCGGCGAGCACGTCGCGGTAGGCGTCACGGAACTGCTCGGCAGCCCCGTCGGACTCGAAGGCGAGCTCCCAGACGTAGCCCGTCTCGCCGTCGTCGCGCTCGTAGGGGACGAGCTCGTCGCCGGCCCACCCCGCCGAGATCGGATCGTGGTAGTCGGAGCTGGAGTCAGCTGAGACGACGCCGCTTTGGCGGAGCATGACGTGCAGGGCGGCCTGGCCGACCGTCTCGGCGGGCGGGTCGTGCTCGATCGGGCTCCACGCCGATCCCGACCGGTCGGCGACGGTGACGTTCACGGGCCCGGTGTCCGGATACTTCTCGGGCTCGATGACCTGTGCCGTGCTCTCGGGATAGGCGTCGTAGAGCCCGTTCACCGCCTCCCAGCCGCCCCGGTCTCTGATCGCCTCGACGAACGCCGGACCGTCCTGATAGGGCTGGATGAGCACCAGGATGATCCCCGGGTCGATCTCGGTCTGCTGCTGTGTGGCTGTCGGCGGTTCGAGACAGGACCACTCGCGCTCACAGCGCTCGAAGTACAGCTCGGGGATCAGCTCGCCCTCGCCCTCGACGACGCCGTTTCGCGCCATCGCGGGGTCCTGGCGGGGCGGCGGCGCGTCGAGGCCGAAGCGCTGGTCCTGAAGCGCGTGGACCAGCTCGTGGACCAGCGTCTGCTTGCTCAGGTCGGCCGTGTCGTCGGTGACGACGACGACGCGCTCTTCGCTCGGCGAGTAAAAGCCCTGAACAGCGTCGCCCATCGTCTCGTCGAACACCTGCGTGACGTCGCGGTCGTCGCCGACGACGAACAGCGCCTCCCAGACGGTGTTCTCGAAGCGGACGGCCTCCTCGCTCGCGTTCGTCCCGGAGCGTTGCTCGCGGAACTCCTCGCGCGAGAGGAGCTCGATCTCGACGGTGCGGTCGAACTCGAGCTCACGGATCACCTCGATGCGGGCCATCGAGCGGGTCGCCAGCAGGTCGAGCTCCGTCTCGTTCAGGCCGTCCTCGACAGCGATCGAGAGCTCGTCGTCGTAGGCGACGCCGTCGACGACGCCGATGCCGTCCTCGAGCTCGCGGTCCTGTTCGTCCGGGGTGACCGGTGCCGCACAGCCGGCGAGGATCACCACCACGACCACCGCGAGGAGGGCACGTCGCATTGACCGCCGTAGGGACCGGGCCGATAAAAGTCGATAGGTATGACAGCCCTCGAGTGGGACACAACCCTTCTGTACACGAGGCCCGTAGCTTCGGCCATGCAGTTCGATCCGGACCACACAGCGGTCGTGATCGTGGACATGCAAAACGGCTTCTGTCACCCCGACGGCAGCCTCTACGCGCCGCCGAGCGAGGCGGCGATCGAGCCCTGTCGGCGGCTGGTCGAGCGCGCCCGTGAGGCCGGCGCGCGCGTCGTGTTCACCCGCGACGTCCACCCGCCGGAGCAGTTCGACGACGCCCACTACTACGACGAGTTCGAGCGCTGGGGCGAGCACGTCCTCGAGGGCTCCTGGGAGGCCGAACTCGTCGAGGCGCTCGCGCCCGAGGCGGGCGAGCTGGTCGTCGAAAAGCACACCTACAACGCCTTCTACCAGACCGAGCTCGAGGGCTGGCTGAACGCCCGCGGGGTGGACGACCTCGTCTTCGCTGGCACGCTCGCGAACGTCTGCGTCCTCCACACGGCCAGCGCCGCCGGCTTCCGGGACTACCGCCCGGTGATCGTCGAGGACGCCGTCGGCTACCTCGAAGAGAGCGACCGTGAGTACGCACTCGAGCACGCCGACTGGCTCTTCGGCGAGCTGACGACGCGCGAGGAGGTCACGTTCGCGTAGCTGTCCGGTTCGCTACAGAAGCGGCGTTCTGCATCGTTTTATGACGGAGGCGTTCGATGGTCGACGCGATGACACCTCCACGGGACACCCAGGAGCTGATCGAAGCGCTCGCGAGCCTGCCGACGCTCGCACACCCGACCGCCTCGCCGGACGGTGACGAGGTCGCGCTTTATTACGACATCACGGGCAGGAACGAGCTGCACGTCGTCGACGTCGAGAGCGGGGAGATGGAACAGTGGAGCGACGGCGAGGTGCCGCGAAACGCCCGCTGGTTCGTCGCGTGGGCAGCCGACGGCGAGCGGGTGTTCTTTCACCTCGACGACGCGGGCGACGAGCAGAACGACATCTACGCCATCTCGCGAGACGGGACGGTCGAGCCGCTCGTCGAGATGGACGGGCAGGTCACCCTCGCCGACGTGGGTGACGACGGGCGGACGCTGCTGGTCGCCTCGAACCGGGACGGGCAGATGAACCTCTTCCGGCACGACCTCGAGAGCGGAGAGACGACGAAGATCACCGACTACGACCGCGCGGTGTGGGGTGGCGAGCTCTCGCCCGACTGCTCGCAGGTCGCCTACTCGACCAACGAGACGGACGACTACGACAACCGGGACGTCTACGTCGCCGACGCCGACGGCTCAAACCCGCACAACCTCGAACTCGGGGAGGTCGGGGCCGAGGCGAGCCCGGCAGACTGGGACCCGGAGGGAGAGCGGCTGCTCGTCGGCGATAACTCCGCCGACCTCGGCCGGATCGGCGTCTACGAGCTCGAGAGCGGCGCTGTGGAGTGGCTGGGAGACGGCACCTACGAGGAGAGCCCGAGCGCGTTCCTCCCCGACGGCGAGCGCGTCGTCGGGAGCCGCTCGCGCGACGCCGAGGTGATCCCAGTGGTGTACGATCTCGAGACGGGCGAGGCGACGGAGTTCGACCTCCCGGACGGGGTGGCCGGCTTCGGCTGGGGGGGCCGGTCGACGCTCGACGACGACCGCGTGATCCTGACGCACACCACGCCCACGCAGCGGCCGGAGCTGCTCGTCTACGACGTCGCGACCGGCGAGTACGAGACGCTCGTCGAGGCCGAGTACGGCCCGTTCGAGCCCGAGGCGTTCGCCGACGCCGAGTACGTCACGTTCGAGTCGGACGGCGTCCCCGAGACGCGCCAGGCGGCCGTCGAGCACGAGCCCTACGAGGCGTTCGAGATCGGCGCACTCCTGTACGACTCGGGCGTCCGCCCGTCGCCGCTGCTCGTCAACCCACACGGCGGCCCGCGGGGGCGGGACACGAAGAGCTTCGGCATCTACACGCAGCTGCTCACCTCGCTCGGTTTCTCTGTGTTGCAGGTGAACTACCGCGGCTCGACCGGCCGGGGGCGGGCGTTCGTCAGGGAGCTGTTCGACGACTGGGGCGGGGCCGAGCAGGGCGACGTCGCCGCCGCCGTCGAGCACGTCCTCGCGGAGTACGGCTGGCTCGACGAGGAGCGCGTCGTCGTCTTCGGCGGCTCCTACGGGGGGTACTCGGCGTACTGGCAGCTCGTCCAGTACCCCGAGCTGTACGACGCGGGCGTCGCGTGGATCGGCCTGACCGACCTCCAGGAGATGTTCGAGACGACGATGCCGCACTTCCGGACCGAGCTCATGCAGCAGTACCTCGGGACGCCCGAGGAGAACCCCGGGCTCTACGAGGAGCGCTCGCCGATCACGCACGTCGAGAACGTCGACGCGCCACTGTTCGTGGTCCACGGCGTCAACGACCGCCGGGTTCCGGTCTCGCAGGCGCGGCGCTTTCGCGAGGCGCTCCGCGAGGCCGGCTACGAGGAGGGCGACGACGGCGACTTCGAGTACCGCGAGCTCGGCGAGGAGGGCCACGCCTCCTCCGACCAGGAACAGAAGCTGCGGATGTTCGAGCTGCTCGTAGCGTTCCTCGACCGCCGGGTCGGTACCGAGCCGGTCGCGGTGGACGACTGACAGCGAGTGTTGGGGCTTTTCGAGAGAGTCTCTCCGGCAGACGGCCGACGGCCGTCGACGCCTCGCTGTCGAAGAGCGCGTGTTTCGACGCCTGCCGCTCCGCTCCGTCGAGGGCACTGTTGAAACGACTCGCACCACTCACAACGAGAGGGCGGTCGTGATCCGTGACCACCGTGGCTTCAGCGGCCCCGGCCAGGACACGAACCCAGCGGCGTTGCGACGGGGGCCGAAACCGGGACAGGACGTGGTGAGTCGCGGCCCTGGCACTCGAGACGGCCGCCGGAATAGCCTCTGTATACTTATTCAGCGTGCGTCCTATCAGTGAGTGTGAAAGATGTTCGAACCCCGCTGGCTCGGTCGGTCCGAGGGCGAAGCGAGCGCCGTCGCGACCCCGACGGGCGGGACGCGGAGGGCGAGCGCCGCGCGGTCGGCGCGAGGCGGGCAGGTGAGCAGCCCCGGATCAGGAGCCTCTACTCGTTGCTCGGACCGCCAGCGGCGGTCGAGGGGTGCTACCCGGTAGCGACACCACAACCGTCGGTAAGGCCGTTCAAACCGCTGTCGGACGGCTCGGTCCGGCCCCCGGTGCCCGCACACGAGGGGGGAGACAGCGCGAGCGATTGCTGTCCGGCGGTGCCGGTCAGCGAGCGACGGACGCTCTCGAGCCGACCCCGGTCGGAGCGGTCAGGACACACCCCCGGAGCGCACCGGTCTATTCCCGAGTCGCGGCCGGCCGAGCTGCTCGGCCGCGTCAACGAACTGCTCCGGGAGCTCGGCGATGAGCCGGTCGGCCGGGAGGAGCCCGGAGCGCTCGCCCGGGCCGTCTGTCGGGAGCTGGTCGAAACCGGGGGCTACCCGGGCAGCTGGGTCGGCTCGACGACTCCCGCTGCCGATCGGCTCCGGATCGTGGCGAGCGCCGGGCTGTCGGTCGACGAGCCGAGAGAGTTCGCCGTCGACGCGCTGTCGCGCGTCGTCCGCGAGGCGATGGTACCGAGCGCCGTCGAGGTGTCCGCCGCCCGGGTCCGGAGCGCTCGGCCGCCACAGCCGACGCCGCCCGGCGCGGAGTGGCTCGCAGTCGTCCCGCTCGTCTACGGCCGACGGCAACGGGGGCTGCTCGGAGTGTACGGCGAGCGTCCCGACGGGCCGACAGAGCTCGAGCGACAGCTGCTCGCCGCGGTCGGGCAGGTGGTCGCCGGCCGGCTGCACTCGATCGACACCCGACAGCTCCTCTGCGGTGACCGGGTCACCGAGGCAACAGTGTGTCTGTACGATCCGTCGTTCGTGCTCTCTGCGGTGGCCCGCTCGCTCGGAACGGCCGTGGACTACGTCGGGATGGCGACGGAGCGGGACGACGGGCCCGAGCTGTTTCTGGAGACCGACGAGCC
>Ga0207421_10006097_pt1 | contig 13239 bp, 8 predicted proteins | sample SodLakKL_010_SED_4_FD_187542 | JGI IMG/M metagenome (GOLD analysis project Ga0207421, IMG submission 187542) | Alkaline sediment microbial communities from Lake Tanatar, Kulunda Steppe, Russia - 8KL_010_SED (SPAdes) (version 2) | ecosystem: Environmental > Aquatic > Non-marine Saline and...
TTTAACCATAGTTCTCCAAAAATCACTGTGTCCTTCCCAACGGCATGTATAACATCCCATGTTTTCCAAATCTTCAATCTCCAATTTCTCAGCATATTTTAAAGCATTTCCGTTAGGATAGCACTCCAACAGACCTTCGAGTCCTTCGATATCGAGGATATGAACGTTCTCTTCAGAAAAGATCTCATCTCCTGGGACATCTACAATTTCACCATCTTTGAGTATCCGAGCAGGACGTTTATAAGTCTTCAATAATCCCTCCACAGACCATGTAAACTTATATTTCAACGGATTATCCGCATACTTATATTCAGGAAGACCTGCCCCGTAGCAGTAAAGTTCATCAACGCCATCAAGATCTCTCACAGCTTGTTTCGCTAGAATTAAATCAAGTCCAGGGTCTAACCCAAATTCGGATAAAACAATCAATCCCTTCTCCTCAGCCTTTTTATCTAGTTCAGTCAAAGATATTTTTCTAGACTCTATCTTTCCCGGATCGGTTTCTTTAGGGTCTTGAAGATACATAGTACTGACAAAATCCACTCCCTTCTCCACTGCCAATTCGGCCATAGAAAAAGAAAACCCGGGTGGTAGAAGCTCTATAACAATATCCACGTCATCCATCAATTCAAAAACTTGTTCCCTATCTGATGCATTTATCCGAACTCCTTGAACTTTATCCGAATCTAACTCCTGAATATAATCGCTATCAAGATTTTTATCTCCCACCACGATTTCAGAGACTAGATCACTTTCCACTAGATCATGAAGAGCTGCTTCACCCTGCATCCCTAGTCCTAAAAGTAAGACCTTATTATAAGACATATCAGATACCTCTAGTCCTCTCATACCATTTTCTTATCTCGTAATCTGATACACTTTTCTTCTTCTTATCTCCGCTTTTTACATTCATATTGTGATCGTAAGCCCAATCTTTGATAGCTTTTCTGTATTTTTTATTACCTTCATACTTCTTTATATCGACCGTATTTGATCTGAAACTAGCATCGAAGGCCGCCACGAATTTCGAATCATCAAAAACCACATTGCTTGCTCCCAAGTCGAATCTTTCCTTAATCTCATCTCTAAAATAAAGATTCAACCTGTCCTTCGTTGTTATCACTCCCTTTCCCTCAAAATTTAAGTCGGGTAATATATCTAAACTCTCGGAAAGTATCCAGTAAACCGAATCATCCCCTTTTTCCAAAAATCCCTTTGATAGAAAACCTTCTTCTACCAATTCAGAGAGTATCTTTCTTATCGTTCTCATGCCGTAATCCATACCTAAATAAGAAGATAATTTCTCAGCTGTAAACACACCAAAATTTTCAAAAGCCCATTTTACCACTAGTTTTTTTGCCTCTTTTGCGTTCATATCTACCTCTGGAGTAGTAATATATCTACCGTCAACATCTTTAGTGACCATCATGCTTTCGTAGAGTTCGTCTAAAGCTTTCTTGGTATTACCTCTACTGTAGGGAGATTGATGATAAACCGTTCTTTTTGGTACAGGTTCCTTTCTATCTATGATTTCATATATGGATTCCATCGCAGGAGTCCGCTGAACATCTTTTGCAGCTCTGTAGATCCCAACATGTTCTGGGAGAGCATACATCTTATACGGCGGGATCATATTTCCGACCATAACTTTTCCCCTACGGTGGAGCCAGCTAAGGGAATAAAATTCATCAGTTCGAGATCTCAGTTCAAAGTCTGACCTGGCTCCTTTCATAGCTTTTATCGCAGATTTTAAATCTGGATATTGGTCTTGACCTAGCTTCTGCCTCTTGAAGACGTAAGATCTTATAATTTCCGCTGTAAAAACATCTTCAACAACATTACCCTTAACCAGCATATCCTGTACCATCACATAACCGTTCTCCTGGAATATAGAGAGCGTGTCCTCTTCAAGCTCTCTAACTGGTTTGTTCTGGAAATTTCGGATCCTTATGATGTCATAACCATCCAACCTGTGATACTCCATCATCTCGTCAATTGAATTCAAAGCCTCAGGAAGCATAGCTTCGTCATCTAGATCTAAATGTCTTATCTCGATGCATCCACTCATCTCCCATTTTTCTACTCCCCCAACAACTTCACCTCTCTTCACAAGCGGAAAGACCCAGTCATCTCCATACCTCCTGTAAATATCTGCCCAAAGTGGTCTAGCATATGGATCCTTCTTAGAGAGTATATGGAGTTTATCGAATTCACCCCCTTTAGCTTTGTGTATATCTTCAGCCTCCTCATGGAAGATGTACATCTCCTGTTGTGAAGAACCAACGATCAGTTTTTTGATCTTCTTTTTATGGAGGAGTTCAGAAACGATACTTTCGATCTCGTCAGTCTGGAAACCCGTATAGTACCTGATTCCTGAAAATGAGGCGGGTCCGTTCCCTTTCAAATAACGTTCGACGATCTTCTTTTTCGCTTCCTCCTTTTCCATCGGGTCAACTTCGAGAGTTCTGTATTCATTAGCCGAAGCCCACCCGTCTTGACCCGTGTATTCTCTAACCACGTAAAGGTTTCTATCGAGTTTTTTGATTATTTCCTTCGTCCTCTCGTTGTCCAGGTCACTTTTTTTCTTCAACTCCCTAACCGTGTTGGCCTCTCCTCTTCTGACGAAGCCTAATATCGTTTCTTCCTCTTCAGTGAGCTTTTCTGTCCTATAAGCTCCTACGAAAGCTGGGATATCATCTTTAAGAGCATATCTCACTCGACCTCTTACGAATCTACCCTCTACTATCTTACCTTTCCCTCTCATCTCTTTCCAATCATCGAGCGAGAAGTTCGAAACTCGGTGAAAAATATCATAAGGCGTGCCGGCCTCCATGAACAGTTCGAAGTACTCCTCTATGGATTCTACCTCATCGAACTGCTTTTTAGCTTTGTACCTCTTAGTTTTATCATCTGAGATGTAGTCTCCACCAGGAAATCTCAATTCATGATAATCTTCATGAAGCATATATTGTTCGCCCTCCCCCATCACCAACTGGCCGGAGACGACTTCATTCTGTTCAACTAAATTATTTATTGCCTTCAATGCTATATCCTCAGAAAGGTCTAAAGCATAAGCTATCTCTTCAAGACTTCGTGGAGATTCATATTCCAAATAATCCAAAATTATCTTCTCTACGTATTCTAATTTAGTATCTTTTTTATCTAAAAGCGAGTATTTATACGCTCCATCTTCTTCTATCGAAACTCTACTGATCAGACGTTTACGCTCCATATCTCTTAAAATATTCTTCACTTCTTTCAGTTTTAGATCGGTATTTTCGTAAAGCTCGTGCTCAGTCTTTGGCTCATCCTTCAACTGGTCTATAACAGGTACGCTGCCGTGGGGCTGTTCTCCCTGATCTAAAGAATGGAGATACGGGTCCATATCCTCGCTCATCAGATATTTGGTATCGCCTACCCAAAGAGATTTAATTATACCTTCATTGATGAGTTCTTTCGACCAGGCTCTCACTTCCTCAAAAGGTATATCGGTCCGTGAAAATATACTATTGCCTTTTTCTTTGAACACGTGGATGGGTTGTAGCTCTTTTATGACTTTGATCAACCCTTCTTTCGATCCAAAGCGCGGCTTTTTATCCAGAAAATGTTCTTCAACAACTTCACTATCGAATTTGAAATTCTCTATCTCCTCTTTTGGTATGACCTGTTCTAGTACCTTCTGGTGGAATTTCCTGAGAAGACTGCTCCTGTCATCCATCATTATCACATCGGAGATACCTGCCATCAGAACCTCGTGGGCAAAAGGAGACGGTGTCTCCGAGTAGTCCGCGCATCTTATCTCTATCTCGCCTTCCTCCATGTTCTTTAGGACCTCTTTTGCGTGCTGGAGATCCAATACCTGATGGAGTATCTCGTTGTACGTCTCTTTTATGATCGGAAAATCTTCTATTTCGTGAAGTTTCTCCAAGATCTGTTTAGATCTTAACTTTTGCTTGGAAACCGATATCTCTCTACCCTTGTAATTCTGAAGTATCATCAGAGCTCGAGCGGCACAGTGTCTAAAGCGCTGTTTGAACATCTCTGTATTCTTTACGCTTTTCTTAAGTATTCCTTCAATCTCATCGTGCGAAAGAAGCTCAGATATCTTCTCCAATGGTATCTTTTTCTTGGTAGTGATCATGAAATTGTTGTCTGTTATAGAAATATTAGTGTTGCAGTTGAATTTATTAGAGATCTTGTAAGCGTAAGCTCTAGAAAGGGTATCATTTGTTTTTCTTCCATAAGAGGCATGGAAGATTATGTTATAATTTCCATCCTGTCCTATATGACCTTCTAAAAGTATTTTCTCATCGGTGGGAAGCTCATCTATGACTCCAAGCTGCTCCTCGAAGTAACTTATTATGGTTTGGGCAGAGCCTTCGTCTATCCTGTATTCTTCCTTCAACCAATCGATGACATTCTCTTCATCTAGCTTCTTCGATAATTTTCTTCTAAACTCACCTATACCAACGGAAAGGTCATAACTTCTTGGTAGCATTTCACCGGTCCAACTAGGAACAGTAGGCTTTTTCCCAGAAGCGTCCTTGACGAAAACCTTGTTGGCTCTGGTATGAAGGAATTCGTAAGAATGGCTCCCCAATACGAATACGTCACCTTTAGAAAGTCTTTCTACAAACTTCTCAGAGAGATTTCCGAGAGGTGCCCCTTTTTCTGAATATACTAGATAACTAGAATCAGAAGGTATAGTTCCGATATTCATGTAGTAGAGCATCTGGACACCACCTTTCTTTCCAAATATACCTTCTTCTTCGTTGTACCATATTTTGGGATAAACGTTCTCAAAATTAGTTCCACTTAGATATTCAAGGGCGTTCATGAAATCTTCTTTAGGTAGGTCCCTATAGCAATAAGCTCTTCTTACCATTTCATATGCTCTATCGACGTCCCAGCGGTGTTCTATACTCATGCCTATCAACCCCTGAGAAAGTACGTCCAAATTATTCTCCGGTATGCTGACCCTATCTATATCGTGCTGATAGGCTTTCCTGGTCAATACAGAACATTCAAGAAGATCGTCTTTATCGAAGACTATCATCCTCCCTTTTGAAGTTTCTCCGATAGTATGACCCGCTCTTCCGACCCTCTGCAGTCCTTTTGCAACTGTCTTTGGAGAATTGACCTGGACAACTAGGTCGATATAACCTACGTCGATACCGAGTTCTAAGGAAGTAGAAGAGACAGCCGCTTTAAGCTCACCAGTTTTGAGATCATCTTCGACTTCCAATCGAGTTTCCTTGCTAAGACTCCCATGATGAGCAGCAACTCTTTCTATACCTCTGTCCTTTAGTTTATAAGCTACGTTCTCCGCTCCACTCCTGGTATTGGTAAATATCAAAGTCGTGCGATGATTTTCTACCATCTCTTTTAGACGGTCGTACATCCGTGAGTTGACGACTTCGTAAGGCAGCAGTGTCATATCATCTACCGGCGATATCACGGAAAGGTCGAGTTTCTTCTCACTCATCACCTCTACTATATTCACCTCTCTGGGCTTACCATCTTCATAACCTCCTAAAAATTTAGCCAACTCTTTTATAGGAGCTTGAGTCGCCGATAAACCTACCCTTGTCATCTCTCCGTCAACGTGTTCTTCAAGACGTTCGGTATTGAGTGAGAGGTATACACCTCTTTTCGAGGAAGCTATATCATGGATCTCGTCGTTGATGAAGTATTGAACATCTTTGAATTTCTCTCTGAATTTAGGAGATGATAAAGAAAGAGCAAGACTTTCAGGAGTAGTGATAAATATATGAGGAGGCTCATCTGTCATCTTCCTTCTTTCGCTTTGAGGCGTATCTCCTGAACGTATCGCGGTCCTTATCTCGGGTATTTTCTCATCTTTTTCTTCCGCGAGCTCTCTTATCTCCTTGAGCGGTTCCTCAAGATTTTTGTGTATGTCGTTTGCAAGCGCCTTCAAAGGCGATACGTAAACGCAGTATATCTTATCTTCAAGTTCGTCTTTTTTATCAAATTTGAAAAGTTCGTTTATGATAGAGAGAAAAGCGGTCAATGTTTTTCCAGAACCGGTTGGTGAAGATACCAGGACGTTCTTTCTTTCATGTATCAGTGGGATGGCATAACCCTGAGGCTCTGTTAACGAATCAAACTTTTTGTCGAACCACTCCGCGATGAGAGGTTCCATCTGAGAGAGGATCTCCTCTTTACCTCTACTTTCCTCGACTCTCTTTATCATGTTATACCTTTCTTTATCTTCTATCTGGCTCCAAATTGCCTCGTCGAATCTATTCCTACGGTCGGGTGACTTAATAAAGTTTTGGATAAGCTGCGATAAAAAATTCTAAATAAAAATATTTGAGTAAAATATGGTAAACGATAGTATCAATAAGGCAAGTCTCTAAGTCGCTGCAATCCGCCTAGATAATCCCTTTTTTCTTTTTTATCATCTATTCTCAAATATATATCAGACTCTAAATCAATTATATTTATCTCTTCACCAATGTTGTATTCAAAGCCAGTACCTTCCTCCTGTACCAAAGTGTAGTAACATTTGCCATTTTTTATCTTTTTAAGCATATGCTTTCTAGTCTCTTCGAAAGGATATCCTACGCCGTACTGATCTTTCTTTTCATGAGAGAGGGCCCTTTTTATCTTGACGTCTGACGGATCATACATCACCGCTGATACAAAATAATCTATATCTTCGATCATGGGTTCCTCTTATCTGGGATAGGATGACCAGGGTTTATCAATGTTTCTATCTCTTTTTTGAATCAGAGTGCCCGTTCTATCTCTTTCATCTCTTCTCTTATCCTCTCTTCTACTTCCTCTTCATCACCAAAATCTATATCAGGTCTTTCTTCTTCGAATATCTCGAGGAAGTCGTGAGGACTATGTTCGTGTATAGCCTTTTCTATTTTCGACTGATACAACGAAGCAAGGAAATGATGTTCTCTAACTAGATCGGCTAAAGATCTCTCTCCTTTAGCCCATTTATCAAAATTTTTCTGGCTTATCAAGTTTATGTAACGATGCAGTTTTTTTCTTTCGTCTGACATAGTGTCTTATTTTATGTTTGAAACTATTTAATTTTTTCGTTCGATTAATGATGATGAAACTTTATTTTTTAATTTCGATTATTTTTCCTTTTTTTGATTACTGGCGTTAGATTAGATCACTATTTTTTGTCTCGAATCATCACTTCTTTATTTTTATTCATATTGATAATACACTTATTTTCCCGTCAGACAAAGACCTTATCATCCGTTTTTTTCACTAAATAATAATATTTATCGATTTTCTAATCAACTATATATACCTAATAAAACCTAATTAAATAGTACGACATAATGCCTAAAAACAAACGTTTTAAGCCTTCAATGGCCACCTTTAGGAGGGGGATAAACAGATTAGGTTCAATTTATCAGAGGTTAGCTGTTGTGATCATCCCGATGAGTTTTGGAGCAGGGGTCTTTCTAGCGCGACTATCCTCAACTTTTGCGGATATCTCTAATGTGATAATCTCCCACTTTTTCTTTGGCCTTGAATACCTAGCTATAGCGGCACTTTTGGTTATCTTAGCTCCAAACGTGGCAAATCTGCTCCATGAAAGAAAAAAAAGTAATGGGTTCAGCACTCTGTTTTTAACCATTTTTGTAGGTTTTAGAGGAGTTGCGGTACTATGGTCGATTATATTTTCCGCTCTCATATTTGGCCTTCCTCTATTTGGAGGAGGTAGTTTTGAAAATTACACCGGACTCTCAGAATTCAAAACCATTCTTACGAGTAAGTTTTTCATAGCAGCATATATAGCAACTTCTATAGGGATTATAGGTCACAAAGAAAAAAGCATCGAAAAATATTTGAATATCACACTTGAGAAGATTGAGGACTCCGGAAAGATCTTAGAATACACAATCCCCTTGATACTTTTCATGATCGGAGGTTATCTATTTACTCTCCCTCAAGAGGTGAATAATCACATGACCCAACAGACTCTACTCAGCGAGTTCTCAGAAACGCTTACTACACAGGAAACAACTCTTTTCGGTTTGAATCTCTCTTTGACTTCAGCGAGCGATATTGTAATAATATATATAATAGGTGCAGTTCTTATTTTAATCACGACTCATATATACCAATTTTTAAGGATAAGTGCTTTGAAGAAACTCATAACTGGGTTCTCTATAAGGAAACATACCAAAGATTATTACATGAATGTGTACCCTCTCGCATGGGCAACAAGTTCCGAATCAGTCTCTATGCCCGTGAACATGAATCTCATCAAAAAACATTATAAGAGAGTGAAGAAAACACCGAGAAGACTAGCAACAGGTCTTGGAGCTTACCTGAATATCGAAGGTACAGTACAGTGTGTCGTTGTATTAGCCGTCCTTATTTCCGTATTACTAGGATACACACCATCTATAATGAGTCTTCTATTGGCGCTGCCTATCATAGTACTATTGGGTTTCGCAGTTCCTGGAACACCTGGTGAACTAGTAATATTTGCCTTTCCTATGATGACTTTACTTCAGATTCCAGAAGCTATAGCCCCCTTATGGCTAGCCCTGTATGTTTCACTCCAGATAGGTCTTCCAGATTCCTTCAGAACTAGCATAAATGTGATCGGTAATGGTGATTGGGCCCTTTTGTTGAATAAAGTTTATAAAAATAGAAAATCATACCGATCAACCAAGAGTTGAACTGATGATCTATAGTAAAGTGGGCCCAGAGAGATTTGAACTCTCGACCTCCCGGTTATCAGCCGGACGCTATAACCAACCTAAGCCATGGGCCCTGAATTGAACCTTGTGGGATTCAACTTATGGAGAAGGGGTAAATAAAATTTACTTACCAGGTTAAACCAGAACTCAGATATAATCTTCAAGCAGCTGCATATCTTCTTTCATAGTTTCTTTCAGAGCTGGATTGTACAGACCCGCGGCGGGATGATACATAGGTATCAGCTTGATACCCTTATATTCAAACCTTTTTCCGTGGATCTCCTTCATGCCATTCTTCCCAACCAATGTCTCTGTAGCGTGATTTCCTAAAGTTACTATCACTTCTGGTTCGATCAAATCTATTTGCTTTTCTAGATAAGGATTACATGTTTCTATCTCGTCCTTCCTAGGATCTCTATTATCTAGAGGTCTGCATTTAACTATATTAGTTATAAAAACATCCTCTCTATCCAAATTCACACTTCTCACCAACTCCTCAAGTAATTCACCAGCTCTCCCAACAAAAGGTCTTCCTTCGATGTCTTCATTTTTCCCGGGAGCTTCACCGATCAGCATAATATTAGTATTTTTATCTCCTTCACCAGGTACTGCATTCTTCCGATTTTTATGTAATCTGCATTCAGTACAGACTTTGATCTTCTCAGCTAGAATATCAAGTTCATCGGATAGTTTCGTCTGTTCAGTTATGTTTACACCTCTACCTCTACATCAACGTCGATACCATTCCTTATACTCTGGGTCACGACGCAGTAATCCTCGAAGATTTCTTCACACTTTTCTAACTTTTGTTTATCCTCAGTGTCTACCTCCGGCTTTATCTTTACTTCCAATCTTGTTACTCTCAACCGTCCATCGACCCTCTCTACGGTACCGGTTACGCTTCCTTTGAGAGATTCAATTTCAACTCTCTTTTTTTCCAGACAAAAGGTCAAACTAGCCATCAAACAATTCAATGAAGAAGCAGCTAATAACCTACTAGGATTCGGTCCCTCTTCATCTCCACCTGCCTCTTCAGATTCATCGGTAAAAAGTTCTCCCATAGATTCCTTGTCAAACTCAACTCTGAACTTGTAATCCTCCAGCCTTTCTATATCTATGGTAAATTCATTCTTTTCTTCATCGCTGCTCATGCTAACCAATCCTAATAAGAGATTGATAACTTTTTGCCTTAATAACTCATCTTTTCTTTCATCACCTGTCGCATCTGTTCAACGTAGTCTTCCTTATCCTCAGGAGGATGATAGAACTCCCTCTCATCTTCGTACATGCAGTTCAAACATTCTTCAACATCGAAAAGTTTAGTACTGAAATACTTCTCACCGCCATCAGGCAGAAGAGTAACGATCTTTCCCTCGTCGAGTTCAGACGCTATCTGTTGAGAAATATATACGGCAGCTCCAGAACTCATGCCAACAAAAAGTCCCTCGTGTATAGCTAATTCTCGGGCAGTACAGAAGGCATCTTCATCATCTATCTTTCTCACTTCATCTAACCGTTCTCGATCATATATCTTAGGAACGATATCTTCTTCCATATTTTTTAGACCCTGGATCTCGTAATCTTTTTGGGGTTCAACACCTATTATCTTGATATCCTCATCGTGCTCTTTCAATCTTTTAGAAACGCCCATCAAAGTCCCTGTTGTTCCCATACCAGCGATGAAATGTGTGAGATCTCCATCCATATCATCTATGATCTCTTTACCTGTAGTCTCATAATGTGCCTTAATGTTCGCTAAATTACTGAACTGATCAGGGCGCCAAAAATTTTCTTTTTCTGTCGCTAATTCTTCAGCTCTCTTGATCGCTCCGTCAGTACCTTCTTCCTCCGGAGTGAACTCGATCTCGGCTCCTAGAGCTGTTAACATCCTCATCCTCTCTACACTAACACCTCTCGACATGGTGAGATGAAGATGGTAATCTTTTACGGCGCAGACCATCGCTAACCCGAGACCGGTATTACCGCTGGTGGCTTCTACTATTACCGTATCATCGTCTATCTTGCCCCGTCGCTCCGCCTCTTCTATCATGGATAGAGCGATTCTATCCTTTACTGATCCCATCGGATTTACCTTTTCAAGCTTCGCGTAGATAGGTACCTCTGGATTTGGATTTATATTTCCGAGTCTAACCATGGGTGTGTTGCCAATAAGTTGTAGAACGTTTTCTACTTTCATGTTTAATAGATAGAATATAACCCCGTTTTAATCTTTAGGGAACCGGAACAATAGGTTTTTTGACCACGAGCCTATAGCGTTTCCCGATGTACGAGCTCTTTCCATACAGCCCACGGGAAAACCAGGAAGAAATAATGAACAAAATAGGAGACTGCCTCAAAACAGGCAAGTCCTTGGTTTATCAGGCCGCTACAGGATCAGGTAAAACAATATGCACTTTGACTTCCGCTCTTCAATACGCAAATAAAAAGGAAAAGAAAATACTGTATTTAACAAGAACGAACAGTCAGCAGAGACAAGTCCTCCTGGAACTAAGAGAAATCGGAGGATACTACGGACTTGGACTCCAGGGAAGGAACAATACATGTTTACTGGCTCAGGAGAACGACGAGCTAAAAGAAGGAGATGCGGAAGAACTATCTAAATTCTGCAGTGACCGAAAAAAAGAGGTACGTACCGCGATAGAAAATAACGAAGAACCAACGGCTTGTCCTTATTATGCGGGCCTACTTCAGACAGACCTTGACGAAATACAAAACTCGTTTGAAAGGAAAATACCTACCGTTGATGAAACGATGGATATCTGCAAAGAACGGCATATCTGTCCATATGAACTGACAAAGGCACTAATACCCGATGCGACTGTCGTGACAGCTCCGTACATATATTTCTTTGTGCCTTTCATAAGGAAACAACTCAAGGATTGGATGAACACCGACCTTTCGGATCTCATCGTGGTTGTAGACGAGGCTCACAACCTTCCCGACTATGCAAGAGAGCTCTCATCCTCCGAAATAACAAAGATGACGCTCGAAAGAGCTAAAAACGAAAGTCATGAGTTCGGAGACCCGATCCTTCAAACTGACGACACGATCTCCAGTTTTTGTAATCTGTTCGAGCATATACTTTTAGATACCGTAGACGAGTTCGTCGTTGAGGAAGACGGGCTCATCCCACCGAGCGAAATTCGAACTGAATTACTACACTCGTTAGGAATGAACACCAACCAGCTAAAAGGGATCATTAAAGATCTGAAGGTTCAGGGAGAGATCGTGCAAGAAAAGAGAAGAGAGGAGAAGAAGCTTCCTAGATCATATATCAACTCACTCGCTTCCTTCCTCTCGTTTTGGATGTCGATAGATAGAGAAGATTACATCAAACTGGTCAATGGAGGGGAAAATCCAAGCTTAGAAGCCTTCTGTTTAGATCCAAGCAACGTCACTTCGATACTCAATTCTTGCCATTCTAGTATCCATCAATCAGCTACACTCGAACCTCTTGACGAATACCGTGATTCCGTAGGACTTCCTTACGATACTGAAAAAAAGATATATCCAAGTCCTTTCCCTGAAGAGAATAAGGCCCTTTTTTATCTAGACGGCATTACAACCCGCCATGAGGAGATGCAGAGAGGGGACGAGATGAAAGATAAATTGAAGGATGAATTGAGATCAATATTGAAGAGGTTGAATAGAAACATGGTAGTTTTCTTCCCTAGTTATCGGTTGATGGAAGATATAACAAAATCGGTTGGATTTGAAAGAGAGAATATCTTTATGGAGAAACAGGGAATGGATCAAACTGATCTTATGGGGATGGTCAATGAGTTCAAAAAGAAAGGAGGAGTTTTATTCTCTGTGATAGGAGGTAGGATAAGCGAAGGGATGGACTTCCCTGGAAAACAATTAGAGGTCGCGGTAGTAGTTGGGATCCCTTATCCGAAACCAACGGCAAGGCAGAAAGGACTAAAACACTACTACGACATGAAGTTCAATAAAGGATGGGAATATACGGTGAAGGCTCCAGCGGTCAGAAAGATCTTACAAGCGACAGGAAGATTGGTGAGAAGTGAAAACGATTTTGGCGTTTCTGTCATCTTGGATGAGAGAGCAGTCCACTTTAAAAAATATCTTGAGGATTTAACACTGATAGAAAATGTTGAAACGGAGATAAAAGAATTTTTTGAAGAGAGGGAAGAAACTTTATAAGCAAGTTCTCCTCACTTGATAATATGCACAAGACCACTGACATGGACATGGAAAAGAACATCCTAGAGGAAAACGATAGGATCGCACAGAAGAACCAAAATATGTTTGAAGAAAAAGGCGTTAGAGCCTTCAACATACTCGGAGCTATAGGTTCGGGCAAAACCTCCCTGATAGAAAGACTGCGAGAAGGAATGGATGGACATGTTGGCGCGATAGCAGGAGATTTGAATGGAAAAGATGATTATGAAAGATTCAAAGAGAAGGATATGCCCGCAGTTGCTATAAACACAGGCAAAGACTGTCATCTAGATGCTCACTATGTCAATCATGGCTTGGAAGACATAGAATT
>Ga0207421_10006098_pt1 | contig 13238 bp, 25 predicted proteins | sample SodLakKL_010_SED_4_FD_187542 | JGI IMG/M metagenome (GOLD analysis project Ga0207421, IMG submission 187542) | Alkaline sediment microbial communities from Lake Tanatar, Kulunda Steppe, Russia - 8KL_010_SED (SPAdes) (version 2) | ecosystem: Environmental > Aquatic > Non-marine Saline and...
ACATCGCCTATGTCTATATCTTCCTCACTAATCATCGATTATCACTCCTAAATCTTTAATTTTCATTCCTTTAACATTACCTATAAAGTCGTGTCCTTTGAGTTTTCTTTCTTCGTTAGAACTTATAGTCGGATAATTTTCCTTTATTTCTATACCATCTTCTTTTATCTCTATTCGTAAACACACCAAATCGCCGTACATATTAATCTCTCTTTTATTTATTAAGTGATAATGTGTTATTTCATTATTCCTTACCGAATGTCTAGGATGTTCTTCGTTTCGCTTAAACAAATCTCCTATTTTAAATTCGGTCTCTTCAAACTCCATTAATTAACACCACCAAGTCCCCAACTTTCGGTTTGTCATTCATCGTTATCACCAACAAATCCCATCAAAACTTCGCCTATCTTTATTTTTTCAACTTGCCCTATAAAATACCAATATGGCACTGTCGTCCTGTTCGTATATGATAAATTCTCGTACTTTAATTTAATATTGTTGTTCCTCGGTTGTATCTCGAAAAGTATTCCTGTCATATCCCTTTCGTGTGCTATAGTGTCAGTATTTCTACACAACAAACACAGGAATAAATAGTTATCGTCATTTTCGTAACGGTACAAATCTCCTCTTTGTGGCATAACATCGGTTTCATTCATTATTATCAACTCCTTCAAAAAACGTTATTAAATCCTCTATAATTATATTTTCTATTCGTCCTATGTAATCAAATCCGTATACCACACATTCGTCTTCTACATCAAGATCGTAATAAACTTTATTCTCTGTTAGTTCGATTGTTCCATCATCCTTCTTACAAATTACCAATCCTCGTAGTTTACCATCGGCTCTTGGTGGGTATTCGGCTTCTTCGATTACTTCTAACCCTATGATTAAAGCCTTTATGTATCCATTTGTTAATCGTCTTGTGTCTTCATATATCTCGCCAGGCTTCGGTTTATCTACCATCGTTAACATCACTCCTTATCAATGTCAATACATCTTCGAGTTTAAAATTTTTTACTTTCCCCACATATTCGTATGATGGCACAATATAATCATTAGTAAAATCGTACACTAACACATCTTTTAATATTAATATTCTACCATCACTCGTTAACTTTATTCGTAAACCTTCTATCTCACCATCACCTCGAAAGTTAGGATGATGGAACTCATCAAAGACATCTGTCGTTATAAAGTATATATCATCGGTATTACTAAAACAATGACTTAATTTAAATTTATAAACTTCGCCAATTTCACTTAATTTAAATTTATAAACTTCGCCAATTTCAGGTTTTTCATTCATCGTTATCATCCTCTATCTTTATCATATCCTCTTCAAGTTTGAGTGTGTTAAGTTCGTCGATAAATTCAAATGATGGTATACTGTCGCTCCCATATAATGTTCCTTTTTTAACAATCATCGTACCATCTTCTTGTTCGCAAAACTTTATACCTTCGATTTCATTTGTTGAAACAAAATTTGTTATTACAATAAAGTAATAGTTCGGTGGACCTGTTATACCTTTATACAAATCGCCTCGTTTTGGTCGGTTTGTCATAATTCTCCTCTTTCAATTACATACTTATCGTTTCCAAGGTCTTTGCTGAAATGTTCGAAGTACTGACACTTCAAATCATCTGGTAATCGTTTCAACTTCTCTTCAAGTTCCTTGTTGCTTATCGTTGCATAGGTTCTCGGTTCCAACACCTTTAAATCGAACTCATTTTCATTTTCCAAAATTCGCATCTACATCACTTCCTTCGATTCTTTTCGGTGGCAGTTTACCATCATCACGAAGTTGTCTTTCTGTCTTCGGTATTACGGAGTTGTTTTCTTCGTCTTCTGATTCGTGGTGTTCTGTAATCCATTCTACTAATTCGTCTATCCAATCGGGAACAATTTTGACTTTTTCATAAACCTCTTTATAAGTACATCGTTTACAATCATTGTCTCGCGTTTTATCGGTTGTCCTACCTTTACATTCGTGTCCATTTCTTCTAATTTTTCGCTTCTTCTTCACTACCTTACCATCCTCTTCGACTAACAACTCTTTTTCGTCAAGTATTTCTCCTTCTGGTCTGAAGTGTTTGCAATCCAGACCACAATTCATTCGTTTGAATGTTTTATTAGGATGTCTATCGTATACATCATCGAGTATCTTATCGTATGGAATCTGACTCACCAATTCGGTTACAGTTTCTTTTGCTACTCTACCCGGGTCGTGTTTTAATCGTTCCCCCCTCTTGGTAATCGAGCCTTTTTCAAGAAATTGTATGTTGCTATCACTTTCTTGTTTTTCAATTTCGCCATCTAAAAACTCAATCATTATTCAATCACCTTCGCTTCGAGATCTTTATCGTCGCCAATTCCTGTTTCTTTCATAACAAGTTGTCCGTTTCTTATCGCCATATCTACTTGACTATTAAGACTCGGCATCATCACTGTCAAGTAATCGTTCGCTCCTTTACTGTTCTTCTGTAATTGGAAAATCGTTCTTGCATCGGTTCTTCTAAAACCACCGACCCAAAACCGTTTCTTCGTGTATGAGCTACAGTTCGGACACTCAACCCATCGCGGCCACTTAGCTCGTTCTTCTTCGGATCTTTCTAAATCGGGATGTATATTGAATGACTGACAACACATCTTCTCTTCGTCTTCATATGTTATCTCTGTCGGTGTTATAAAATCGACTCGGTTAGGATTTGCTTCTTGAACTTCGTAGTTAACTATATATAATTTTTTAATTGGTTCACCTATCTTCGGACAATTTGGTAGATTAGTTGTCGTTTTTTCGGTTTCTGTTAATAAATCTATCGTTTTTTCTTCAACAACCATCTCATCGGTTTTTATTGATTCGTGTTTAACTTCGCACGCTTCGTCAGCAGCCTCAATCCTTTTTATCGTTTCAAAATTGTTTTCAATATGTATCGTTTTCTTCATTTTATTTACAAGTTCGTAATCCATTCATTTCCACCTTCGTTCGCATATTTTTATTTTGTCCATATTTTCAGCCAAATGTCCAACTACTTCAAAGTATATAAATTTTGGGGGCGAAATCTAGCGAAAAATACGAATAATTGTCTTTTAAAGCCCTAACGAACGAATAAAGCCCCAACCTTGCCTTTCAATAAGTCTTCGTGCAACCTTGAAAACGCCGTATGTTGTTAGTAGCCTCGTGGTGGAATCCTAACTTTCGCCGAACGGAGAATTCGAACGCTATCTCTCATATTCACACCATTTCACGGTTCTATCCTATCTTCGTGATTACGAACTGAACGAAAAATGTTGTTTTTGGCGACTTTTTTCTATGACCAAAACCTTTATATACTATAACTCCTCTCCGATTTCTGCGGTCAGAGAAATATGAACCCGATGAAAAGCAAACCGAAGTCAAACGACAACCACTTGATGAAGATTAATAAATCCGTAACGAATCCTGGGTTTATGAAGAACGATAAATACATACCGACACTTGATGAACGAACAATGAGTGAAGAGGAAACGAACTCTCAAGTGGTTGTGATGTGCGAAAAACCGAAAGTTTTAAGAACGACTTCCGTTGAGTTTGCTGTATCAAAACCTTTATATAGGGCCTCTTCTCTGGCCATAATGGAGATTGGTCATAATTCGCGAACAATCTCCGTAGACAAACACGAACCGAAAGGGATATAATGGCAGATCCATGGGAAGTACATGACGAACCGACCGTATTCGTAAACGGTGTTGAAAAGTCATACACTCCGAACGGGGACACTGTCAGAGAGCTTGTTAGAAGAGTGGTCGCCGACCACGACTTCAGAACCGCCGATGTTAAAGTCGATGGTAATGAAGTTAACCAGAACTCTGACATTGCGACAAGCCCCGCTTCAGGCTTCGATACGATTGAGATTTCGAAGCACACCACAGTTGGTGCGGAGTAGAAGACACAACACACGATACCGATACACTAAAAACCTTTTCCTATCCTATTTATTTATCGAATACATCCGAAGGATTTCAACATCTGGAAGATGAAAACAAACCCGAAGAGGTGTAAACCGAATGAAAATATCTCAAGCCGAATACGATATGTATAAGAGTATAAGTAAAAAGAGATACAAATCTAAAAGTAATGATGATACTTGGGATAAAACCGAATACGATTTTCAAAAATCTAATTTCTTAAGTTACCAAAAGTGGTTGAAAAGAGGCAACAAAGAATACTACAACCCAAGAACGAATTACGATAAATTGCTTAACGAATAAACACCTTTCCGATTCATTTACACCCGAAAAGGTTTAAGTCCAAATTGGGTGGAATAATTAATATGCGAAAAACTGAAGAAGAAGTGGGCGACCCTAAACAGGGCGAGCAACGGGTTCAGCGTATGGTATGGAAACGATACTATGCGTTCCGTTTGAGGTTCACGACACACCGTAAAGGTGTTTTGCCCTACGAACCGATAGCAAGTCCTGGGGGCAACGACCCACTTCTTGATTTTATCATTAATCAGATTATCACGATAAAGAAGTTTTTCCGAACTATTTTCTCCAAGAACAAGTATAGCTACCTATCCGACTTTTTTGGATGGGTAAATGTAAAACAAACAAACGGAGGTAAAAGACGATGTCTTTTATAGATAGTCATTTCCGAGAAGAGAATATGACTGAATATGAAAAAACTTTTAAGGAAATCTGGGCACACAACACGAAGGTATACGATGAAACACAAGATAGTTCAAGTTTACAACGCAAAGGAAAACTTTTTTCATACTGTTCCGAAGAGTTACAGAGAGAAAATATTAATACCGAATTTGGTGATTGTGAAGAGAAGATATTTAAGTTAGACGAGATAATAACACCAGAAACAAATTTAATGCGTGGCGATTTCAACAGTGGACAGTTGAATATAAGATCACCATTCACCGATTTTCCGATAAAACTACAAATGAAACACGGACACAGCCACGGTTATTTTACTGTGGCGTGGTACAACCCGATAAACAGGATAATAGTTACTTGCGATTTGTACCATGAAATAAACACATTCACAAACGACTTACTGAATGCGATAAAAGCCTTGGAGAAAGAGTGGGAAAAGATGAAAATCGAGGAAACAGAAATAGAAGAGATTATAGGTAACGAAAAGAAACATATGATGATTGATGGAGGACTATACGAAGTTCAAGAGATAAACAAAGAATTTATAAATATGAATACTACACAAGAAAAGTACGAGAGAATCTTACAAGAACTTAAGCGTAGAGGTGGTGGAAACGAATCCAATGTAAAACTTAAACACGAAGATATGGTAAAGTTCTGTCAAGAGAATATTATAGTGCAACCTAGAGGAAGGAGAAAGGTTTACTTCTATAAAGAAGAACCATTAGTTGTCGATAGAGTACTAAACGTTGACGAAACGCCAGTTGAAATACCAGAGGACAAGAAAAGAACTATTGATGACAATATTATTATGATTGAAGCGACTAGAACAAGAACTAATAATGAGGCTTTGTTCCCACTTACGATGAACAATGTGTATATAAACAACCCACATCCACATAGAAGAACGAATGAATCAGGAATAAATAGAAGAGATTTCAAAGAAGTATGCCGAGGTGGTCCACACGGTATAAGTAGAGACGATTTAACATCACCCGAAGATGTTGTTGAACGAATAGAAGAAAGTATGAGAGGACTTCGAACAGTTAATCTAACATCACCACTCGATACAGATGCTTATGTAAACGGAGAATTCCGATGTAAAGATTACGCAAGGTTCTACTTAAGATGTGCCGAAGATGTAAGTGATAGAACAGTCAGACATCTATCCGACGAGTACTGTATAGATGGACGACAGATAAGAAACGAAAGGAGTTGTTAATAATGACGATGAATAGCAGAATACCAGATAGGATAAAAGAGAATGTTCCCGAATCTGTTGCCGTTGTTGGTGTAGGCGGTATCGGAAGTTGGGTTGCTTTTATGATGGGACAGATGAACGAAGTAAAACGAATAGGACTTTTTGATGAGGATGTGATTGAACAATCAAATATCGAAAGAACACCATACAGTTTTGAAGACTTAGCGAGAAAGAAATCCAAAGTGATGAAAGAATACATCTTAGCAAGATCCGAAGATAAAGAAGTGATTACTTATGACCATCTAACCGATGACAACAAAAACTTGCTGAACCTGTACGACTTGGTAGTTGTGTGTGCTGATAGTGGAGTAGTAAGAAATATGGTACTCGAATCCCATGAGAATTCAATCTCTGCTGGATACGATGTAGACGAAGAAAAGGACTGGATTTCCGTTAGCGAACAAACTATGTGGTTTGCTGGCGAAGCCGAAGAAGATGATGAATACACAATTGAACCGAGTTGGTCAGGTCCAGCGATGCAAGGTGCTCTTATTGTGATGACAAGCATTCTAAACGACAGAAGACCAGCCGATATCAGTTGTAAGATGACTGATTTCTACAAACAAGTCGAAGATTCCAATGGACGTAAAGTATACGATGTGTATGATGATGTTGACGACCCAGAGGAGTTAATAAGGGAACACGAAGAAGAGATGTCAAGACAAGATAGTCAAATATCAACACCCGATTCAGGTTCAGAACTTTGGAGCTTTGGTTTTGGTAGTATGAGTGATAGCACGATAGAATTCCAAACAGATGAAGAAACGATTACATTTGATGGTGAAATAACACTACCAAGTGAATACGATAGCGTAAGCGATTTTATTGAAGCAGAATTCGGTGATGTTGCGACTCCATTAACAAGAGAACAAATCGAAGAATACTTTGATGTAGAAGAATATCTATCAAGATTTCTTTTCGAGGCACAAGCATACGAAGTAATAGAAACAGTAATGATAAACGAAATTAACTGTCCCACATGTGGACAAAACTCACTTGATTCCGATGAAGTATATGTATTCTGTTTAGATGAAATATCACCAGACTGCAATTACGAGAGAACAAGAGAAGAATTTACACGCTACCTTGAGGAACGAGATATAATACCACCATATGAAAGCGAATGTCCAGAGTGCAACAACCACAGAGTAGTAACGATGCGTTCACTAACGAACGAAGTACCAGAAATCATAGATGCGATAAGAGGATGTGTAAATTGTGGACACATCATCGATATAGAGATGAGAGGTGACTAAAATGTGTGTTAAAATAGTTAGAGGTAAACTGAACAAAGACGATTTAAACAAGACAAGAAAAAAGAATAAAGATAAAGAAATACAAGAGATGACACCCGAAGAGAAGGCTATATACAAGAGATATCAAGAGGGCGAATTTGATGATGAAAAAGTAAGTGAAACGAAGTACGACTCATTCCAACAGTTGAAAGATGACATTATGGTACAACCCGAAGAGGAAGAAATCAAGAAAGGTCAGATAAATACGAAGAAAAAACACACTACTATGAGATTAGACAAACACGAACAGGAAGAAGAGGAAGACGAAACAGAAGAAACAGAGGACGATGACGACTCAAGTTATACAGTTTATTCATATACCTCGAGTTCCTCAAAAACTTGGGATATAGGCGAAGAGACACATACTGAATGTCCGAAGAAAGAAGAAGAGCCTACAGTAATAATCAATAAGGACACGAAGGATAAAATCAAGTCGTTGATGGATGTTATGGATGGTGACGAGTGGTTAGCGATGTTGGTAGGTAAAGAACTCGAAGAACATTCTGGTTATTACATATGGAATATAGAAGTTCCCAAACAAGTAGTAACCGCAACGAATGCCGAAAAAGAAGAACCCGAAGAACCAGATAATTGTCTTGGTGTTATACACAGTCATCACAATATGGGAACATTCTGGTCTTCAACGGACGAAAAACATTCAATTGATAACAATGAGCTTTCAATTGTAGTCGATAGCAATCTCAATTCGAAGGCAGCCGTAAGAAAAGAAGCTGAGTGTGGACGAAAGATACAGGTAGAAGCAGATGTTATATTTGACGACGATGATCCAGATTACCTCGATTGGGCAAAAGATATGAAGGGAAAGAAGATAAAGAAGAAGAAATACAAAAGATACAATCGAAGTTACAGTGGTATTTACGGTGGTTATGGCGGTTATGGAGGATACGGTAATAATTTTCGTACAGATAAAGACGAAGACGAAGAAGATGAAGAAGGTTCTACGGTCAGTAGTGGCACGAGTTGGAAGAAAAGTCCTAAATCTAAAGACACTGATAAAGACGAAGACGAAGAAGATGATAGATTGGAAGATGTAGCGATGAATGACATAAGAGAAGTAGCTGAGTTGATAAGAGATTGTTCAGATATACAGGACGAACCATTGAACTTAGACCGATATATACTGACACACGAAATGACATGTATGATAGTGGACAAGACTAGAGATAACATACCGAACATTATCTATGGTAACGATATTCCATTCAGACAGTGGTTGAACACATATGCACCGAACTTCGAATTTAACTGGCACTTGCTGAGTAATGAAGAAAAACGAGAGTTAATAAAAGATTACATAATGGATATGGACACTTTAGGACACCAAGTAAGATCAGCGAAGTCCGATAATGTAATGTTTCCACACGATAGATACGGTCTTAAAAACGGTACAGTACCGAAGTCAATATTAAGGTTAGATGAAGAAAACTTCGAATTCTTGGAATATGACGAAGAGGTTGATGAAGATGAAGATAACGATTGAAGTAGGAAACAACACGACAGCAGAAAATTTAAAAATGCTACTAGAGATAATCGAAAGATTTATACAGACCGAAATCGATATAGAAATATCAGACAAAGAGGAAGAACACACACTAATAAAATTCGAAAAAGAATGGGATGACAACGAAGCCGAGATAGTTTCAGTAATTTCTATCTTGAGAATGATACAGGAACAAAAAGAAGGCAATTTCAGGATGGATTACGAACACTTGATGGACAATTCCTGGGAATTTGAAATAGATGAACCGATGCTCGAAGCTACACCTAGAGAATTAACACAACAAACAGAACCCGATAGTCCACTCGAAGAACTAACAGAAGAAGAGGAAGAAGTAGCACAACCGACGAGATAAACCTCGATGAGTGTGACTACGAATACGAAACAAGAAGTTGTACCGAGGCGTGTTCCGATTAAAACAGCGACACAAACCCCTTTCCCACTTCCTTATTTCGAACACATCCGAAGTGGTTTGAACCCGTGGAGGATGAACATACGAAGGAGGAACAAAAATGGGCAAAAATATGAACGGGATTCCTAAATGGAGATATGAAAAACGCGAAGAACAAGCAGAAGTTAAAGCACAACGAAGAATCAATGAAATAAAACAGGAGATAAAAGACAAAATTAGTGATATGCGAACATCGATGGTACAAAAAATAGAAGACAATTTGGTATCCAAGTATTCCGTTAACGAAGATGATTTAGAAGTACAATTAAACAGTACATACAGTGGTTGGAAGTTGAAAGCAAAAATAGAATACGAAACACCATACTTCGGCAATGGAACATCGAGTGTTACAGTAACACAAAAGGTAAAAGATATAAAAAATGGCGATGTAAATAGTACATTCAAGGTAATCGAAGATAAAGCCAAGAAGATAGACGAGTTGGAAGATGAAAAAGAGCGAAGGATAAAAAAACAAAGAGAGAACCTTGAGAATTACAAGAACTACCTACTCGACACGACAGGAGAAAAACTAATCGACTACGATCCCGATACAGATTGGAGTGAACGAATATAAAAAACCTTTTCCTTTCCTTTTATTTCGAACCCATTTCAACAAGAATTAATTATAAAGTATAACGAATCTCTGTTCTGACGAATAAATATTGAACGAATACTTGAACAAGATTTATTAGGGGTTAGCATCCCCCCGAAACTTGCCGTCTAAGGCAAATGCAGGCGATTTGAGAGCATTCAATCAATTGTAAGGGGTTTACCCTTTCTAAAAAATTGAGTGCCGATGAGAGCCGATTATAGCCGACTGAGAGCATCCTATTTTCCGAGGTGTCGATGAGTATGGAACGAAGAATAAACAATGAAGAAGATATAAGAAGAGACGAGACTCTCTCGAAAAACGAGAAAGCCTTCTCAGTAAGCCAAGAACGAAAGAAAAACGATAGGCGAGGGTGTAAACGAATTCAACAAGTGGTAGAGGGGCCAAAAATTTCGAAAGTTTTAGAAACGACAGATGTGGGCGAAAACGAACACTCAAGTGCTGGAACCTAAATAAAAATCGAAAATTTTACAGAAAAGTTTATTAACCACCTCTTACATTAGTAATTAGTATAGCGAAGTAAACTAAACTATAGGGTGATAATATGAAAGATGAATTTACGACAATAAAGATGCCGAAGAAATTAGTAGAGAAATTAAAAGATATGAAGATACATCCGAGACAACCTTACTATGAGGTAATAGAAAAATTAGTTGAAGATGGATTGAGTGATTGAAATGCCACAACGAATTAACATTCCAGAAGAGGAATTGAGAAGGTTTTATAACGAAGCGAATATGACACAAAAAGAAATCGCTAATTACTACGGATGTGGTCGAAATACAATTTACAGAAGGATGCAAGAATACGATATCGAGGTAAGAGATAATAGTCATTCAATTAGTTATTTAAATGTAAACGAAGATTACTTCGAGGAAATAGATACAAAGAAAAAAGCATATTGGGTAGGTTTCATAACAGGTGATGGTAATGTTTATAATAATATGCTTTCTTTTAATTTATCTAAAAACGATAAACAACAACTAAAAAAATTCAAAGATGATATCAAATCCCAACATAAATTATCAGATGTCGAATGTAATAATGGAGTAAAATTAGCTATAACGAGAAAGAAAATAGTAGAGGACTTAATAAATCTAGGTATTGTTCCCGACAAATCACACAAAAACATTTCAATACCGAATGTTCCAGACAAGTTTATAAACCATTTTATCAGAGGTCTATTTGATGCCGATGGTGGTGTATATAAGAGGGAAAATTATTACGGACAAGAATTTGAAATAACAGGCTCCGAAAGAATAATAAACGAGGTAAACGATATACTTGTTGAACTTGTAGGAAATAGAAATAAAATAACTGACAACGGCGATTGTGTAGATTTAAACTTCTATGCTTATGATGATCTTAAAACGATTTACCACTACCTCTACGACGATGCAGACAGATACTTAGAACGAAAGAAAGAAACATTCGATGAAGTAGTGAATGGATGAAAAAGTGACAGAAACGATGAGTATTCGAATCTCTCAAGTGGTTGTAGCACTAAAAATCCCGAAAGTTTTACGAAGAGAATCATATCCGACAGGTATAACGAACTCTCAAGTGGTTGCAGTGTTAGAAATTCCAAAAGTTTGCAAAGAAAGAACGAACTCTCAAGTGGTTGGGTCATAAAAAATTCCGAAAGTTTTCATACGAATCCGAGCGAAATATGTTGTCCTAAATGTGATGCAAACTTTTAAATAGGGCCTCTTATTATATGTATAATGCAGAACAGGTGAGAAAAATGCTACAAATTTTTAACATAAAAAACTTGACATATAGAATTTCGAAAAACACATTGATTGCACTGATGATTTCATTCGCACTAGGATTCAGTTTTCAGTCATTCGGACAGTCTTTACTTATGCTACAGTTGAACTTCCTAGCGATACCGTTGTTTTTCGTGTTCTCGTTGGAACTGTGGATGTACTATGTTATCGTTATAACTTGGGTACTTGATATTCTCATTTTACCCAACCTATCAGTTCCAAAAATACCAAAGATACCAACTCCAACCGAAAATAGTCAGAAAAGCTTCAAAGATATAATGGAAGAAGTTGACTTAGATGATGTATTCGAAGATATGTACGGTGAATAAAAATGTACGATAGAACAAAGATAGTAAGAATTGATAACAATAAATTTAACAGTAATGTTCCGTCAGCATCACCAGGTGCAATCGAATGTTTGTTAAATGGAAAACAACACGACTTGGCACTTGGTGTAGGTAAGATTGATGAAGTAAAAATGGACAAAGATTACGATGGAAATACTCTAATCTACCCTCTTGATAAAGAATGTAAAATAGTAGAATACATAAACAAGTTGATTAACGAAAGAAGGCTAGATATTAAAAGATTACAGTATATCAAACAGGAAATTATGAACAGTGAAAGTGAAAATGATAGACTAGAAATTGAAATAAAAATTGAAACAAAGGATTTCAATTTTAAAGGAGATTGTTAAAATGGGAGAACGTTCAGCTTATAGGACAGCAGTTGTGAATAAAAGAGAAGGAACAATGTACAGTCCGTATCTTCGTAAACAGTGGTTTGTAGGTGATAATGAAGAGGACATCAAACAATTAGTCAGAGGAGTAGCAAAGGGATTAACATATATACCACACAAAAATGAACACGCAGAAGTAAATAGTGGACATATATCACTAAGACACGATTTAACATCATCCCCAGGTAGAATGTTTCACGCACTTGTCCACTCTATAGGAAACTTACCTTTCGATGAAATAACAAAAGAGTTGCCACCTGACATTACGAATCATGGTATTTACACAATAAAGGCTGAACATTGGGACAAGTGGGTAGTTGAACAAACACCAGTGATATGGGTAGAAAGTGGTGATATAGACCAAGAAGTACTAGAAGATGAAACAATAACACTTGCCGAAATAAAATTTAAACGAGGCGAAACAGTAGAAGAAGGAATGGACTTCGTATGGAAAGAAGTAAACTAAACCGATTAGGGTGGGGTCCTTTTTTTACAGAAAGACCTATATACCCCACCTTATCTTTATTTCTATTGGGTAGGTGAATAAAATGAATGATAATAAAGAGCCCGTTGATACCGAGAAAACAAATGGAAGAAAACATATATTTACAGAGAACGATTGTGAAAAATGTGGTAGTAATGAGTTCTGGTTCAACCATATCAACGACGAGAAATACTTTTTATGTGTCAAATGTGGCACTTTGTATATAACAAAAGAAGATGAAAAATAAACAAACGAAGGAAGTGTATAATATGACAGTACTTGATAAGATTGAGGAGTATGTCTACCCTAATATAGTTGTTTTTCTAAATCATGAGAATGAATGGGATACATTTGAAGAATTATAGATTTCATATAAGACAATATCGGGTATATAAGAGTAGTAAAACTTGAAGAAAAAGAAGAGTGATGTAATTATGGTTTTAGATAAAAGAAAAGAAAAAG
>Ga0207421_10006100_pt1 | contig 13235 bp, 17 predicted proteins | sample SodLakKL_010_SED_4_FD_187542 | JGI IMG/M metagenome (GOLD analysis project Ga0207421, IMG submission 187542) | Alkaline sediment microbial communities from Lake Tanatar, Kulunda Steppe, Russia - 8KL_010_SED (SPAdes) (version 2) | ecosystem: Environmental > Aquatic > Non-marine Saline and...
GAGTTCGACTGTCCGCTCGAATCGCGTCCCGGCGTCACCGAGTGGAAGGACGATGTGTATAATTCGAGCGTTGAGAACACCCACCGGATCTATCCGCATCTCAACGACACGGGCGGGTTTTACTGTGCGAAACTGGAGGTGACCGCATGAGCAATCTCAAAGATAACGTCGGCCAGCAGTTCGGTCGACTGCCCGCCACATCTGCCGACCGCGAAATCAAAGGACGGGCATCTCGTCAGGAGGTCGTCGACTTCTTCGCCGAGCGGTTCGGTATTGATCCGAGCGTGTTTGAGAATTTCACCTTCTGGGAGAAAGGAAAAGGTAAAATCTGGATTTTCGCTGATGACGCCCCGAGTCCGATTCGGATCGAGGGGCTGGGAATGACCGTTCTCCGAACCCGCCAGGAACACTGGAAGCCAACCCACAGCGCGGTCCAACGGTTTGGCCATCACGCAACAAAAAACGTCGTCGACCTTTCCGGAGAGGAGGCCGCCCGGTTCGCTGCGGGCGAGGACCAACCAGTCGAGTGGGACGGCGACTGGGGGTATCTGATCGCGGCCCACAAGTTGGCCGGCAAGCGCGTGCCGGTCGGTGTTGGACTGTATCTGTACGACGAGTTGCGGTCGACGGTCCCGAAAGGCAACCAAGAGGAGCTGGCGATATTGTAAGTCGGCGGCTACTTATTACGAATGCGTTCGGGCGTCGACTCAGAATTTTCTAGCGATTCGGTTTCGATCACCAATTCGAGATGCCGCTCGAAGGTTGCATCGTCGATCTCGCCGTTGGCATACCGCTCTTTGAGCCGGTCGACAGGATCCTGAGCTTCAGAACCTGAGTCGGCTGTCTCGCCGGGTTCGACGACACCTTTGAGTCGCCGAACGACCCCATACAACAGAAAACAGCCCAGCAGAATCGGCGGGCCAATGACGAGTGCGAACACCGCCGAGAACCACAACGGGATCGACGGCACGATCACTGTCGGCAGGACGAAAAACAGCGTGATAGCGAGTCCAGTCCACAGCGGCGAGGCCGCGATCTTTCGGCCGACCGCGGCAACGTGGGACTCGATGGCCATATCGAACGGTGAGGTCGGCATTCACTTACGGGTTTCGTCGACCACTGATTCCGTGAGTTGCTGGATGCGGGGTGAATGTGGTTGTACAAAATAAAATCGGGCTGCCTACGGGCGGTTTCGAACTGAACAGAAGGCGTTAGTTTCCTCGCCACTCGGCGGGGTCTCGATTGCCGTGACCGGATTCGAGTGTGCGAGCTTCGTTGAGCAACTCGCCGTGGTTGAAGATAATATCTGACATCGTGATGATGCCGACGAGGTCGAACCCAGAGACGACGGGGAGTTTTTTCACACTCTCGCGGCGCATGCGGCCGATTGCAGTTCGAACGGTTTTCGTGGGTTCGATCGTTGTGAGCGGTCGACTCATCACTTTTCTGACGGGGACGTCTTCGAACGGTCGGTTTGTCGCATACCCCACTCTCAGGGCATCGGTCTCTGTGATGATTCCTGCGGGCGTCTCGTCGTTGAGCACGATGACACTACCGACGCCGTTTTGGAGCATCTGGCCGGCAGCACCTTTCATTGTCGCTCCAAGTGGAACGGTCACCAACTCCCGGCTCATCAGTTCCGAGACTCGCATTTTTGTACGTTCTCTGCGCGATGTATATTGCTGTTTCGGCGGTTGTGTGCTCAGCCAGTCGATAGCTGGCTGCGAAGCAGCTCTCGGGCCATGACGACTACCCCGTTTGTTTCGCCAGCTGCATACACCGACCGCTCGTCGACCTCGTCAGTCGAGGAGGCGGTATCACTCCCCACAATGGCTTTTTCGCCGTCGATGACCGCAAGCCGAGTCAGTGTCGTCTCGCCGTCCCACACACCCGACTGGCCGGCCGACGACTCGCCAGTCGAATGTGCAGTAGGCTCGAAGCCAAGCCACGAGAAAGCGGCCGGCGAGAGTTCAACAAGCGATTCATCGGGGAGTTCAGTTGTCAACTCATGGGTTCCGACCACGCCGACGGTCAGCTGTAGTTCCCGGTTGGCCGCCGCGTTGATCGTGGCTGTGAGTTCGGCATCGAGCACTGATTCGTCGACGAGCAGTCGAACCTCATGGTCTGCCGTCTCAACGAGCCGCTCGGTTCTGGCCGAAATCGCCTCGCTTCCCGACAGCGACCAGACCTCGTGGTCGATTGGCTGTTGGTCTTCGAGCGTCGCTGGCTCGATGGATTCGAGTCGCTGGTGGATTGACGCAAGCCGTGTCTCGTATGTCCGCCGAAGTGTCGTGATTGCCTCATCGAGGTCGACGGCACGAAACACCTGCGGGTTACCGTGATGAATGGTAACTAACCCCTCGGATTCGAGCACGCCAACAGCATCGTACACCCGTGTTCGCGGGACATCGGTTATCTCGCTGAGTTCGCGGGCCGTCGCTTGCGGGACGCGCGAGAGTGCAACAAAGCATCTGGCCTCATACGTTTTAAGTCCGAACTGTTGGAGCTGTTCGATCAGGTCCGTCTGTTGTACTGTGTCTGTCATGGGTCCCAACCATCGCCGGCTACACCGGCCTGTCGGTAGTTGACAGGGGTCCTAAAAGTGGCTTGGCTTTCATATTGGAGGGCAGTCATGTCTATGAGATTGTTTCTCACGACATCATATAGTACTGTATGCCTAGTGTTGGTTACAAAACAACTAATTAACTGTAACTCGGATAATCACATATTAGTACCGTCAATCCAATGGGAGGTTGTGGTGCGGTGTCGGCTGCAGGTCCCAACCATCAACCGCCCGTACCACATCGAGTGACTGCTCGGGCAGCTAATCTGTCCCCGTCTCGAGTCGGTGTGACGGTCGACCACACAACCGAATTCCTTTATTTACTCCCGAGCAATGAAGCGACAATGACGAAGCGACACGTCTCGTTGCCCCCGGATGCGGCCGTGGGGATTCGGGGCTTTATTGAGTCTGTCGACGAGCGGCTCTCGTCGGACGAAGACACCTGCGATGTCGTCGAAGACGTTCTTATTGATCTGTTTGGCGACCGCCAAGACTACGAGGCCTGGCAGGCCGGCCAATCGGTCTCGCCAGCAACCCGGATGCGCCTGCAGGGATACAACCCCTGTAATGCGACCGTCGAGGCCGAATACTACGCCGAAAAGGACGAAGCCAAATTCAAGCGATCCAAACACCTCCAGTGGCTCTGGCGGCAGTTCGACGCCACCCCGATGGCCGACAACGTCGAGTTCGCCCTCCAGTTCCGCCGGATGCTCGCCGGCCACCTCTTCGATGAGTGCGGCGAGAACTGTCGGTTTTTCAAAGGCATCACCTTCACCTACGGCCACAACATCTCGGTCGGAGACAACACCGTCGTCCACGACGATGTCCATCTCGACGATCGCGGTACACTCACAATTGGCGACCGCGTTTCGGTTTCCGACGGTGTCCACATCTACAGCCACGACCACGACATCGTCGACCAGACCTCGGTGAAAAACTACCACACCGTCGTCGAGGACAACGCCCGTATCACCTACGACGCGATGGTTCGGGCCGGCTGTCACATCGGCGAGAACTCGATTGTCGGAGCGCGCGCAGTGGTCCAAGGCGATGTCCCCGCACACCACATCGTCGTCGGTATGCCCGCCAAAAGCGTCAAAATCAAACCCGGCTGGGAGTCGACGGCCGAGCCGATCGGAGATGGTCGACTCACAAGTAACCAAGCCGACCGCGAGCTACCATACGAGATTGACGACGAGGTCGAGATCTACGATGAGTTCCAGCGGTCGTTGTCGCCGCCAGAGCCACCCGCCGGAGTCAACCCATCCATCGATCAGTCGGCACAGCCCGATTCTAACACCGAGTAGACACTCCATACCGTGTCCAAGGCCATCGCAATCAACGTCGCTGCCAACACTAACCTGCCGGGATTTCGGGGGCCGATCTACCCCGACGGCAGTTTCGTCTACGTTCCGATTCCCGAACGCAAGCCAACAGCCGAGCCAGTTGTTACCTACGAGGAGTTGCTGGCAGCACTCGACGAGCTCCCATTCTCGGTCGACGAACAGACCCGCCAACTACCGGTCCATCTCGACCCGGAGTTCGCTGGGTATCCTACCTGTTCGCAGTACACCTACGGCGACGAACACGGCGTCAAAGCCGGCCCACTCGGCAAACTCGATTCTGGCGATTCGCTCTATTTTTATGCGACACTCACACGGCATGACCCACCCGACTCAGTCGAAACCGGCCCCGCAGTCGACTGGGTCGCCCCTGAGTGGGGCGCATACCTCATTGGTGAGTTTCGAGTCGACCGCGTCTATGACAGCGACGACTGCGCACAACTCTCGGAAGTCGACCGCCGACCAGTCGCAAGCAACGCCCACTGCAAGCGTGAGGCGTTCGACGCCAAGGTACTCGTCGTCGGCAGCAATGACTCGAAGCTGTTCGACCAAGCAGTTCCGCTGAGTTCGTCCGACAGCGGCGCGAGTGCCAATCGGATCGTTACCCAACTTTCGAACGACTCGGGCAAGGGGCCGTGGTGGCGTCGACGGCTCTGGTTCGACGCGACCGCGACCGACCGGCTGCGAGCAATCGTCGACGGCGAGCAATCGATCTGACAACATGGCTATGTCACTCCTGTTCGAACGTCTTGTATGGGAGTCGATACACCATGATTCGGAGGACTCACCCATGACAGACAGCCTGCTAGATCGCCCACTGGTACCCATCGCTGACGAATCCGACGCCGAGGCGACGCACGCTGCACTCGTCGATCACGTCGAACCGGCCACCGCCCGCCCAGTCGTCATCCACGTTGTCGATACAGATCGGCAGCGCGGAACTGACGCTATCGAGCGGTTCGAATCACTGGCTGCTACCTCGGGACTGACAGTCGAGACCTACCTGAAAGACGGGACAGAAATCACGGACACGTTATGCCATACTGCCGAAGAGGTCGACGCCTCGGCGATCGTCTTCTGTTCGCGCGGCGGCAGTGCGTGGTTCGATCTGCTCGCCGGCGGGGTCCGGACCTCACTGATAGCCAAAAGTGACTACCCTGTTGTGATGTTGCCGACCGCCTGAGTGCTTACTTCGAGTCGCTGGCCGGCGGTCCGCTCAAACTGCCTTCGGATTTGAGCCGGAGATACAGATATGCGAAATGGATGATCGCTGGTAGAACGATTCCACCGATTGCCCAGCCTGCGGCGACAAACACCGACTTTCCGCGACCAAGCGCATCACGAAACATCCAGACAGATATCGCAAGCACAGCAAGAAAGATCACGATGTCAATCGGCCGGTCGATAAACGTCGACGCGATCAACGGATCAGCGAGTGCCGAAACGGTCATACTGGCTCGTATTCGCTGAGCCGAATGAACGCTCCGGTTTCAGCCGCTGGTATAAAAGTAGTCGTCGACTACCGCCACGGCTGGGACTCCTCGGTGATCTCGCCGGCCAGCGAGCGGGTCATCCCCTCGGCCGGCGCATCAAGATTCGCCAACGCCCACATGAGTTTGACTTTCGCCGTCCCGGCGAGCGTATCGCCAGCCTCAACGACGCCCGCATCGATGAGGTCTCGACCCGTATCGTAGACGCGGTCACAGACGCGGCCTTCGAGACACTGGCTCGTCATGGCGACGACCGCGCCGTCGTCGACCAACTCCTCGATTCGCGGAATGAGATCGGTGTGGACATGGCCCAGTCCGGTGCCTTCGATGATGATGCCAGCTTTGTCGTCGAGATAGTCCCACGCGGCGGGATCCATCCCGGGGGAGAATTTGACGAGTTCGACATCAGGATTCAGATCGTCGTAGAGCGCAGGGTCGACCGCACCACGTTCGGTGTACGCTCGGCGGAACTCGATGGCGTCGGTGGCGACCGTACCGTCTTCGCCCTCTTCGGCAGCAGCTTCGTAGTCGACCGTCCCCAGCGGCTTGTTGCCGACTGTCTCGAAAGCATCCCGCCGGGAAGTGTGGTTTTTGCGGACACGCGTGCCGCGGTGGAGTGCACAGTGGGTGTCGCTGGCTTCGGCGTGCATGCAGACCAACACCTCCGCGCAGTCGGCTTTGGCGGTCTCGACCGCCGAAACCGCGTTCATCACGTTATCTGAGGAGGGTCGATCCGCAGACCGCTGGCTGCCCGTAAAGACGATGGGGACCGGTGTATCTAACATAAACGAGAGCACGGAGGCCGAATACTGCATCGTATCCGTGCCGTGCATGACGACAACGCCGTCCGCGCCGGCCTCAATCTCTTCGTGGACCGCGCGGGCGAGTTGCTGCCAGATAGAGGGATCCATGTTCTCGCTGAGGATGTTGGCGACGACACGACCTCGGTAGTTGGCTCGACCAGCGAGTTCGGGCACTGCTCGCAGGACGTCTTCGGCGGTAAACTGGGCGGTGACCGCGCCGGTTCGGTAATCAACCGTTGAGGCAATCGTTCCGCCAGTAGAGATAAGCGAAATCGTCGGCAGATCGTCGCCGAACTCGATCTCCGAGACGGAGTGGTCGTCTTCCTCACTACTGTCACCCACGTCATACACATCAGTTTCAAGCACCTCAGCGGTCGCCTCGGCGCGGTCGACGCCAATGTTGTAGCCGCCGTCGAGTTTGACGACGAGATAGTCGGCCGTCGACGAAGGCATAAGCACGCCTTCGTTTTCGACGCCGCTGTGTTCGACTCGGATGCGGTCGCCTGGATTCATATCGCAGGGTTGCCCATCGGCCGACTTGAAACCACCCTTTCGCGCCGACAGCACGCTCTCGACGGCACAACAGCCATACAGTTGGCACCGAATACCTAACTTATGGCCCGCTCTGAGGACGAACTCATCGAGGACATCGAACGCAAGCCGACAGGCGACACCCGCGAGTCGACCGGTCACTCTACGGAAGAAACGAGCGGTCGACTCGGGGAACTGTTCTCGCCGAAAGCGTTTCTGCTCTCGGCAGTGTTGATCGCTGTCGGCGTTGTCATCGGTGGACTAATTCCACTGGTCGGGACGGCCGGCTCACTCGTCGGGCTACTGTTGGCAACGTTCCTGACCGGCCTCATCGCCAGCCAACGACGATATCTCGAAACTGCCGTTGCTGGCGGGAGTATCGTCGGTGTGAGTTTCGCAGGAAGCCTACTGACGACCGGGGTGCTCCCGGTTGGCATGCAGTTCTTCCAGCAGTACGGTCTCATCTTTGGCGGTGTTGGTGTCGCACTCGGAGCCGGCGTTGGCGTCGTCGGCCACTACTTCGGCCGAGATCTCCGCGAGGGACTCACCCAAGAAATTTAGCATATCTGCCACGTTTGGCCATCGAAGTCGACGACGTTGGCTCGTTCGAGCCGCGAGAGGGCCTTTTCGACGACGGCTGGTGGCGCGGTTAGCTGGCCGATAATCTCGTCCGTGTGGCCGTCAGTTTCGACAACTGCGGCGAGAATCTTGGCATAAAACCGACAGTCAGCGTCGATTCCTGTTTTATCCGTGAGTTCGTCCAGTGTTTCAGTGAGCCGACCGTGAACCCACCGCTGGGCCAACGAAAGCTCACGGTCGAGCGACTGGAGCCGCCCGAATTCGGCGGCCAGTGTTTCGATATCAGATCTCTGATCGGTTTCGACCCCACCGCCGTTCATGGCAGCCTCGTCCAACGAGAGGTGCGGACATCGACCTGACATATCCAGTGTCGAACTCGCCGGATACGCGCTTTTCGCGCCGAAACTGTGTGGTGAGACGTCGACCTCCAAGCGGAGGCTGCGGGTAATATGGAAGTATTTGCGCCGTTGGTCGTCGGTTCGGCTTTCGATCAGTCCCGCCTCCTCGAGTTTGCGGAGATGGTCGATAACAGCTTTCGGGCTGACGCCAAGGTATTCACTAATCTCGGTGACATAGCAGGGTTTCTGTGAGAGCAACCGCAGAATCCGCCGACGGTTCTCGTTGCCGAGTAAATCGAGGAGTACCGCCGAATCCATGTAGGGGGTTACCCCAGCGTGAATAAAACGTTGTCTACCGATTATGTCATCGGCTGATCACCCACTCGTGAGGCGGTCGAACTGCCATGCCGCCAACCCGACGACACCAACCGATAGTCCGACCGTAACAACTGGCAATACAAGACCGGGTTCGTAGCGCAGCGGTGGATGGTAGCCGAAGCCGTAGTCGACAACATCGTTTATCAGTAGTGCGACCAGCGAAAAGCCGAGTGCACCGCGTGTCGTTCGGCCGTAGTGGAGAATGCCAAACGCCAACACAACAAACAGCAGGTGGGTTCCGATGATAAACCAGTAGTCGTAGAGTCCCGCCGCATCGAAGCCGAAATACAGGTCGGCTCGAAGATTGAGCGCGATGGCTGTCCACAGCCCGTATTTAACAAGCCACACGAATGCCAGCGTGTGGAGATACGCCAGTGGACGGTTGATTGGAGCCTCGCTGAGTCGGTTGCCGAGATTCGGAAGCAGCGTCGACAGCGATAGCGTTGCCAACGCCAGCGCAGTCGGCGAATCCGCATACAGCGGCCACAGCATCGTCGGGACCTCGGGCATCGTTTCGACATAAAAGCGAATACCGACCAGAAACGCCGTCGACGTCACGACGAGCAGCGCGATCAAACTCGGCCCATCGGCAAGATATGACTCGGCGTACCGCGCGGGAATCGGTCGACGGAGCGTGGGCCCCTTGTCGGTTGGCATCGCTCACGATTTGTTCCGCGTAGTCAAACCAGTTTGGACCGACCGGCCGAATTTACACCGTATTGCGTGCCTCACGTAGCGTGTTAATAAACTCGGTCGGTGGTGTCGTCACGTCGAACCGCTCGACCGCGCTCGCCGTTTTGAGTTCGAGTGCAGGCAACCCTGATCCCGAGCGATCGACGTCGACCGATTCGATTTCTGGTAGTGGGATCTCTTTGATCCGGACATCGAGAAACCCCGAGTAGACAATCACTACTCGCTCATCAGTTACCACGACCCGCGTATCGCGTCGAATAAATCGGTCGGTCGTCACCAATCCAAGAAGAAACGTCTCGCCGTCTCGGAGACACTCTCTGAGTGCGGTCTCGACAACGGAGTGACAGGCCGACAGTTCGTCTCTGTATCGTCGCTCGGGCATAACTCGTGATGTCGAATAACAGTAGTCTGTGGCTAATAAGGGCTCGATCCGTTAGGCGTCGACTGAATGAACAAAAGGTAATTAGGCGGGGCGGTGATTTCCAGCTATGCGAGGCGCGCTAATCGTACTCGACGGCTGGGGACTCGGCGACCACGATCATCTCGACGCCGTGCGTGCGGCCGAGACTCCAAACTTCGATAGATTCCGTGAGACAGGGGCGTTCACCACACTCCAGAGTCACAGCAGAGCCGTGGGGTTGCCCGACGCACAGATGGGCAACAGCGAGGTTGGTCACCTCAACATCGGCGCAGGCCGGGTTGTCAAACAGTCCTACACACGGATCGCCGACTCCATCGCCGACGGTAGCTTCCGCGAAAACGAGGCGATCAACGCCGCTTTCGAATACGCAACCGAACACAACGGTCGCGTTCACCTCATGGGGCTAGTCAGCGACGGCGGCGTCCACTCGGATATCAGCCACCTTGAGGCCCTGATCGAACTTGCCGGCGACCGTGACGTTGAGGCAGTCACCCACGCCTTTACCGACGGACGGGATACCGCTCCAAAATCCGGCGCGGGTCATCTTGCCGACGTGGCCAAGCTTGTCGACGAGTACGGCACTGGCGACATCGCCACCGTCTCGGGTCGCTACCATGCAATGGACCGGGACGAAAACTGGGATCGAACCCATCGGGCGTATCGAGCGATCGTCGACCGTGATGCTGACCACACGGCCGAAACGGCCGTCGACGCGGTTGAAGCCAGCTACGAGCGCGGCGAGACCGACGAGTTCGTCGAACCCACCCTGATCGAGGGCCAGCCCGCGCTTGCAGACGGTGATGCGGTGATTTTCATCAACTTCCGTGCCGACCGCGCCCGCCAGTTGGTGCGGATGCTGGCTGATCTCGATCCAGTCTGGGAGATTGAGACCCAGCCACCGGCTATCCAACTGACGACGTTGACCCAGTATGACAAGACGTTCGATCTACCGGTGGCCTACCCGCCACACCAGCCCGAAAACACCCTCGGCGAGGTCGTCTCTGATGCTGGGCTCACCCAGCTCCGGCTGGCTGAATCCGAAAAGTATGCACACGTTACCTACTTTCTCAACGGTGGCCAAGAGGTCAAATTCGACGGCGAGCGCCGCGAAATCGTTAAAAGTCCCGACGTGCCGACCTACGATCTCCAACCGGAGATGAACGCCGAAAAAGTCACCAACACGGCCATCTCGGTAATCGAATCCGATGATCCTGACCTCCTTGTCATCAACTACGCCAACCCTGATATGGTCGGCCACACCGGTGACTACGAGGCCGCAATTGCTGCTGTTGAGGCCGTCGACGAACAACTCGGTCGACTCGTCGAGGCCATCCAGACCGCGGACGGCCACGTACTCATCACCGCCGACCACGGTAACGCCGACGATATGGGAACGGCAGATGATCCACACACGGCCCATACGTTCAACCCCGTGCCGGTACTCTATCTCACACCCGACGGTGACGACGGCGCCCGCAGCCTCCGAGGTGGCGGCGCGCTGTGTGACTTGGCCCCGACGCTGCTCGAGTTACTGGCTCTCGACCAGCCCGCCGAGATGACAGGCGAATCATTGTTGGAGTAGGAACAAGCGACCAAGAGTAGGAAGTTTCTACTCGGTTACTCGGCTGGTGGGACCGTCCGTGACTGCGAAGAAACGAGTCGGTAACACGGGCCGGCAAGCAACACTACCGCAAGAACAGCCATTCCAACCAACAGCCACAGGTCGACCGACCCAGAGAGGTCGCTCGTCGCAAGCCGGTCGACCGAGCTACCGGCAATGATGCCCAAAACCGCCCACGGCAGCTCGCCGAGCAGCGTCCCAGCGAGAAACGGCCGCAACCGAACGCCTACGGCACCCGCCGCGACCGAAATCACGTCTGATGGCACCGGAAGCAGCCGTGCGGCGGCTACCCCGCGCAAACCACCTGTTTCGGTGAGCAGCCGCTCGCCGGCAGTTGTGAGTCGACCGCTTCCTGTTGCGACACTCCCGAACCAGTAGGGCGGCAGCGCCGTGACGACAAGTGCGAGTACTGCAAGCGGCAAGCCAGCCCACCCGTAGGCGTAGCCGACTGCAATCGGCAACAGCAGTGTGGGCCAAGCGAGAAACGGGCGGAGTATGGCAACGAGAAAAACGACGACAGCAAACGCCAGCGGCGCGCTCGCCAACTGGTTGAATCGCTCGATGGCGACAGCCGGTGAGACGATCCACGCTGCCAATGCGACCCCGAGCAGCGTGAGGCCACCGGCAAGGAGTCGACGCTGCATATCTGTCAGGTCTCCGGAACCGGCATACGCCTTGTGGTCTTCCGACAACGGTTATGTGGTCGGCGTCGAAACCACTCGCTGTGCGTGAGTCGAACAAGGACAGTGAGGTCGCGGCGGGGAGCCGACAGGATACGGTCGAACTCGGCGTTGAACTGTTGGCGCATCTCGAAGCCGACGAACTCGATTTGGCCGAGGCAATCGATCGACTCGAAACAGTCACTACCAACCCAACGCTTACGCGTGACATCCTCGATACGGCCGACAAACGCGGTGTAATCGATCGAGATGGCGCGCGGCTCCGGACCCGTCGCGGTGGCACCTTCGTTCGCTTCGAAAGTCAGGTCGTCGTTCGTGAGGGAGAGTTCGAGTGTCGACGCTGCGGGGCGGGTGTCTCGAAGGGACATTTCATCGACTTCGACTCCGGCGAGTTGGGACCGTTCGGCTCGTCGTGTATCAGGAAAGTCCTCGGACGCGACGAGTAGTTACCGGCCGCGTCGAAGTTCTTCGATCAGTGTTTCAAGTAGCTCTGCCTGCCGGTTGAGCTGCTGTTGCTGGGCTTCGACGGTTTCGGTGAGCGCGGCGAGTTGGACCGATAGATCCGCTTCGTCGATAGGGCCAGCCGACTCGAACGGAGAGCCTTCGAACGCATCGGTTGTCGACACACCGGCGCGTAGAGACTCGGCTCCTGGTGTCGACTGAACCGGGTCGGCCGACTCGGTTGGATCGGTCGACTCGGTCGGGTTCTCGGGTGTGTCGCCGGTTGTTGTGGACTGTTGGTCGCCGGCTACATCAAGGGCGGCCACAAGCTCGTCGGCTGCCGACTCGTCGCGAGACTGTGTCGCGTTATCAGGCGTCGACTCCAACTCACCCGGTTCAGCACTGAGCGGATCGGGTCCGTCGCCGAAATCCAGCCGATCGACGGCCTCGCCGTCGGCCTCCTCGTTGTCGGCCATTGCCTCGCGAAGCTCTTCGATACTCGTTACGTTGTGGAACGTACAAACCGCCCCGACAATGGCCTCGCGAACGGCTCTGGCGTCTTCGTTTGGGGTTTTGAATCTGGTCTGTCGGCCGCTGTGTGTGAGTACGATCGAGGTAGCCACGCTTCCCTCTTCGAAGTCGACGTCGGTGAGCCCGTCGTAATTGAACGCCTCAAAATCCTCGTCCCAGACGGCCGAGCCAATGTGTTTGATAACTCGGTTGCTGGTAACAATGAGTGTGAGATCGCTAAAGCGGAACGTCTTGTGGACGGTCTCGCCCGGTTCGGTGATGCCGGCAGCGTTGATAACGCCTGCCAGCAGAGGATGGAGCACGCCGTCGATGCGCTTTGCGGGAAACGCCAACGTGTCGGTGCCCTCAAGCCCGTAATCGAGAGAGAGTTTGGCCTTGCGCCGACCGACCGAGAGATCGAGTCGTTCGGCGTTGTGGTCGTAGCTTTCGATTGATTCGTCCGACAGCAGACCGTCCGCGCGGTAGACAACAGTCCGGTTTGGGGTGACGACTAACACGTCTTCGCCGCCGAGTTGGACCTGTGCGACCGTTGGTTCTCCGTCCAGAGCGGACTCGAGTAGCTCGGGCAGGCTCATTGTGAGTGAGTACCCACGATGGCTGATAAATCCGCGGGTCTCTGTCAGCCGTTCGTCTCGAAACAGATTGTAGACCCTCGAAGTGAGACTCTGGTCGACGCGCTGTGAGCTACCGAATCGCATGCCGAGAGCGCGTCGAGATGAGAAGGTTAAAGAGTCCCATCGGGCTACAGGGAGGTGAGGCCGGGTGGCTTAGCTGGACATAGCGCCGCACTCATAGGGTTACTGAGATTCGGTGCGGTAACCGC
>Ga0207421_10006101_pt1 | contig 13233 bp, 14 predicted proteins | sample SodLakKL_010_SED_4_FD_187542 | JGI IMG/M metagenome (GOLD analysis project Ga0207421, IMG submission 187542) | Alkaline sediment microbial communities from Lake Tanatar, Kulunda Steppe, Russia - 8KL_010_SED (SPAdes) (version 2) | ecosystem: Environmental > Aquatic > Non-marine Saline and...
GCGACACGCTCTCGGTGTTCCCGCCGGTCGCGGGCGGCTAGCCGGGCGAGGGCGCCTTTATACGCCTCGGCCCCGAATCCTGGACGATGGCAACGCGCATCGAACGCTCCTTCCGTGGCATTACGACACGCCTCGCGGCGCAGTACCTCGAGAACCTCGGCGGACGACGGGTCGACGAGGACGCAGTCGAGGGCGGGGGCTGGCAGGCTACCCTCTCGGCGGACACCGTCGAGGGCGGGGGCTGGCAGGCTACCCTCTCGGCGGACACCGTCGAGATCGGCCCGACGCTCACACTCACGGAGGTCACCGTCGTCTTCGAGGGCGAACCGGAGGCCCTCGAGTCACTGGTCGAGGACTTCGCCCGGAAAGCGATGCGCGCGGGTGGCTGATGAGCCCCGATCCGATCGAGGGGCAGGTGCTCTTGCTCACGGCGGCGAAAGCGAGCGTCTCGGCCGTGAGACTTCCCGACCTCGTCGGGACGGCCCAGGACGACCTCGAGGACCGTCTCGAGTCCTACCGACGGGAGTACGAGTGTTTCCTCGACGGCGACGGGCGGCAGATCTTCCTGGTCGAGTGGGGTCACTGGGAGGAGATCGCCGATCGCCTCGGATTGGATCGACGCGAAACGTCCGCGGTCAGGCGAGCGCACGAAGAACAGCTGTTACGGGCGAGCCGTCGTGTCGGCCGCGAGGCGGAGGCGGAGACGGCCCTCGAGATCCGTGACCCGGTCGTGATCGCAACAGTGGATTAACCGGTGAGGTGTGTGAGTAACACCTCGTTGACCCGCCCGGGGGCGTCGAGGTGGACCCAGTGGCCCGCTTCCGGGACCCGCTCGACGCGGACCGTCTCGGCGTATCGTTCGAGGCCCATCGTCTGCTCGAGCGAGAGCGCGGTGTCCCGCTCTCCCCACACCACCAGCGTCGGGGCGTCGACGGTCGGGACGGGCTCGACGAGACGGTCGCCCACGACGGGGATCGCCCCGGGGAGGTTCGCCGGGACGGTCTCCCGGAAGAACGCCCGGTAGTAGTTGAGTGCGGACTCGAGCGCGCCGGGCCGGCGGAACGCCGCCCTGTACCGCGTGAGCTCCTCGTCGGAAAACGCCTCCGGCCGGACCGTCCCCTCCCGGTAGACGCCCTCGAGGGCGGCGAGCCCCCGTGCCGTGAGGAGCCGTTCCGGAAGCCAGGGGAGCTGAAACGACAGGGCGTACCACGACCGCAGCGCCTGCTCTCCGCTCAGTTCGCGGACGTACTTTCGCGGGTGGGGTGCGTTCAAGACCGCGAGACGGGCGAGGACCGCCGGATGGGTCATCGCGACGTTCCAGGCGAGGACCCCACCCCAATCGTGGCCGACGACGTGGGCCGGGGTCGCCTCTAGCCCTTCGAGGAAGGCGACGACGTCCGCTGTGAGCGTCTCGAGGCGGTAGGCTCCGACGCCGTGGGGTTTCTCAGAGCGGTTGTATCCCCGGAGGTCGGGTGCCAGCACGCGGTAGCCGGCGTCGACGAGTGTCGGGATCTGCTCGCGCCAGGAGTACCAGAAGTCGGGGAACCCGTGGAGGACGAGGACCGGCGGGCCGTCTTCCGGTCCGGCCTCGACGTAGTGGAGGCGGACGCCGTTCGCGATCGTCTGGCCGTGAGCGACCAGTTCGTCGACGGCCCTTGACTCACTGGCGTCGACTTTTCGTGGGTGTTCGGGAGTCGACCCTGGCTGTGAGGGACTGTCCATGGACAGCCGTCTACGTTCCAACACGAAATACCTATGCGGCGCTGTTCGAAACCCGAGAGCCACGCCCGGATGTCTCCACTCGAGCAGTTCCTGATCGTCTTCCTCGCGGGCCTGGTGACCGCGCTGGCGACCGGTCTCGGCGCGCTCCCTTTCTTCCTGACCGAGGAGGTGAGCGACCGCTGGATCGTCTCCCTGTGGGGACTCGCTGCCGGGATCATCCTCGCGGCGTCGACGCTCGGCCTCCTCAGGGAGGCATTCGAGGCCGGCCCGACGGGTCACGTCCTCGCTGGCTTCCTCGCCGGCATCGGTCTCATCGTCCTCGCCGACTTGCTCATCGGGACCCACACGTTCGAACCGCGGACGATCTCCCGGGCGGAGTTCGACAGGCTCGTCCTCATCGTCGGCGTGTTGACCGTCCACAGTATCCCCGAGGGCGTCGCCGTCGGCGTCGCGTTCGCACAACTCGGCGTCGAGGCGGACGTCACCGTCGCCGGAATCGGCCTCCCCACACTCGCCGTCGCGATGTCACTCGCCGTCGCGATCATGAACGTCCCCGAGGGACTGGCCATCGCGATCCCCATGCGAACCTACGGGATCGGGCGCTGGCAGACCGTCGGCTGGGCCGTCGCCTCGAGTCTGCCCCAGCCGATCGGGGCCGTCCTCGCCTTTTATTTCGTTCGGACCGCCTCGAGTCTGTTGCCCTTCGGTCTCGCCCTCGCCGCCGGGGCGATGCTCTATCTCGTCGTCCACGACATGCTGCCGGAAGCGATCGAACGCGGGCGGGAGTTGCCGGGTCGTGGTCGACGGGAGCTGGTCACGGGTACCGTCGTCGGCTTCGGTGCGATGGTGCCGCTGTTCGTAATCGTTGGCTGATCAGTCGTCCCCGGCCACGGTGGTACCGTCCTCACCACCCACGCCCGTTCCGGGGCCGATCTCGATCCCGAGTTCCTCGAGTTTCTCGTCCGGGACGACGCCGTCGACCCAGCCGCGGTGGTCGTAGTATTCTGTTTTCATCTCCTCGAGTTCACAGAACTCGCCTTCGCTTGCGCCCTGGCCGGCGATCCCGTCCTCGCCCTCGAGGAACCGTGCTGGCAGGGAGTCATCCGAGCCGTCGAAGCCGGCGAGGTTGTTGTAGTACCGTTCTACGTTGTAGACGCGTTCGCCCGCCTCGAGGAGTTCCTCCTCGCTCACGTCACGGCCGGTCATCCCGTTGTACTGGAGGACGTACTCCTCGATGCCCTCGGCGAAGGCGTTGAACTTGCAGATGTCGAAGCTGTCGGAGATGGCGTGCAGATCCTGGAACGCGGCGGTGAGTTCGCCTTTCCCCTCCCACTCGTAGGGATCGACCTTCTCCGGGATGCCCAGGATCTCGGCGGCGGGGGTGTACCCACGCAGGTGACAGGCCCCGCGGTTCGAGGTGGCGTACCCGATACCCATCCCCTTCATACAGCGTGGGTCGTAGGCCGGGATGGTCTGTCCTTTGACCGCGAGGGAGTGTTCGTGGGCGTCGTATTCCTCGGCGACGCGGTCGGCACCCTCCGCGAGGGTATCGCCGAGACCTTCGCGGTGGCCGATCTGTTTGATCATCTCGATCATCGTCTCGGTGTCCCCCCAGTCGACGTCTTCCTCGAGGACGCCTTCCTCGGACATCTCCATGGCCATCGCGAGCATGTTGCCCGTCTCGATGGCGTCGATCGAGAGGTCGTTACAGAGGTCGATCATCACCGCGATGGCGGCGCTGTCGTCGTTCATCGAGTTCGGCCCGAGCGAGAAGGCGGGTTCGTACTCGAAACTCTCCATGCGGACGTTCATGTCCTCGCCTTTGTGGCGGTAGGTGACCTCGACTTCCTTCTTGCAGGCGACCGGACAGGAGTGACAGGTCGGTTCGTCGACGAGTATGTTCTCCCGGACGTTCTCACCCGAGACGCGTTCGGCGTCGAAATCGATTCCCCTGTCCTCCGCTGCACTCCCGGTGCTCGTGTAGCGTGCGTTGCCCGTCGGGAGCCCGTCCATCTCCTCTGTGATGTTCATCAGGACGTTCGTCCCGTACACCGACAGCCCCCCCTCGTTGGGGGCGGTGACGTCGGACTCCTGGATCGCCCGCATGGCCTGCTGGTGGCCCTTCTTGAACGTCTCCTGGTCTGCGGGCTGGGGCATTCGCGTCCCGGAGTTGATGACGACCGCCTTGAGGTTTTTCGACCCCATCACGCCGCCCGTGCCGCCACGGCCGGCGGCGCGGTCGTCCTCGTTTATGATGCTCCCAAAGCGCACCTCGTTTTCCCCGCCGGGGCCGATCCCCATGATCGAGAGGGTCCTGCCATACGAGCCGTCGACTTCCTCCTCGATCGTATCCCTGACCTCGTGGAAGCCTTTCCCCCAGAGGTGAGAGGCGTCCCGGAGTTCGACCTCGCCGTCCTCGACGTAGGCGTAGACCGGCTCGTCGGCTCGTCCCTCGAACAGGAGTCCGTCGAAGCCGGCCCACTTCAGCCGTGCACCCGACCAGCCACCCTGGTGGGAGTCCGTGACGGTTCCCGTCAGCGGGGACTTCGTGACGACCGCGATCCGCCCGCTCATCGTCACCTGGGTCCCCGAGAGCGGACCGTTCATGAACGCGAGGAGGTTGTCCGGCCCGAGCGGGTCGACGTCCGGCCCCTGCTCGAACACGTACTTTACACCGAGTCCGCGCGCGCCGATGTACTTCCGTGCGTCCTCGTCGTCTATCGACTCGTAGGCGACCGACCCCTCGCCCAGATCGACCCGTGCGACCCTGTCCTGGAATCCGCCGAGTTCTGTCATAGTAAACCCTGTACGTTATATTGGACCCCCACGGTGTTAGGCGTTACCACCACCACGAAACGACGTGTCGTTACGTCAGCCGGAGCGGCCGACGTTCGTTTGTCGGCGCTCAGAAAACCACAGAACGGGGAACTGTGACGACACGCGCGTGGCAATATTCACCGATCGATGCCCTCCGGAAGTTACGCACCCGTCCGCCCGACAGTATCAGAGCAACAACGCGACGACCGCGAGGATGACGAAGATCAACACGAAGATCCGGGCTATCTCCATCGAAACCCCCGCGACCCCTCGGGCACCGACGGCCGCGGCGACGATCGCCAGCACGAAAAAGACGATCGCCCAGTAGAGGAACCCACCGTCGCCGATCTGGAGTGGCTGGAGTGCGTACTCGAGCATGTCCTGCGGTATAACGCTCGCTCGTATAAAGGCGGACGACCGTCCCGGACCGTTCGCTCCCCTAAGCCGACGATACTGCCGGGTAAGCGCGCGTTCAGGCAGCCACCTGTCGACTCACCTGTTCATCGATGGCCACCGTCGGCCATCGGTCCGAATACCGGTTGCAGACCCAGAGGAGTTCCGTCCGTCAGTACTAGTCGCCGAAAAACGCCTGACAGAGCTTCTCCTCTGCCGTCCGGAGGTGTTCGTGGAAGGTCGGCCGCGAGACGCCCATCGACTGGGCGAGTTCCTCCCCCGTCGTCGGCCGGGGCCACTCGAAGTAGCCACCGAGAAACGCCCGCCGCAACGCGGCGAGTTGGCGGTCGGTCAACTCCTCTTCGAGGCGGGCGGCGAACTCCTGGCGGGTCTCTCCGCCCCGTTCGCGCTGTTGGAACGAGACGACCTCGGTTCCCGGATACCGTGCCTCGACGTCCTCGACGACGCCACGGACGTTCGCCGACCGGGGCATCTCGAGGGTCAGGCGGGCACGGCCGTCGGTGACGTGGATCTCCCGGGCGACGGCACCCCTGTCGGTGACCCACTCGACGACGTTTTGGTCGTCTCTGAGTTCGATCAGACACTCCCGGTCACGTTCGACGATCGGCTCGAGGGAGACGCCCTCGAGGTCGGCCGCCGCGGCCTCGAGGTCGGCCATCGACGCGCCGGTCACCGTGAAAAGCGAGGCCGTCTCCTCGTCGGTGCGGTGGATCGACCGGCGATACTCGAGGTCACAGTCGGTGGCGGTGGCGAGTCCGACGGGTGCGACGCCCTCGTCGACGAGGTCGAGTTCGACGGCGACGACGGAGTCGGTCGCGAGCATCCGGCTGGTCTCGCGGGCGTTGATGCCGCTTGCGACCGCACGCGCGAGCGCCGAGAGGATCGCCTCCCCGCGGTGGTCTATCGCCTCCTCGCTTTCGACGACGAGGACGCCGTACTCGATGTCGTTGTACGCGAGCGGAGCCGCGATGACGGTCACCCCGTCGACGAGTTCGTCGACCAACTCCCCGCCCTCGAGTGCGCGGACGGCGGGATGGCCGTCAGCCGCCGACGGATCGTCGACGGTGCCGGCGCTCGTCCGGGGGGTGACCGCGCCGGTCGCGGGTGCCCGTTCGCCGATCCAGGCACCACTGATCGTCGATTCGGTCGCGATCCGGTCACACACCGCCTTCTCGAGGTCGTTCCGGGAGGCCGACCCGGCGACGGCGGCCGTCACGTCCGTGATCAGTCCCTCGACGCGTCCGAGGAGTTCCTCGAGTTCGGCCCGTTCTTGCTTGAGTTCGTCTCGACGACGTTCGACCTCGAGTTCGGCCTCCTTTCGCGCGGTGACGTCGTTCTGGAAGCCGACGTAGTGTGTCACCTCGCCGTTGTTTTCGATCGGGGCGATCGTGATCTCGTTCCAGAACTCGGAGCCGTCTTTCCGGTAGTTTTTCACCTCGACCGTGACCGGGTGGTCTTCCTCTACGGCTTCTCGCATCTCGTCGACGGTCCCGGGATCGGACTCCGGACCCTGCAGGAACCGGCAGTTTTGCCCGACGACCTCCTCGAAGGAGTAGCCGGTGACCCGCTGGAAGGCGTCGTTGACGTAGACGAGTGGGTTGTCCTCACGGTCGGGGTCGGAGATCGCGATGCCGACGGGCGTCTCGTCGATCGCCCGTTCTTTGAGCGCCCTGTCCCTGGTCAAGGTGGCCTCGCTCCGATCGAACGTGACCGTCGCGCCGTCGACGTCGCGGTGGACGCGTGCGTCGAAGCGGGCGTCCTCGAGGCTGACGGTGCGTGCGGTCCCGACGGCGGTCTCCTCGAGTGCGGGTGCCAACGGTCCCCACACCGAACCGAGGGCGTCGGCCGACTCGGTTCCATCGCCGACGACGTCGAACGCCTCGGCCGCGGCGTCGTTCGCGTCGACTATGGTCCCGTCGACGACCGCGACGATGGGATCGACGATTCGATCGATGGGGTCGACGCGGCCGCGGGCGTCGTCGGCCGGGTCACCCAGTCCCGTGTCGATGTCGTCCATGCCCCTACTTAGGAAGGGCTTCCGTATCAAGTGTACCGATGTGAAGCCGGCCGGTTTCCCCGCGTCCTCGGGTTCACCGTCCGGGCTGGTGCCCGCGTCTCATACTGTCGGTCATGGACCTGTGAACCCGGATGTGTCAGAGATACAGCGCATGTCAGTTCGTTCTCCCCCGGGAGTGAGCTGTGTACGTCTGACCGACAGTATCACGACCGAACCGACACGTCGGAAACGGGCCCGTTTCGCCCGCTGGCTCACGGCCGAAAAACCCCGGCCCGGACGTCCGTCGAAACGCCGTAGGTCGCCGCCTCGAGGTCCGCCGGGACCGTCGCGTCGGTCCCCTCGTACCGGGAGGTGAGTGCGGCCCGTAGCGCCTCCCGGACACAGGCACGCGTGGCCGCGCCGACGGGGGTCACACTGCCCGAGAACTCCTCCCGGGAACCGTCGGGATCGTGTCCGACCACGATCGCGTCGCTCGTCGTGCCGGGAAAGCCCGTCTCGGCGAGCAGGGTCGTCGCCTTGGCCTCGGCGGCGACGGCGACGAGGTTCGCGAGCGCGCCCGCCTCGAGTGCCCGGGTCGTCCCCACGAGCAGGTTGACGGTTCCGACCGGGTGCCCGCCGTCTTCACGGTCGGCCTCGAGTCGCCCGTCGGGTAACTCCCCACCGGGCGGTTCCATCGGCAAGCGGGCGGGGTTGGAGACGCCCGCGGTCGCACAGGCGGTGACGGGTCCACAGCGGGCACCGCGGGCGTGGACCATGTCGACGCCGGTGAGGAGGACGGGACCCGGTTCGTCGAAACCGGCCCGCTCGAGGCGCCGGAGGACGTACTCCTCGATGGATCCACACTCCCATCCCTCCGGGACCGAGACGTTGTACGCGACGGGCCCCTCCCGGCGGCCGCCGTTCCAGCCCGTCGAGAGCCACTCCGTCCCCGGCCGTCGAACCTGTAGAACGCCGTCGGCGCGGGTCGCCTCGAAGCCGTCGGTCACCGCCCGCCCACCTCCTCGCAGGCGTCGGCCAGGACCTCGAGGACCCGGTCGTTCGCCTCGCGGTCTTTGACGGCGATCCGAACGTGGCTGTCGAGCCCCCGGAACGTTCGCCCGTCCCGCAGGGCAACGCCCCGATCGCGGGCGTACTCGAGCAGTTCCCCGACGTCCCGCCCGCCCACATCACAGAGCAGGTAGGGCGCGTCGGAGGGGAAGACGTCGAAATCGGTCCCGCCCTCGAGGGACTCGCGCATCCGCGTCCGTTCGCCGCCGACCGTCTCCCGGGTCTCGCGGACGAACGCCGAATCGCGCATGCAGTGGGCCCCGACCCGGGCGGCCGGCGTCCCCAAGCCCCAGGCGGGGCGGGCGGTCTCGAGGCGCTCGCGTAACTCCCCAGTCGCGACGGCAAAGCCCGCCCGGAGGCCGGGCAGGCCGAACAGTTTCGTGAGCGAACGGGCGACGACGACGCCCTCGCGGCCGGCTATCGAGGGGTGGTCGGTAAAGCCGAGGAACGCCTCGTCGACGAGCAGCGTCGTCTCTCCCCGTCGGCAGCGGTCGGCGAACGTGGCCAGTTCCTCGGGCGTCGTGGCCTCGCCCGTCGGGTTGTTGGGCGTACAGACGATCGCCAGCGCGTAGCGATCCGGGACGGCCTCGAGGACCTCGTCGTGACGGACGAACCTCGGGAGCCCGCCTTGCAAGCGCACCTCGCGGGCGTACTCGCCGAAACTGGGGTAGGGAACGAGTACCTCGTCGCCGGGCTCGAGGACGCCCTCGAGGGCGAGGCGAATAGCAGCGAGTCCGCCCGAGGTGGGGATCACCTCCGCAGGGCGACAGCCGACGTAGCCCGCGGCAGCCTCCCGGTAGTCGGGATACGCGTCGTCGGGGTAGCGTCGGGCGGCTTCGAGCGCGTCCCGATAAACGGCATCGACGCCGTCGGGGACGCGCGGGTTGATGTTGGCACTGAAATCGAGGAGGTCGGTATCGGTCTCCCCGCCGTGGGGGACCCGCTCGGCCGCGTCGATCGCCTCAGGCTCCATCGCCGTCGGGGGCGGGCACGCCTTCCTCGGAGTCGATCCCCAGCCGGTCACAGACGGCCTCGAGTCGCTCACGCACGGCGGCCATCTCACCCTCGGGGACGAGCGAGAGCGCCCCGCCCATCGCGACGCCCTCCTTTGCCTCGCCGACGCAGTACCGTTCCATCGCGACGTGCTCTGCCCGCTCGAAGCCGGGGTCGGTGGCGAGGACCTCCAGATCGAGCCGGTCGGCCGCCGCCTCGAGGTCGACAGTTGGATCCTCGGCGACGAAGGAGGTGGTCGCGAGCTCGAGGGGCGCGTCGACGTCGGCGTGGCGGAGCAAGGCGGCGACGGCGACGAGCTGGGTACCCCCGGCCAGGCGCACCGACGTGCCCGTCTCGAGTGCGCCCGCGGCGACGCCAGCCACGGCCGCCTGGACCGGATCGCCGACGTGGCGAATAGCCTCGAGCGGTTCGCCAGCACAGTCGCCGGGCTCTATGTCGCTGGCCTCGCAGGCCTCCGCGACGACCGCGCGTTTTTTCTCGAGGGGGTTTTCGGGGAGCGACGAGGAGACGCCGACTGGTTCGCCCAGGGCGGTGACGACGCCGAGGGCGGTGGTCGTTCCCCCGGGGATGGTCTCGCCGATCAGGACCTCCTCGTCGGGGAGGCTCGCGCCGAAGTCGTACGCGCGGTCGAAGACCGCCCCGGCGTCGGGCACGGCCTCGGATTCCCGGACGTCGTTTCCGGGGATCGCCTCGAGGTCGACCGTCGGCGCGGCCGTGGGCTCGGCGAGGCCGGCGTCGAGGACCGTCCACTCGAAGCCGACGACCTCTCGGGCCGCGCGGGTGATCGCCGCGGGCGTCGGACAGCCGGTCGGGCTGACGGGCGTGACGGGCGCGCCGGTGGGTTCGCCGTAGGCGACGATCTCGGCGTCCGCAGGGGGGGTGTGGACCAGTAGCTCCGGCAGTGCGCCCGCCGCGCTGATGCCGTCTATCAGTGCCGTCTCGGTCGTCCCCGCAGCGAGTATCACTCGCATCCGTCCTCCGCAATCGCTGCGTCTTCGAGCCTGTTCACGTTGATCGCCAGTCGATTGTCGTAGCTTACGTGTGTCATGTCTTTCGAATCTATCGGGCCGACGACGTTCACCCCCGTCGGCGCGAGGTGAGGCGAGAGGGTCGTGTCGACGCTCACCCCGAGGCGTCGTTTCAGGGCGACGGGGACACAGACGGTCGTCGAGCCCCCGTCGTGGCGAGCGAGGACGCGATCGACCGCTGCTCCGGAGAGCAACGGGAGGTCAGCCGCGACCGTCAGAACGGGCGGGGAGACCGCCTCGAGGGCGACCCCCAGATCACTCACGTACCCCTCGCCGGGCGTCTCGATCGTCTCGACCTCGGCGGACTCGAGGTGGGTCCACGTTTCGGGCGCGTTCGGCGAGACGACGGCGTAGGTCGTTTCCACGGCACTTGCCTCGAGCCCCCGCCGGACGCGGTCGACCATCGCCTCCCCACGGATCGGGTGGAGTGGCTTCTCGCGGTCGCTCTCCAGCCGGGTGCCCCGGCCCCCACACATCAGGAGAGCGTCCACGCGATCACCCCCAGATGCAGGCCGACGAGGCGGCCGAGTTCGTTCGCCGCGCCGAAGACGTCGCCGGTGACCCCACCGAGTCGGCGGCGGGCCCACAGCCAGGGGACCGCCGCGCCGGCGAGCGCGCCAAGCAGGGCAAGCCCGGCGGCCGGGTGGGGCCAGGTAACGGCTGCGGCGGGGGCGGCGACGGCGGCGACGAGCGCGAACGACCCCGGACGGGCAGCGCCGGCGAACGTCGCCCCCATCCCCTCGTGGCCGGCGCTGCCGAAACAGGCCAGCGCGGCCATGCCGGTTTTCGCGCCGACCTCCGCGGCGACGGCGACGCCGACGGCTGTGAGGACGGGCAGTGTGGCGAGACCCAGCCCCGCCAGCCCGAGGCCGGCGACGACGACCGAGACGGCGAGCAACGCCCCGACGCCCGTGGTCGTGTCCTTGAGCACCTCCCGGCGGGCCCCGGCGTCGCCGTGGACGACGACGGCGTCACCCAGGTCGGCGACCCCGTCGAGGTGGTGGATGCCCGTCACCAGGTAGACCGCGATCAGGTAGCCGAGGGCGACCGTCGGTGCCGGGAGCGTGCCGGCGGCGACGAGCGGAACGGCCGCGAGCGCGCCGACGATCGCCCCCGCGAGCGGGAAGGAGACGGGCGTCTCCCGGAACGCCTCCCAGTCGCGCTCCTCGAGGCGGATCGGCAGGCGCGTGAGAAAGGACAGGGCCCCTCGAGTGGCGTACACGATTCGGGTCACGGGAGCACCCCCATCCCTGCCTCGAGGGTCGGCCCGCCGACCGTTCCCGGAGCCGCGAGGACGGCCGCCGAGAGCAGCGTGAGTCCGGCGGCCAGCAGGACACAGATCACGCCCGCCCGGCCGACGAGCGCCACGGCGCGGCGGCCGTCCTCGAGGCCCGGTAGTGAGGCGTCGTCGTTCAGGACGTACGTGTCGGGTTTCTCGAGGCGGACCGCGAGGGCGCAGGCGAGCGTCGCCATCGGCCACCCGGAGTTCGGCGAGGACGGCACGCGCGCCCACCGCCGACCCCGGGAGAGCGCCCGGACCTCGAGGGCGGCGACGGCGATCGCGACGGCGGCCACGCGGGCGGGTATCCACATCACGACGTCGTCGAGTCGGGCGCTCGCGGTCCCGATCGGTTTCGAGCGGTAGCCGAGCATCGAATCCAGCGTGTTGACGGCTTTCACCCACGCCGCGGCGGCCGCCGCGAGCGGCAGTGAGATCGGTGCCACCAGTGCGAACGGGAGCACCGTCGAGACGAGGCCGTCGGCGAGGTTCTCGCCCGCGCTCTCGACGGCCGCGCTGCGGACCTGGGCGGGTGAGAGCTCGCCCGCGTCCCTGCCGGCGAGCCCGAGCAACGACTCGCGGGCGGCCTCGAGGTTTTCATCAGTGGCCTCGAGGACGGCGGTGGCGAGATCCAACAACATTCGCAGGCTCGTCGTCAGGTAGAGGGCGAGGCCGGCGGCGACCGCGCCGACGAGGGGATGAGCAATCGAGGCGATGAGGACGACGCCGCCGACGACCCCCGCCGCGAACAGCGGGGCGAGTGCGGCGATGACGACACCCACGGCTCGCTGCCCGCCGTCGGCGTCGGTCCACTCCCGATCGAGGAGGCCGATCAGGCGGCCGAACCATGCGACCGGGTGGACCGCGTTCGGCGGCTCTCCGAACAGAGCGTCCAGTGAGACCGCGAGGGCGATCGCCCCCAGGGGCGCGAGCGCCGTACCTGTCACCGTCCGTCCTCCAGATAGTCGGGAAGCTCTCCGAGTCGGACCTCCTCGAGGGAGAGGAACCGCCCCCCGACCGCCTCGATTCCGCCGTCGGTCCGGGGGTCGTCGCCGACGTGGACGATCTCGGAGACCGGAATTTCGAGTTGCTCCGCCGTGGTCTCGAAGATCTCCGGGGCGGGCTTTCGCCAGCCACAGCCGGCGCTGGTCACGATGGCATCGAACTCGGCGCGCTCGAGGTCCGAGCGGATCAGCGTCCGGCCCACGAGTTCCGGCACGCTACAGTTCGAACAGAGCGCCACGGGGCCGTGTTCGCGAGCGGCGTCGACGGCCTCGCGTGCGCCCGCTCTGGTCTCGACGTCGGGGTCGAAGGCGGCGACGACCGCCCGGCGGACGGCACCCGCCTCGTACTCGACGCCCCCACTGGAGAGCGCCGCGGCGACGTGTGCCGGCAGCGGGACCTCGGCACCCTCGGGCGCATCGATATGTGGCTCTCGGTACAGCGTCTCCCAGTTCCCCGGAACGGGAACGTCGCGGGCCTCGAGTTCGGCGGCTACCGCCGCGGCCGGACTCGCGGGCATTTCTACGTCTACCAGCGTCCCGAAGAGGTCGAACGATACTCCCACGTCCGTTTCACTGGTACAAGTGAACTTTAGTCTCGCGATTGTACGGTGAGGTGACCTCTCTCACGTCGCTGCAGTGACGACCGTCGGGGCCCTCGAGTCACACGTACCCCTCGATATCTACCGAAACCGACCCCGGGACGGCCGCCCGTTCGTCGGTGATCCCGACGAGCAGCGAGTGACTCCCCGAGTCGTCGGCGCTTCGCCACCACGGGTGTTCGACGGTTCTCGAGTCCCGAGACGAAACCCAAACACCCAGTACCGTCCCTGCCATCCGTCGGCGTATGCACGTCTCTATCGTCGGCAGCGGCTACGTCGGTACGACGGTCGC
>Ga0207421_10006102_pt1 | contig 13233 bp, 17 predicted proteins | sample SodLakKL_010_SED_4_FD_187542 | JGI IMG/M metagenome (GOLD analysis project Ga0207421, IMG submission 187542) | Alkaline sediment microbial communities from Lake Tanatar, Kulunda Steppe, Russia - 8KL_010_SED (SPAdes) (version 2) | ecosystem: Environmental > Aquatic > Non-marine Saline and...
CCGGTGACGCTCGAACCGTCCCCGCAGGCGCAGCATGCCTCTTAACTTACTTTTACTTGGCTTGAGTAGTTACTAATATTTTACTTCAATATCTTACTTCAATATCTTACTTCAATGGGCCCGCAGCGTTGCCAACACCGCCGCTATGGCCACAAAAATTACCGTGGCTTCTCCCAGGGTGTCCAGGGCCCGGTAGTCCACCAGGACTGCTGTCACAATGTTCATGGCCCCGGTATCTTCCGGCCCTTCTTCAATATAGCGCTCGGCTATGTCCGCCTCGTAGTGAGGATTGTCATGGGCGCCGTAAGGGGGCATTTCCGCCACGGTGGCTATCAGGCACAACCCCACCACTCCAAGAAGTATTATGGTAAGCACCCTTCTAACCACGCTTCCCGGGAGAATAAAAAGAATATAGAAGGCGGTTATCATGGCAAGAAAAAAGAATAGAACAATTATAGGGTCATCCAGCATTTTACTCCCTCCCCGTACAAGGATGGGTGGAGGAGGATTTACTCCTCTCTCCTGGTCTTACTTACAGTTGCAATCAACAACAGCGTGGTCACTCCCGCTCCCAGCGCAGCTTCGGTAATAGCGACGTCGGGCGCGCTAAGCTGAAGCCAGATAATAGCCATCACCAGCCCGTAAGAAGCAAACACGATCACCGCACTGAGCATGTCGCGCAAGTGGGCCACCGCCAAAGCGCAAACCACCAGAAATGTTAATATTAAATGGTCCAGGGCAAAAAATACGTCTTCTAAAATCACTTCTTGCTTTCCCCCTTGAGGTAATTATGATCAAACTTTTTTACCGGAGGAAAACCGGTGACCCAGGCAGCCTTGGCAATCACGTGTGCCGCTGTCGGGTTGGTTACCCAGATAAACCCGGCAATTATTATCAGCTTTACCGCTTCCGGAAAAGCCGACTGGAACGCCACGGCCAAAAGAACCAGGCCGGCTCCCATGGTGTCGCACTTGGTGGTAGCATGCAGGCGAGTATAGACATCCGGCAGCCGGTACAGCCCTACCACGCCAACCGCCAGGAAGAACAGCCCGCCGACGGCCAAAATAATAGTAAGTATATTTCTAATGTATTCCCAGATAAGAAGCAAAACTTCCACTTGCTACAAACCTCCCGCTTATTCCAGGGCTCCCTTTTCCATGTACTTGGCCACCCCGATAGTAGCAATAAAAGCCATAAGGGCGTACACCATGGCAATATCCAGGTAATAGTGGTAACTGTAATAAAACGAGATCAGGGCGATAATTACCACAGTTTTGGTACCTATAATATTAATGGCTACTACCCGGTCCGGTGCAGAAGGCCCGATAATGGCCCTGCCCAGGCACAAGAAAACCAGCGCCATAACAATAACCGCGCTGTAGCTAGTAAGAGTGTTTTCAATGAAATAATCCATGACATTATTCCTCCATATGCTTTAATTCATCTATCAGTTCCCAGTCCAGCATACTCATGGCGTTTTCTTCGGTAAGAGCATGCACCATCATCTCTTCATCGGTACAAAAAACAGTCAGGGTGCCGGGTGTAAGGGTAATAGAATTGGCCAAAAGCACCCGGCTGGCCTCCTTTTTAATTTCCGGCCTGAAGTGGATTACCCCCGGGTGTATAGGCAGCCGGGGGCTAAGTACCAGTACGGCTACCTGAATATTGGCTTTAAAAACAGCAATAAAAAAGTCCTTGATATACAAAAGGAGCCAGGTTGCATTTTTAAAAGTAAACAGGGGCCTTTCTCCTTCGTATATCAAAATATCCCGGTTAAAATAAGTCACCCCCAGGCTTACTACCAGCCCGGTGACCGCTACCTGCCAGTCCAGGGTGCCCGCGATTATTAGCCAGAAAAGGGTCAAAATTATAAACATGCCCCAAAATGAACTCCCCAGGTTGCGCAAAGCAAAAACCTCCGCTTCACAGTGTAATGCCCCTACTTTTCTTCACGCCGGTATGCACCGCTTTTACCGCCGCTTTTGCCAAGCAAGTAAGTGTCCTGTATTTCTATCCCGCGGTCCATGGATTTACACATATCATAAACGGTCAGTGCAGCTACAGAAACCGCGGTAAGCGCTTCCATTTCCGCCCCGGTCCTGGCAGTGGTAATTACCAGGCTTTCCACCCGCAGGGAGTTTTCCGCGGGATAACTAAATTCCAGGGAAACCTGGTCCAAAAAAAGAGGGTGGCTCAGCGGGATCAGTTCAAAAGTCCGCTTGGCAGCCATAATACCGGCCAGCCTGGCGGTTCCCAGCACCTCCCCTTTTGCCACCTGCTCATCTTTAACCGCCCGGAGCGTCTGCGGCTGCATAATTATGTGGGCACAGGCCCGGGCTTCCCTGCGGGTTACTTCTTTCTCTCCCACATTTACCATGTGTGCTCTGCCGCCTTGGTCAAGATGGGTAAAACTATTCATGATTGAAGTTCCCCTGTTCTAGTCAATTTTCTTTATTTTTCAACACTTATCTGCTTTGAAATCTATTTTCATTTATTCGTTCTAAAAATAACAATTTCCTTCTTGCGTTTTAAAAAATATCGCTGCTGCGTTACTTTCTTAATTTTCTCAATTTAAGCCGGGGCAGTTTTTCCACCGCAGCATGTTGCTCCCCTAAAGCCTTGATAGCTCCCTGCTTGCATTTGGCCACGCATTCACCGCAACCATCGCACTTATCCACGTCTATAACGGCCAGGTTGTCTTCCATGGTAATGGCTTCCTGTGGGCAGGCCTTGGTGCAGGCTTTACAGCCGTTGCATCCTACCGGGCAAGCTTTAACTACCGACTTGCCCCGGTCCCGGGAGTTGCACATGACCAGTTTGTTCCGGTAGTCCCGGGGTATCATGCCAATTATACCCCTCGGGCAGTAATTTGCACATACACCGCATCCTTCGCATGCTTCTTCGTCTATTAGGGGAAGGCCATTGTCTCCCATTTCCATGGCTCCAAAAGGACAGGCCTCCACGCAATCGCCCAGCCCCAGGCAGCCATAAGCACAGGCTTTAAAACCTCCGCCCATTTTATCCGCGTGCTTACAGCTGGGAGAGCCGTCATAAACAAAACGTTCTACTGCAGTTTGCCTGTCGCCGTCGCAAAAGACCACTGCTTTCTTGGGCACGCTTTCTACTCCTTCTTTGCCCAGGATTTGGCAAATTTCGCTTACCGTATCCTTTCCACCCGGTATACAGCCGCCGACATCCGCGTTTCCGCTGCAGACCGCTTCGGCAAAGTTATTGCAACCGGCATAACCACACGCCCCGCAATTAGCACCCGGGAGGACTTCACTGATCTGCTCTACTCTTTCATCTACTTCCACGGCAAAAACCCTGGCTGCAACCGAAAGCAGTATACCAAAAATGGCACCCAGCCCCCCCAGGGCCAAAGCCGCCTGTAGCAATACTTCTACTTTTATTTCTTCCATAATCCAGCCTCCTCTCATTTCACCGGTTATAATTTATTCTCGGTATCTTCAACTTCCTCCAGCAAGGGCTGAGGATATTTCAGGATTACGGATTACAGGGAAAGCATACCCTGGAAACCGTTAAACGCCAAAGAAAGGATGCCGGCTGTAAGCAGGGTAACCACCGGCCCCTGCAGCCTCTCGGATATGTCCGATTCTTCCACCCTTTCCCTGATGCCAGCCAGAAGAACCAGGGCCACAGCAAACCCGATAGCAGCGGCAAAGGCAAATACAACCGCTTCTATGAAAATAAACTCTTCCTGGATGGCCAGAAGGGCAGCCCCCATTATAGCACAGTTAGTGGTTATCAGGGGCAGGAATATACCCAATCCCTGGTAAAGCGCCGGGCTTACCTTGCGCATCACTGTCTCCACCAGCTGCACCAGGGAAGCAATAACCAGGATAAAAGCCACAATCTGCAGGAACATCAGGTCAAAAGGCTCCAGCACAAAGTGGAAAATAAGCCAGGCTACCACGGTAGCCATGGTCATCACAAACACTACAGCCATGCTCATACCCAGTGCTGTCTCCATCTTCCGGGAAACACCCAGGAACGGGCAGATGCCTAAAAACTGGTGCAGTACCAGGTTGTCTACCAGGATGTATATGAAGATTATCGCCATAAGATTTCCAAACTCCATTTTGCTACCCCCTTTTAAGATCAGGTGTATTAAAAAAGGTTACTACTCTATTTTGAACTTCCTGAAGAAAGCGTTAACCAGGACCAGCAGCACTCCCAGGGCTATAAATGCTCCCGGGGGGAGGGTCATGACGCCCATGGGATCAAAGCCGGAACCCATAACGTTTAATTCCCCGACAAAATAACTTATGGTGCCATCTCCCAAAATCTCCCGTACAGCGGAAAGGAGCACTAATGCTATAGTAAAGCCTATACCCACTCCTATCCCGTCCAGCAGGGAGCGCAGCACCGGCTGCTTGCTGGCAAATGCCTCCGCTCGACCCAGGATCATGCAGTTCACCACGATCAGGGGGACAAAAATCCCCAGTTCATCGTGCACCGGGGGCACAAAGGCCTCCAAGACCATGTCTACCATGGTAACAAAAGTAGCGATTACCACGATAAAGCAGGGTATACGAACGCTCTTGGGAATAAAGCTGCGCACCATGGAAATCACCACGTTGGCACAAAGAAGAACTATAGTGGCGGCGACACCCATTCCCAGCCCGTTATCCACGGCAACAGTAACCCCCAGCACGGGACACATGCCCAGCAGGAGGCGAAAAACCGGGTTTTCTTTTAAGATACCTCTACTTATATCATTCACCAAAGTACTCACTTGTTTCACCTCCGAACCAGTTTAATCTTCCAGGGCTTATCTTAACGCGTTATCCACCGCTTCTATAATGGCTTCGCTGCTTTCCGTAGCGCGGGTTATTGCATCCACTTCTACTTCTTGCTCTTCTATGATGTAGCGTGGTATTAGTCTACCGGCAAGCTCTTCCGCTTGTTTACCATCTCCAAACTCGGTAATTTCCACCTCCAGCACTTCCCCTTCTTCGACTATTACTTCCACTTTTATCGGCTCCCCGGAATGGCCAGAAGCTTCACCCCGGTATTTTCCGTCCAGGACCTGCGAAATATCTATGGGAGCTTCTTCTTCTACTCCCAGTATATCTATGGCAAACTGCTGTACCGCCTCATCTACCGAATCCCGGAGCCCCTGGGTAGAAATGGTCGCCCCGGTTCTATGATCTACCTCTTCGCTTATATCATCTTCGTAGCTTTTTCCAGAAAACTTTTCCAGGAAACCCTCTTCTTCTATAGCATCGCCTATACCGGGGGTTTCTTCGTGGGCCACCACCCTGATTCCTTTAACGTTTCCTTCCATGTCTATACCCAGGTAGTAGGTTATATCTCCCCCGTAACCGGGGGCATTATTTTCTATCATCACCCCTATCTCTTCCCCCTCGTGATCAAAGACAAACTCATATTTAACCTCGCCTATTTCTTTCTCCTCTACATCTTCCACATCGCCCATATCCGGGAAAAACTCTTGCAGGATTTCCTGGCGCTCTTCTTCCCGGTTTTGTTCTATCACCGGCTTAGTAATTTCCTCCAGTCCGGTCAAAAGAAGAGCCGACGCTACCGCCACGCAAATGAGGGTAATAATATTCCGGGTCATATCAGCTTTTCACCTCCCCAAACTTTTTGGGAACAGTATATCTATCAATAATGGGAGTAACCGCGTTCATGAGCAGGATGGCAAAAGTAACCCCTTCCGGATAAGCCCCGTACAGGCGGATTATCATGGTTATAACCCCGCAGCCTACACCAAAAAGCAGGCGCCCGAGCGGGGTAACCGGGGAGGTTACCATATCCGTAGCCATGAAAAATGCTCCCAACATCACCCCACCGGCCAGTACGTGAAATACGCCGGTCATTAAAACGCTGTCCATGTAAAACCCGTCACCCAGCAGCATACCCAGGATAAACACGGTACCAATATACCCGCCGGGGATGCGCCAGTCAATATGGCCTTTATAAAAAAGCCAGAAAGCCCCAATAAGGATGGCTATGGCCGAAGTCTCTCCCAGGGAGCCGGTCACGTTGCCCACAAGCAGCTCCTGCCAACCGGTTCCCATGGCAACAATTTCGGCTTCCAACGGGGTGGCCGCAGTTTCCACATCTGCACCCGCCACATTGCGGGAAAAATTCAACACCCCGGGTACAGGCCAAAAGTCACTTCCGCCCACCATCAAGGTGCCCCAGGACATGACCAAAATAGCCCTTCCCACCAGGGCGGGGTTAAATATATTGTTGCCGACACCGCCAAAAAAGTGCTTGGCAATAAGGATGGCACAAGCCGAGCCAACAGCCGGTATCCACAACGGCGCATTGGGCGGCAGGGTCAGGGCCAACAGCAATCCCGTAACTGCTGCGCTGCCGTCGCTCATAATATCCGTTTTCATCTTCAGCACCGCCTCGGTAACCATGGCGGCCAGCACACCTACTACTATGGTCACCAGAGCATAGTAGCCGAAAATAAGCACCGAGGCAAGGGCTACCGGAAAAAGAGCAATTATTACATCTATCATGATGCTGGTAATAGTTTCCGGCGTCCGCAGGTGAGGAGATGACGAGACTACCAGTTTGCTGTTCAACGTTTATCCCTCCAGTCCTAAAATAAAATCAACTCCAGTTTTACTGTTTCTTCTGTGCCATTATTTCGGCTTTTATTATTTTAATCCACTGCGTTAAAGGCCGGGAAGCCGGGCATACGTAAGTACAGCAGCCGCATTCTATACAGTCCAGGGCATGGTACTCTTCGGCTACTTCCACCTGTCCTTTTTCACCTGCACGCCCCAGAAAACTGGGAATCAGGTTTATGGGGCAAACATCCACACACTTGGCACAACGTATACAGGAATTTATTTCACTGTAGGAGATTTCGCTTTCCGTTAATACCAGTATGCCGGAAGTGCCTTTCAACGCAGGTATATCCAGTTCAGGCTGCGCCATACCCATCATGGGCCCGCCTATGATTACCTTGCAGGCATCGTCGCGCATTCCGTTGCACTGCTCTATTATTTCTTCCACTATGGTGCCTACCCGCACCATCAGGTTGGCGGGGGTATTGATACCGGCACCGGTAACCGTCAGCGGTCTTTCAATCAGCGGCTTCCCTTCCCGTATAGCCTGAGCAATAGCCCTGCTGGTTCCCACGTTCTGGTTTACTACCCCTACATCCATGGGAAGCCCCCCGGAAGGAACCTGCCTGCCGTTAATAGCCTCAATGAGCATCTTTTCCGCTCCCTGGGGATACATGGTGGGCAGAGGAACTACAATAATGTTGCTTTCTTTTTCAGCCATCTCCTGCATGGTCTTGATAGCATCGGGTTTGTTTTCTTCAATACCTATAATCCCGTTTTCCACTCCCAGGACCTTCATCATGGCTTTGAGCCCAAAAACCACCCCTTCCGGGTCCTCAATCATGGTGCGGTGGTCCGCGGTAAGGTGAGGTTCGCATTCCGCCCCGTTTAATATCAGGGTGTCGATCATCTTTTCCGGGGGCGGGGAAAGTTTTACGTGTGCGGGGAAAGCCGCCCCTCCCATGCCTACAATTCCGGCTTCCCTGATGATATTTAAAATTTCCTTGGGTTCCATCTCTTCCACGGACTTTCCGGGAGGTTTAACCTCCTGAGACCACTCGTCGTTGCCATCGGCTTCGATAATTACTGATTTCACCTTTGCTCCCGTGGGATGGTTATACGGTTCAATGGCGGTTACTTTGCCCGAAATGCTGGCGTGTATGGGAGCTGAAACAAAAGCTTCCGTGTCACCAATTTTTTGTCCTACTTTTACTTCGTCTCCCACTTCTACCAGGGGTTCACATGGGGCTCCAATGTGTTGCTGCATGGGTATTACTACCCGCTCCGGTAGCTTGCTTCCCACAATAGAAAGCCGCTGCGTTACCTCTTTATGGCCTTCTGGATGTACTCCACCTTTAAAAGCCTTGGCCTTCATAGTTTTCCACCCCTTCAGAATTGTTTTAAAATTTACTTCTGTATTCCGGCTTTAATCTTCGTCATTAATCATCAAAATCCCTGCCCACTAGTTATTTTTTTCTCATAGTCAAAAGTTCTTTAATTTTCTGTATGTTGGCATTTTTCTATTATTATTGTTCATAATAGAAAGGCCGGGAAGGTATTCCTCCCCGGCCTTTCTGCTTGTTTCCGGTATTGATTTTATTCTTCTTCTTCTTCTTCTTCATTGTTGTCTTCTTCATCGTTGTCTTCTTCTTCATCATTTTCCTCTTCTTCTTCTTCTTCATCATTGTCTTCTTCTTCATCGTTGTCTTCATCGTTGCCCGGATCCGGATCCAGTCCGTTTTCTTCTCCGTTGTCAGGATCCTCAACCGGCTCCTCACAGCCCGCTACAAAGGAAAAAGCGACCACCATAAGAAGCGCTAACAACAAGACCCCCAGCTTTAACTTCATTTTACACAAACACCTCCTTTTAATTTTAAGGTTTTCCGGTTTGCTTTTTGTAACTACCCGGAAACTACTGCCATGCCCGTGGATAAGTTCTTTCTTTTTATCTCAGTCCCACCGCTGCATTGCGCTGCGCTGCTGAACATTTGAACCACCCCCGCGGGCACAGCAGGGGTTTAGCTTACCGGGTTTCTTACCCGGCCCGAGCAGGTACATATTTTTTGGGAAAACCCTATAGTATATTATACTATACTAACCTGATAATTCCTGCAAAAAAATTTGGCATTTACAATATATATTAGGCCGGGCAATTAACCTGCAAATAATTTATTTATACCTGAAATGATTTATTTATACTTGCCTGGAAACCGAATTGCTGCGGCATTCCGGGCAAACCTGGAGATAAGACCTGAGCTCTCTAAAAGAGATTTCCCTTAAATCAATCAGGCTCCAGGTGCGCCGGCACACGCTGCAAACCCTGGGCTGGATAAGAGAAAAAACAGCGGCAAACAAAATACCTATCCAGCCTATACCGAATAAAAATAATATCACGGGGGAACGAACTTCTTCCCAGGCAAAATCAACTACTGCAGCCCCTACCAGCAAACCGGCGCTAATGATAAACAGTATTCGCATACGTACCCCTCTTTAAAATAATATTTATTACACCAACCACCCGCTATATGCCTCTAAAAACCCCAAAGTAGAAAATTATCATCAGGACAAAAATTAAAACGGTTCCAATAAGCAGCTGATCCAGGTTAATATTTTTGATACTCTGCCCCACGTTTTCCAGAAAGTCGCCCGTGCTGGAAATTACTTTTTTGCCTATACTGCCCGCGGGGAGAAACACCAGGTATTCAATGCTGACCCAGGCCGGTACCGGCAGCCCCCTGTGCAAGGGGCCAGCAAGAATGGCAAACAGCACTATCCCCCCACCCACCAGCTTGAGCGCCGCCAGTATCCCGTCAAAATCATAAAGGTTGGAAAACGCCACATGGCCGTGATCAGCGGCATAAGGCAGCACCCCTCCAATAATTTCCGGCCACACTCCCAGCACTATACAGAGCACCGAAGTTACTACTATGGATGCTTGCATACTAACCGTAGGTAATTTAAACTCCCGGGACCGCGCCTTGATAAACCCGAAATATACAAACTTGCAGAAAGAGACAGTGGTCCCTATACTGCCTATAAGCAGCATCCACTCTACCGCACCCATACCTTCCGTGGCGTATTTCAGCATATGTTTGCTAACGTAACCGTTAAACAGGGGAACCCCTGCAATGGCCAGGGCCCCTATAACCGCCCCCGCAGTAGTAAGGGGCAACACCTTCCATACGGGCCGGGCCGGTTTTTTCTTGCTTTTTTCTTGGTGGTGATGAGACAGGTCGTGCAGGTTTTCCGATCCCGTGGCATAAAGCACTACTCCCGCAGTCATGAAAAGCAGGGATTTGTACAGGAGGTTGTTGGCCAGGTGCAACATCCCGCCATCCACGGCCAGCGAAGCGCCAAGCCCCACCCCGGCCACCATGTAGCCTACCTGGCTTACAATATGGTAAGAAAGAAGGCTGCGCATGTTCTTCTGCATGAGAGCACAGCATATACCTACAATGCACATGGAAGCCCCCATAAAGGCAATGGCGTGCTCTATTCCCTCGTAAGGGCCCAGCACCCGGGCCAGGGCGTAAACGCCTACTTTGGTGGTAAGGCCCGCCAACAGCACACTGGTAAAGGGAGAAGCGGAAGGATAGCCCCACGCCACCCATATATGAAAGGGAAGAAAAGCCGCTTTAAAAGCAAAGCTTAGCAAAAAGAAGGCCAACCCTGCTTCGGGAACGGCCAGCTCCGTCGACCCGGTGGCCGCATAATGCTGAATAATCCCCACAAAAAACATTAGCCCCCCTATAAGATGGAACAAAAGAAAGCGGTAACCCATAAGGTAAGACTGTCGGGTATTGTTAAGAAAAATCAGCCCGGCGGTGGTTATGGTTAAAAGCTCCCAAAACAAAAACATGGTTACAAACTCGTTGGATAAAACCACGCCAATTACCCCGGCCAGGGCCCAGAAGGAGAGCATCTGTTCACCCGGCTTAGCATTCTGAAGCCCAAAGAGAAGGGCCAGTATACCCAGTACTGTAAAACCCAGTGCCATAAACTGGCTGTAAGCGTGACCCTTAAAACTTAACGCAATCAAAGCATCCTCCGGGGAAAATACAGAGAAAGACCCCGTTACCCCTCCCTGGAAGTTGTAAAAGGAAAGATAGGCCAGCAATAAAAACAAGAGAAGCATTAAAGCGTGGCGCCCCCTGTCCGGCAGAAAAAGAAGAGCCGGCGAAACCAATACGGGCACCAGTATGGATAAAACCAGGAAACCTTCGATCTTTACCACTCCCTTTCAAAGATGCTGTAAACGCCATATCCTTAAATAAAGAATAGTGGTAACCGCACCGTACGGGAAGAATTTGTTAATCATTTCACTCCCGGCACAATTAATTTTATTCTACAGCAGAAAAATAATTCCTGCTAAAAAGTTAAAATTCCCTGAATATTTAAACCTTTATAAGCGGGGGCAGGTGAAGCCTGGTTGCCCGGGGCGCCCTTTACACCAGGCATTTCCGGGCTTCGGCTATTACATAAAGTGAACCGCACACCAAAACCAGGTCTTCCGTGGAGGCGCGGTTTAAAGCTTCTTCTACCGCTTCTTTTACCTCCGGTACCGCCAGGACCGGGCCAGAAGTATAATGGCGTGCTTTAGAGGCTATTTCTTCCGGATCGGTCCCCCTGAAAATCGGGGGAAGGGTAACCAGGGTTTCTGCGGCCAGGGGCGCAAGGAAGCTCAGCATCAGGGAAGCGTCCTTGTCCTTAAGTATACCCAGCACCAGGATAAGTCGGCGGTAGCTAAAATGCTCCCTGACCGCCCGGGCCAGGTTTTCCACCGCGGCCGGGTTATGCGCCCCATCCAAAACCACCCGGGGGAAGCTCTGCACCACTTCCATGCGCCCCGGCCAGCTTACCCCTTTCAAACCCCGGCGTATATGGCTTTCACCCAGGGGCAAACCCCGGTCATTCAGTATCTCCAGCGCCGCCAGGGCCGTAGAGGCGTTTACCACCTGGTAGTCACCCAACAAGGGGAGAAAGAGCTCCGAAAGTTCCATCCCCGGGCCGTAAAAATGAAAATACTGGCCCTCCTCTACAGGCCGCCTGTCTCCACAGAAAGCCTGATCTCCCCCGGGGTCGTTTTTCCCGGAGCCAATATCCCTGCCTTCCCGGAAGCGCACCCGGCAGAGGGGAGCCTGCTGCTGCCGGCATTTTTCTTCTATTACCTGAAACACGACGGGATCTTCCGCGGCGGTTACCACCGGGACGCCTTCTTTAATTATCCCTGCTTTCTCCCGGGCTATCCCGGCAATATCTTCCCCCAGGTAATCCACGTGTTCGCGGCTTACATTGGTGATTATTGAAACCAGGGGAGTGATAACGTTAGTGGCATCCAGTCGCCCCCCGAGGCCCACTTCCAGGATCACCACCTGGGGATTATGGCGGGCAAAGTAGCGGAAAGCCAGGGCGGTTACCACCTCGAACTCGGTTACCTGGCCCAAGCGCGGATCAGCGGACACTTCTTCCACCAGGGGACGGATGGAGTTTACTTCTTCCGTCAGTTCCCCGTGGGAAATGTCCTCCCCGTTTATGGACATGCGGTTGGTAAAGGACTCCAGATAGGGGGAGGTGTAGAGGCCGGTACGGTAACCGGCTTCCCCCAGGATGGAAGCCAACAGGGAGGCGGTTGACCCCTTCCCGTTGGTCCCGCCTATGTGAACGAAATTCAGGTGCCGGTGGGGGTTGCCCATTTTATCCAAAAGAAAATGCATCCGCTCCAGCCCGGGACGCATGCCGGTTGATTTGCCAATACTGTGTATCCATTCCAGTGCTTCCCGGTAGTTCATTAACTGGTTCCTCTCCTTTCCCCGATTCTTCCTGGTTTTACTTCAACTTTTTCCGTATTTTTAACACTTTTCTCCTTTTCCCCCTCCCCCCATCTTTATTTCTTCCCCCCCGGTGGGGGGAAGAAAAACGCCCGCGGCAGAGAAGTATAATGTTTATTTTATCCCCACAACATGTTTTCTGATTTCCTCCAAAACTCCATCTAAGTTATTTTGAACCTCATTATTCCAGAACCTCAATACCGTATATCCTTCTTGTTCAAGCCATTCCTCCCTTTGATAATCATATTCTTTGTTTTCGCTGTGCTGAATCCCATCCACTTCAACTATCAATTTTTTCTCCAGGCATACAAAATCTACTATGAATTTCCCTATAGGACATTGGCGCCGAAACTTCAACCCCTCAAGTTGCCTGTGTCTCAAGTGTTTCCAAAGCCCTTGTTCAGCAGGAGTAAGGTTGCTACGCAAATCTTTTGCCAGCTTACAAAGGTTATTTTGCTTTTCACCTCTAAACCTGGTCAAAACTGCTAAAACCTCCTTGCATATTATCTAAGGTATCCCCCCCATCTTTATTTCTTCCCCCCCGGTGGGGGGAAGAAAAATGCACGCAGCAGGGAAGTAAAAATTCAAAGGTAGATATTTGTCTCCTTCTGGTAACAACACCCAAATTGGTGACCTAACATCTTCCTCCCCCTGGTAATAGCACCAATTTTGGGGCTTATACATCTTCCTCCCCCCGGTAATAGCACCAATTTTGGGGCTTATACATCTTCCTCCCCCCTGGTAATAACACCAATTTTAGGGCTTATACATCTTCCTCCCCCCTGGTAATAACACCAGTTTTGGGGCTTATACATCTTCCTCCCCCCTGGTAATAA
>Ga0207421_10006103_pt1 | contig 13232 bp, 13 predicted proteins | sample SodLakKL_010_SED_4_FD_187542 | JGI IMG/M metagenome (GOLD analysis project Ga0207421, IMG submission 187542) | Alkaline sediment microbial communities from Lake Tanatar, Kulunda Steppe, Russia - 8KL_010_SED (SPAdes) (version 2) | ecosystem: Environmental > Aquatic > Non-marine Saline and...
ACCCTTAAGTTATTCGCGATATCTTCCTCGATTAAAGGCATCTCTAACTGCCGAGGCAATCTTGCTGGATCTGATGGTAGCCGCACTGACTCCATCAACCTCAGTACTGATAGCATCAAGCACAGGAGTACCCTCAGGATTGCCCTCCATATAAGCTAACCTTTCAACTATCTCATCTTGTCCCTGGGCTCCTTCCAGATATTCCAGTGCTTCTATGTACTGGTCGGCCATACCGGCAATTTGGTCTGCATCAAAAATATAACCTTCGGGGATTTCTGGATCAGCGGCATCATAAACTATACCATCATATTGCTGATGCCTTATACTGGCATCAACTACTTCCTCATCCTCCAGAGTAATCTGTACACTTAAATTATGTTCTCTATCATCAAAGTGTCCCCTATAATCTCCATCCTGCAGACTCCACACCGGCCATTCTGTATTTTGAGCTTCACAGCCGGTAAATATCAAAGATGAGGCCACCAGCCCGATCAGCATTACCAAAACAAAATATTTTTTCATTTTTCCACCACCTTTCCCTCTATAATATTTTGTGTCTAAAATTATATCATGTGAAATGATTCATTTCAATCACAGCTCACTCAGTGATCCGGTATTCATGATTTTATAATAACTAAAGATCAAAATCATCACCGGTCTTTGCAATCCATTTCTGGAGCCTTTTCTCAAGCTCTTTTCGTTTCTCTTTTTTTCTCATGTTGAGCAGCCATCTTAATTAAGCTCCTTTCTTTGTTTAATTATAGGCCCACTGAAAGCAATTTAGTTCATTCTGCCGGTTCATTTTTTAAATACTTTTTTTTAGCATCAGCTAATTTTTGTTCTCTTCTGTTAATCTTTTCTGCACTGTTAATTTCTTACAACTAACCCATTTTGGGCTTTAGCTTATATTTTATATTTTTAAGGTTTTTAGCTTATAATTTTAAAAACAAAATCTTTGGCTGTGCTATTTTAAAAAACTATAAACCCCATAATGCTCACTCCTCTTCGGTCAGCAGTTCCCATCCTTCCCGCAGTAAAAAGAGCACAATCAGCAGGCTGACCAGGGGGTCCAGCTGCCAGAGACCAAAAAAGTAATTGGCCGCCAGACCTACAAGTAAGGCCAGGGACAACAGGGAACAAACCAGGGTTTCTTTGGCATCGGCTATCAGGGAATTAAGGTCCATCTTCTGGCCCAGATTATACTTTTTATAGGAAAAAATCGGCATGGCTACCAGGGCCAAAACGGCGATGATAATCCCGGGCAGTGAAGGCTCAGGGATAGATGAGGTAACCAGCATCTTAATAATTTCATAGAGCACATAACCGGCCAAAAGAAAAAATGAGACTCCGACCAGTTTTTGGGCTTTTCTTTCCAGGCGGTCTTCTTCTGCCTTAGAGCTGACTGATGATTGTTTTTTCAGCCGCCAGACTAAAACCAGACCGGACAGCATTTCAGCCACACTGTCCAGACCAAAGCTCAACAGGGCCACACTGCCGGCCAGGGTTCCAAAGACAATGGCCACCACAGCCTCCAGTATACTGTAGGCCAGGGTCCAGTACTCAAGGTTTAAAGCCTGTTTATAATCCTGCTCCATGTTTTTTAACTCCTCTGATTAAGGATGGTTTTTTGACTTTCAGAAAGTCTCATAATAATCTCTCCGGAATTTGATCTGCTTTTGATATATTATATCACAGACAGTATTTGATACAAAGAAGTTTTGGCAGGGTCAGAAGATATTTTGATATCTTTTATCCAGCTCTGCATTTTTAGCTGCCAAACTCTGTACTTTTTATTTGTCACAGCTCATATCCACAATCAATCATATATATTTATAACAAACACTATTATACTGCATCAGCAGCCCCAAAGTTACTCCAGAAAACTTTTCTTTAATGAGATAATTGGAAATTATAGAAGGAATTAATTAGCTTATCAATAATATAGATAATAGAGAGATAAAGATTCGGACAAAAAACGGTGTTTACCGGCTTTATCCCGGAGTGAGTTTTTTAGATAAACCAAATGCCCGAAAGATAAAAAAACTCAAGCTGTGCAAGAGCAAATTTTAGGATAAAATTTTTTTAAAATTAAAATCATTAAAACATTTAGGAGGAGAAAAATGATTAAATCAAAAAAAATTTTGGTTTTTGTTATCCTGTTTGTCTCAGCCTTGCTTTTAATGCCGACTTCCCTGCTGGCTCAGGATTATGATGATATTTCTAAGGATATTATGGAGGAATATGAATCTTTGCTGAATGATTCACAGACTGCTCTAGAAGAAGGTAATTTTTCGGAGGCTAAAACAAAGTTAGATAGGGCCTCACTGCTGCTCTGGAACAATTCACCCCTAAAATCCGAAAATGCCACTCTGGTTCAGCGGGCACCTTCATTTTACGGGGACATTATCCCGAGAGAAGATAAAACATATCATCATGGGGAGAGATTATATTTTTATTTTGAACCAAAAAATTATCTAATCGAAAAACAGGATAAATATCTAATAGATATGGTCCTGGAAACAAAATTAATACATGAAGATGAAACAATAGTTTTTCATGACCCGGAGTTTCTCAAATTTCAGAGAGAAAGTGTAAAACCAAATCAAGAAGTCGTATTTGATTTATTCTTTGATTTGGGCTCAAGCATAGAATCAGGAGAATATACAATGGAAAACATTATATATGATCAACTTTCAGGAGAACAGACAAAAGTTGAAACCAAATTTGATTTTACCGAATAAATAGATTTCACAGTCTCCCAAAAATTGACAGGAATGGATTGCAGCAGCTGATAATTATGGTTCAAAAGGATTAAATAGTATTGTTTATAACTTCAGGGAGGATTTTCAGGCGGGATCTTTAAAATATTAAATATCAGATAAAAGATAGATTTAATAAATATTAAGCTTGTATAAACTATTTAGGGGTGAAAATGATGCTCAAAAATCTAAAGAAAATCTCCCTGCTCTCTTTTATTTTAGTTCTGGTTTTGATATTAACCGGGTGTAGTATGAGCCCCAGTCTGACACTTGATCTCAGTCCCGATAAACTTAGTTTTACCGAAAGTGAGCCTGAAGAAGAATTAACAATAAAAATAAGTGTTAGTGGGTTTGGAGAGATAACAGTGGATCACATTTCAACTATCATAACTACAGAAGAAGACGAGAATCCCTTTGAAGATTTTAACAAAACAATAGAAATTAATGAAACCTTTATGGCAGTAGATGGAGTCAATAGAGAAGATACACAAACAATAAATATCAAAGATATTTTTGAGAATAATGTTGATTCTGATGAGTATGGAGATAATTTTTCTGATTTTTATGAAGAATTCCTTGAAGGAGAAGAATTGACCTTAAATGTTTTACTGGAAGGCCCTGAAGTGAACGAAACGGGAAGTGTGATCCTGGATTTTAACTAAACTGAAGAACAATCATAAAACCATCCTTTTCCTGAAGAATATAAGGACAAGGATGGTTTTTTGTATGCTTTTTTATCTCGATTAACCAGCGAATCTTAATATTATACCAGTCAAAAGAAGAACTATATTCACACAATAGATAATGAAAATTAAATAATTTAACCAGTCAGGAACATCATCAAAGTTTAGACCTCTTGAATCTGGATCTTCTTCACTTTTAATGAACTCAATAACCTCATCAGCACTTCTTCCTTCCCTTCTCATTTGATGAGCTTTTTCTCTGATCTCTTCATCCGAAGGTCTGGCCAAAATATACATTCTGTGATAATCGGATATATAATAGGCTAAAAGTAGTACTGCTGATAGCATTGCCATTGGTATTTGACCAAGAAAATAGTAATTGACAGTTGAGGCTATGAAAGCTGTAATTTTGATTTTATGAAGTATTCGCAAGGACTGTCTCCTTTCCCGAAAAAACAGATTTGAAGAAAAGGTCAATAATTCCTCTATATTATTTTACCTCCTGTTTATCATCAAACGTACGCTCCACATCCAGGCCCGGGGCCTCTGGTTTCAGCTCCAGGAACATGTCGGCTCCAGCTTCTTTAAGAGCCTGCCTGGTTTCTTCAGGATGCAGAGTCAGAGCGATGATGGTTCCTCCTCCACCGGCTCCGGCCAGTTTGGCCCCCAGGGCTTTTCCGTCCCGGGCGGCTTCTATCAGGCGGTTGTTCTGTTCTCCGGAGAAACGGAGTTCATCCTGTATCTCATGGTTTTTGTTCATCAACCGACCCAGTTCCTCCCAGTTACCTTCAATTAAGGCCCGCTTACCCTTAATGGCTAGTTCTGCAATTTGTTCATATCCTTTAACTACCTCTTTTTCTCCTTCCAGCCACCTTTCCCGGATTGGGCGGTGAAAATCTCCCGAATGATGCTGAATACCGGTATGGGCAATCACAAAGGGCATCTCAGGAGCAGTCAGTTCTTCTACTGCCGCATAGACTTCATTTTCCAGCTCCTTATAATAGGCCTTTCCCCGGAAGCTGAGGAAGTTTAAACCGCCAAAGGTTGTCATATAGGCATCCTGATAGCCACAGTGGGTTTTCATATATCTCAGCTCTATGGTCCGGTTCAGCTCGGCCGTATAGTAAGGACTGTGCTCCCGACCCAGCTTCTCCAGCAGAGCTCCCAGTGCTGCCGAAAGAATGGCCGTAGAACCGGCCAAACCGGCCTGGCGGGGTATGGTGGAATCTATCTCGATACTGACTTTTAGGTCTTTTAAATTAAAATAACGGAGGACCGCTCTCAGCAGATCAAAATCATCATCCTGTGGTTTGAGGTCACTCTCCCAGTTAATTTCCTCTTTTTTACCATCTACTATCAAACACAGCTGATCACTCTCTTTGATAACCGCTTCCGCCCGGCAGGGTATAGAACAGGCAATCATGGCTCCCCCATAGCCATCAGTGGGATTACCGATAATTCCGGCCCTCCCCGGTGCAGTTCCTCTAATCATCCTTATTGACCCCCTTTTAATGCTGAAATTTTTAAATGTTTAATCAATGCTTATTCAACTTAATCATACTTATGTTACATAGTTTCAATCAGTTTCCTTCATCCATCACTTCCTGTAAGTACTGTTTAACCCGGTAGCCATATTCTTTATCCTGCAGAGCATAATGCAGGAAAGTGCGGAAATAGGATTCAAAGGTTCCAATGTCGTGTCTTAGCTCCTGTTCGGCTAAAGGTACGGCATAGGCCTCAAAGTCGTGTTTTAACATCATCTGCATGGCATCTGTGAGCTGAATTTCTCCACCCTTACCGGGCAGTGTTTTTTCCAGAAACTCAAAAATCTCGGGTGTGAATAGGTAGCGGGCGGCAATCGCAAAATTGCCCGGGGCCTCATGAGGGGATGGCTTTTCCACCATTCTCCTGACCCGAAGGTTTCCATCCTCCTCTTCTTTTAGATCAACTATTCCGTATTTAGAAACATCTTCTGCGGGTACCTCTCTTACGGCAATCACAAAAGCCGGATTTTTCTCGGCAAAAAGATCTGTCATCCTCTTAATTAAAGGCTGCTGATGATTGCTCTCAATGATGGCATCACCCAGGGCCACCAGAAAAGGTTCCTCTTCAATAAACCCTTCAGCACAGTTAACGGCATCACCCAGTCCGGCCACCCTTTTCTGGCGGGTATAAAAAAAGTTGAGGTCCATTTCTTCAAATTCCAGATCAGAGAGCCGGTCCTGTTTTCCGGCCTTCTGCAGCAGGTTCTGCAGCCGGCGGTCCACATCAAAATGATTTTCAATACTTCTTTTTTTGTCCCCGGTGATAAATAAAATATCATTCAAACCGGAAACTGCCAGCTCCTCCACTATATGCTGGACACAGGGTTTGCGGCCCACGGGCAGCATCTCCTTGGGCTGTGATTTGGTCACCGGAAGCAGCCTGGTCCCCAGACCGGCCACCGGGATAACTGCTTTGTTGATAGTCTGCACAGGAAACCACTCCTTTCTAAATAAATTAAAGTCAATAGAAAAAATAACATAATTTAATATTCAGGATTATTTTTTATGTCAGTCTGCTGTTTTATTTTCTTTTCCATTTTTCTGCTCTACCAGCAAAGCCATCCACCAGCCCAATAAAATGCCCACCAGAACCGCTATTGCGGAACTGATCAGGCTGAATTCAGTCTGTTCCTGAAAGAAAAAGCCAAAAAAGGCACTGGTGAACAAAAGACAGAGATAACCTTTAAAATCATTGCTAAAGGGCAGGGCCCTATAGGTGGTTTTTACAATCATAACCAGCAGGTACAAAAAGGCCAGAAGACCCAGAAGACCGAGTTCGGACATAACCTGCAGAAAGATGTTGTGGGTGTGGTTATAAACTCTGCTTTGTCCCGGAGCCTCCGGGTCTAAATAATCCAGAAAATGTTCTCTGAAATGGCCGACACCCACTCCAAGAACCGGGTTATCAGTAAACATTTCATAGGCACTTCGGTAAATATAGGGACGCATATAATTACCTTCTCTGGTCCTGCTGTAGGCTGATTCCATACGATCAATTAAAGGTTCAGGGAAAATCAAAGGTGAAAGTAAAAGCAGGATCATAAAAACAAGCAGCATTTTTCTGCTTTTAAGAGTAAAAAAGAATAAGAAGCCCAGTATAGTGCCCACCACAGCTGACAGAGAAAGAGAGTATAATAAATTATAGCCGAAAAGTAAAAATAATATACTGCCTGCTGCCCAAAGCTTATAACTCTTTTTATAAAATAAACTCAGAGCCAGAAAAACAAAAAATATCATATAAACTCCGAGCAGATTGGAATTGCCTATCACCGACTGCAGCCTGCTGGGATCAATGAAAACACCTTCATAAAGCCCATAAACCCCGGTAATAGCTCCCCCGGTAAAAAGAAAAAACAGCATCTGTTTATGAAATAGTTCCTGCTTCTTTTTAAAAATATAATAGGCTATAAAGAAGCTTACAATAACCTCCAGCATGGTGCCCAGCATATTGAAAGTGGACTGGAAGCTGAAAACTTTAACCAGGGATAAAACGGCGACAGCCAACAAAAAAAGCAGGGGCCTGGTTAAAGTAGCAGAAATCAGGTTTTTAATCCCCTTATTTCGAATAACTTTCAGTATACCGATGGTCATGATAATTAAGCCAAACAAAGGAGGCAGATCACCAAAACCACCGAAGATAAAGGCCATTAACATACCGGCCACTATATATTTTTCTCCGGACTCCAGTTCCTTAAAAATATTTATCTTCTGCAAAACAACCATTCCTCAGCTAAAAAAGCAGTTTATAATAAGCTAAATTTCTGTTATAATTATGTTAAAGTAAATAGATAAAATTTTTAATAGTTATTATAGGATAATTAAAAATCAAGAGGTGTTATCGGTGAAAAAATACTTTTCCTTTCTCCTGTTTACAATATTAACCCTGTTTCTATTTTTGGTACCGGTGTTGTTCATGGCTTCCGGAATATATCTTTTAACCACCGGTGTATACTCCCTGCTGGCCGTGTTTTTAATCTTAATGGGTTTAATACAGGCCTTTTTTGTCTTTCCCCTGGTCAAATCTTCTCCGGTGTTCATCAAAGTAAATTTGATTAACCAGGTGCTATCTTAATTTTTCAAAAACCATTAATATTTCAACCTCCGGAAACAGAAGTCCCTTTCTGGGTTTTTTTCTGTTTTTCCGGATTTACCGATTTTTTTTCGTTAAATCCTTCCCGGTTGGGCTGGTAGGTATCCAGATAATTAACCAGAGTTTTAATTATTTCCTTTTCATCTCCGGCATCTATTTTTGCCCTCAGCTTGTCCAGCATCTCTTCCAGTTCTTCTTTACGGCATATTTCCAGGTTTTTTATGTATATTTTTTCATGTTCTGTTTGCATACTGTCTTCGGTATCATGGGTCAGTTCTTCACTTAATTTTTCTCCTGGGCGGAGACCACTAATTTCAATATCAATATCCACATTGGGCTCCAGCCCGGAGAGTTTGATTAAATCACGGGCCAGATCCATTATTTTCACCGGTTCTCCCATATCCAGTACAAAAACTTCTCCTCCCTGGCCCAGTCCCCCGGCCTGAATTACCAGCTGGGCTGCTTCCGGAATGGTCATAAAATAACGCTCCATATCCTGATGAGTCACGGTTAGTGGTTCCCGGTTGGCAATTTTCTTTTTGAAAAGAGGAATTACACTGCCGTGACTGCCCAGAACATTACCAAAGCGAACGGCCATAAACCGGGTATCACTTTTATAATTAAAATACTGGATAATCATTTCAGAAATTCTTTTACTGGCCCCCATAACATTGGTGGGGTTGACCGCCTTATCGGTGGAGATGGAGACAAATCTCTCCACTCCAGATTTATGGGCTGTCTCAGCCAGATTTTTCGTGCCAAAGACATTGTTTTTTAGAGCCTCTTCAGGATTGGCTTCCATTAGAGGCACATGTTTATGGGCGGCAGCGTGAAAAACAACTTCCGGTTTTTGATCGGCAAACACTTTTTGCAGTTTCTTTTTGTCCCGGATGGAAGCTATTACCGGTACAATATCAATCTCCTCATATTTATTCCTTAACTCCAGTTCTAAAAAGTAAAGATTGTTTTCATAGATATCAAGTAAAACCAGCTTCTGAGGATTAAAATGGGCCAGCTGGCGGGCCAGCTCTGAACCAATGGAACCTCCACCACCGGTCACCAGCACCGTTTTACCCTCTACATAAGCCGAAATACTATCCGTATTCAGTTCTACAGGTTCTCTCCGGAGGAGGTCTTCCACCTGCACTTCCCGGATCTGGCTTATATTGACATCACCACGGAGAATTTCAAAGATGCCCGGGACTGTTTTTACCTGGACCTCCTTTTTTCTGCTCAGTTCATAAATGGCCTTGATGTCATCACCTTTAGCAGAGGGGATGGCGATAATAACCTCGTCTATGTCGTTTTTTTCAATAACTTTTGGAATATCATATCTATTGCCCAGTACTTTTTTGCCGTGCATCTCCAGGTTTTGTTTGGCCGGATTATCATCTATTAGGCCCACCACTTTTTTGCCCATCCCGGGATGTTTGTTCATCTCCCGGACTATCATCTCCCCAGCATCACCGGCTCCCACAATCAGCACCCTGGTTTGCTCTTCTTCACTTAACCGGTCTTGATTCCGTTTTATGTAATAATCCCGCACAAAGCGCAGAAAAAAACGCATTCCTCCAAGGGCAAAAATGGTTAATATTCCATTTAAAATCAGAGTACTACGGGGTACTGCATATCCTAAGAAGAAAAAGGATACTATAAGTAAAGTATTTATAATTACAGAAACCTTGATAATAGATTTTAACTCCTGGATACTGGCATAACTCCATATCTTGTTGTATAAATCGGAATTATATAATACAATTATTCCTATTATGATTAAGGGTAGCAAATAAATGTAGTCCCAGTAAGCTGCCCATTCAGCACTGAAGCGGAAATAAAAGCTGACCATTAAGGACAGATTTAACAGTATTAGATCCAGTATTATTAACCTGGGTTTGGTATATATCTTTTTTAAAATATCCAGCACAATAATTTCCCCCTGCAAGAACCCATAATAACTCTGTATTGTTATTCTTTCTCTAAAAAAATTTCAAATCCTTTATTTATTATTTTTATGAATTTCACTTTTTACTTTTAGATCATCCACATACTTAATATTCAGATTTACATCCCCCAACTCAATCTCAGGAGTCTTATCCCCATGAAAATCGGAACCTCCAGTTATCACTAAATCCAGCTCTTCAGCCACTGATCGATAATATGCTCTTTCATCTGAAGAATGTCGGGAATGAAAAACTTCTATTCCCTCTAAACCCGATTTTTTCATTTCTTTTATATCTTCTTTATTCAGGGGTAAACCATTATTGATAAAACCGGGATGAGCTACTACCGGGATTCCCTGTGCTTCTTTAACTATTTTTATTGCTTTTTTTGGTGTTAGTTTATATTTGGAAACATAGGCCTGTCCATTATTTCCTATATATTTATCAGTAAAAGCTTCTCCTATTTCATCTATATAACCTTTTTCTATCATTTCCTGAGCTATATGGGGTCTGCCTATATATTCATCTTCAATTTTATTTTTAATTTCTTTTAAACTGATGGCAACACCCTGTTTATTTAATTTATCTATCATCTTTTCGGCTCGTTTAATCCGGGCCTGAAATATGTTATCAACTTCCTGTTTTAATTGTTTATTGGCAAAATCAATATAATAACCTAAAATATGAATTTCTGCTTTATTCTTATAGGTAGAAAATTCAATTGCCGGTATCACTTCTACATCATAGTCATCTTTTATTTTTATTGCTTTTTTACTGCCTTTTATAGTATCATGGTCGGCAATAGCAATTGTATCCAGTCCTTTAGACCGGGCTAATTTTAATAATTCTTCCGGTTGATAACTACCATCTGAATAGGTTGAATGAAGGTGCAAATCTGCTGGCATTTTGATTATATTCTCTCCTTATCTCTATTTCTTTAAGAATTAATAATTACCTGGATTACAGAATGTTTTTATTTTTAATGAATACAATTTACTGCCCGGTAGCCGCCACCTCATCAAACAAATAATCACTATCATCAATCAATTCCATCACCTTATTAACACTTTCTTCTACTGTTTCTTTTCTGGTATCAACCACTAATTCCGGATCTTCTGGTTCTTCATAGGGAGCTGAAACTCCAGTAAAATTATCTATTTCCCCATTAAAAGCCTGTTCATACAAACCTTTAGGATCTCTTTCAGCACAGGTTTCAACATCAGCTTTAACATATACTTCACTGAAAAACTTATCTCCAGCACAGGAACGGGCAAAGTCTCTTACTTCCTGGTAAGGAGATATAAAAGAAGCTAAAGTTATTATACCTGCATCTTTAAATAAAGCTGCTACTTCTGAGATTCTTCTTATGTTTTCGTTTCTATCTTCAGGAGAAAAACCTAAGTCATTATTTAATCCATGTCTGATATTATCTCCATCCAGACGATAAGCTATTTTACCTTTTTCCACCAATCTTTTTTCAACTTCTATTGCTATTGTAGATTTACCGGAAGCTGATAATCCTGTAAACCATACTACCTGTCCTATTTGATTTAAATTACGGCAGCGGTGAGCAAATTCTACTTTTCCTTCTTCCCAGGTTATGTTTTTATCTTCAATATTTTAGAAATAAGTTTGAATATATTTCCTGATTGATATTTAAATAAAAAAATAACTGTTTTTCTTTTTAAATATAATTATAAGTTCAGATAAAACAAATATCAAGTAATAATTAAAGTTATTTTCCAGCTGCAATTTGTTCTTCACCTGTTTTTATTTCTTTTTTACTTTCTTCTTTTGAACTAATTCCAACTCCAATATATTCTATACCATATTCATTTACTTTTTCCGGTTCATAGATATTTCTTAAATCAAAGAATACTGGTTCTTTCATTAAGTTAGCTACTCTTTCTAAATTTAATCTTCTAAATTGATTCCATTCTGTGAGTAGGACTAAAGCGTCTGCTTCTTTCATTACTTCATATTCATGAGCACAGTAAATTATATCCTGTTGATATTGTTTTAATTCCTGATCTGCATTGGCCATGGCTTCAGGATCATAGGCCCTTATTTTGGCTCCTTTTTCTATTAATTCTGGTAAGATGGTTAAGGCTGGTGATTCTCGCATATCATCTGTGCCTGGTTTAAAGCTTAAACCTAATACTCCTATTTTTTTATTGGCTAAGTCATTTAATTTATTTTCTATTTTTTCTACCATATATTCTTTTTGTTTTTGATTGGCTTTTATTCCTGCTTTTATCACTTGTAAGTCTACATCTTTTTCCTTGGCAGTTGTTACTATGGCTTTGGTGTCTTTGGGAAAACAGCTGCCTCCATAACCGGGGCCTGCTCTTAAGAATCTATCTCCTATTCTATCATCCATACCTATTGCTTTTGATACCTGTTTAACATTAGCTCCTACTTTATCACAGAGAATAGACATTTCATTAATAAAGGATATTTTAGTTGCTAAAAAGGAGTTAGCTGCATATTTGATTACTTCTGCTGTTTCTAAGTTGGTGAAAACAAAAGGAACATTATCTAAATATAATGGTTGATATACTTCTTTTAGTATTTCTTTTGCTTTTTTACTTTCAGTTCCTATTATGATCCGATCCGGATGGGTAAAGTCCTGAACTGCTTTGCCTTCTCTTAGGAATTCTGGATTACTGACTACATCAAAGTCATAGTTTTTCTTTCGTTTTTTTAGTTGAGATAGTATTATTTTTTCTACTTCTCTACCGGTACCTACGGGTACTGTGGATTTATCTACTACTACTTTATAACTGTTCATGGTTTTACCTACTGTTCGGGCTACTTTTTTCACTGCTGAAAGATCAGCACTACCATCATCTGTTGGTGGTGTTCCTACTGCTATAAAGATTACTTCACTTTCTTTTACTGCCTGTTTTATATCTGTGGTAAAACTTATTCTGTCTTCTTCTATGTTTTTTTCTAATCTATCTTTTAATCCCGGTTCATAAATTGGTACTTCTCCATTTTTTAGTTTTTTAATTTTTTCTTCATCTATATCTACATTGATTATATTATTACCGAAATCAGCTAAACAAACTCCGGCTACTAGACCTACATAACCTGTGCCAATTATACTTATTTTGTTGTTGTACATTTTATATTAGTTCCTCCTCAATGTATATTTTCCTTAAAAATTCAACTTCTCTTTTCAGTCCTTCTTTAAATTCGACTTCTGGTTCATAGTTTAATAATTCTTTGGCTTTGGAACAGTCAGCTGAGGTATGGCGGACATCACCTTTGGCCATTTCATCATATTCTTTTTTTGCTTTTTTTCCTATTATTTCTTCCATTAAAGCTATTGTATCATTAAGTTCTATTCTTTCACCATCGCCACCGATATTAAATATTTCTCTGGCTACATCACTTTCTGCTGCTAAGAGATTGGCTTTTACTATATCATCTACATGGGTGAAGTTTCTTGATTGTTTGCCGTCTCCAAAGATGGTTATAGGCCTGTCCTTTAATATTGATTTTATAAATATATGAAAAGCCATATCTGGTCTCTGTCTTTCACCAAATACTGTGAAATATCTTAAAGCTATTGTTGGTACTTTAAAGTTTTTATAGTATAAATAACATAAGTTTTCTGCTGCCAGTTTGGATACACCGTAAGGTGATACTGGTTGTAATTTGTTTGTTTCTTTCATAGGTAAGTTATCTGTATCTCCATAGACTGAGGATGA
>Ga0207421_10006104_pt1 | contig 13229 bp, 9 predicted proteins | sample SodLakKL_010_SED_4_FD_187542 | JGI IMG/M metagenome (GOLD analysis project Ga0207421, IMG submission 187542) | Alkaline sediment microbial communities from Lake Tanatar, Kulunda Steppe, Russia - 8KL_010_SED (SPAdes) (version 2) | ecosystem: Environmental > Aquatic > Non-marine Saline and...
AAGCTGGCTGAAGAAATTTCCTTTTTCTCGGAATATGTCAGTGAGCACAAAAAGTCACTATTCAAAGAAAAACTGGAATCCAGAACCCGTTTTTTTACCGTTGTTCTGGAGGATATATATCAGGCTCAGAATGCTTCTGCCGTATTGCGAAGCTGTGATGGTTTTGGCATTCAGGATATCCACGTCATTGAAAACAGGAATGCCTTTGATGTCGATAAAGGGGTGACGATTGGTTCGGATAAATGGCTGAATGTTCACAGATACAAAAACAGAGATGAGAACAATACCGAACTGGCCTATCACACACTTCGGAGTAAGGGATACCGGATTGTAGCAACAACCCCTCATAAGAAACAGATATCTCTGCCTGATTTTGCTCCCGATCAGCCTTCGGCACTTGTTTTTGGTGCTGAAAAAATGGGGCTGTCGAACCAGGCCATTGAAAACGCTGATGAATGGTTGTACATCCCGATGTACGGGTTCAGCGAAAGTTTTAATATATCCGTCAGCGTTGCTCTGTGCCTCTATCACCTTCGGCAGGTAATGGCCGGATCCGGTATTGACTACGCGCTTTCAGAATCAGAAAAGAGAGCGGTTTACCTCCAATGGATCCGCAAATCCATCCGGAAGCTTGACGCTCTGGATCGTAAATTCCGTGAGCTGCAGGAGATCAAGGCCGGCTCCAGCGGTTAACCGAAACCGTCTCAATTTGGTTGGTCATTTTACTCGATAAGCTCGAGTCCGATCCTTCCCCGCTTCTCGTCAATGGTGCTGATCCGGACCCGGATGATGTCCCCAACCGAGACCACATCATGCGGGTTCGAAACCCGTTTCTGTGTACTCATTTTTGAGATATGAAGCAGACCATCCTGCTTTACACCGATATCCACAAACGCTCCGAAATCTACCACGTTCCGGACTGTTCCTTCCAGCTCCTGATCCTCACGAAGATCGCCCATTGAGAGGATCTCCTGTTTGAGCAGTGGTTTGGGAAGTGATTCGCGCGGATCACGCCCGGGTTTCTGCAGGTTTTCGATGATGAGTTCCAGGGTGGGAACACCAACTCCAACACTTTCTGCCGTTTTATTCAGGTCCATCTCACGGAATTTCAGCGGAAACATACGTGCCTTTTCCGGAATCTCATCCGACTTCACCCCAACAGACTGACAGAGTTTCAAGGCTGCTTCGTAGCTCTCGGGATGAATTGCGGTATTGTCCAGCGGCTGATGGGAATCGGGAATTCGTAAAAAACCGGCGGCTTGCTGAAAACGAAATTCACCCACACCGGCTACTTTCTTGATTTGAAAACGATCCCGAAAGGGGCCGTTCTCGTTGCGATGCGCGACAATTTTTTCCGCGATGGTCCTGCTGAGTCCGGAAACATAGGTAAGCAACGCAGAGCTCGCCGTATTGACATTGATACCCACTTTATTCACACAACTCTCCACCACATCATCCAGTTTTCTGGACAGCAATGACTGGTTGACATCGTGCTGATAGAGTCCGACACCAATAGATTTCGGATCGATTTTCACCAGTTCTGCCAGGGGATCCTGGACTCTGCGTGCGATCGAGATATTACCACGCATCGCGGCATCCAGATCGGGAAACTCCTGTTTGGCCAGGGGGGAGGCAGAATAAACCGAAGCACCCGCTTCATTGACAATCAGGTAGTGAAGCGTTTTATCCGAACTCTTTTCCCGGTGTATTCCTATCAGTTCCGCAACCACCTGTTCCGTCTCACGGCTTCCGGTACCGTTACCAATGGCAATCAGGGTCACGTTGTATTTGGTAATGAGCTGATCGAGTATTTCAATAGACTCGCGAACCTTTTTTTGAGGCGGCGTTGGAAAAATGGTGGTACCGTCAAGATATTTACCGGTGGCATCAACGACGGCAACCTTGCATCCGGTCCGGTAACCGGGGTCAATACCTATCACATTCTGGGACGATAACGGGGGCTGAAGAAGCAGATTTTTCAGGTTTTCGGCAAAGGTGCCGATGGCATGCTCCTCCGCTGTTTCGGACAACTCCTTTCTGGCTTCCCGCTCCAGTGCCGGAAAGAGCAAACGTCTGAAGCTGTCCTTTACCGCTTGTGCCAGATGTTCCGTGAATATAGAACGGCGATTTGTAATGATATGGCGCTCAATTCGTTCAAGGGCTTTATCTTCCAATATTTCAATATTGACACTGAGGACACTTTCCCGTTCTCCCCGGTTTATAGCCAGAATCTGATGCGGTTTAAGGTAGTTCCGTTTTGCGGAAAACTCATAGTACTCCCGGTACGTCTCTTTTTCGTCGGGTTCTTTGGTTTTCGATACGTTTAGCATCCCGTGACGTCCAATCTGTGCCCGGATGGCATCACGAACATCAACCTCCTCGTTGATCCACTCCGCACAGATATCCCTGGCTCCCTGCAATGCATCGTCAGCCGTAGGTACCTCTTTTTCCGGGTCAATATATTCGGACGCGATCTCATTTGCATCACCCTGTACGTTCTCTTCCTCCCAGATCAGCACAGCCAGTGGTTCAAGTCCTTTTTCTTTTGCTGCCGAAGCCCTTGTTTTTCTCTTCTGTTTATATGGCAGATAGAGATCTTCCAGTTTCTTGAGGGAGGTACACTCCCGGATCTCCGCTTCAAGTTCTTCTGTTAACTTGCCCTGTTCACGAATGGATTTGAGAATGGTCTCTTTCCGATCGTTCAGTAACGTTATATATTCCAGCTGGTCTCTGATCGCCCTGAGCTGCTCTTCATCGAGCCCGCCGGTTCGCTCCTGACGATAGCGTGCAATAAAGGGTATCGTGGCACCTTCTTCTAACAGATTGGCGACAACAGCCACCTGTTTGGGGGCAAGTTCGAATTGTCGGGCAATGTTAGAAATTATTCCGTCTGATGGCATCTTTTTTACTATTTTTATTTGTTCCATGAATCAACGTTTTGTCACGGCTTCAGGAGCAGCAAACCAATACACCTGTTGTTTCGTTATAATGTTCATGCCTCCCGTCCGTGACATCCGGGAAAGCAGGTGTTAAATATATATGCAGGCTAATCTATTTCCAATGAATCTCTCCACGAAAGAAGAACTTTTACAATTTGCCAATTACCTTGCCCGAACAGCTGGTCGAAAGACACTGACACATTTTCAGAAAGGGGTAGAGGTAGACCGTAAGGATGACGACTCCCCGGTTACCATAGCAGACAGGGAAGCGGAAGCGTGGATGCGTGAGCAGATCACTGAAAAATATCCCGATCACGGAATTATTGGTGAAGAGTATGGAACCACAGGAGAAGATCGTGCGGTACAGTGGATTCTTGATCCAATTGACGGGACTCACTCTTTCATACACGGCATACCGCTCTATACGACTCTCATCGGGATCACAATCAACGGAGAGCCGGAAATCGGGGTCATTTATGCACCGGCGACCGATGAGCTGTGTGAGGCTGGAATCGGGCTGGGAACACGGTATAACGGCCAGGATTGCCGGGTCAGTGATGTGCGGTCTTTTAGTGAGGCGACCCTTCTCAGCACCGACATCACAACCATTCTGGATGAGGGTTTGATGGAACCATTCAGTAAGCTGTTGAATCAGTGCCGGCTGCACCGAACCTGGGGTGATGCATACGGCCATATGATGGTAGCCTCCGGGCGTGCCGATATCATGTTTGATCCACTGTTAAATATTTGGGATGCGGCACCGCTTCTGCCGATACTGCAGGAGGCGGGCGGACACTTTCTTGACTTTTCGGGCCGGGCTGCCATAGATGCCGGGCATGGCTTTTCTGCTAATGAGCCGCTTGCAGGTCAGGTGCTCTCCATAATGGAAAAGAACCATCAAAAGTAGGCCCTTTGTTCTAGAATAATTATTATAAAAACATCATTACTCCATGAAGTTCATTCGTTTCCTTGTTACAATCTTATACATTTTATTTCTGGCAGGGGGTAGGGCTTTACCGGTTTTGGCTGACGGAACGCCATCCGGCGATTATCCGGAGAAACCCACTTTGGAACTGAATTATTCCGGTGTTGAAGTGCATCTGTCAGCCGGCTTTGACGGCCGGAAGCTGGATGGTGAGGTGACGTACCGGTTCACACCCCGTCATTCCTATGTAGACGCAGTAACATGGGCTGCGCCTGGAATGGACATTCAGGATATTACCATGAATGGCAGCGAAATCACTTATGAACAGGAGGGAGATTCCATCAGAATCGCCTTTGATGACTTCCTTGTTGTCGATGAATCATCAGCCATAACCATCAATTATGAGACGGAACCGAAGTATGGTGTCCACTTCAAATATTCCGGCACCATCTTCACTTCCAATCTACCCGGAAGTGTAGCACACTGGTTGCCGGGGCCGATCTATCCGGGAGCAACGGCCCCGGTGGAACTTGTTTTTGACGTACCCGGCACGTTTACGGCAGTTTCCGGAGGCGAACTGACAGCCGAAGAGCCAACGGATCGGGGCAATCGATTCATATGGAGTCACAGCAGCGCTGTTCCCCTTTCCGAACTGGCTTTTGCAGTCGGTGAATTTGAAATGGATGAGACTTTTTCCGGAACCAAAAACCTGCGGGTATACCATGAATCCGGTGTCATGGATTCGGGCGAACGTCAGCAACTTTTGAATACCATGGCCAGAAGGACCCGGGATTTGGAACGGCGATTCCGAAATGAAATTCCGGTCCCGTCCATGCAGGCTGTTGTATTGAAGGATGACCGGTGGGAAACGCGATCATATTCTGCCGGGATGACCTACTTATTTCGTTCCCACGGGGATTTGGCTCTGCAACTCGATCGCTCCCTGACTGCGCAGTGGTTTGGTATAGCCCTTCGCCCTGCTCAGTGGCAACACGCTTCATATATCATCCTTTTACAGGCATTGATTGCAGAACAGGAGAATCTGGACGAGTGGGAAGGTCAGGAGGATCCCTTGCGAAATCACTTTGAGGTACCGGAATCGCTGGAACAGGCTGGCAGTATGGAATACTGGCAATGGGCGCGTTTCTATTTGCGTAAAGGCCCGGAAGAAAATCGCGAAGCATCTGTTGTACATACAACGCTTTCGGACGTATTTCGGCCTCTTGCCGGAGAACGGGGAGCCTGGTCTGCATCTGATTTTTCCGGTTTGATATACCAAAACGCCGGTCGGTGGGTCGATCCGCCGGTAATAGCGAGATTACAGCCGAAATCAGACTATCAGTTCCAGGTTACAATGTCTGAGGTGAGGGGATCCGAGCGCGTGTTATTGGAAATTACCCCCCGGTCTGATATCACCGACCGGTCATTCCCCATTACCGTAGCATGGAACCGTGACGGCAGCATATCGGAGCGGGAATATGCCTTTGATGGCAGCGGGGATACCATTGAGGTCGATCCGGGTGGCCATATAAATAACTTCTGGATAACAGGTATTCCTGATGAGATCACTTCCATCACCGTGGATAAGCCATTTTCATTTTGGTTGTACCAGATTCGCCGGGATTCGGATCCCGACAGACGCAAGCAGGCGGCTGAAGCGCTCAAAAGCCATGCATCTGATCCCGATTTGCAACTGGCAATACAGGATGTCATTGCCCGGGAGAGTGAACCGGACGTGCTGGCAGCCATGTATTCCCTGCTCGCCGAGATCACATCAGGAGCGAGCGGAACCGAGCAGCGGTTTATAGACGGATTGTCGAGCAGTCATCAGCAAATCCGAACAGAATCCTTAAAAGCTCTCCGGGCATATCCCAACAGCAGCCGGGTGGAAGAGGAGGTTTACTCCATCATCCAGACATCGGATGACCTGGATTTGGTTAATGAAGCCATACGTACCTATCGACACCTTATCGACGATTCGGATTTCCGGGATTTTGCCATACGCTTTTTGCGGGAAGATCGCCAGGATCTCCATTTTTCAAAAACACTGCTGCAAGAGATGTTTGAAACACCGATTGAAGAAACGACGGTCGAGACCGCATCAATGTATCTGTTCGGTGAGTTTTCGTTTGATTTGCGATGGGAAGCCTACCGACTGCTCAGGCAACACGATACCAATGGTGAGTGGCAGGAGGAGTTTATTGCAATCTGCCAGGACGATCCCGACCCAAGAATCAGATTCCTGACACTTTTTTCACTTTCTGCACTTGATCCGGAAGATCGGGGACCTTTTTTGAAATCCCGGATGTTGAATGAATATGAAAATCGTATATTGCAGCGAATAGAGGATCTCGCCCTATCGGAATAATGCGCCCGTAGTAATCAGAATTATGAATTACATTATCAAATTACCCCCGAAGTCCAAACGCGACGACATCATTGAAGCCTGGGTCAATGATGTACTGCATGATCATGATTACAGGAAATTCAGGGCGACCATGAACGATTTAATCAAGAGTGGATTTAACCGGGACGGTGTGATGTTCATGTTTCTGCATCGTACTACGCATGAAATTGCACGTAACCGGATAATCAAACAATCCCGTTACGACCTGGCGGATATCGCTTTCAGCAGTCCGATAAGTCTTAATTGACCCGTATTTCGAATGCCGGACAGGTGCCGGTTATCTCGGTTACGTCTGCCGCATCCATTTCCACAACTCTCCGAAACTGGCCTTTTTGCCGTACATCAATATTCCCGTGCGGTAGATTCTGGAGCTGAGCCATATGAGCACGATAAATGTGAGTACCATCAGCAGAATAGTACCGCCAAACTGCCAGAACGGTACCGATATCACCGACATGCGTACCGGCATCAATATTGGGGAGAAAAAAGGAATCATGGAAAGAACGACAGCTATCGTTGAAGTCGGGTTGTCCGCCACATTCATGACAAATATGATAGGGATCACAATAAGCATTATGATAGGGACCTGAAGCTGCTGGCTGTCGGACTCCTGCTCAATGGCGGATCCCACAGCTGCATAGAGGGAGCTGTAGATCAGAAAGCCGAGCAGAAAGAACAGCACAAAACTGACCCAGACCATAGGGCCGATCGTTGGAATGGTAATGGCAGCCGCTTCAGCCGCTTCGGCGGTGTCCACACCCCCACCGGCAAACATGGCAATCAGGGGGCCGGCTGCCATCATTAAAACAGCGCCGGAGACCGCCCAAATCAGGAATTGCGTAAGGCCCAGCATAGCCACCCCGATAACCTTGCCCATCAGCAGCTCAAACGGTTTAACAGCGGAGGCGATCACTTCGACAACCCGTGTGGATTTTTCTTCCATCACACTTCTCAGTATGATGGTTCCGTAACCGAACATCGCCCCGTATATAATGAACCCCATTATCAACCCGACAATAGCAGAAGCACCGGTATCGGCTTCTTCCCCGGCCTTGGTAACGGTAAAGTTATCAACCGAAACCCGTTCATTAATCACTGCCAGAATCTCATCCGATGTGTCAAGCCGATCAAGCCGAACAGATCGCACTTGCTGCCTGATATCCGAGCGGATTTTTGAAGTGGTGGTCATACCGGCACTTCCGTCATGATAAAATGCCGCATTTCCCTGGCCATCAAGTACTTCGTGTGGAATGAGAATATACCCCTCAATCTGGCCGGCTTGAAGTTGTTCCCGAAGTTCAGAGGGGTCGGATTCGGAAACACGGTATGACAACGAATCGCTTTCTGTCATCTGCCGGGCAATAATACCGGTTTCGTCATAGATGGCATATCGTCGTTCATGATCGCTGGATAAGACCATGACCAGTGTTGGCAGTACCAGCAACAGGATCATGATGACCGGAGCAAGGATGGTGGTCACAATAAACATTTTGCTCCTCAGGCGAACGAGGTATTCCCGTTGAATAATCAGGAACAGTTTTTCTTTGTCAAACATCGGAAGTTTTCTCTTTAGATATGGTATCAATGAATATCTCCTGCAGGCCGGGTTCGATCAGTTCAAAGCCCTCCACCCGTGTGTGTTTTTGGGCCTCCCGGAGAATGGCCTGATCGTCAGCGCCATTCAGCAACCTGATTTCGGCAAAATGAACAGAACGGTTATTGATCCGCACATTTTCAAGCGAATCGAGAAATTTATTATCACCGGAAAATCGCAGGCGGATACTGTTCTTTCCATAGGATGCACGGATATCAGATAGATTACCGTTCAGAACCAGTTTTCCCTTGTTAAAAAGTGCGATGTCATCACAAAGCTGCTCCACCTGTTCCATGCGGTGCGTGGCAAAAAAAATGGTTTTACCGGCACTCCGCAATTCCAGGATAACCTCCTTGAGGAGCTCGCTGTTTATGGGATCGAGTCCGCTGAACGGCTCGTCAAATATGAGGCATTGCGGATCGTGGGCGACCGTGGCAATGAACTGTACCTTTTGCTGCATTCCCTTGGAGAGTTCGTCGACCTCTTTACCGATCCATTCGGTGGCCTCAAAACGGTCAAGCCAGTACGTGATGCTTTTCCGGGCCGCTTCTTTAGATAATCCCCGCAAGCGGCATAAATAGATAAGTTGCTCGCCCACTTTCATTTTTTTGTAGAGGCCACGCTCTTCCGGCAGATACCCGATTTTACGCTGTGTTGCAGCACCAACGCGCTCTCCATAGAGCCGTATGGATCCGGAATCGGGAACCAGAATATGCGTTAACATTCGTATGCTGGTGGTTTTACCGGCACCGTTCGGACCCAGCAAACCAAAAATCCTTCCCTCTTTTACTTGAAACGAAACATCGTCAACCGCTTTTTGATCTCCGTACTGCTTGGTGACGTTTTCGAACTCGACAATGGTATTGATCATGGATAACTAACTATATGACTGATTGCATCGTCCATTTTGAAATTCCCTAAAATAAAGCTTGTAAGATAGTCTTTGAAATCCTTATATACAGGTAAAATATCATGGAACTTGATGTTCAGGTTTCCGTGTGTTATAGTAAAACATGGGTTGTTTAGAAACAAAGGACCCGTACACATACGATATCAACACAGGATAGTTTCACATGCAGGTACTTCAAGTCAGTTTTGAATGTTACCCGGTCGCAAAAGCCGGCGGATTGGCAGATGTTGTCGGGGCTTTACCCAAATATTTGCAGCAATTTGATGTGGAATCCTGGGTCGTGATGCCTCATTTTGATATTCCATGGGTGCGCAACCATCAACTTGAACAGGTTCATGAAGGGATTGCCCGACTTGGTGATGAGCGGTTTCGCTACCGTATCATGCGCGAAGAGGGTGGCGTTCTCGGGTTTCCGATTTATCTGGTGGATGTGCCGGGCAGGCTCGACCGGCCCGGTATTTACATTGATCCCAACAGTGACTTCCCCTATTGGGATGAATATGAGCGTTTTGTCTGTTTTCAGGTTGCAATACTGGACTGGCTTAAATCATTCAGTAAAAAACCGGACATTATCCACTGCCATGACCACCATACCGCATTCATACCATTTCTGATGACAAGCTCGCCGGCATTCCATGAATTCGTAGATATACCGACGGTTTTAACCATTCACAATGGACATTACCAGGGATGGTATGACCCCGGAAAAATTGCACTGCTGCCCAAAATCGATCCGGAACGGGAAGGGTTTCTCTATTGGAACGGACAGATCAATGCGCTTTCGGCCGGGTTACGCACTTCCTGGCAAATAACAACGGTATCGCAATCCTACCTTGAAGAGTTGCAGCACAACAGCAAAGGCCTGGAATCGCTGCTTACCTTTGAAAGCAGTAAATCTATCGGCATCATAAACGGGATTGACAGTGATGTCTGGGATCCTTCAACGGACCCGCTTATTGTAAAAAATTACGATGAAAATACATTTGTGGCCGGCAAGCAGAAAAACAAGGACTGGTTGTGCAAGCAGTTTGAGTTAGACCCGGACCTTCCGCTTTTCGTTTTCATTGGCCGGCTGGTTGGAGAAAAAGGGGCCGACTTACTTCCCGATCTCATCACACGCTACATTGAAACCGGCTTCAAAGGCAGCTTCCTGATTCTGGGTACCGGGGAACCTTATTTGCATGGCAGATTCGAAGAACTGAAAAATCAGTACGTGGATTTCTTTGATGTTTCATTGACATACAATGAGGAACTCGCACACAGAATGTATGCTGGAAGTGACTTTTTGCTTATGCCTTCGAGGGTAGAACCCTGCGGACTCAATCAAATGTATGCAATGAGATACGGATCATTGCCCATTGTCAGAGGTGTAGGTGGCCTGAAAGATTCGGTGATTGATTTTTCACAACCCGATGGTTACGGAATCCTGTTCGAACATTTCAACCTTGACGACTCATATCATGCACTTCAGCGAGCTGCAACTGTTTATTCCGATGAAGAACTGAAAAAAAAGCTGCAAAAACGCGCACTATCAAGGGATTTTTCATGGCATAACTCTGCCAAACAGTATGTTCAAATGTACAAGGGATTAAAAAAGGAGGATGAATTATGATGGAATCGACTATTGCTGTAATACTGGGTGGTGGAGCCGGCACCAGGCTATTTCCTCTTACGAAAAGCCGTTCCAAACCGGCGGTGCCTGTCGGGGGGAAATACCGGTTAGTTGATATTCCAATCTCCAACTGCTTTCACTCAGAAGTCCGGAAAATATTTGTATTGACCCAATATAATTCGGCCTCCCTCAACCAACACATCAAAAATACGTTTAGCTTTGATGTATTTTCCAATGGATTTGTGGATATCCTTGCGGCCGAACAAACGCCCAGTTCAAAAAACTGGTTTCAGGGTACGGCCGATGCGGTGCGTCAGACATTCCGGTATCTTCGAAATCATGAAGCGGATCATGTATTGATTCTCTCCGGTGATCAGCTCTATCAAATGGACTACCGGGACATGATGCAGGAACATAACCGGACGGATGCCAAACTGACGATTGCCACTATTCCGGTTACCGCTGAAGATGCTACCGGATTCGGGATCATGAAAACCGATAAAAACGGAATGATTACCGATTTCATTGAAAAACCATCTGCCGAAGAGTTGCCGAAATGGAAATCCGAAGTTCCCGAGGAGATGAAAGCTCAGGGTAAAGAGTATCTCGCATCCATGGGTATTTACATGTTCGATATCAATGAACTTCGGACAATGATCAATGAAAGTCCTGATGCCGTGGATTTTGGGAAAGAGATTATTCCAAAAGCGATCAGTTCCAACGTTGCCGTTGCCAGTTATAAATACAGTGGTTATTGGACAGATATCGGAACAATCCGGTCGTTTTACGATGCCAACCTGGAGCTCGCGGACCCACTACCGCAATTTAATCTCTATGCGGATGGAAAACGAATCTTTACCAGGCCGCGACTGTTGCCCCCGTCAAAAATATTCGGCACCACTCTAGATTCTGCATTGATTGCGGAAGGGTGTGTGGTGGAAGCGGCGAGGATCGAACATTCGGTGATTGGAATCAGGTCACGCATCGGGCGTGGAACTACCATCAAGGACGCAATCATGATGGGTAATGATTACTATCCGACCATCAAGGAGTTGTCGGAGCGAACCGAAGAGTCCCCCTGTCCGGGAATCGGATCCGATTGTCATATCGAACGTGCTATCATTGATAAAAACGCACGGATTGGCAATAACGTCCGGATCATCGGCGGCGATCACCATCAGGATACCGAGAATGAAAACTACTCCATTGTCGATGGGATTGTAGTGGTCGAGAAAAGCGGTGTTATCAAAGACGGAACGGTTATTTGACCGATATGCTATGGGGTACCGGGTTCCGTTTTTAATCCTTTCTCTACTCGTCATATCGTGTAATAACGATACCGATTACGGGTCCGGTGAAGTACCTGCTTCAGATACCGTAACCATAGCAGTAATGGCCACCACCGATGTCCACGGCAGGGTACGGGCGTGGGATTACTACCGGGACAGGGAAGAACCCCGGTACGCTCTGTCAAAAGCTGCGACTCTGGTTGACTCCATTCGCTCAGAATATCCCAACAATCTGCTTCTGGATGCCGGCGATTGGTTGCAGGGAAATCCGTTTGCCGAGTATTTCGCCTGGCACGATCCGGATGAGAGGCACTATCCGTTTTTATCGGTGACCGATTTCCTGGAGTACGATGCTCTGGTATTGGGAAATCATGAATTCAATTTCGGCCTGGAATACCTCAACCGTCAGATTGGTATGACAGAAACTCCGGTTTTGGGAGCAAATATATATCATCATGAGACCGTGGATCCGGCTTATCCTCCCTATGTAATTCGTGATATTGAGGGAATCCAGGTTGCTATTATTGGTCTTACAACGCCCGGTTCTGCGGTTTGGGACCGATCCCATGTACATGGAGTACTGGATTTCGGTGATGGCCCTGAAGCAGCCGGTCGATTTGTCTCTGAAGTCCGGGATGTTCACGATGTTGATATCGTGATCATTCTCGCCCACAGTGGTCTTGACGGGGAATCCAGTTACCACCGGGAGGATCTTGGTGAAGAGAATTTCGGACGGACCATTGGGGAACAAATCCCCGGTGTGGACTTGCTGGTATTGGGTCACACGCACCGATCGATAGACGGTGAAATCCTTGAAGGGGCCGATGGACGCCAGGTGGGTGTTATTCAGCCGGGCAGGTGGGCCTCTCATCTCGGTGTCGCACTGCTTGAGATTGTCAGAGATGGGGATGGGCTCGTTACCATTGTGGATCAACAGACACGGAACTACCCGGTTGCTGATTTTCCAGAGCACCCTGATGTTCTGGAGATGACAGACCAGGCCCATCAGGAGGTGGTAAATCATGTAACTGAGCCCATTATCCATACGGATGACACCTGGACAACAGCAAAAGCGCGTCTTCAGGACACTCCGGTAATCGATCTCATTCAGCAGGTTCAGAAAAAGAAAACCGGTGCGGAACTTTCAGCTGCTGCTGCGTTCAATACCTCGGTTACTTTCGGACCCGGGCCCATCACTCGTGGCGATATCGCGCTGTTATACCCGTATTATAACACACTCTATAAACTCGAAATAACGGGGAGTCAAATACGTGAGTACCTGGAACACAGTTCGCAATATTACCTGACAGGTACCGGTGAAAACGGACTGCCCCGGATCAACCGGGAGTGGCAGGGTTTCAATTTTGATATGTTGGCTGGTGTGACCTATCATCTGGATCTGCGGGAAGAGGTCGGTAACCGGGTCACGAATCTGCGGTACGATGGATCGCCTGTTGCAGAAGATGACCGGTTTACGATTGCTATAAACTCTTACCGGGCTGAAGGCGGTGGAGGCTTCCGTATGCTTGAAGATGCGCCGGTCATAGATCGTA
>Ga0207421_10006107_pt1 | contig 13227 bp, 8 predicted proteins | sample SodLakKL_010_SED_4_FD_187542 | JGI IMG/M metagenome (GOLD analysis project Ga0207421, IMG submission 187542) | Alkaline sediment microbial communities from Lake Tanatar, Kulunda Steppe, Russia - 8KL_010_SED (SPAdes) (version 2) | ecosystem: Environmental > Aquatic > Non-marine Saline and...
CTGGATGGAGTCGGGGCGCTGGACCCAGGACCAGATCGACCGGCTCGCCTGCGTGGCCATTACCAGGGCCCGGCAGCATTTGTTTGTTCCGTATTGTTTTGAGAACCACTTGATCCGGAAAATGGCCGGCGCCGTATAAAGGAGCTTCCGACTGCGCTTTCCAGTGCACCAGCATGCAATCCCCCCGCTGAATTGACTCATTTCCGGTTTTTCCCGCAAAAGGTTTTGTCTTATCCTTTACAAATTCCTGATAATCTGTAAAATGAGAATAATTCTAATAACGCGCATTGGTCAAAGTAGTATATCCCCATGGGAGAAGAAAAGATCAGGCAGCGCTTTGAAAACCTCAATGTTGGAAATCCGGCGGGCAGAGAGCGCGATAGAAGAGGCTATCCAGCATGGCCTGCAACTTTCGTGAGGTTTTGAAAGGATTATATTGAATTCTCATGACGGCACAAAAGAATGCAAATGATTTACCTTCTGGCTGCGGAGGCATGACATTCTGCCTTCGTCGGGCGAGTTCCAACATGCTGGCAGCATCGGACTCGGGTTTGCGTTTTTGTAAATAAACGCATCCGCGTAACGGCGCACCACTATGCCACTTGCGGGGAGTTGCAAAAATGGTCGTGTGCCTATGAAATTTAGTTTTTTACCGGCTGTTTTTCGAAGTCAAAAACCAATTTTGGAGGGGACATTTTAAGGCCTTTCAGTAGGTTGCGCCTGAGTAGGTTCGTTCCGACAATGGAAGCTGTGATTTAAATTAAAAAATTTTGAATTGCTGTCCAAAACTAATATAATATTGACATGAAATATAATAAAATTAAGTATTTCAAGCGAAAAAATCGGGTTTTTTTGTCCAAGGTTTTATTTTTTAGTATAGATGCCATACAAGACCTCTTAGTGACAGCGAATATTAAACAGGTTTTGGTTCTAAGGGTAGAACTACATATGGGCTGTCGATTCATTCCCATAAATCCTTATGTATAAAGAGGTTCAGGCGTAACAAGGTAACAAGGTAACGAGGTTTGACAGCGAACAGCCGAATTTTGATTTTAACTTCAGAAATTTGACCATATAAATGGCAATGAGTGCTGTCCAAGTCTGGATGTAAGGTACGTTTCGAATTTCATAATGTTTATAATGATTTACAGAGAAAACGAAAATTTTTTACAAAATAAATTGCTTAAGATTATTTTGGTGGTTAAGTAGCTGGTAAGATGTATAAAATGATTATGCGAAGCCTTTCCACCAGTAAAATTATTTTTTGCAAGATAATAAGGTTAATTCAATGAATCAAGAAGTATTAAATAAAGCAAATATAAGCGAATGGGAGTATGAGAATAAATATGAACAATTATTTCAGCTGGCACTGACTGCAAAGCATGCACTTTCGGTAGGCAAATGGGAAGTTGACGGATATTCAGGTGTTGACTTAAGAAGGTGGAGTTATGACAAGTCAAAAAGTCTTGGCGAAGGTATTTCTTTGTTCGAAAATATCTGGTTAAAAATTTATGAAAAAATTGTAGAGCTGAATGCAAAAAATCTATTTAGCAGTTATAGCGAAATAAATAACAATGAGTATATTGAACAATTTAAAATTGATAAATATTACACAGTTAAAACAAATACTTTTGTGCCACCATCAGGTAATGCAAAACCGTTTTTTTGTATAACTATGTTTAATAATAAGGATAAGATCGTATACAAGGGCAAATTTGCTCCTGCTAGAATTATGATAAGATTTGATACAATAAATGACTTTTTAATTAATTGTAAAGAATATAATATTGTTCAGAAAGAAAATAGTAAGGCTAAGACAGTTAAGGACCAAAAAACAGGAAAAAAACTATTTTAGCTAAAAAAGGTTTTGAAGATGACCCAAGTATATGCAAATATTCTGGAATCACTTACAAGCGGTTTATATAACGAAATTAATTTTGCCGTACGTGAATATCTCCAGAATGCTTATGACGCTATAAAAACAGCAAGGCAGCAGAAAATTCCTGAACCTGAAGAAGGTTTTTTTATAAATGTGCAAATTACAAAGGATAATCAAATAGTTACAATTACTGACAATGGCATCGGGATGGAAGAATCCATTCTCAGGGAATATACGTCTATAGGTGGAGGGACAAAAAACAATCCAGATCTAACGGGGCATAAAGGAATAGGTAAACTTTCAGGGCTAAGATTTTTTGAAAATTTTACCGTTAAAACGAAGTCTTACAATTCAGCAGTCGTTCATGAGCTGGTTTGGAATTCTGGAGGCATGATGAGAGCTTTGTTTGGCGATCAAGAAAAAATTAAAAAAATTCCTTACATCGAATTCATTAAAGATTACATTGCTTTCAGTACATTTGATTGTCCTGGCAATGAAAAGGAGCACTATACGCACATACAGTTAATTGATGTGCTCGATGAATTCAAGTCCCAACTTAATGAAGAAAAAATCGGTTCTTTCATTAAAACTTCTTTTCCGGTTCCATTTTATGAAGAAGGCTTTAAACTTTCAAAAGATATTAATGAATTTATGGGCGATACTCTTGTTCCTGTGCAAACTTTTATTAATGATAAAGTTATATATCAATCCCACAGGGACGAGGATAACTTGGTAACCCCTTTATTCTATACGATAAAATATGATGACAAAATCCGGGCAAAAGCATGGATAAGCTGGATAAAATCCACCTCTGAGACCATATCAAAAAGCGAAATCAAAGGAATACGGTTTAGGTGTAAAGGGATATGTGTTGGTGACAATAATTTATTTGCCAATAATTGCATGCCTCCTGGAAGAGACCACTTATCTAATTGGTTCACAGGTGAAGTTGTTGTCATTGATGATGATATAAGACCCAGTGCTGCAAGGGATAGGTTTTATGAAGGTGAAGAGTCGAGGCGCTTTTTCAAAGAAATAAAGACAAAAATAGGGAAAGATTTATCTCTTTTAGCTGATATTCGATCTGAAATAAGCGCAGCCGAACAAGAGCTATCCAAATGGCAAAAGGGCCAGGTTAAATCAAAAGCATCTTTTAATACTGAAATCGAGAAAAGGATTCGCGAGCTTGAGAAGCACAAAAAAAGAAATATTTATCCTTTTAATTTTAGTATAATTGAAAAATTGTCGAATTTATTAGCTGACGAAGAAAAGAAGGAGATTAAAAAGTATCCAAAAGAAGATCCAGCTTTAGATAAACTTATTAAAAATGGCAATAAAAATGAATTAGTTCAGAAAATGTTAAAGTACAAGACGGATGAGATTAACGCTTCATCAAAAAAAGCAAAGAAGGTCATAAAAGATAATATTAAAAAAATATCTAATGCAATCGTCGCTGAAACAAATAACAATGAAACGAATAGCGACTCAAAAAATACAGCAGAATTAGAAAAAATACTTCGAATTTTTAAGAGATATCTAGAGATCAATTCGATAGAATATGATGAAAGTAAACTAAAAAATTTTATAGCTAAAGAATTAAGTAACTAACGCGCCAATGGACGAAATATCTAATGTGCTCAATCAATATCTTATTGAAACAAAATTAAGTAAGATCGCGTATTTTACAAACCGCATACCCACTTTATCTGAAAGCCAACACTTAACCCCCTATTTTTCTTATGTTTGTTTTTGTGCGCAATCTTTTTCAGAACAATCGACCTTCTTGTTTAATAAATGCTGGGCTAATTTTAAAAAGGTCCCTTTCGATGTATATGTTTCGCCAATAGAAATTTGTGTCACTGCAAGGCAATTCAATTTCATAAACTTGAAAATTAAAAAATCAGAAAGCGTTAAAGAAATAATCAATTTTTTTGTTAATTATAAAAGCACTGTGAACAAAAATTACCCGGTTTTATTAAGGATAGCTATAGAATCAAATGAGTTAAGCAGTCTAATAAAAGAAAAAAATTTGAAAACTGAGTGTGAAATTTCTTCCTCAGATATCATCATAAGGATAGACAATGAAGGATGAATTTATATTCGGCAATAATTTTAAAGAATATTTAAGCGAAGCTGTAAGCATATACGTAGCCTCGAATTTCCTGAGCAGAGCAATAATAGATGACATCAAAGCAAAGTTAAATGAATTGCCATTTAGCGGAGGTAAAAATTTTAGGTTTCTTGTAAACCATGATTTTCAAGAAGATGAAAGCATGCGGCAAATATTGATCAATATGCTTTTAGAGATTCCAAACACAGAAGTTAGAGTATACGAAGGACCTAAAAGATTTCATGCCAAGCTATATATTTTTGAATCAGGGAACACATACTTCACAGCAATAGGTTCTTTCAACGCAACTGCAGGAGGAGCTGGAAAAAGCATCGAAGCCGGGGTGAAAACGGCAAATAGAGAAATAGTTCGAGAAGCTAGAGATTTTTTTGAAAAATACTGGGATTCCGAATACACAAGGATCGCAAAACTTGATCCAAATGCGGTTTATATTCCTAGAAGATTCCGACAAGGCGATTTAGTTATTGAAAAGAGCACTGGAGAGCAAGGGGTAATATTGTCAGATCCGCCAGAGCTAATAGACAAAGTATGGTTTTATCCTATCTACATTTCCGGAGTTGTAAAAAATCTTTCTGAAAAAAATATAACCAAGCAAAGGATCTCATACATAAATAATGAAACCGATTTCATATTTGGATTTCAAAATACTGATATAGAGACATGGCTCTCAAACTATCTGATTCAAAAAGCATTAGATTTAACCGATAACACGTTATTGTCATTCAAAAATTCAAGAACAAGGACTTATCCTTATCAGTTTAGGCCTTTGTTCAAATTTCTCAAGACCAAGGAGCACCGCCTATTAATTGCTGATGAAGTCGGTTTGGGTAAAACTATAGAGGCAGGAATTATATTAAAGGAATTATCTGCAAGGACAATTTGCAAATGTGTTTTAATTATAGTTCCAAATGCTTTGAAAACCAAATGGCGGGATGAACTTCAGGTTAGATTTGATGAATACATAGATATTTTATCTCATAAAGACATCTTATCTTTTTTAAAAGACTTTGAAAGGGCGCCAAACTCAGCTTCAGTAAAAGGGATAATATCATATGACCAATTAGTAAACCCTCACCTCATAAAATTCTTAGATAGGATGGAGTCACCTCCGCTTTTTGATATTTTGATAATGGATGAAGCACATCACCTAAAAAACTCAGAAACTAAACGTCATAAAGTCGTGAATAAGATTGCTCGGAACTCCAAAGCAGTTGTGATGCTTACTGCTACTCCAATTCAACTTAAAACGAAGGATCTTTATAATTTACTTGCTATATTGCTCCCAAACCAATTTATTGCATCGGATAGTTTGGCTTTTTCAGGAAAACTTACTATAAACGAAAGAATTAACAGTGCGGTAAAATTTCTTTCAGAAAGAAACTTTGAGGAGTTCCATAAAACCATTGATGAACTGGCTAAAAAGTCGTTTTTTCGTAGACAACTAGAAAAAATTGGCGATTTTGATTCGATATTACAAAAGTGTTATTCTATAAATGAAGAATCGGACAGAGAAACAATCAGAAATTTAGCATTTCAAATATATGAATATAATGTTTTAAATACTTATATAAATCGTACGTTGCGCAAGGATGTTGCTAATAAGTTTCCAGACCGATCTATTAAAACTTTCGAGTATGAATATACAAAAAAAGAAAAAAAGTTATACAAGTCCATTTTAAAAAAATGTAAGGAAAATTATAATAATAAGAGTGCATTTGGAGCCATAATGCCTGAAAGAAGAGCTGCTAGCAGCTTGATGGCTTTGAAGTTATCATATAAAGAAGAAAATTGGAAAAACAGGATTGAAGAATACTGGAATAATTATGAACCTGATACTGATAATTTACCTGACTTTGAAGATGTTGATGCCCAGATAGAGGAATCCATCAATGATCTTGATGGCCCCACTGAAGAAGACTCCAAGCTAGAAATCCTTCAAAACATCATTGAAGGTATTTATAAAGAAAATAGCAGGATATCACACAGAAAAATACTTATATTTTGTGCATTCCGAGCAACTGTCCATTATTTAAAAGCCAGTCTCAAGAAATATTTTCCTGCCTGTTATATTGAGTCGATGCAAGGAGAAGATGAGATATTTGAGAGGGATTATAAAAGGAAACAATTTGCCAAAAATGATCGCCCTGCCATTCTTGTTTGTACAGAAGTTGCTGGTGAGGGTTTAGACTTTCAATTTTGTAGATATCTCATAAATTACGATATGCCTTGGAACCCTTCCAAGCTTGAACAAAGAGTTGGCCGATTAGATAGGATCGGTCAAGAAGCTGAGAAGATAACTATAGTTAATTTGGTAAATAAATTAACTATAGAGGACAGAATAATGGCGCGTTTGTTTGAACGCGTCAAACTCTTTAATAGCACAATTGGACCACTTGGAGAAATATTAAGCAAATATCAAAAGGAATTTAAAACTTCCTTGCTATCGTCGGAAAGAACTCAAGAAGCAAAGGAAGCTTATGAAAAAAAAGTTTTAGAAAATATCGAAGCTAAAAAGAGAGAACAAAAGGAGTTTGAAGAGAAGGAAATGGTTATTGTTGGGGCAATGGATAATTTTTATTATGAAAAAAGAGGAACTCCCCAATTTTTTAGCAGCGAGGAAGTCAAAAAATTATGGAAGTTTATTTTGAAAAAAAATGAATTTGAAGAAAAATATTTAATCAATAAAGAGGCCGAATCAATATATTCAATGATCATTACTTCTGAAACAAAATCTGTACTGTCTGAAATGGTTGAAGAAAGTCCGATAGATAGATTTAATATCAAAAAAAGAAAGCATTATAAAAATTTAATCGATATAAATTATCACAAAAACAAACCGATTTATTATACATTCGATCAGGAAACTGCATTGAATAACATAAAGATTGAGCAACTTGCACTTACGCATCCATTCATTCAAGGGGGATTAAAAAAATTATCAAGCACATTTCGATTTAATAAAAAGGCTCTTTTTTGTTCAATAATTTCAGAAAATATTCACAAAGGAAATTACCTGATCTCCATTTATCGGTTTACAATAATAAATGGGCATACTGGTAAGAAGGAATTTGTTGAAGAGCAGTATCTGTGTTTTAATCAAAATCAAGATGATACGCCATGGACGTTGGGCGAATCAATTTTCCAAGAACTGATTAAAAATGAAAAAATAGAAAGCAATTCTCCCGAAGATTTTAGTGATAAATTAAACTTAAAACGTGAATTTATAAAAGGTAATATTAATTGGATGGCTGAGAAAATACTTCAATCCTTTTTAAAAATTTCTGAAGACCGTTTAAAAATTCAAAAGAAATCATTGAAGGACTTTTATGAAGACAAAAAAAAACAGCAACAACAACTGCTTAAATTTATTCATGATGATTCTGGAAGATCAAGCATCAGGAATGAAATATCGCGTCTCGATGAAGAGTTACAAGATAAACTTCAAAAGTTAAATATCACTGATTTTAATATTACTGTTAAGTGCACTGGAATATTGTGCGTGGAGGTTCAATGATTGATTATAGCCTAAAAGCGAAAGCAACTGCAGGTATTTATGCTGAGGTAATGAAACAGATTTATGATTCCGTCGACAAACGTTTCAGAGAAGCTGTTTCTAATGCATATGACGCTAAGGCTACCCAAATGATTATATCGGTATTTTTGGGTTATGATGATCAGATTATTATCAGAGATAATGGCAATGGAATGGATGAAGATGATTTAAGAAACAACTACATTAACATGGGCGGAGGTGGAAAATATGACAACGAAGAAGCTATTGGCAGAATAGGTATTGGGGCTTTATCAATTTTTGCTTTAGGTGATAAAATTACAATAAGAACTCGAAAAAAGGACTCAAACAAAGTGCTCACTGCAGAACTTGATTTCGTCCACCTTAAAAAAGCGGAGAAGCATTCTCAGCCACTAGATCAGGTTTCAGTTGGTAGAATTAAAAATTTCCGTGATGCTAATGAAGAAGATGAAGATCATTTTACCGAAATCATAATTAGATCATTGGCTGGAGCTGCTAAAGAAATTTTCAACAGCGAGTCAAAGACAAAAGCTTTAATCGCGAAGCTGGAAAGAACTTTACCTATTCCTCTGAGAGCCGATGATGCAATTTTTGACCGACTTCCTCCCCAAATAATGAACTTGATTAACCAGGAAAAATATCAAATAAATGTTGCTTTCCATTTTCCAAACCAGGAATTTGAAAAATATTTGCTCAAGCGCAGATCAATAATGTCTGTCGAAAAAACAAAAATTTCTAGATTCTATCCAATATATCCCTATAAAATTGCCGGAGGTCATAATCCTGGGCTCGAAGTTTATGGATATATTTATATAAGCGCTGATAAAGCACTCCCGAGAGATTGGCAAGGCATAAATGTCAGGGTAAAAAATGTAACAATTGAATCGAACACGTTTTTTAATTACGAACAAGATCAAGCGGCCAGGGTAAGAATAGGAGGTGTACTTTACATTAAAAATATTGATGAAAACAATGCGATTCAATCAAACAGATCAGGTTTTGCCGATGAAAATCCTGATTATCTATTAATATCTGAATTAATGAGAGATAGAATCGCTGAAGCAATAAAGATAGTTAGACAAAACTCTGAATTTGATTCTAAAGTAAAAAAAGTAATTAAAAGAATTGAAGATATTTCTAAGACATTTAAAACCAGTGCAGCCATTGAAGATTCAAAAGAAGATTGCGATACTTTTAAAACACTTGAAGATATGTCTATCCAATTTAATGAGCATTTTAAACCCTTTGACTTAGAGAAACGTCTTCACAAAGAACTTGAAGATTCCGGAATTGAATTTGAATTTATATGGTCTGGCACAATAGCAGATTCATATTTGATAGATTATTCGGAAGACGATTTCTATACAATACAAGTACATAATGATTTAAAAGATTTTATATTAGATGTTGGGGGGAATTCAATAAAATATATTTTGGCTTATTGTGGCGAAGACATTCCTTTAGTAGATAAAAAGACCGGTAAGCTAATTATAAACTTAGATAACAATTTAGTTAAAAATAAGGATATTATGAATCTTGAACCCTCCTTTTTGATGGTGGTCATGACTATGTATATAAATTATTTGAAATGTAATGATAATGCCCAGAAACTATATCATGATTCAATAAAGGATTTGTCATTGTAAAATTTTAATACAAGATTTAATCCTTTTATGTGCCTACTGCCATCGCTGGTATTTTGATAGAAGAAGGGTAGTTTTTAGTTCTTACAGATATAGCGAAAAAGAGGATTGAAGAAAGGCCCTTCATTCGGCCTATTGCAGTTAAAAGTGAATTTATTGAATGGAAAAACGAACGATGCCATTGCTATCTTAAGGCGTAACTCCGATTCCGAGAATAATTCAATATGTTTTCATTTTTCGAGTTTTTCAATTCTTTGCAAGCCTTTTAAATACAGAACAATTCTTACATTCTTTTTCCAAGGCACTCAACAGATCTTTATCTCCAAGCGAAGCAGCCTGATTAATAGTATTATCTTCAACTAATTCATTTTCCTGAAAAGGCTCATTGGTGACAGGCCTTGGGGTTGAATTGTTATTTAATTCAGGATTGACCTTAACAGACACCTTGTTTCTTGAACTCTGCCGTGATTGTTTTCTGATCTCTTTTGAAAACGGAAGTCCTATTTTTCGCTCAATCTCGTTGTAAAAAATGTTTTTGTAAATATTATCTATAAAATCATCTCTCCGGCTGTTTGGGACTAATTCAGCGCAATCTACGTGGACTTCACCCATCATATAACTGTTGAACCGTGCTTCACGAAAACATTCATCCAATAGATGATTACCGCCGATTTGTATGTTACCAACACGCACCCGGAGCCCGGATGTATGCTGCCCCTTGGCAATAGCCCCCAATAACTTCTTTCTTTTTCCATACCAACCGTACGCTACCGGAAAATCCTTTATTTTGATATCGAAAAACTCAACACCCTGGATCTCATCATAACCCTTGTGGGTCAGTTTAACCTGATCGGTATAAGGCTTGTAAATCGGGTCACCGTTTAAAAGAATCTCGTATTCACTGTAACTGGAAATATTGCTTTTTAGGCACTTATTTATTTCTTTGGCATAAGAGAATGTTGCTGGATTATAAGGGACCGGTGCGGTTCCCCTGATATAATCATGTACTTTTTTAATGTCCATCACATGATTTTTGAAGCTCTGGACCCCTTCCAATTTAACTTCAAAGAAGCTGCCAGATTTTTTCTTTCCGTTACTCTGGTAAAACTTTGCACATTCGTTGAACAGCTCTTCGATAGAAAACGGTTTCTGCCCTGTACTTGTCATTATGTTCCTGAGTTTGCCACAATCCCATTCCTGGATTGACTCAACGCCTTCACCTTTAGCCTTGGTTCTAAATGTCGCATGCTCACAAAAAGCAAGCCCCCCCAGGCGACCAATTCCTCGGAAACCGCGAAGCTTGCTTTCCACTTTGGGACTTAAGCCGATACTGCTGAGTATGCTCTCGGCCAAATCCGATGAAATCCCAGCCCCTTCATCGGCAATCGTTATGGAATTTTCAAAAGGATCCAGATCGATATGGATTCTCTTATTACTCTTTGGATTTTTCTTTGCCTCGATATCAATTGAATCAGCGGCATTTTGAATATATTCTCTATAAATTACCAGGGAGTCATTGTACATACCCGACGTCAGCGTCTCCAAAAGAAACATTCCGGCTTTAAATGCAGATTTTTCCATATCAGGATCCCTAATTAAAGTTTTTGAAAAGGAGCAGGTTATTATCTTCAGGGAGATAAAAATCCAGTATTTGTTGAAGCTTTTTATTGCTTTGACATGCTGCTGCGTTTTTTAACTGCAGGGCTGTTCGATTTTCGCAAAGAATATTCAGGAGTTCGTCTTTCTCAATTTCTTTCAGGCTTCGAAAATGGTTAAACCACTCTTTTTCTGCTTCAGGCTTTTTCTCCCTGTTCATCACGACTTTCTCCGGCATGTGAAGAATCTCAATAAATTCCTCTGGGCTCTCCCCGAAAGCCCTGTAGAAAAAGCTTTCGGTCGTCATTACGGTCCCTTTGAGCACATTGAGTATCCTTTGCACCCCCCTGAGAAACTGATAATTCCAATGCGGCTTATCTATATAACTTCTGTCTTTTCCGTAAAGGGGAATATATTTCATCGGAAAGGAATAGATTTTCAGCCCCAGCTCTTTATTCAAATCGATGTTGATTTTAAGACGATGCCACAAATCTTCGGGAGTATCTTTGTAATTGTATAAAATGTAATTTGAAAGATGTTGAATATCGTATTTTTCAGCGAGCCTTATCTTCTCCTCATATATTTCCCTGTCCTTGATATGGTCAAAAGCAATACGAAGCGGATGAAGGGCAATCTGAGAGAGCAACTTGACGTGATTGTCCGTCATGAGTCTGGCATCGGTTCCTTGATTAAAATCAACATGCCGTTGTTTGGAAATTGTTCTTCCATTGCTTTCATATGTGAATTTAGCGCCCCGCTCAAAACCCAGGTCGAGTATATCGCTGATTACGCTTTCGAACCGTTTTGATGCTAAAATATTGTTGTCGAAGAAAACCAAGTGCGCTTTTTCTCCGTATTCTTCCTCAATTCCTCTCACGTATGGTTTAATACCTTGATAATCCTGGAACTTCGGTTCGAGAACCGGCACACCGCAAAATTTGCATTTCCGTATGCAGCCCCGGGTTGAATACCCAAAGTAACTATCATCAATCAACTTGTATTTATGGGGTGAATCGTCGAAAAGCCGGTAGTCGGGTAACATGTCTTCAACGATAAGGTCGGAATCCTTATCCAGTATTCCAGGCTGGTCCAAAACACCGGTGAGCGGCATGACGCCAGTTGCCTTCCAAAGCTCCAATGGCATTAAAGTCGCCATAATTCCACCAACATAAATTCTGGATGAGTCATTGCTTACGGCTGTTTTATAAAATTTTATCGTATCAACTGTAACCTTCCAATGATATGTAAAAACGGTGGCCACATATACCCTGTCCCAAAATTCGTAATGCGCATCATCTTTTTTGCCCTTGTAAAAGGTGACATTGTCCCCCATCCTTTTATGATAGGATGAAATTTTCATGAGCCCAAGTGGCGGGAATTTTGTTGGATAAGCAGGTTCCACAAGCAATATGTTCCGTTTCATTAAGACTCCTTGTAATGTTTTCGCCATTGTTAACATATTTCATATTGCTTGTCTATCATTTTTATACATCAGCGCCGAAGATGATATGGCCCACATTGTTCATCCAACTTCGATTGATTTTTGAAATTTTTGTATAACAAGCGTTTGGAGAACGTTAATAATTTTATCAAAAAATCAAATGATTAAAAATGAGATTATTAATCCCATATACTTAGTTATTTTTGTTTCCCGCATAAACCTGCCGGGAAAAGCATTTCAATAAAGAAATTCATCACGGAATGTTTTCAATTGCAAGGGAAGGTTTTTTTGTTACGCTTAGCCCTTTAACCGCCATAAAGACGTTTGCCAAAAGAAAGGACAACGGCACTGGCTTTGATTCTGGCATTGCCGTGCTTTTTCTTGAGTTTGCCGTATAAATCCCGTAGGTTTAGATGGTCGTGAAAGTTGAGCCACCCGGCGGAAGGGAGGGGGCATCTTTCGATGAGTACCCCCTCCCTTCCGCCGGGTGGCTCAACTTTCACGACCATTTTTGGCTCATTTTGTCACGACCATCTACAGTGCGGGGAACATGGTCTCTGTCGACCCCAGTCCCAGTATTGGAAGAAAAGGCTTCATCCTCCGGAGATTTTTGCGATTATTATACTTCGGTTATCACCCGGAAAAAACAAGCATCAATGCACCATGCGGCTTTCCGAGCTGCAAAATATGCCTCTTTGCCTTTACATTGTCGAAAGAAGTGCTGCAACAGATTTAGCATCTTTTTCGTCACGTGGAATAACACTACAAAATAGCATCGAGTGCCCAAAAATATCAACTAATATGCTATTTTCTTGATTTGCAAATTACAACTCGTTTTCCTTTTGCGTCAATTTGAAACTCTCCTCGGAACCCCTCATGCAAAAGAGCCGTTGCGGCAGCTTTTAACCTTGCCGGGAAACGGGTCTTGTCTCTGAATTTTGTACCCGTCCATGCCCGGAAGGAATCTCCTTCCATGATTTCTATTTCAACTGATCCTTCATAGCC
>Ga0207421_10006108_pt1 | contig 13226 bp, 8 predicted proteins | sample SodLakKL_010_SED_4_FD_187542 | JGI IMG/M metagenome (GOLD analysis project Ga0207421, IMG submission 187542) | Alkaline sediment microbial communities from Lake Tanatar, Kulunda Steppe, Russia - 8KL_010_SED (SPAdes) (version 2) | ecosystem: Environmental > Aquatic > Non-marine Saline and...
GGACGATCATGCCATCGGCGTTCTGCCCGTCCTCATGGTTCCGAAATGCAATGAAGGAACTTTAGTCTCCGGCCGTTCAGTGCAACTTCTTCATCATCCAGCCGAACTGTTCAAAATGCATTATCTTCCATCACTCTTTTTACCAAACGAAACCCCGCCATCCCACTGGCACAGTAGACATGCCGAGCCCACAAGACAGGAGCCCCTGCATGCGGCTCCTGTTGCGCGCCATAGACAATCCGCGGCCTGGCTCTTGCGCCTCTTCCATCCCCGATCACAATCAGCCTTCCCCCGGACCCGGCTTATTGCGGCCTCGAATAAAGAATACGACGGCTGCAATGGTAATAACCCAGATCGTCATGGAAATGGAACTCTGGAAAAAGTAGGTCCAATCTCCCCGCGACAGGATAATCCCGCGACGCAGCGACGCTTCAAACAACGGCGCCACCAAGTACGCTAGAATCAGCGGCCCGATCGGTATTCGATACCACATCATGAAATATCCCAGCAGTCCGGCGGCGATGGCAATGGTAATGTCAAAGGGCCGGGTACTATAGGCATAGGTTCCCAGCACCAAAACCACGGCAATGGTCGGCCATATGATAGTGGCGGGCATCTGCGCCAGTTTCGAATACACGGGGATCAAGAGCTTGCCCACCAGAAGATTGAACGGGTTTGCCAGCAGGAGCAGCAGGAACAATGTATAGATCGTCACGGTATGATCTACAATTACCCGCGGACCCAGAGGGATGCCTTCCATCATCAAGGCAGCCATGAACAGCGCCGCAATACTGCTGCCCGGTATCCCAAATGTCAGGAGCGGGATGAAGGTGGCACCGCAGGTAGCGTTGTTGCCCGCCTCTGCCGCCGCGACCCCTTCCAGGGAGCCCACGCCATAGTCCTGGTCCTTAGAAAACCGCTTGGTGGTACTATGGGCCGTATACGCGGCCAATGTAGCCCCGGGGCCCGGGAGGGCACCGAGGAAGGTTCCCAAAACCGATCCGATGGCCAGGCCGCGCCAGCAGCCAATGAACTCCCGCCACGTTAAGCTTTCCTCCTTAACCTTTTCGCGGAACTCCTTCGCCTTCTCCCCGAGACGGCCGGCCAGCTCCGGTTTTGCCAAGACCGTGTGAATTTGGTTGATGATCTCCGGCATTGCGAAGAGACCCATGAGCAACGGCACCAAGGGAATGCCGGCCTCAAGCTCGCGCAGGCCAAAGGTGAGCCGAATACTGCCGGTGATAATATCCCGGCCGATACTTGCCAAAAAAAAGCCGATTCCCGCCGAGAGAATTCCCCGCCCTGGATCTTCTGTCGAAAAGACCACCACCAAGGAGAGGGACAGGAAATACAGCGCGGTCAATTCAGCAGGCCCGAACCGGGGCGCAAACAGGCCAATGGGTACCGCCACGAACATCAGCACCAAATCGCTGAACATGTCACCGGTGACAGAGGAATACAGGCCCATCAGCAGCGCCTTAATTCCTTTTCCTTTTCGCGTCAAAGCGTAGCCGTCCGTCACAGTGGCCGCAGACCCTGGAGTACCGGGAGTGCCAAAACTGATCGCGGTAATGGAACCGCCATATGTTCCGCCTTTGTATGTGCCCACCAAAAGTCCCATGGTTTGATGAAAGGGAAGAAAGAATGCCATCGGCAGTACCAGTGCCATGGGCAGATTATGGGCCAAACCGGGAATGGCACCAACAGAAACCCCGATAGCCACTCCAATGAAAATAAACAACAGCGTATCCCACGCGAACACCACAGTGAATGCTGCTAGCATCGCTTCCATATCAAACACGCAACCATCCCCTTGCAGGCCGTACTGGCGGCCGGTATAGTACCAAATCGTATTCTGCAACGCTTACTGCATGCGACTCCCCTTGATGCAGAGCATTCAGAAGAGCAGAATCCCTGGAAGATACATCTGCAGAAATGTGATGAATAATGCATAAAACCCTCCGGAAATGGCGGCAGCCAGCAGCACGTGTTTGCTGAAGGATACCAAAAAGCGGGACATAGGTTGCCCTGATCGGACAGTATCCCGAATCGTAATGTACAGCCACCAGACCACCAGAAAAAGAAAGGCAGAGCTAAACACGCCTAGCCGCAGCATGATCTGGCCATAGATATAGGTGGCTGCACTGACCCCAAACACACTCAACAGCAGCAACCTGTCCTTTTCTAGCTTGACATACTCTCGGCTCGGGGTCCGCATCTCCGTGAGGAATACCCACAGGCCCCCGACGATAAGAAGTCCTATGGCTACACGGGGCTGGATCAGTTCATTGGACCGCAGCGGCATGCCATATGTGGCGTAAAAGCCCGCCAATCCTGCGACGCTTATCAACAGGCCAATGACACCGTTTAGTGTAATCCGCTTCTGCATCGTTTGTTCACCCTTCCCGCCGCATCATGGGCACAGAGTTTCCCGGGCAGCTGGAACTGCCCGGGAAACACCGAATTCAACCCTCAGTAACTGTGATACCAATCAACAAAGGCCGGGATGACGTTCTCATGCGCTTCCACTGCCTGCTGGCGTGTTTCTTCGGCGTCTAGATAACTCACCAGGATGCCTAGATCTTCCAGTCGTTCGATGGTCTTCGGATCCGTCAGGGCTTCACCGATGGCAGCGGAGAGAGGTCCCGTCACACCTTGCGGTGTGCCCTGTGGTGCCCAAAGAAACAAGACATGCAGTTCACGGGCATCGGGAAAGCCCGCTTCGGCCACATTCGGCACATCGGGAATCATGTCTACCCGATCGACGAAAACGGATGTGTGCACGGGAAGCTTCAGCTCGTCGGCTGTATAGAGCGGATAGCTGGCCGCCACGCTCAGATGGCCGATGTCCACGTGCCCCCCAGCCAAATTCATCTGCACATCCGCGCCGCCTGCAAAAGGAACGTAGATGTAATCCACACCCGACTCATCGAAGATCAGTGCCATGGTGAAGTGCATGGAAGAAAGCTCTCCCTGTCCGCCAACCACCAACTGGCCGGGATTTTCCAAGGCCCAGTCAATGATCTCTTCCAAGGTATCCCATTCTGCCTCGCTGGACGTGGCCAGGGCAAAGGTGGCACCGCCTAAGGTAGCCACCGGCTCGAAGTCTTCCCACGTAAAGCCGACATCCCGTTTGGCCGGTTCAAAGAATAGGGTCATGGGAACGCCCCAATAGAAAATATTGGAATCGGGGCTTTGATCAGCCACCCAACCTGCTGCCTCCACGCCCACAGAACCAGGACGGTTTACGACACTCACGTCAATACCCATTTCATTCAATCGATCAGCCAGAATTCTAGCGCCAAGATCATTGGAACCGCCGGCGGCGAAACCGACGACGAATGTAAACTCCTCTCCCGCCAGATCAGCCCAGGGTTCATCGGCCAAAACCGGTTGCACAGCAAGGCCCAAACTCAATAGCAATACAGCCGTTAAGAGCAAAGATATTTTCTTCATCGAACGTCGCTCCTCTTTGCTTAGAATGATTGTTGCTTCGTTTACATTGTAAAGCACACAAAAGGGCGTAGTGTGAAAGTGCACCGCTGGATCCCCCTTGTCATTCAGGCATGGGGTCTATGACGGTATCTTCAGTAGTTGCTATACCACTCAATGAACGCCGGGATGGAGTTCTCGTGGATGTCCTGGGTAAGTTCATAGGTTTCCTGGGCGTCTAGATAACTTGTCAGCACTCCTTGGTCCGCCAGACGCTCGATGACCTCTTCATCGTCTAGTGCTTCACCGATAGCCGCCGACAGAGGATCAATGACATCCGCCGGTGTTCCCTGGGGCGCCCATAGGAACATAATATGTGACTCCCTGGCATCGGGAAACCCGAACTCCGACACATTGGGCACATCGGGAGCCATATCCACACGTTCGACAAAGATCGAGGTGTGGGCCGGGATCTTCAGTTCACCAGCACTATACAGCGGATATGCTGCAGCCAAGCTCAGGTGCCCTACATCGACGTGTCCGCCCGCTAAGTTCATCTGCACATCGGCACCCCCGGCAAAGGGAACATAGATGTAGTCCACGCCGGCTTCGTCAAAAATGGAAGCGACGGTGAAGTGCGTCTGGGTCAACTCACCTTGACCGCCCACAATCAACTCACCTGGGTTTTCCAGTGCCCAGTCAATGATCTCATCCAAACCATCCCAGGGTAAATCGGGCCTTGTCGCCAAAGCGAAGGTAGCTCCTCCCAGACTGGCCACCGGTTCAAAATCTTCCCATGTATAACCGGTATCCCGTTTAGCCGGTTCGAAAAACAACGTCATGGGGACACCCCAAAACATCGTATTGGACTCCGGCGGCATCTCTGCTACTGAGCCCGCCGCCTCCACGCCCACGGAACCCGGCTGATTAACCACCCGGACATCAATTCCGACATTGGCCAATGCATCAGCGGTGATTCGAGCCGTAAGATCCACCGAGCCTCCAGCGGCAAAACCTACAACAAATGTGAATTCCTCATCCTGCAAGTGTGCCCATGGTACATCATCGGCCCACGCTTGCCCGGCCAGCACGAAACTGACCACCAGTGCGATCAACAACATCCGACTTGCAAAACGGCAGCTGATCAAAGCAATACCCCTCTTCTAGAAATATTTCCCTGCCGAAACAGGCAGTGATTGTACTTCCTTTTCGTCGTTTTTAGTCGTTTTCCTGCGAGAAATTTGAAAGAGATCATTGCAGTTCTCCGAATTACGCTATCATTTGGCAGGTCCCTAGTCTGAAGTCTCCGGCATGGGTTCAGCATCGATCGAAAAACCGAGAGCCGCTGCTTCCGTCTGGACGCAGAACGCTCTCGGCCGTTCTTGATGGTTTTCGCTGTGGTCTTGCTGTTACGCCGCCGCTTCCTCTGCAGGATGCGCATGGCTCTGCAAACGACCTCCGTCCATCCATTGCTTCGTCCGCCCATCGGCGGTCTGAAGGCAGACTACGCCGTGGTTTCGGCAGCCTCTGCCGCGATGGCGGGAGGGCTGGCCTCCGGGGCTGTGGCGCCGCGGCCTGCGCAAAGCGTCCGCAAAGCCGGCGATGTACCCAAAGCCGTGGCCACCACAGCCACCATGCTGCCGCAGAACAGGAAGAAGAAGTGTACCGGGATGATGTCCAAAAGCACCCCGAATAGTCCCATTCCGATGGGCGCCGCCATTTGCATCATGCTGCCAAAGAGGGCAAAAACCCGTCCGCGATAGCTGTCCGGCACTGTTTCCTGCATCATCACATTGACCTGGACATTTACCTGTACGTTGATAAGACCCATGATAAGCATCGGAGCCAGCATGGCCAAAAGAATACCTTCACTGGAAAGCTGCGTATAGACCATGGGCAGAGCCAGCAGTCCGATGGCCATGACCGCTGCACCCTGAAGGGCTGCTCCTCCGGCGAGAATTTTGATCTTCGTCCAGCGGCTGGCTATGGCAGCTGCCAAAATGGTTCCCAACAGCATGCCCACGGGGAAACTGCTCTGTGTGAACCCGTAGTACTGCGGCGGCATCAAGAGCACTTCCTTGCCGAAGAAAGGAAAGACAACGCCGAAGAGTGGATTGAACAGGAAATTGAGAATGAGGCCGCCGCCGATCAGAACCCGCAGTCCTTGGTTATTCCACAAATAGCCGAAGCCGCCTTTTAAGTTGTTGATGAAGTCACCCTTCGGGTCGTCGGACACTGTCGGCGCCGGTCGTTCTGGGAAACGTATGCACATTTCACTGACCGCAGAAACCAGGTATGTGCCGCCTTTGATCAGGAAAATGCCCATGTATCCGAATCCGCCGAGCAACAAAGCACCCAGAATCGGACCGAGGATGCCCGTGGCACTGTGGGAGAAGGCGTCGCGTCCATTAGCCTTCACCAGCTCCTCCCGCTTGACCAGGCCCGGGATTGTCGCCGAGATGGCAGGGCCAAAGAGTACACCGCAGAGAGACAGCAGGATGGTCGCCGCGTACAAAAGAGGCAAAGTAAGCTGACCCGCCCCGTAGACCGCCGCTAGCCCCAGCATGAGCACGCCGCGGATGATATCCATTGATACGACGATTTTTTTGCGATCCCATGTGTCAGCCAAAACACCGCTGAAGGGTGCCAGCAGGATAGCGGGTACGGAAGCTGCCATCAAGAGAGTTCCCAAGGCTGCTCCCGAGCCGGTCAAATCCAACACCAGCCATGCCATGGCAAAATAGTGGATGCCGTCACCCAATTGGGAAACGAAACGGCCCATGAATAATAGTCCAAAATCTCGGTTGATGAATACATTCTGCAGCAACTTCATCCTGCTCACTCCCTCTGTTTTCCTTGGTGCGATTTCAGTATATCCAAGAATGGCGAAACGAATAACGGCCAAGAGGCGGGAATTACGTCCGTCCCGGGACCGATAGCACCCCGGCCAGGCACTGCCCTGTCCAGCCCAGCATGGCTGCCAACGCAAGGTCTGACGGGGCCAACCGCACTGCAATGCTGTAACATTGCATAAATATTATGATAACCTGAAATAACATTTTGTAAATTTTTTAAAGCGAAGCAGCAGGAGTTTTGTCATGGAAATTGGAATACTATACACGAAAGCCCGTTCAAAGAGCCCAATATTTCGACAGCTGAATGCAAGTGGTTTCATCTTTCGTCTTGCCCCGGGGCAGCAATACATCACAGACACGCTGCCGCCAACGACCCAACAGCCTATTTTGCCAACGGAGGTGTACGCCTTTGGCCAAGACACAGAATGTCCGGCACTGGAGCCGTCGTCTGAGAACACGCGCCGATCTTGGAGCCGCAATCCTCTATCTGGCGCCGGCCGCCATCATCCTGATCACGTTTGTCTATTATCCCCTGATCCGTTCTGTATACCTCAGCTTGTATGAAACGGACTTCTTAGCGCGCACGCTGTTCTTTACCGGGTTTGGCCAGTACCGCGATCTTCTCAGTTCACCGCGGTTTTACGACAGCCTGCGCATCACGGTCATGTTTACCATCTACACGGTTCCCCTGGCCTTAGTTGTTGCGATACCTGTGGCTCTCTTGGGAAACCTGCAGGTTCGCGGCATTACCGTCTATCGTACGGTGTTCATCTGTACGATCGCTGTGTCCACCGCGATCGCATCGGTGGTCTGGACGTGGATGTTCGCCCCTACCACCGGCGTGATGAATGATCTCCTGCGCTTGGTCGGCATTGCTCCGCTGCGTTGGCTCCAGGATCCGAGCTGGGCGTTGATTGCGGTCTCCATTGCCACGGTATGGAAAGGACTGGGGTTAAACGTGCTGTTTCTGCTGGCCGGACTGCAGGGCGTTTCCGAGGAACTGATTGAAGCTGCTCGGATTGACGGCGCCAACAGCTGGCAGTCATTTTGGAATGTTACTCTGCCCATGCTGTCACCAACTATCTTCTTTCTACTGGTCGTCGGAACCATCGAAGCCTTTCGCTCCTTTGCCCAGATCCACATCATGACAGAGGGCGGCCCCCTTCGCTCCACTAGCATACTGGTGTATGCCATTTACCGAGACGCATTTATCAACTTCCGCTTCAGCTATGCATCGACCCAAGCCGTCACACTATTTCTCATTATACTGGCCCTTACCCTCATTCAATTCCGGGTCATTGAAAGGCGGGTGCACTATCAATGATCTCCTATCGACGGCAGAAAATGCTCAAAGCTATCCTGACCCAAATGCTCTTGATCGGAACATCTCTGGTTATTTTGTTTCCGTTGTATATAGCCATCAGTACCAGCCTCAAAGAACCCTCGCAGGTCTTTGCCTATCCCTATGCCTGGCTCCCCAATCCGATTCAGTGGGACAACTATTCCTTAGTCTTTCAACTGGTGCCCCTTTGGCGCTTCCTTTTCAACAGTGTGGTACAGAGCACGATGACCACCGTGGCCACGATGATAACCGCAGCTCTGGCGGCATTTTGCTTTGTGTACATTGATTTCGTCGGCAAACGGGTCGTGTTTTTGCTGGTCCTGGCAACGATGATGGTTTCCGGAGAAGTGACTGTGATCCCAAACTATCTTCTAGTCCAGCGTTTGGGTTGGGTTGATACCTATTGGGGACTTACCGTGCCGTTTTTTGCCACGGGCTTCGGCATCTTTTTGCTGCGGCAGTTCTTCCTGCAGATCCCTCGCGAACTCTACGATGCCGCCATAGTCGATGGATGCAGCCGTTTCCGCTATCTGTTTGTAGTCATCATTCCTTTAAGCCGGGCTGCTTTGGGGACCTTGGCCGTCTACACGTATCTGTCCACGTGGAACCAGTATTTCTGGCCGCTGATTGTCACCAATCGGACTTTCATGCGCACAGTGCAGATCGGCATTGCCATGCTGCGCGATGAAGAGGGTGATGCCTGGCATACGATCATGGCCGGTGTCGTCGTGGTTACACTGCCGGCCATTGTGTTGTTCCTGGTTTTTCAGAAACAGCTGATTCGCGGCATCGTCGGCGGCGCAGTCAAAGGCTAGTTTGTTTACAACGCTGGGAGGTGATGGCCGCAAGGGAAGCAGAGATGTCTGAATTTGGGGATATTCCAAAAACGGAGGGATCGAAGTGAAAAGAACACGGCTTTTGGGAATAGCGCTGGTCACCGTTCTGCTGCTGGCTGCACTGTCCGGGGTAGGACAAGCGAGGGTCAACATTGAGTTCTGGCATGCCCTAGGAGGCCACATCGGCCGCGATGTCTTAGTCGGGTACATTGATGAATTCAACGAATCCCAAGATGAGGTCTACGTGGAACCAATCTACCAAGGAAGCTATCTCGACGTGCTCAACCAGTATCGGCTTGCAGTGCAGGCCGGAGACACACCCAACTTGGTCCACGTCTACGAAATCGGCACACGGCTGATGATCGATTTGGACAGCACCACCCCCCTGCAGCCGTTCATCGATGAAAGCGACCTCGAGACCGATTACATGGTAGATAACGTACTGAATTACTATACCATCGATGATCAACTCTATTCGATGCCGTTCAACACCTCCAATGCCATTCTCTACTACAACAAGGATATGTTCCGCGAGGCTGGTTTGGATCCCGAGAGCCCGCCAACCACCTTCGAAGAACTGCGGGAGTATGCTGAGCTGATGACCGGAGACGGCAAGCACGGCTTCGGCAACTACAACTTCGGCTGGTACTTTGAACAGCTCATGGCCGTGCAGAATGCCGAATACGTCAACAACGACAATGGACGAACGGCTCCGGCCACCGAGGCTGTGTTTAACAGTGAAGCCGGCGTCCGTATCTTCCAGTGGTTTGCCGACATGATGGAAGACGGCAGCTACCTGGATACCGGCCGCGATGGAAGCGCTCTGCGAGCTGCCTTTGTGGGCGGCAATGTGGGAATGCGCATCGGTTCCACCGGGGGCTTTGCCAGCACCTATGCAGACATCGGCGATCGCTTTGAAATGGGAGCAGCCTTCCTGCCCGCACCCGAAGGTGTCGAACGGGGCGGCGTGATTATCGGGGGCGGTTCCATTTGGATGCCGAAGGATCATCCTCAGGAAAAGCTCGATGCAGCTTGGACCTTCCTGGAGCATTTGGCTTCCGTAGAAAGCACCGGTTTCTGGCACGTGAACACCGGCTACTTCCCGGTCGACCGCCGGGCTCTGGACCTTCCCGATGTACAACAGCTCCATGAAGAGTTCCCTGCATTCCGTACGGCTATCGACCAGCTCGAAGCCAGCCAGCAGACCTATGCCACCCAGGGCGCCGTAATCGGCATCTTCCCCGAAGCGCGGGAAGCGATTCAAGAGGCGTATGAACAGATATTGCTCGCCGGTGTTGATCCCCAGGCGGCATTGGATGAGGCAGCTGACGAAGTCACCACGGCCATTGAACGCTACAACATGCAGATGGGCTTTTAAGGCCTCCAGTCATTGAGAGCCTTTGAGCACCCAGCTTGAATCAATGCAGAATTCCGGGCCGCGCGCAGATGCCGCGGCCCTTCCCGCGTCCGCTGACATGTCCAAGCTCTGATCGACCCGGGCAAAGAACTCGCAAACGCCGGTCGGCTTCGAGTTGGAAAAATTGCCAAATTTGATGGTATGTGCCTGTCAGGCGGCAGGTGAGAACGACCCTTGGTGTCGAAAGAGCAGAATATCCTGAGCCGAACTGCCAAGGCAAGAAGGCAGCGGCGGAAATGGGGCAGATCCTATGAAATGGCACAGCATTTTGTTGTTGATCCTCATCTTACTTGCGTCGTCGGCGGCAGGAAGCGCCGCAGAATATGCCTTCTTAGGCACCGACGATGAAGGGACCTATTACCTCTACGGCCTGTATGCCGATGGAACCAAGCGCCGGCTGTCCCCATACCCTGTGGAGTATCATATACCGGCGTGGTCGCCTTGCGGGGATCGGCTGGCCTTTACCACCCTCGTTGACGGCATAGGTGCCATCCACGTAGCAGACACCCAGGGCCAAACGCTGGCGATCATAGAAAGCCGGGATTTCCGTTTTCCGGTCTGGTCACCGCAAGGAGATCGTCTGGCGTTTGTTTCCTACGACAATGATGATTACCAGGTATACGTGGCTGCGGCCGACGGAAACCATGTATTCCCGCTGACAACCGGGGATGCCATGCATATCGCCCCCACTTGGTCGCCGGATGGACGCTGGATCGCCTATCATACGGACGCGTACGGCTCCTTTGATATCGCTGTGGCCGAAGTGGACGGCGACCAGCAAAGGCAACTGACTCATACTTCGGGAGACTCCCTCTTTCCCGCCTGGTCTCCCCTGGGAGACTTGGTGGCCTTTGTAGCCGAGGAAGACAATCTGGTTTCGCTGCGGGTCATTGATGTGGAGACACAGGAGTCACAAGATCTTGCCAAAGCCGATTACTCCGTCTTTGTTCCCCAATGGTCACCGGATGGTTCACACATTCTGTACGAATGGGACTGGGACATTCACATGGTCGCCCTCGACGGCAGCGATCCTGTGAATCTTTCGCAGAGTTCAAATGTGGAGTTTCTCGCCCAGTGGTCCTCGGACGGACAGACCGTACTCTACACATCTTGGGGCGATCACCGCCGTGTGATAGCGCACGACCTTGACGGAACCCAAACCTATTTGACTCCAGCAGCCGAGGAATATTTCCTGGCCAGCCAAAGGCCGGATGTGACACCGATGCAGCCGGCGGCGATGGCTGATGGCGGGGTTCATTTAACCCATCCCAGCGGTGCCGCACTCCGAGGCCCTGAACACAGCTTTCTGCACGATACCAAAGTGCAGCTAGACGTCGTGGACGCCATTCCTGCTACCCATCCCTTTGAACAGGTGAGTCCCGGTTACGAGGTCCGCGGTGTATCACGGATCAGCAGCCGCAACCCGGTAAGCGTGGATCTGCCGGCGGGTTCGGCAGGATCCGAAGCTGCGGTGCTGTTCTATTCCCTAGGCCAGTGGATCCGGATTCCGTCCGAACCGGTACGTTTAGAAGACGGCAGCCAGGGCCTGCGAGTGCAGGTGGATGGTGTTCCCTTTCCTTGGCTGCTGACCGTGGCTGCAGCACCGGACGGAGCCGGTGCCACCCAGCTAGCAGACGGCGATGACGTGTTCTCCAAGACCGCGCGTTTAGAACAACTTCGCATTACCGATCAGGCGGCCTTTTTTGAAGCTGTCGACGAACAGTCTGACGCCAGCGCAGCGAAACCGACGCTGTCTCCGCCGTGGTTGGGGTGGCTGGCCCGGCCCGCCTCCGCCGAAAGAAGCGGCGAACGCCAGGCGGCGGCACAGCTGCTAAACGCCCGTCTGATGTTTCTGCGGGCCTATGCAGACGTCCGGCGGCGAGGAGGTGAATCCTCATCCATAGCCAGCCGCCGTTATTTGGATGGACTGCACTACCTAGAGGACGCTGCTCGGACGGTGGCAGCTCTCGACAGAGATACCCAGCAGGAACGCACCTTTGCGGACACGGCCGGCCGCGACCAGAGGCTGAAGGGGTTCGAGCGAGACAACGTCTATGGCGGCACGATGTCCCTGCGGGATATGACGGAATATAACCTAGGCATGTTTGCGCCCTGGGGATTGCGTTTAACATTGGCCATTTTGGAAGGCGAGAACCAAGCACTATTGCCGGAGTTCGACGTCAGAGTAGTACCTTTTTTCGGTCACGAACCCCATTTGGATATACCACTGCCCGGCGATTATACCGGAGCACCTGGACACCACCAATATCTGCCTACTGTCGAATATTTCCAGCGGCAGGTCCGGGAAGCACTGCACATAGAAGCCGGATACGAACAGGTCACTGCTTGCCTGCGGCTTTACTCGCCGCGTATCTATGAGTACAGCAGTCATGAATATTACGCCATGTTCAAAAACAGCGTTGGCGGGGCCAGCTATCTCGTCGGTTTGGCGAAACTGGCTGCCGGTGCACCTGTGGCCGGAACCGGTGCCGCAGTCTATACGGGCTACTCCATTTTGGCCCCCATCATTGAACGTGCCTTTGTGGAGCCGCAGGCACGGCAGCTGGCTGAGGCAGAAGTCGCATCAATGTCGACCACACTGACAGCCTATAGTGCCGGCAAACTTTTGGGCAAAATCGTTTTGGATCCTTCCCAGGCTTCGCTGCCGGGCGCAGCACTGGACTATGCCGGCGGACTGACCGATGTGGTCATGAATTACATGATCGACCATACAGAACAGCAGGAGTTGGAACTGCTGCGCAGTCAAGGGAGTGAATTGGGTTACCGCAATGCCGGGGCTGGGTGGTTTCAGCGTGACCGCTTTTATGTTCCTCCGATGGCGTTTGTAATTAACGTCGACGGCCCGACTACCCTGCGCCGCCAACAGGATAGTGGCTCCTACACCCTCAGCGGCCACGGCCAGTTTTCGATGTTCGTGGACTACCAAAGTGTTTCCGTAGGCAACTACTTCAACCTCTCCGATCATTTCGTAGTCCACGAGTTCAACCGGGACACGGAGCGCCGCATCGGCAACGGCATTGTCTTCGCGGTACCGGAGGAAACCGCCACCCTGCGCCGGGATGATCTGCTGGGCATACCTGTCCATCAACCCCTTGGCTGGGGTCCCGATATCGACGATTGGGCTGCTCTGCATCACTATGATGAAGCTCCCTGCGGGAAACTAATCACGTTCCGTTTGGACGAAGAGATTGTGGAGCGTTGGGTGACCGCGTCCGAACACGAAACCATCGAAGAGTGGATGGCAGATGTGTATGTCGAACTCCAGCCCCTTAATGGAGGTCCGAGCTACAGCCACCAAATCTCCGACTCGGGCCTGGTGGAAA
>Ga0207421_10006109_pt1 | contig 13225 bp, 10 predicted proteins | sample SodLakKL_010_SED_4_FD_187542 | JGI IMG/M metagenome (GOLD analysis project Ga0207421, IMG submission 187542) | Alkaline sediment microbial communities from Lake Tanatar, Kulunda Steppe, Russia - 8KL_010_SED (SPAdes) (version 2) | ecosystem: Environmental > Aquatic > Non-marine Saline and...
CTGGCGGCTGGTCGACGAACACGGACGGCCGATGGCCGAGAGCACCCGCAGCTACGCGAGCCGGACGGACGCCCGTGAGGCGATGAACGCGGTCAAACGCCACGCGCCGGAGGGGTGGATTACCTTCACCGAGTGATCGGCCAACCCGGCGATTTCGATCCGACCGGCCAACCCGGCGATTTCGATCCGACCGGCCAACCGAACGGTTTCGGGCCGACCGGCCAACCGGACGGTTTCGGGCCGACCGGCCAACCGGACGGTTTCGGGCCGACCGGCCAACCGGACGATTTTTTTCCGCTCACGTCCTCGGGGCTGTCGTGAGCGAGTACGAGCCCGCGCCGCCGGAGGTCGACGACGAGGGGGAGCTCCCGGCCGACCACCCCCGGTACACCGACCTCCTCACCCGCCACCGGATCGAGGAGGGCGTCCGGGAGGGGATCACCCACCTCCAGGGGATGCACGCCGAGGGCCGTGGCAGCGCCTTCGATTACTTACTGGGTGAGGAGACGATTCCGAGCGCCGACCGCGCGGAACGAGCCGCCGCCGCCCAGCTGTTGCTCGCCGACCGCCCCGTCCTCTCGGTCAACGGCAACGTCGCCGCGCTCGTCCCCGGGGAGATCGTCGAGCTCGCCGCGGTCGTCGACGCCGACCTCGAAGTCAACCTCTTCAACCGGACGCCCGAGCGCGTCGGGGCGATCGCCGACCACCTCCGTGCACACGGCGCGGAGGGGATCCGCGGGATCGAGGCCGACGCACGGCTCCCGGCGCTCGACCACGAGCGGGCGAAAGTCGACGCCGACGGCATCTACGCGGCCGACGTCGTCCTCGTCCCCCTGGAGGACGGCGACCGGGCGAAGGCCCTCGACGCGATGGGGAAAGTCGAGATCGTGATCGACCTCAACCCCCTCTCGCGATCGCCGCGGGTCGCGGACGTCCCGATCGTCGACAACGTCGTCCGGGCGGTGCCCGCTGTCACCGCCTACGCCGAGGGGCTGGCCGACGCCCCCGAGTCGGAGCTGTCGGCGATCGTCGAGGGGTTCGACCGGGAGGCCGCGCTCGCGGCCGCGGAACGGCGGATCCGACGCGGTGCGACCGACGGCTAGCCGCTAGAGCAGACACGCTTTTCAACACCCCTCTCCTAGCCCCGCTCGATGGACTCCGCCGCGCTGTTGGATCTACTCGGAAACGAGAACCGCCGACGGATCCTCCGGCTGCTGGCGCGAAAACCCTGTTACGTGACCGAAATCTCCGAGTACCTCGGGGTGAGCCCGAAGGCGGTCATCGAACACCTCCGGAAGCTAGAGGACGCCGGCCTGGTCGAGAACCACGTCGACGACGGCCGCCGGAAGTACTTCCACATCGCCCGCAACGTCCGCCTGGAGGTGACCGTCTCCCCGTACGGCTTCGCGAGCAAGAGCGCCTACCCGGCGAACAACAGCTTCGACATCACGAGCTGTCGACACCTCTCGCTGGACGTCAGCTACGACGACGACAGCGAGCTCGACGAGCTGCTCGGGGCCCTAGAGAGCCTAGAGAGCGTCGAGAACGAGCTCTCGCTGGCCCAGCGGTGGGTCCAGGGACGGCTGTACGACGTGCTCGATCGGATCTCCGAGGCCGTCGGCGCGGGGCCGGAGAGTCGGATCTACGCGGACCTGCTCGCGAGCGTCCGCGAGGAGCCGAAAGGCGTCGACGAGCTCAGCCGGGAGATGGGAATCCCGGTGGAGGTCGCCGCGGACCTCCTAGAGCGGATGGCCGACGAGGGGATCGTCCGGCGGACCGAGCGAGGGTGGGAGCTCTCGACGGCCTAGATCTCCCGGGTCAGTCCGGCCCGCAGGTCCCGGCCGAAGTAGTAGCCGACGAGGACGGCGAGCAACGACGCCGCCGTCCCCACGGCGAGCGCCCGGCTGCCGGAGCCCCCGACGAGGAATGCCGTGACCGCGTAATCGAAGAAGGCACCGATCGCACCGACCGAGCCGCCGGCGAGGCCGACCTCGAGGTAACGGCGTTTCGCGGTGACCAGCCCGACGACGAACGCGACCGCGAGCAGTCCGAGCACGTGACCCGCGATCGGCAGGACCGATCCGCCGACGAACAGGCCGACCGCGAGCACGAGCGCGAGCGCGAGCGCGGCCCGCGGGGAGAACTGTGTCGTCGGCGAGAGCCGCCGCGCGGCCGTCCGGAGCCGCGACCTCGATCCGGCCTCCCCGTCGGTGTCCGGCGGTTCCACGTCGGTCTCTACACCCCCTTCGGTCTCGGATGCCGTCCGCTCGGCGTCGGCCGCGTCCGTCGGCCGCGAGCTCCCCTCGCCGGCGAGCAGCCGGTCGGTCTCCTCGAGGAGCTCCTCCGTGGAGGGCGGATCCCGACTCGTCGTCAGCTCGTCGGAACGGTCGCTCATACGAAGACGGTAGGTCGCCGACGACATGGACCTTTCCCCGACCGTCGGACTCGTTCGTGTCGGCGGCGGCTATCCGACCACGTCGACGGCGACCGTCCGTTCGGTGGACCGACGGGCATCCGTCCGGCCGTGTCTGCGGCGACCAACCGTTCGACGGATCGACGGGCATCCGTCCGGCCGTGTCTGCGGCGACCAACCGTTCGATGGATCGACGGGCATCCGTCCGGCCGTGTCTGCGGCGACCAACCGTTCGACGGATCGACGGGCATCCGTCCGGCCGTGTCTGCGGCGACCAACCGTTCGAGGGGCGACGGTCGACAATTCGACGGGACGGCCGACGTCAGTTCGACGGGACGGCCAACATCGGCCGGATTTCGATTAGTAATAAGTTCTATATTAATAAGTTAAGATAGAGTTTTCGATATCCCGAGTTACTCGGTAGTTGTCTTCTTTAGCTCGACAACGCGTCTTTTAGCGTATTGTCGAAAGAAAGTAACTGACTGACTAGCTGTACTTAGAATTTTTACTTCGGCGCCGAACCGACGGCAGCCACCACCCGGAGGGACGCCGGCTGGAGACCGTCCACCCGCATTTTATTACCTTCCATCGCCCTGTCGGTGCCATGACCGATCCGAACGGACTTCGCGGACGAACGGAACCCGACCTCGCTACCTCCCTGCGGATCGCACCGGAGCGATACGTCCTCGAGGACGGGGCGATCGAGGAGCTCGGCCGCCGGTTGAACGTGGACGGCGACGTGTCGTCGGTGCGGGTTCTCGGGGGCGAACGGGCGCTTTCGGCCGTTCGCGACGAACTCGACCGGAGCCTCGAGCGGGCGGGGATACCGGCCCGGTACGCGACGTTCGAGGGGGAGTGTTGCCCGTCGGCGATCGCCGGCCACCGCGACCGTCTCGACGCCCAGGGCGCGGACGTCCTGATCGGTGTGGGCGGCGGGAAGGCACTCGACGCGGCCAAACTCGTCGCCGAGGGGCGGTGTCCGGTCGCGGCGGTGCCGACGAGCGCCGCCACGTGTGCCGCGTGGACGCCGCTGTCGGTCGTCTACGAGCCGGACGGCACCTACCGGACGGGCGTCGTGCTCTCCCGGTGTCCGAAGCTGGTCGTCGCCGACGTCGGCGTGATCGCCGACGCCCCCGTCCGGCTGCTGGCAAGCGGCATTTTGGACGCCACCGCGAAACACTTCGAGACGCGCCTGCTCGGGGACACAGGGAGACCCGCCACCCGGTGGGGGCTCGGGATCGCCACGGAGACGTACGCGGACACCCTCCGGGAACACGCGGCGACGGCCTGTGCGGACGCCGAGGCGGGAAGGGTTACCCCCGAGCTGACGGCGGTCGTCGAGGCGTCCATCGCCGGACCCGGCCTCACGGCCGGGCTCATGGCCGACCGGTCGTACATCACGCTCCCCCACGTGTTCTGTTATGCTCTGCTGGGGTACGGCTCGACCGCGACCGACTCGTATCACGGCGAGCGGGTGGCCTACGGCGTGGTGGCGTTGCAGGCGCTCCTCGAGGACGACTCGACGCCGGCTTCGATCGACAGCCCGGTCGACCTCCGCGAGCTCGCGAGCTGGTACGAGAGTCTCGGCGTGCGCCTTGATCTGGAGTGGCTGGGCGTCGAGGACGACGTCGTCGAGGACGTCGCCGCTGACGTCGTCGACGGCCTCGGCTACGAAATCCTCCCGGAGACGGTCTCCGCGGGGGACGTCGCCGCGGCCATCCGGCGGGTCGAGGGGCTCGACACCGACTCCGGATGACTCGGCCGGCGAACCGGAGTGGCACGGATACCGAACCACGAGACGAGATACCGGCGACGGTCACGGATACCGATAGAACTTACCGGCCGTACGTACCACGTTGGCACATGTCCGAGGCCGAGCACGTCGAGCTGCTACGGGAGCTGGTGCAAATCGAGACCGAAAACCCGCCGGGGAACGAGCGGGCCTGTTCGGAGTACGTCGTCGACTGGTTTCGCGAGCGGGGCGTAGACGCCGAGCTCGTCTACGAGCCCTACGAGGACCGACCGCAGGCGGTCGCCCGGGTCGGGGAGGGCGACCCCACGCTCGTGCTCAACGGCCACGTCGACGTGGTGCCGGCGGGCGACCGCGAACGGTGGAGTCACGACCCGTACGGCGGAGAGGTCGAGGGCGACCGGATCTACGGTCGGGGCGCCTGTGACATGAAAGCGGGCGTCGCCGCCGGAATGCTGGCGACCGTGGCCATCCGCGATCGGCTCCGGGACGGGGAACTGTCGGGGTCGGTCGTCATGCAGGCGGTGATCGGGGAGGAGACCGCCGAGCCCGGAACGAAACGGCTCCTCGAACTCGGCTACGACGGAACGTACGGGGTCGTCCTCGAGCCGACCGAGCTCCGGACCGCCACGAGCGAGAAGGGGCTCGCGTGGTACGAGATCACCGTCGAGGGCGACCCCTCCCACGCCAGCCGTCCGGACCAGGGCTCGAACGCGATCAGGAACGCGGAGCCGGTCCTCGAGGCGCTCGCGGCCTACGACGAGCGGATCCGCGAGCGGACCGACCGGCTGGTCGGCGACGCCTACGCCACGGTCACCGAGTTCGACGCGGGGACCAAAGAGAACGTCGTCCCCGAACGGGCCACGATAACCGTCGACCGCCGGTTTCTCCCGTCCGAAAGCGCCGAGGGGATCGACGCGGAGATCGCGGAGCTACTCGAGGAGGTGGAGGCCGAACACGGCGTGGAGACCGACTGGACGCGGACCCGGACCTACGAATCCGCGGAGATTCCGACCGACGGCACTCTCCCCGAGACGTTCCGGAGCCACTCCCAGGCGGTCGCCGGCGTCGAGCCCGATCCCTGGGGGATCTCGGCGTCGACGGACGTCAGGAACTTCGTCAACGACGCGGGGATGGAGGCGATCACCTGGGGACCGGGCGAGAACGGTCAGGCCCACACGTTCGACGAGTCCGTCGACGCCACGGACGTGCCGAAGGCAGTCGAAGTCCTCGAACGCGCCGCGGGCGACCTCCTCACGTCCGATTGATCGGCGAAGGGAGGGAGCCGGCCGCCGTTGGCGACCCGAAACCGGCAGACGGTATGGGAGTCGACGAGGATCCGAAACCGGCAGACGGTATGGGAGTCGACGAGGACTCGAATCCGACTGACGGTGCGGTGGCGACTCAGTCCACAGTGCCACACCACTCCATCGCGGTCGTCGCGAGGATCGCCGCCGTCTCGACGAGCGAGTCGATCTCGGCGTACTCGTCGGGTCCGTGTGCGTTGTTCCCGCGTGGCCCGACGCTCGGACACGGAACGTCGTAGTAGCGGTTGTAGAACCGTTCGTCGTTTCCACCCAGCCCGCCGCGGTAGTCCACCTCGCCACCGGTGACGCGTTCGGTCTCGGAGCAGACGAGCCCGAAAAAGTCGCTGTCGAAGTCCACCTCGTGTGGGTCGGTGCTCCAGCCGAACCACTCGATCTCCGGAGGGTGTTCGGCGAGCCACTCGTCGTCGGCGACGACCTCGGCGATCGCCGCCTCGACCTCCGCGCGGACCTCCGCGCGGCTCTGGTCGGCGCTTGGTGGCCAGCCGATCCGGTACTCCATCACCGCCTCGCCGGGAACGGTCGACGTCCACGAGCCGGGCACCTCGATGTTCGTGAGACTGAGGTTCGTCGTGCTCCCCGCGGCGTCGGGGTACTGGGTCACTGCGGGTCCGTAGTCCTCGATGCGCTCGTTTCGCTCCTCGTGGAGCTCCATCAGCCGCTGGTAGATCGGGACGGCTTTCCCGACGGCGTCGACCCCCTGGAACCGAAACGCCGTGTGGGCGGCCTTTCCGGGGACGGTGACCCGGAAGTACTGCACGCCGGCGCTGGCGACGCCGAGGGTCGGGACGCCCGAGGGCTCCGTGATGATCGCCGCGTCCGGCCGGTACCCCCGTTCGAGCGCCGAGAGGACGCCGCCGACGCCGCCGGCTTCCTCCTCGATCGTCGTCTGGAGGGTCAGATCGCCCGCGAGTTCGACGCCGAGCCCGGCGAGGGCCTCGTAGGCGATCACGATCGCGGCGACCCCACCTTTCATGTCGTACGTGCCCCGGCCGTAGATCCGGTCGCCCTCGACCGTCGCCTCCCAGGGATCGGACGACCAGTCGGCGACCGGCTCCGGGGAGACCACGTCGACGTGACCGCTGAGCACGAGCGATCGGCCGTCGCCGGCGCCGGGAACCGTCGCCGCGAGGTTCTCCCGACCCTCGTAGCCGTACTCCGCGTACGGGGTCGTCTCGAAGAACGCGGGATGATCTCGGAGCGCGTCGGCGTCCGGCTCCCAGGCGTCGACCTCGAGGCCGGTGGACTCGAGTCGGTCGCGCAGTAGCCGCTGTGCGGGCCCTTCTTTTCCCGGCAGCGACCGTGCCGCCACCAGCTCGGAGAGTAGCTCGATCAGCTCCTCGCGTTTTCCCTCTACGTGCTCGCGAACCTCGGCTTTCGTGGGAGTCATCGACAGTCGAAGGCTGTCGGGCGGTCACTTAGCCGTTTCGTCGACTGCCCGACGCGCCGACCGGGCGAATCCGTCCCGACGCATCGATGGGGCGAGTCCCTCTCGACGCGTCGATCGGACGAACTCCTCCCGAGTGTCGATCAGACCACGCGGTTTACCATCCCCTCGGGGTCGCCGTCGACGTACCGCTCGTAGTTCGTCGCGAAGATCGACGCACACCGCTCGGCGAACCGCGGCGAACCGCCGGCCATGTGGGGCGTGAGGAGGACGTTCTCGAACTCCCACAGCGGCGAGGACGGCGGGAGGGGCTCTCGAGCGGCCACGTCCAGGGCTGCTCCCCGGATCGTCCCCGTTCCCAGCGCCTCGATCAGGGCCTCCTCCTCCGTGACCTCGCCCCGGGCGACGTTGACGAACACCGCCCCGGGACCCATCGAGGCGAACGCGGCGGCGTCGAACAGTCCACGCGTGCGCTCGGTCAGCGGGCAGGCGGCGACGACGTACTCCGCCCGGCCGAGGACCGTGTGTAGCTCCGACGGCGGGTAGATCTCGTCGACGGCGTCCGGAACGGACTCGAGGTCGCGTTTGACCCCGAGGACGGTCGAGCCGAACGCCTCACACAGCTCGGCGACCCTGCTCCCGACCGAGCCGACGCCGACGACGCCGACGGTTCGTTCGCCGAGATCCGCCGGCGCGAACCGGCGCCACTCCCGGCGCCGTTGCTGGCGTCGCGCACGGAGCAGGCCGCGTTCGAACGTCAGGAGGAATCCGAGCACGTGCTGGGCGATGGGGTCGGCGTGGACCCCCGAGACGGTCGTGAGGGCGATCCCCTCCTCCGAGAGCGCCTCGAGGTCGAACCGGTCGTGGCCGGAACTCAGCGACTGGATCCACTCGAGGGCCGTCGCGGTCTCGAGGAGCTCCCCATCGAGCCGGTGTTCGATCAGGATCTCTGCCTCCGGGATCTTCGCCGCCACGTCGCCGTAATCCGTGGCCCGCTCGAGGCGAACGTCCGGGAGCTCCGCACGGATCGCCCGTTCGAGCGCCGCGACGCCGCCGCCGTTCTCCGGCGGGAACCGGTGTGCCAACAGAACCGTGGGTCGTGACATGCCGGGGACTGGTCCGGGGTCGTCAAGAAGCTGTCGCCGGGGCGAGAGGAATTCGACGGCGCGTTCGGCCAGGCCTCGGAGCCTTACCTCACGCGCCCGGCTCGAGGCCCGCGAGCCCCGCGAGCGCGTCGGCGAGAAGCTGGGTCGCCCGGGCACAGTCCTCCCAGTCGGTCCACTCGAGGGGAGAGTGAGAGATCCCGTCCCGGGAGGGAGCAAAGAGCATCCCCACGTCGGTGACGCCGGCGAGTTTCATCGTGTCGTGGCCACCTCCGGACGGCAGGTTCATCGTCTCGACCCCGCGACGCTCGCCCGCGGCCGCGAGCGTCCGCCGGATCCGGTCGCTCATCGGGACCGGATCGACGGTCCGGTAACGCCCGAGGCTCGCCTCGACGCCCCGTTCGCGCTCCAGGCGGGCGAGGCTCCGGCGGGCATCCTCGACGATTCGGTCCATCACCGCCCCGTCCACGTCGCGGGCGTCGATGCTGAGTGTCACCTCCCCCGGGACGACGTTCCGCGCGCCGGGTTCGACCGACAGCGAGCCGACGGTCGCCACCGCGGACTCGTCGCCGGCCGCGACGGCCTCCCGAGCGATCCGCTCGACGTCGGTGACGAACTCGCCGGCGGCGACGAGGGCGTCCGTGCGCTCGTCCATCGACGTGCCACCGGCGTGGTTCGACTCGCCTTCGATCCGGACCGTACAGTTCGTGATACCCGTGATCGCGGTCACGATTCCGACCGGTACCCCCGCCCGCTCGAGGCGCGTCGCCTGCTCTATGTGCAGCTCCAGCCAGGCGTCCCACTCGCTCGCGTCGATCCGTCGATCGCCCGCGAAACCGATCCGCTCTAAGTACGTCGACAGCGTGGTGCCGTCGTCGTCGGCGAGTTCGAGGAGCTCCTCGGGGGCGCGTTCGCCACACGCGACCGACGAGCCGAGCAACCCGAGGTCGAACCGGCCACCTTCCTCCTCGGTGAACGCGACGACGTCGATCGGCCGGTCGGGAACGAGATCGGCCTCCCGCATCGCCCGGACGGCCTCGACGGCGGCGTACACCCCGAGGGGACCGTCGAAGATCCCCCCGCGTGGCACCGAGTCCAGGTGACTCCCGGCGGCCACGGGGGCGGCGTCGGGATCACAGCTCGCCGGACACCACCGACCCGCGACGTTCCCCACCGGATCGACCCGGACCTCCATCCCGGCCGACTCCAGTCGGTCGACGAAGTACTCCCTCGCCTTCCGGTCGGCGTCCGATCCGGTGAGCACCGTCCGTCCGTGGCCGGATTCCGCCCCGACGTCGCCGAACGATCCGTTCGTCAGCAGATCCTCCCGCAGCCGATCCTGGTCGACGTGCATGGAGGGTGTTCCCCACCGTGGCGTGATATACGTTGTGGGGCCGTGTGTGGTCGGCGGGTGGCGCCCGGCGCCGTCGTGGCTCCCGTGGCCGTCGGGGCCTCGAACGAGCAGATACTTTGATAACCCGGTGGGTGCCATGACGACTCATGCAGGTCGATACGGTCATCGCCGGCGGACGGCTAGTCACGGCTACCGACGTTCGCCCCGGAAGCGTCGCCATCGACGACGGGACGATCGTCGCCGTCGGAGCCGAAGAGCGGCTTCCCGAGCCGAACCGTCGGGTGGACGCGACCGGGAAGCTCGTCATGCCCGGCCTCGTCGATCCACACGTCCACATCGACGAGGTGCCGGAGAACCGCGCCAGCACGTACGCGACCGAGACCGCCGCCGCGGCAGCCGGCGGCGTCACCACGATCGTCGACTTCGCCTGGCAGGGCGGCGACCGGCGCATCGACGACGAGAGCAAGGGACTCATAGACGGCATCGAGCACAAGAAAGGAAAAAGCGACACGGCCCACGTCGACTACGGACTCCACGGGGTGCTCCACCGGGACGACGCCGAGACGTTCGAGGCGATCCCCGAAGCGATCGACGCCGGCGTGACCTCGTTTAAGATGTTCATGTCGACCTACGAGGTCGGCGTCGACACCGGCTTCATCGGTCGCGCGTTCGAGCACATCGCCGACCACGACGCCGTCGCGGCGGTCCACACCGAGGATCCACCGATCTGTGACGCCCAGCTCGAACGGCTCCGCCGCGAGGGAAAGGGGGAGGCGATCTACTACCCGGAGTCGCGGCCGGACTACGCGGAGGCGATCGGCGCCGCCGCCGCGCTCCGGCTCGCCCGGGAGGCCGACGTCAAGTACTACGGCGTCCACACCTCCTGTCGGAAGGCCGCCGAGGAGATCGAACGCTACCAGCGGGCGGGCGACCGCGTCCGGGCGGAAACGTGTACCCACTACACGGCCCTGGACGACTCCGTCTACGCCGAACAGGGGGCGTTGCCGATGATCGCCCCGCCGATCCGCAAACCCGACGACGTCGAGGCGATGTTCGAGCACCTCCGGTCGGGCACCCTGAGCGTCGTCTCGACCGACCAGGCGGTCTACCACCAGGAGTACAAGGAAGTCGAGAACTGGTGGGAGAGCCCCTACGGGGCCAACAGCGTCCAGTGGAGCCTGCCGGTGTTCCACCAGGAGGCCGTCGTCGAGCGTGAGTTCTCGTACCCGTTTCTGGTCCGGCTCATGTCGACGAATCCGGCAAGGACGTTCGGACTGCCCGAGAAGGGCACCCTCGAGCCGGGAACCGACGCCGACGTCGTGGTGTTCGACCCGTCGGCGAGTCGGACGATCCGCGCCGCCGATAACCTCTCGGGGTCGACGTTCTCGATCTACGAGGGCCGGGAGGTGCAGGGAGCGGTCACGAAGACGTTCGTCCGGGGGCAGCTCGTCGCCGACGACGGCGAGATCGTCGGCGAACCCGGCGTCGGCCGGTTCGTCGAACGCGAGATACCCGAGTGGGAGGCCGATGGCGACCGCAGATCGTGAGCTCGCCGCGTTCGTCGCGGGGTTCGATCTCGCGGACCTCCCGGAGTCCGTAACTGATCACGCGGGGCTCGTGATCGCCGACACGGTCGGGGCGATCGTCGGCGGCTCGACCGAGGCTGCCGTCTCCGACTACGCGAGGATGCGTGCCGACGGGCCGGACGGGACGGCGTCGGTGCTGGGGACGGAGCTGCGGACGTCCGTCGCGGGGGCCGCCGACTGCAACGGCACCGCCGGGGTCGTCCTCGAGCTCGACGAGGGACACAAACGTTCGGCCGGACATCCCTCGATCCACGTCCTGCCGGCGGTCCTGGCGGCGGCCGAAGCCGACGGCGGCTCGGGGTCGGCGCTGCTCGAGGCGTTCGTCGTCGGTTACGAGGTCGCCGCGCGGGTCGGGATCGCGACGTCGCCGCTACGGTCGATCTATCACATGCACGGCGTCTGGCCGATCGTCGGCGGCGCCGCCGCCGTCGCCCGCTACCGCGGCCTCGACGCCGACACGACCCGCCACGCGATGGGGATCGCCGCCAGCGACGCCCTCCACACGGTGTTCGACGCGGCGATCGAGGGGGCGACCGAACGGAACGCCTACGCGGGGTCGGCGAACGCCAGCGCGATCCGGGCGGTCGACCGGGCTCAGGCTGGCTTTACCGCGGTCGAAGACGGGCTCCGTCGACACCTCGAGCGGGCGAGCGAGGACGGGTTCGACGCCGACGCCCTCGTCGACGGACTCGGAACGCGGTGGGACGTCGAGCGAGGCTACTTCAAACGCCACGCCGCCTGTCGGTACACCCACGGCGCACTCGACGCGATCGACCGCGTCGACGACGGGATCGATCCCGAGTCGATCGAGTCGGTGCGGGTGGAGACGTATCCGACCGCCGCCCGGCTGAGCGAGCCGCGACCCGAAAACGCCCTGCAGGCGAAGTTCTCGATCCCCTTCGCCGTCGCCACGCGCCTCGTCAACGGCCACTCGCGAAAGTGGGCGTTCGAGGAGGGGCGGCTCACCCCCGAAACGTTCGCGCTCGCGGACCGGGTGACCGTCGCCTCCGCGGCTGACCTCGCAGCCCGCGTCCCCGACGCCCGGAGCACGCGCGTCCGCGTACGGTTCGCCGACGGATCGACGATAGAGGAGGAAGTCGAACACGCCAGAGGCGACGCGACCGACCCCTACTCGGCGGCGGAGCTCGAAGCGAAGTTCCACGAGCTCGTCGAGCCCGTCCTGCCCGGGAGGGCGAAGTCGGCCTGGGAGGCGTTTCGCGATCCGGCGGGGCAGTCGGTCGCGGAACTTCTCGCACACGTGACGGCTTGAGTCGGTTTGGATCCCGCACGCGACGGAGTCAGTCGATTTGGATCCCAGCTCTCGGGGCCCGCCGTCCCGGTTCCCGAATCCGTCGGCTCCGATTTCTCGGAGCCATCCGTTCCGGTTCCCGAATCCGGTCGTTCGAATTTTCAAGGCCCGCCCGTTCGGATTCCACACGAGTGTCGCCGGTCGCGTTCGAAATCGGATCGTCGTCTGCGGGCAACGTTGTACGAAAGCCGTCGCCGGATCGATCGGCTCCCAAATGTTTAAATACGAGTCCCGATATCGTCACTCGTGTGGTCAACAGAGCCATGACAAGCCGACGCAACATACTCAAAGGTGCAGCTGCCGCCGGCGCGGCCGGCCTGGCCGGCTGTCTCGGCGGGGACGACGGAGGCGAGTACACTCGACCGGTCGACATCGACTTCGACGACTGGCCTCCCGAGGAGCACGAGGGTGGACTCAACGCCTGGAACTGGTACGTCGAGTGGAACGAGTGGGGTGCCCCGGAGTTCGCCGAGGAGTACGGTCTCGACGAGTACAGCACCGAGGCGTACTCGACCCCGACCGACTGGTTCACTAACCTCCAGTCGAATCCGGAGAACCACGGCATCGATCACATCGGTGCGTTCACCGAGTGGGTCCACCGGACCAACGAGGAGGACATGGTCGAGCCGATCCCGATAGACGAGATGCCGAACGTCGAGATCGCCGATCAGTACCTCGACATCCACCGGGAGATGTTCGCGAGCGACGAGGGTGTCGGCGGCATCTACGGCTGTCCCCACTCCGTCGTCATCAGCCCGATCGTGATGTACAACACCGAAGAGATCCAGGACCCACCGGAGTCGTTCGATCTCCTCTGGGACGAGGAGTACGCCGACGAGATCTCGATGATGGCCCACCACGGGGGCTTTCTCTGTGACGTTGGCGCGCTGTACACGGGCCAGGATCCGAACGATCCCGACGACTTCGAGGAGATCCAGGAGGTCCTCGAACAGCAACGCGACCTCGTGTTCAACTACGCCGACGAACACGAGACCCAG
>Ga0207421_10006110_pt1 | contig 13222 bp, 10 predicted proteins | sample SodLakKL_010_SED_4_FD_187542 | JGI IMG/M metagenome (GOLD analysis project Ga0207421, IMG submission 187542) | Alkaline sediment microbial communities from Lake Tanatar, Kulunda Steppe, Russia - 8KL_010_SED (SPAdes) (version 2) | ecosystem: Environmental > Aquatic > Non-marine Saline and...
AGTATATCATCCAGCATGATCCCAACGCCATTGCCGTGCATGACAGCAATCTCCATTACATCTATGTCAGCCAGCGCTATTTAGATGACTACGGAGTGCAGGAGACGGATGTGATCGGCCGGCATCACTATGAAGTGTTTCCCGACATTCCTGAGAAGTGGAAGGAAGTACATCGGCGGGCCCTGGACGGGGAAGTGGTCAGCGGGGAGGATGATCGCTTTGTGCGCGCCGACGGCTCCGTTGAGTATACCCGGTGGGAATGCCGCCCATGGTACGAACGGAATGGTTGTGTAGGCGGCATTGTGCTGTATACTGAGGTCCTAACAGAGAAGAAGCGCACAGAGGCGGCCCTGCGCCGCAGCGAGGAGTACCGGCAGTCTATTCTGCATCTGATTCCCGATGTCATTATCCACTACGACCAGTTCGGCACATATCTGGACGTGATCGGACCGTCTGGAGAACAGCTCTTTTTGCCCAAGCAGGAGCTTTTGGGGAAAAACACCGCTGCGGTCCTTCCAGAGGGACCAGCACGGATTGTGAAACAGGCAATTGCTGCGGCCCTAGAGGAGCGGACAGTCCAGGAAGTGGAGTACCAATTGCGGCCTTTAGAAGAAGGGGGCCGGTGGTACGAGGCACGGCTGCTGCCCATGGATGACAGCCAGGTCGTGGCCCTTGTCCGAGATATTACCGAACGGAAGCAGGCGGAGCTGGAGTTGGAACACCGCACCTACCACGATAGTCTGACCGCTTTGTATAACCGCTATTATGTGGAGTGCGCTCTGCAGGATCTGGACGAACGCGGTGTTGTCTCTATGGGAATTATTATCGGCGATGTCAATGGACTCAAGATCGTCAATGACTCCCTCGGCCACAGTGCCGGTGACACACTGCTCAAGAAAGCAGCAACGGTTCTTCAAGAAGCTTGCCCGGCCAGTGCCATCGTCGGCCGTTGGGCGGGGGATGAGTTCGTTGTGGTTGTCGAGGGCGCCGGTGAACGTGAACTGGAAACCATCTGCAGCCGCATTGGCCAGTTGAGCCGCGAAGCCGCGGACATACCGGTGCCCCTGAATATGGCCTTGGGGTATGCGGCCCGCCAAAGCAGCGATGAAGCTCCCACGGATGTCCTGACACAGGCCGAAGATGCCATGTATCGGCACAAGAGCCGCACAACCCAATCCGATCGAACGGCCTTGGTCACATCTCTGCAACGCACCCTCGCAGCCAAGAGCTATGAGACAGAACAGCATGGCCGCGACCTGGAGGCTTTGGCCGTGCGGTTAGCACGCCGGGTGGGGCTTCCGGAACGGGATGTGGATGAAATTTCGCTGCTGGCATTACTCCACGATTTGGGCAAGGTGGGGATTCCGGAAAACATTCTCACAAAGAGCGGGTCACTGACCAGTGAAGAATGGGATATCATGAAGAAGCATCCCGAAATCGGGCACCGCATTGCTTTGGCCAGCCCCGACCTGGTCATGGTCGCCGACGGAATTCTCAGTCACCATGAGCGATGGGACGGAGGCGGATATCCTCGCGGCCTGCAGGGCCGGGAAATCCCCTTAAGCGCACGAGTAATCGCCGTTGTCGATGCCTTCGAAGCCATGGTCAGCGATCGGCCCTATCGCAGGGGCATTGGCCGGGAAGCTGCGCTAGAGGAGATTGAGGCGTGTGCCGGCTGGCAGTTTGATCCCCAGCTGGCTTTGGCCTTTGTGGAAATGATGCGCAGTGAACAGGGGCCAGACCGTACTTGAAGGCCATACAGGGTTCCTCGTCCGGGAGCGGTACAAGCCATGCTCCGTTCTGTGGAACCCTTTGGCTTCACAAAGAACCAATCTGCGGCAGCAATCAAGAGGGAACTTGGCGGGCTTCCTGTTCCATGATGAGATCCAGAAATACCGCTGCCAAATGCGGATCGAACTGCCTGCCGGCTTGTTGGGAAATTTCGGTCAAGGCGTGCTCAATGGTCACAGGCCGCCTATAGGGACGTTTGGTGGTCATGGCATCGAAGGCGTCCACCAGGGCGATGATCCGTGCAGACAAGGGAATTTCTTCGCCCTTGAGGCCTCGGGGATATCCGGAACCGTCCCACCAATCGTGATGGCAGAGGATGGCCTCTGCCACAGGCAGGAGATCCGGTGATGAACGGGCGATACGGTGTCCGATCTCGGCATGGGTCCGCATGATTGTCCATTCTTCTTCGGTTAAAGGGCCTGGCTTATTGAGAATTTCTTCGGGAATGCCCACTTTGCCTAAATCATGGAGCAGAGCCAGCAGCTGCAGTTCACTGCGGAGATCTTCACTGAGCTCCAGTCGTTCGGCCATGGCATCGGCCAACCGCTGCAGATTCTGGCAGTGTGCGTCTGTCCGCGTGCATTTGGCCTGCAGAGTTCGGCGCATGGATCGCACTAAGGCACTGCGGCTGGAGCGGTGGTGGAGCGTTTTTTCCCGATACATGGCGTCTTCGGCCTCTTTCAGCAGATCTTCCAGGTTGCCGCCCTTTTCGCTGCGGACAGCACTACCCAACGAAACATTCAAAGTGACAGGAAGTCCTTCCAGAGCAGCCACATCATCGCGAATCCTGCGGCAGACTTCGTGGGCTTCGCTGCTGCTGCAGTCCGGCAGGAAGATAATGAACTCATCGCCTCCCCAACGGGCTGCCGTCTGGCCGTTGGCGAGATTCGCGGCCATGGCCTGTCCAGCAGCGGCCAACACTTGGTCGCCCTGCTGGTGTCCGAAGGAGTCATTGACCACTTTGAGGCCGTCGATATCGGCCATGATCAGTGCCAGAGGTTTATCGTCCATGGTGTCCAGCAGATGCTGCAGATAGCGGCGGTTATACAGGCCGGTCAGCGGATCTCGGATGCTCTGCTCACGGAGAACTTCTTCCATGCTGTGTCGGTCCATGGCGTTTTGAATGATCTCGGCAGCCACTTTCAAAAGCGAGAGGTCGGAGTCGTTCCAGACCTGGACGTTGCCGACGCTGTCGAATCCTAGAAACCCAGCCAGCTCGCCCTTGGATACCATGGGTACGACCAAGACCGATTGAATGCCTTGGTCCTGCAGGGTTTCTTTCTCTGCGGACGCCTCAGCAGGCATTTCTTCTACCATCGGTATATGGATGACTTCGAATGCCCGCAGCTTTTCCATCCACCAGGGAAAGGATTTTTCCGGGAGGCGCTGCAGTTTGTCCTGCTGCGGCAGAATATCCTGCGCACACCATTCAAAGGTGTTGTCCAGAAGTCCCAATTCCCGATCCAAGCGAAATATATAGGTCCGATCGACGGCGAAAAAGCGGCCCAAATCATCCAGTGTCTGATGAACTGCCTGTTCATGATCACTGGATTGGGCAGCAACAAAGCGGCTGGACATCTCGGCCACAATCTGCTGGAATTCGTGCTGGTACTGCCGGTATTGGCTTTCTGCTCGATGCTTGGTCACGAGGCGGCTGTAGTAGATCGTAATGACCAGCAGAAGAAAGAGCAAAACGCCTAGGTACAGCGTGAGATCAACGAACTGTGTCCAGCCGAAAAACAGTTCTGGAATCGCCGTCATACAAGCACCTCCTTCAATTCAAAGTTGTGCACAAAACCAAAGCACCGCTGGGCTTAACAAGAGGCGATTCTGCCCATGGACGTTCTTGGAGACCAATGCAGCAGGGTAGGCTGGCGGCTGATTGCGCCCTTGATACGCCCACCCATCCACGGGTTGTTGTCCCATTGTGACATCCCGTGTTCCATGCTTACGGTACGAATCTGTATGCAGGCCCATCATACCGGGCATTGCAGGTAGCTGTCTTGATGCTCCAAGAAGTCATCTTCATGTCCTTTTCGACGCAGTGGCGGGAAAGCCTGCTCACTGATTGTGTAAGGACAGGCCCGATGTTCTTTTGGATAATGCTGGGGCCTTTGGAAAAGCCTTCGGAAGCGGTTTCAGACGACAATTCGTGCCGGAGACAGGCCGTGCTTGACAAATGTTGACACCGCGCTGCACTGACACGGCATTTCCGGGGGAACAGGCCGTGTACGCCGCACGCAGTAGAAGCATGGCATCCCTGGGGTGCCATTAGCAGTGCCTCACACCGGCCGATGGATTACCCCCAGGGAAGGAACGGCTAATGACCGGATGCAGGGCGGGTGCCGGACGGGCAATGCCCATCACCCTCCGGTGATGGAAGGTGTTCCCCGGCACGGGGTTAAGCTTTGGAGCTGGCGGCCGCTAGCCCGAGAACAAACGCTGCATGGGCGTAATGGAATATTAGCGTTATGCCATGCCCCTATTCTGCGCTGCTGGGGCCGCCGAACTGACTATCTGCAGTGGGAAGCTGTGTATCCGATCCTTTGGCGGCCGGGGAACCGGCCCTGCAACCTTAGACGCAGTCCTCTGCCTGCGCAGTCTGGGTTTTGGACGGCGTGAAGCAAGGGCAGGAGTTAGCTGCGCCAGCAGCGAAAGGTTCAACCGGGAGCGGGTGTTTTGCACAATCTCTGCCGTTCTCAGAAGGGAAGTGGCACCGCATGACATCGCGGGAACGGGTGGAACGGGCCATTCGGCATCAGGAGCCGGATCGGGTGCCGTTGGATTTGGGCGGCAGCGTGGTGACAGGTATGCACGTCAGTTCCGTCTATGAACTTCGCCAGATCCTAGGCCTGGACGAGCCGGGTACCCCCGTCAAGGTGGTCGAGCCCTTCCAGATGCTAGGTGAGATCGAAACTGACCTGCTTGATGCCGTCGGGGCTGATGTAGTACCGTTAGGAGCTAAAAGGAATATGTTTGGGTTTGTCAACGAAAACTGGAAGCCTTGGACGACCTTCGACGGTACACCCGTCTTGGTGCCCGGAGCCTTTAACACCCAACCGGAGCCCAATGGCGACTTGCTGATGTATCCCCAGGGCGATCGATCGGCGCCGCCGAGCGGACGCATGCCCGCAGGCGGTTGGTATTTCGATGCCATTGTGCGGCAGCCGGATCTGCAGGCCCACCCTCCGACCGTGGAAGATAATCTCGAAGAGTTTGGCCCGCTGTCGGAGGACGATCTCCGTCATTTTGAGGGAGAGGCAGATCGCCTGTACACGGGGACAGACCGGGCCATATTTGCCAACTTCGGCGGCACCAGCTTCGGTGATATCGCAGCTGTTCCAGGGGTACAGCTGAAGTATCCCCGGGGCATTCGGGATATTGAGGAGTGGTACATTTCCACTGTCAGCCGCACGGACCATGTCCATCGGATTTTCGAGCGGCAGTGCGAAATTGCTCTGCAGAACTGGGAACAGATATACCAAAGGGTAGGAGACAAAGTATCGGTCGTCTTTGTGACCGGTACGGATTTCGGTACGCAGCAGGGGCTTTTCATTGCGCCGGACTCCTATCGCCGGCTGTTTTTCCCGTTTCACAGGGCGGTCAATGCGTGGGTGCACCAAAATACCCCTTGGAAGACCTTCATCCATTCCTGCGGAGCGGTGTTTCCACTGATTGAACAATTCATCGAGGCTGGATTTGATGTCATCAATCCGGTGCAGTGTTCGGCGGCAGGCATGGATCCGCAGGCTTTGAAGGAAACCTATGGCAGCCGCATTGCTTTCTGGGGCGGCGGCATTGATACGCAGCACACGCTGCCATTTGGCAATCCCGAAGCGGTGGCAGCCGAAGCCAAGGAACGGATGCGGGTTTTCGGCCGCGGCGGCGGGTTTGTATTCAACTCCGTCCATAACGTTCAGGCAAAGACTCCGGCTGAGAACCTACGGGCGCTCTACGAAACGGTGCAGGCCTCTGGTCTGTATCCATTGGATTAGCATATGCGTTGGCTTTGCAAAAAAGAACTCCCTGCCGTCGAAATCCATCAATGGCAGGGAGTTGTGGTTGCTGGGCCCAACTGGGCTGAGGAACTGCGCGATTGGGAAGAACGCCATATCGTGTTATCATAGGCGCAGGAGGGATACAGAACATGCGAGCTGTCGTGTTTGACTTTGACGGTGTTCTTATTGATACGGAAACGCCCGAATTAGAGGGGCTGCAGGAGCTTTACGGCTATTATGAGGTTGAGTTTCCCACAGAGGCGTACTTAGGAACCATTGGGGGCGATGTGAGCTTCGATCCTCTGGAATATCTGGCCGAGCACGTCCAGGGTTCGCTGGATGTGGAAACAGTTCGCTCATGGTGGCAGCGCCGCCACGTGGAGTTAGTGGAAGGATATCCTCTGCGACCAGGTGTAGAGCAGTATCTAGAGAGGGCACGGGATCGGGGACTGCATATTGCCCTGGCTTCCAGCTCCGATCGGCACTGGGTGGTCCCGCTGCTGCAGCGGCACCACTTGGAGCGCTACTTTGAAGCCGTGGTGACGAAAGATATGGTGGATAGAGTGAAGCCGGATCCGGAACTGTACCGCGCAGCCCTTACACGTCTTAAGGTAGACGGTGGAGAAGCAGTGGCCTTTGAAGACTCCATCAATGGCGCCAAGGCTGCCAAAGCAGCCGGCCTCTTCTGTGTCGCAGTTCCCAATCCCGTCACGGAGCAGCTGTCATGGCCGCCTGGTCTGGTTGATCTGCGGCTTGAAAACTTTTGGCAATGTACGCTTGATGACGTTCTCGCCCAGCTTGATGTCCTTTGAAACAAAGGGAAGCGGGCCCTGTGGTTTGCTGAAAAAAGGCGCCGGGTGCCGGTTTTCGGAACCGCGTGTTAACAAAATGCGTGCTTTCGCCAAAGAAAATCCAAAAAACCTTTGCAACTTGTCATGACATTATGATATAATGTATTCATCATTTGGGAGGTGGGACTGTGCGTGCCCAACAACATGCCTGTCACGCTCCCGCCATTGCAGCCCTGGGAACCATAACCATAGACCTGACCGCCTGCCTTTCACATCTTCCTGCTCCAGGCGAGACCATTCCAGCCCATGGATTTCGCCGCTGCTTGGGCGGGAAAGCCCTGAACCAGGCCGTGGCTGTGCAGCGCTTAGGGGGCAGTGCTCTCTTGGCCGGTGCTGTTGGCAGCGATGCCTTTGGCCTGAGGGTGCGGCGCTTGCTTGCAGCCGAAGGGGTGAATCAAGATCTCGTCCAGACGGTGCACGACGCCACCGGCATCTGCTTGATCGCCGTGGAAACGGGATCAGGGGAAAACAATATCATTACCATTCCAGCAGCCAACAACCTGTTCACCGCTAACCAACTGGACTGGCTGCAGCACCCTCTGTCGCACTGCCATACGCTCATGCTCCATTGGGATCTGCCTCGGGCTGTCGGCGAAAGACTGATAGCCAATGCCAAGGCCCATGGAAAAAAGGTTGTCCTGTCGCTGGCGCCCTACGGCCCCATATGCGACAGTGCCCTGGCGGCCGTGGATGTCTTAGCGGTCAATGAAGTAGAGGCCGGTATGCTCTGCGGATTGGACATGCGTAAGACGGGGGCGGAGGACAGAGCCCTTGCATCCATGGCAGATATGGGTATCGCCTTTCCCGTCATTACATTGGGGAGCCGGGGCGCCGCGGCGTTGGCCGACGGTAAGGTTGTGCGGGCGCCGGCCATGAAAGTCAAGGCTGTGGACACCGTGGCAGCCGGGGATACATTGATTGGCTCCTTGACGCGTTTTTTGCAGGTTCTCGACAAGCCCCAGGCTCTGCAGATGGCGGTCTGGGCGGCATCGCTGGCTGTGACCCGAGAAGGGGCGTCAGAATCCATTCCCACCCATGATCAACTCATGAAGGCCGCATGGGAAGAGCGGGGCAGCCTATGGTTCCGCCAAGACAGATCGTAACAACACAATATTATATTTAGAGGTGCGGCTGCGGCCGGGAAAGGATGTGCTTTTGTGCGCATAGGTATCGACACAGTGGATCAGTTCGGCGGAAGTTTCAACTCGTATGAAGTGGGTGCCATGACACCGACCTCCTTGGTGGACATGGTGAAATCCCTTCATCAGGACTTGGGTGTGGATGTGGTGGAGATCAACGCCAGCGTTCACAGCGTTAGGCCGGACATGGTCACGGAAGAAACCTTGAAAGAAATTGGCCGCTATCAGGCCAAGAGCGACGTCGGTCTCACCGTTCATCTGCCGTTTCGGGGGATTGACTTGGATAACCTAGTAGAGCCCATGCGGGACGCGGCTGCCTGCTACCAGCGGGATCTTGTACGGGCGTTTGACGCAAATATGAAGGTCGACCACTATGTAACACATATCCAGAGCAATCTGCTGCGGGCCATACGGGAGTCGAAAGGCCACACCGACGAGGCCAAAGTGCGCATGCTCGCACGTATGGAAGATCAGGCACGCCGCAGCTTGGAAACCATACTAGAAACCTGCGAACCGAAACGATTGGCGGTTGAAAATCTGGAAATGGGCTATGAGCTGCCCTTCCGCTTAGCCGAAGAGTTTGATACCGGACTATGCTGCGATGTGGGACACTTGGTGATTGAACAGGTGGATGTGCCGGGAACCATTGCGGCCTATCTCGACCGGATTATACATTTCCACTACCATGACGTGATTGAAGTGGAAGATGAGGGCGAGAAGAAGCTGAAGGATCATGTGGCACTGGGTATGGGGATGCTGGACATACCGGCTACACTGAAAGTAATGGTCGACGGAAATTTCGGAGGCGTTCTGCTGGTGGAAGTGGTGTCCCGCGAATACGCGGACACCAGCCTAACCGTACTTCGGAAACAACTGCAGCAGTTAACCGCATAAGATGGTAGCGGAATGCCCGGTCTGTTCAGAGGAAGCCAGTTCGGGATCCAATATATTAGTAAAGGACGTGAGTGTGTGTCAGTATTTCCAAAAAAGCCCGATGTGCTCCAAGAGATCTTCGGCATCCAGAAACCGATTATTGCCATGATCCATCTCAAGCCCATGCCCGGCTCACCCCACTACCGCGGCGAAAGCTTGGACAAGGCCGTTGACTTTGCCCTCAAGGATATCGATGCCTATCTGGCCGGTGGCGTAGACGGCCTGATTGTGGAGAACGGCTGGGATCTGCCCTTCTCCAAACCGGACGATATTGGAATGGAAACCGTGGCGGGCATGACCTATGTTACGAAAGCCATTTCCGAATACTCGGGTCTACCCATCGGCATTAACGTCTTGGCCAACGGTGCCCTAGCTTCCTTGGCGGTTGCCAAAGCTACCGGGGCGGCGTTTATTCGCTGCAATCAATGGGTGAATGCCTATGTGGCCAATGAAGGCTTTATCGAAGGTGCCTCCGCTAAGGCGCTGCGCTACCGTTCGCAGATTCGCGGCGAAGAAATTCGGATTTTCGCCGATGTCCATGTTAAGCACGGCAGCCATGCCATTGTCGGCGATCGTTCGGTGGCAGAGCAGACTCGGGATGCCATATTTTTCGACGCTGATGTACTCATTGCCACCGGAAATCGTACCGGCGATGCCACAGACGTCAAGGAAGTGCATGCCATCAAGGACAACACGGAGTTGAATGTCATTACCGGCAGCGGATTGAGCGATGAGACGGCGGAAGAAATCTTGACCCACGCCGACGGTTCCATTGTGGGCAGTTGGCTGAAACAGGATGGCTGTTGGTGGAATCCCGTGGATCCTGCCCGAGTTAAGCGTCTCATGGACGTGGTGGACAAACTGCGCCGCTAAAAAAGCCGGGGGAGGCAAGCAACAATGCGTGTATTGCTGGCAGGCGAATCATGGACAACCTTTCACATGCATATCAAGGGATTTGACCCCTTTTTCAACAGTACATTTGAAACGGGAGCAACGGCGCTCACAGCGGCGCTGGAGCAGGGGGGAGCCCAAGTGGACTATATTCCAAACCACGATGCCCCTGTACAATTTCCGCAGACCTTAGAAGCGCTGAAAGAATACGATACAGTCATTCTCTCGGACATAGGAGCGAATACGCTGCTGCTGCACCCGGACACCTTTGCCAAGGGCCAACGCACGCCCAATCGCCTGAAGCTTCTGCAGACCTATACGGCCAACGGCGGGGGTTTAGCCATGATCGGCGGCTATCTGACCTTTCAAGGCATTGACGGGCGGGGGCAGTGGCACGAAACCCCAGTAGAAGAAGTACTGCCGGTGACGATGCGGCCTGTGGATGATCGCCGGGAAGTGCCGGAAGGCTTTCACCCCAAGGTCCTCGACGAAGGGCATCCAATCCTAGAAGGATTGGGGGAATGGCCCTGGTTTTTGGGCTACAACCGTCTGCAGGCCAAGGAAGGCGCTGACGTTCTTCTGGAGCATGACGGGGATCCCTTTTTGACGGTGGGAACCTATGAAAAAGGCCGCACAGCGGCGTTTGCGTCGGACTGTGCACCCCACTGGGGCTCACAGGAGTTCGTGGACTGGCGCGGGTACGCTCTCTTTTGGTCTCGTTTGGCCGCTTGGCTTGCAGGGCAGCTCTAGGCCAGTGCTGGATTTGTGCGTGTCTGGCGTCCGGTGTGATTCGGCACCATGCTTGTCATATGAATCGCTGCGGCTTTTGCACACGGGTCAGTGGGGTTCATAATACCCTATGGACACGTAAAAGCCCGACGACGATTACCTCGTGTTTAGGAAAACATGACAAAACGATTATATGATTTTCGGTGCCATTTACATGTGAGCCCAGGTTTTTGGCTATACTGCAAGTGATCGAAGAAACACGGCGACCGGTTTTGCCTCAGGGGCAAATCCGAAATGGATGCGACGGTCCGTGATTTAGCCACAGTAAGCAATCTTCCTGTAATACATTTTTCCGGGGACTCCCAAGGAGTTGGTGTTTTGAAGACAGAGCAGTTCATGGATGCACTGTGTCAATGGACCAGTGAAAAGCGAACGAAAGAAACCCTCCTTGCTCTAATGAAAAGGCCTGCGCCCAGCCAAATGGGAGCGGATCTGCGGGGACGGTATATAGAGGAAACTTTGCGCCAGTGGGGCACCCTGAATCACGACGGCGTTGCATGGCACAGAGATTGGAAGGGTACCGGCAATGGCGTGCTGCAGCTCGGAGACAGCAATGCTGTACCGATCTGGTTCTTGGCCCATTGGGATACGATTGGCTTTATGGTTGGTCCCTACCAGGAGGAAATGGGTTATAGGTTGACACCGTTTTTCCACCATTTCATGACATCCGGACAAGAACCGGGTATTGTCTTTGGTTACTCTGAAAGCACCGGAGAAGTGGGTGTGGTGACAAAGGGGACCATTATCGGCGGTGATCCGGCCTATTTCCGTCCCAAGGACCAAGACGTGGAACTGGTACCGGGCATGCGGGTAGCCTTTGACTGTCCCGCCGAAGATCTTGGCAGCGGGTTCCTGCGCGGGCAATTGGATGATGCCTTGGGCTGTGCAGCCCAAATGCTCGCGGCCGGTTTCTTGGCCGATAAAGGCGGTGTCCCGGCTCTGTTTGCCTTTACCGATGAAGAAGAGGGGCCGGTGGCTACGGGAACTACGTCATTTAGCCGCGGCAGCGCCCGTCTTATCCACCGTCTGCCGCCGCCGCAGGCAGCTTTCGTTTCTGATTGCCATCGAGTCGGCGCCAATGGTCAGGGACCCCAAATGGGAGACGGAGCATTGGCGTGCGAGTTCGCCAGCGCCGCCAAGGGCGGCGTGACACCGCCATGGCTCTGGGTGGAAACCATGCGCTATATGAAGCAATACCAGCGCTGGGTCAAGCTGCATGTGAACACCCACGGCTCCTGCAGCCGCAGCGATTGCATTCGGCTTATGGAAGTGACACCCAACATTTTGCTGTGGTCGGCTGCTGCCCCAGGCGGACGGCACTTTCACGGTGGCGCCAATACCTGCTCCATTTCCGATGTGGCTCACTTGGCTCGGGCCATGGTCTTGGCAGCCCTATGGGCTAGGGACTATCCGTGGCCGGAGTGACGGGCTTGCATTTGCATAACGGAAAAATTCGCGCCGAAACGTAAAAAATGCAAAACAGCGGCAGGAATCCTTTGGCCAAACACGAAGGTTGTAATGACAACATGATGTAGCGTTAAAAGTTTGACCGGGGAATCGAAGGCATAGACTGTTTCGCGCCCAGCCTACACAGCGCTGGACAGATTGGGGAGCTGGCAGCTGCAGGGCCGTATGGGAGGGTATGCTTGATGGAGAACATACGTCGGGATCGCCCGGTGGCACTTTACTACCAGCTCAAGACGATCATCCGCGAACAGATTGAAAATGGAGAACTGCAGCCGGGCGACATGCTTCCTTCGGAAAACGAATTAATGAAACGCTATGGTGTCAGCCGTACCACCGTTCGTCAAGCAGTAGGCGACTTGGTGTATGAAAAGGTACTCGAACGGATGCAGGGGAAGGGGACGTTTGTGGCGCTGCAGAAGCTCCAGCAGCACCTGGTGGCACTGACTAGCTTTTCCGAGGACATTAGCGCCCTGGGCCTGCAACCCAGTTCCCGGCAACTGCAGCGGGGCTTGTCTGCTGCTCCCATCGCGGTTCTTGCCTTCTTTGGCCTCCCGGAAGGCAGCCAGGTATTCACCCTGCGGCGGACCCGCTGTGTGGAAGGGGAACCGGTTGGCGTGCACACGGTGTATCTCCCCGAGGACATTGCCAACCATGCCCGTCTATGGGATGTGGACTTCTCCAGCGGTATTTCTCTGTATCAGACCTTAGAGGCCTGGGGCATTGTGTTCGGCGAAGCGGAAGAAACTCTGGAGGCCGCAGCTGCGTCGGAGGACATCAGCCGGCAACTGGGCATTGCACAGGGTTCACCGGTACTGTGGCTGGACCGCTTAAGTTATTCGCCGGCCGGCCGGCCCTTGGAATACAATCACATGGTTTACCGCTCCGACCGTTACAAATACAAGCTCCGCCTGCCCCGCCTGCGGCGCTGACAGATAATGGGGAAGAAATAGACTGTGTGGCGCGGTGTCACTGCTGCACGCAAATTTGTCTGACCCCTTCCTTTGGGAAGGTGTGTGATTCCAGAGAAAAGGAGGTGTGAAAGCAAGGTTTCCTGCTGCGAAGGCTGATGACACAAAGGAGGATTTCCAATGAAGTTGAGGCTTTTGCATTGTTTGTTGGCAACGTTCTTGATAGTAAGCCTATTCGGAAGCGCCGCTGCGTTTTTCCCAGAAGAACCAGGAGATTGGGACCCATTTACATGGTACAATCGCAATGACCGCTTGGAAAATTTTGATCAGTTGAACGAATCGCCGATGCTGCGAGAGCGGGTCGAAGCCGGAGAACTTCCACCGGTGGAGGAACGTCTGCCCAAGGATGTTCTTGTGTTAGAACCCTTGGAAGAAGTAGGCCAGTATGGCGGTGA
>Ga0207421_10006111_pt1 | contig 13222 bp, 12 predicted proteins | sample SodLakKL_010_SED_4_FD_187542 | JGI IMG/M metagenome (GOLD analysis project Ga0207421, IMG submission 187542) | Alkaline sediment microbial communities from Lake Tanatar, Kulunda Steppe, Russia - 8KL_010_SED (SPAdes) (version 2) | ecosystem: Environmental > Aquatic > Non-marine Saline and...
TATCTCAAATAGAGCCACGCATAGTGGTGCCGATGCACTACAAAATTCCGGGATTAAAGATAAAATTAAACGACTTAGATTCTTTCTTAAAAGCAATTGGGGTAAAGAAAGCAACAATTGAGGAAAAGCTTTCCATACAAAAGAAAAACCTTCATGACGGAGAAATGAAGGTTGTACCTCTTGTTTCTTATTCGAAAAACTCTTAAAGTAATGTTGAAAAAGATTCAAAAGCTTCCTTTACATAAGCGAAAAATGATTTTATGGACAGTGACGGGAATAATGGGGTTGCTTTTACTTTCTTTGCAAATTTTTATTACAAGTAAAAGATTTCAAGACCCCGCGTTTACTCTTTTTCCTCGGGATAAGGTGGAGAAATTTACCGACGGAGCTAGAGAAAGAAGTACTGATATAGGGAAGATATACCAGTCAACCAAAGAGGAGATAAAGGAAAAAACAGAAATCGATGAAAAAGAAATAATAAGAATATTAAAGAAAGAAGGAGTAATAGAAGAGGGAGAATTAGAAGAGATTTTTCAAGAAAAAGGAATAGAGAAAGAGGATATAGAGAGAGAAGAGCTTTTTAAAATAATTGAAGAAGAATTAATTAAAGAAAAAAATGACGGAAAAGAAAAACAACAATAACAAAAAAAATCGTCCTACAAATAAGGAGATTGGATCGGATATCGGCTACGTAAAACAACGCAACATTACTCAAGAGATGGAGGAATCTTATATTGACTATGCGATGTCGGTTATTGTCGGAAGAGCTCTTCCCGATGTTCGCGATGGATTAAAGCCGGTTCATCGACGAATTCTTTATACAATGAGAGAAGATGGAGTAACACATAGCGCAAAATACAGAAAATCGGCGAGCGTAGTGGGTACTGCTCTTGCTCGCTATCATCCTCACGGTGATATGGCGGTGTATAATTCTCTGGTGCTAATGGCACAGGATTTTTCAATGCGTTATCCGCTTATTCAAGGTCAGGGAAATTTTGGATCAGTTGATGGAGACCCTCCTTCGGCGATGAGATATTCGGAGGCAAGACTTAGTAAAATAGGAGAAGTAATGCTACGAGATATCCAAAAAGATACGGTAAACTTTATCGTCAATTACGATGGAACGAGAAAAGAGCCGACGGTTCTTCCCTCGCCGATACCCCAACTTTTATTAAACGGATCTTTAGGGATTGCGGTTGGAATGGCAACCAACATACCACCACACAACATAAGGGAAGTAATTGACGCAACCATTTATCTTATTGATAATCCGAAAGCGGACACGGAAGATCTTTTTCAGTTTATAAAAGGACCTGACTTTCCCACAGGGGGAGAAATATACAACAAAGAAGAAATAATTGCTGCGTATTCCCAAGGAAAAGGGTCGATAGCGATTCGAGGGAAAGCGGACATTGTTGAAAAAAAGGGCAATTCGCAGATTGTGATTACTGAAATACCCTACAGAGTACGTAAGGCGAAACTGGTTGAGGATTTTGCCAAGATGGTGCAAAAGAAGAAACTGGAAGGAGTAAGAGACATAAGAGACGAATCTGACAGAGAAGGAATGCGTATTGTTTTGGATTTAAAAACAGGATCTTATCCGAGAAAAATTCTTAATCGTCTTTACAGCTTTTCTTCTCTTCAAGAAACATTTCATATTAATATGATTTCTCTTGTTGATGGCATACAGCCTCGTGTGATGGGTCTTGTTGAGATATTGCAATATTATGTCGATCATCGTAAAGAAGTAATAACCAGAAGAACGAAGTTTGACTTAGAAAGAGCAAAAGAGAGAGCGCATATATTGGAAGGTTTACACAAAGCGCTTTCGCACATAGACGAGATAATCAAGACAATCAAGAAATCGGAAAGCAAAGAGAATGCGAAACAGAACTTAATGAAAAAATTCGAATTTACCGATGCACAGGCAACAGCAATTCTGGAGATGAAACTACAAAAGTTAGCGAAACTTGAAAGAGAAGAAATAGAGAATGAGTTAAAGGAAAAGAAGAAGATTATTAAAGAACTTACAGCAATTTTAAAGAGCAAGAAAAAAATCGAGGAAGTGGTAAAGAAAGAACTTGAAGAGATGAAAGAGATGTTTAATGATAAAAGAAAAACGAAAGTTTATGATGAAGGATTAAAAAAAGCGGATGACCTTGATCTTATTCCTCAAGAACCGACAATAGTTACCATTACCCAGGGAGGGTATATAAAAAGAGTAAACCCTTCTACATACAAAGCTCAGCAAAGAGGAGGGAAAGGAATGCTCGGGATGAAAACAGGACAAGAAGATGTTGTTAATCACTTTATAGAAGCGATGACTCATGATTTCCTTTTATTTTTTACCGATAGCGGGAAGGTTTTCAGGGTCCCTGTTTATCAAGTCCCCGAAGGAGCAAGGGCGACACGAGGAAGGGGTCTTCTGAATTTTTTGGAAATATCTTCCAGCGAGAAAGTACTTACCGTTATTCCTCTTAAAAAAGAAGAAGCTCTTCAAAAAGATCAAGAAACGAAAGAGAAAAATTTGGTGGTAACAACCAAGAAAGGAATTATTAAAAAAACACCACTTAGTGAGTTTGGTAATATCCGTCGTTCGGGACTAATTGCGATTACGCTAAAGAAAAACGATGAGGTTTCCCGTGTAAGAAAAACTTCAGGGAAAGACGAGATTGCGATTGGAACAAAAAATGGGCAGATAATTCGTTTTGGGGAAAAAGACGTCCGTACAATGGGAAGGCAAGCCGGAGGAGTAAAGGGTGTAAGTCTAAGAAAAGGAGACAGTGTGGCCGATGTAACGATAATAAAAAAAGAAGATTTGAGTAAAGCACATCTCCTTTTAATGACGGGGAACGGCTACGGGAAAAAGATAAAAGTAAAAAGTTATCGTCCTCAGAAGAGAGGAGGGGTCGGCGTAAAAACAGTGAAAAACATTGAAAAAGTAGGAGATGTTATTTCATTAAGAGTTGTTTTAGAAGAAAAAGATCTTATTGCAATCTCTCAAAAAGGAAAGGTAATCAGAATGGATCTTAAAAATATTCCTGAGCAGTCGCGTGTGACGCAAGGAGTTAGGTTAATGAGGATGGACAAAGGAGATAGGTTGGCATCGATTATATGTATATGATGATAAAATGCCAAGCATTATTAGCCATAAATCAAATGCTATTTTGTAATTCGACTATAGTATTGCTATAATTTAAATCCAGAGTATTTATTATTTGTAATTTTTCAAATCATGGTTGATTTATTAAGCCCTCGAAAGGTTATCGACGAACTTCCCTTAGAAAAAGAGATGAATGTTGCTGATTTTGGGTCCGGTCCCGGAGGATGGGTGATTCCTCTTGGAAAAAAAATTAAAGACGGAAAAATATATGCACTGGACGTTCTAAGTGAAGTTCTCTCAGCGCTAAGAAGTAGAGCGGAAATGGAAAAAGTTTACAATATCCGTACTTTACGCTGTGATGTGGAAAGAGGAACAGAACTACAAAGTGATTATTTTGATATGGTAATTATGTCCAATCTTTTATTTCAAGTAGAGGAAAAAGATGTGGTAATTGAGGAGGCACGGCGTGTTTTAAAAAAAGGAGCTATCTTGCTTGTTGTCGACTGGGTTAACAGAGAAGACGTTGCCGAAGACCTAATAAATGAGAAAATAAAAGAGAAAGGATTTGAAAAGATTAAAAATATTGATGCGGGAAGCTCTCACTTTGCAATACTTTATAAAGCTTGTTAACGGAGGTAGGTATTGAAAAGTTGGAAAAGTATTATAAAATAAAATTACTTAAAGCTTTAAAGAGAAATAAGTATCTTTTAAAATATGAGAAAATATCAAAAAAATATAATAATTTCATTTATTTTGGCCTCTGCCTTCTTTCCTGTTTTTGTTTTTGGGATCGAGATTCCAAATCCTATCGAGCACGAAAGTCTCGAAGACTTAATACATGCAATAGTAAGCTTTATTAGAAATGTTGCTCTTGCCCTTGCTCCGATTATCTTTATTTTTGCAGGGTTGAAGTATTATTTTGCGGGAGGAAGTCCCGAAAAGGCAAAAGAAGCCACAAATCTTATAAAATGGGCACTTATCGGGCTCGTTATTATTCTTATTGCCAATGGAATTACAGCGGTAATTAGGGATGTAATGGGTACAACCGATTAATATAAATATTTATGTATAAAAAATATATATCAATTCTATTAATTCTCATTCTTCTTCCTTTTTTTGCACTTGCCGATGACCCGTTGATTGAATCGGGAGATGATGTGGTTCAGATAATTCAAAACATAGGTGTGTGGTTTTTCAGAGTTTTTCTAGTGGCCACAATAATTGCATTCATTATTGCTGGATTTTTCTATCTTACCGCAGCGGGGAACCCGAACAATATGACAAGAGCCCACAATATGATCAAATATGCCCTTATCGGAGTTGTTGTTGCACTTCTTGCAGGTTCAGCGGTTGCTATAGTTGAAAGCTTTCTTGAGGTTTAGACTTTCTTGACCTCCAACGAAAAATTTATTATTATATAAAAAGAAGAAAATAACGAAAAGGTCGTAAAAAAACAAAACCTTTAGAAAATTTCTTACATTAGAGATTAGAAAATAATTTTAAAAAATTTTCTACTGGAAAAACGAAAATGAAAAAAATATTCTTTATTTTATCTTTAGGACTACTTACTTCGCCTTTTCTTTTAAGTGCTCAGAGCACTGAGCCGCCTGCTCCCGTGACAACGCCTGGGCAGCTTTTAAATGTTTTAAACTGGCTGTTGGGATTTGTTTGGGTGGCCATGGGAATGCTTGTTGTGCTAATGCTTCTTTACGCCGGTTTTCAGTTTGTGACTGCGGCGGGAGACACTGACAAAATTGATAAGGCAAAAACAATGGTAAAGTACTCGCTTGTAGGAATTGTAGTAATGGTCTTGGCTGGTGGTGTAATTACTTTAGTGGAAAACATTTTCGGCGAAGCGGTATAAAATATCTATTTATAGTAAATAAACGCCTCGTCTTTGATGAGGCGTTTTAGCTTGACCGAGCAATATATTTTTATTACTATATAAGAAAAAGAAAGGTCGTAGAACAAGCACCGTAAAATTATACGCTTAATACCAAAAAGCATTTTTTAAAATGCTTTATGTTGAAATGAAGAAGATACTTTTAGTTTCATTGGTTATAATAATTTTAGCCACTCCTCTTTTAGGGCTTGCTAATGACGTTAGTGAGGTTCCTTCTCTTTGGGATGATAAGGAGGATGTAATTATATTTTTAAACTCTTTGCTAGTGTGGGTATGGAGAGCAATGATAGTTATTGTTACTTTGATATTTCTTTATGCCGGTTTTTAGTTTGTGACTGCGGCGGGAGATGCTGATAAAATAGGAAAAGCAAAAGAAATGGTTAAATGGGGGCTTGTGGGAGCCGTAGTAATGGTCTTGGCAGGTGGTGTGGTTGCCTTGATTGAAGCTCTTCTTACTTCTACAGAATAAAAAAACTGAAGTCTTAAAAAGCACCTCGTTTTTTCTGAGGTGTTTTGCCGTATAATTTAGTAGTAGAATGGGAGTCCGGGTGGTGAAACCCCGCGTCACATAGGGTGCGGGGCAAGTTGGAAGACACTTTGTTGAAAAATGCCGTGGTGGCGAAACTGGTAGACGCGCTAGCTTTAGGAGCTAGTTCTCATATGAGAGTGGGAGTTCGAATCTCCCCCACGGCACACTATTTTTGAGGGTTTGCATTCTAAACCTACTGAGCTTGTTAAGGTATGGCTCGGGTGAATCCCTCCCCGAGTACTAATCTTATTATAAGTTGAATAAAAAAAGCACATTTCCTGTGCTTTTTAAGCTTTTTATTGTTAACGTTTCTTTAGATGTCCACTTTTCTTCTCTTTTCTCTCTCGATCTTTGGAGCTTTTACTGTAAGCACACCATCTTTTATATCCGCTTCAAGACGAGAAGGATCGGTCTCTTCCGGAAGAACAACTTCTCTTCTGAAGTTTCCATAAAAACACTCTTGAGTATAAAAAACTTTTATCTCTTTTTCTTGTGGGCGATCTCTTTTACCTTTAATGATAACCATATCTTTCTCAGTGACAATCTCTAACTCATTCCGCTTTACTCCGCCAATTGGAGCTTGGATAACAATGTGGTCTTCGGTTCCGTAAACATCTACCGCAAGCTCACCACCTTTTTTAAATGCTGAATTTTCTTTTGAAGAAGGGGCTGGGGTTTTTTCATTTGTCTCTTCTATTTTTTCAGACTCCCATTCTCTTTTATTGTCACTTTTCTCGTCTGTTTGATTTTTAATTTTTGAGTTTTTTTCTTTTTTCATATCTATAAAACTTTATCTACTTCTTCAAATTAGCACCTTTTTTAATAAAAAACAAGAAGTCATTTGATAGAGCAAGTGCTTTTCATCTTTTTTAACTTTTCAATAAAAACAGAAAGAACAATGGCACAGACGAAAAGAAATGTGAAAACAAATAAAATCCCGCTTGTTTCGGTTATTCTTTGGGCAAGTAAATTATATATACCATGTAAACCGGAGACAAAAATGAGACCGTAAATTACCAAGTATTTTTTATTCAATTTGCAAGAATAAGCCAAGAAAACTCCCAAGATTCCCGAAGCAAGAGCGTGCAAAAAGGTTCCACTAACAAATCTTACGGCGGAAAATCTTGCCATTTCCATGATATCGGGAGCGGAAGATAAATAAATGATGTTCTCTAGTGCTGCAAAACCAAGGGCAGCGGTTATCATATAGATAACAAAATCTAAAGGCTCATCAAGTTCGGGATGGTCTCTAATAGTGAAAAAGAAGGCGAGATATTTAAGAAACTCTTCAGAGAAAGCAATAATAACGAACTTATAAAAAGGAAGATAAAGAGCTGCAAAAAAAGAGATGTTTTCTGCAAAAGGAGGAAGGATGCGTCCCATTGTTAGCTGAAAAAAATACCCGACAACTGCAAAAAGAGCACCTGTCAAAAAGACATAGACTATAAGGTGTTTTGGCTCCGAGCGAATATCTTTTTTAAGATAGTAAAGAAGCCATATTAGACTGGGTAAGATTGCAAAAACCAAAAGAGAGAAATAAATCATATGTTTTAAGATAGTACCCCCATGTCCACCCCCGGGGGTGGACATGGGGAGTTTTTATAGGATTTAGCAGATTGAGAACAGATTGGCCAACTACCTTAACTTACTGATACTTTGAATAAAGGTCAAATAAAGTGGACTACTCTCATATGGTATATAGCCCGTAGGTTTTGATAATTTATGGGTGTACCTATTATTGATTACCGTTATTATCATTTCTTAGTGGCCAATTTTCTATCATAAGGAGATCTTCTTTTGTGGGATGATCTGGAAGTAATGCCCATATTTCTTCGGTTATAAAGGGCATAAAGGGGTGGATAATTTTTAATTGTTCTTTTAGCTGGTGATAAAGATTTTGTAATGAAGAAAGACGCTTCTTTTTTTCCCCATGAGAGAGGTTTTTTTTGCTTTTTTCAATCATGACATCAGCGAAGGTGTGCCAAAAGTAATGATATATTTTTTCCGCTGCCAAATAAAGACGGAAATTTTCTATGTCTTTTGTTACTTCCGCGATATGTTCTAGTAGTTCTTTGTTAAAGGAAACGTCTTTTTCTAAAAGAGGGACGGATTCAGTTAGTATTTTATCGAGATCTTCTTTTTCTGTTGGTAGTGAAGAAAGGACAAAGCGGCTTGCATTCCATATCTTATTTGCAAAATGCTTTTGTGCTTTTATTTTCGATTCCGGCATCTTGGTGTCGTTTCCCGGAGCAGCTCCTATAATTAAAGACATTCTTAGTGCATCTGTTCCGTATTTTTCTGCTATCTCTATCGGATCCAAGTTGTTTCCTAAAGATTTACTCATCTTACGACCCTTTTCATCACGAACCAGGCCGTGGATATATACATAGCGGAAAGGTATTTCGCCTAAAACGGTGGTAGTCATTAAAATCATTCTTGCTACCCAGAAAAAAAGAATGTCGTAGCCGGTCTCTAAGACGCTTGTTGGGTGATAATTTTCTAAATCTTCTGTCTTTTCCGGCCATCCCAATGTAGAAAAAGTCCACAAAGCGGAAGAAAACCAGGTATCTAAAGTATCAGTGTCTTGCTCCCAATCATTTTTTTCGGGAGGATTTTCTCCCACATATATATCATCAACTTGTTTGTGGTCTGTGATTTGTGTTTTGTGGTTTATTTGTGATTTGTGATTTGTGTTTTGTGATTTCCGTTTACGATAGTAAACGGGGATGCGGTGTCCGAACCATATTTGTCTGCTGATACACCAATCACGAAGGTTATTTATCCAACGGGAATATGTTTTCTCAAACTGACTGGGAACAATGGAGATATGCTTTTCTTTAACCGACAAATGCAGTAATTTTTTGAGGGTGGTTTTCTCTCCCTTTTTTACAAAAGGAAGAGAAGAGTGAGGAAAGGAAAACTCCTTATTTACATTAACAAACCATTGTAGCTTTGGAAGTGGCTCAATTACTCCGTTAGTACGTTCTGCCCTAGCAACACTTTGAGATATTCTTTCTTTCTTTGTAAGTAAATTTTCTTCTTCTAATTTTTTTACAATAGAATCTCTAGCTTCTGCAATCTTCATTCCCGAAAAAGGAGACTCATTAACACTTATTTTTGCGTATTCATTAATTACTTGTTTTGCCTCCAAATTATGTCTTTGAGCAATTTCCCAATCGGTAAAGCTGTGCGCTGGCGTAACACCGAGCGCCCCTGTTCCAAATGACGGATCCACTTCATCGTCCCCGACAATCTTTATGTTTAGTTTATGCCCGACAAAATCTACAGGAAAAGTTTGTCCGATGTAGTGTTTATAACGCTTGTCATTTGGATTTACTGCGACGGCGGTATCTCCAAGCTTTGTTTCTGGTCTTGTGGTGGCAATGGGGATGGGGAAGTTTTTATCGTAATAAAAAGTATAAAGTTCTCCTTCTCCTTCTTCATGATTTACTTCGTCGTCGGAAACGGTTGTTTGCCCTTTCGGGTCCCAGTTTATAATCCTTATTCCTCGGTAGATAAGTCCTAAATCGTAAAGCATTTTAAAGGCGGTGTTTACGGCGTGGTTTCGCTTTTTGTCCAGCGTATAGGACTCTCTGCTCCAGTCTACTGAAGCTCCTAGTTTTTTAATCTGACCTACGATAGTATCATGACTTTCGTTTGCAAAAGTGTTTACTCTTTCTAGGAACTCTTTTCTTCCTAAGTCATGACGATTCTTTCCTTCTTCTTTTTGCAGAATAGATTCTACCTTTGATTGAGTTGCGATTGCTGCATGATCCGTTCCGGGAAGCCAAAGAGTACGATAACCTTTCATTCTGTAAAAACGAATCAAGATATCTTCTACGGTAATTCCCATTGCATGACCGGTATGTAGAACACCGGTTACGTTTGGAGGAGGAAGAACAATAGAAAAAGAAGGAGAATTTTTTGATGTTTTGTCTTTTTCAATACAAATATCGGGATTAAAAAATCCGCTTTTTTCCCAATTTAGATATATTTTTTTCTCCGTTTCTTGGGGATTGTAGTTTTTGGGTATATCCATAATACTATTATTAATTTTCTACAAGAATTTATAAATTTGCAGACCTTTTTATTGTATCATAAATTTTCATGTTTGCATTTGCACTTAAGTTATTGGGGGTTCTTCTTTTTCTTTCAACAGAGGCTGCTGCTCCGATTATTTCTGCGTTGTCGGTAGAAAGAGAAAAAGGAGGCAGTAGAAAAACTGTTTTCGGAAAATCTTTAGCGGTTTCTTTTACTCTTTCTTGAAGGGTGGTGTTTGCCGTTACCCCACCCCCTAAAACAACTGTCTTTGCTCCATACTCTGTAGTTGCCTTTTTTAACTTAAAGAGCAAAACATCGGTTATTGCCTGCTCTACTTCAAAGGACATTTGTGAGATGTAATTTTTATTTTTCTGTGTTTTTTTGTCTCGGGAAAGAAAATCGTAAAGGACAGCCGTTTTTAAGCCGGAAAAACTGAAATCGTAATTTTTCGAGCGCATCATTGGTCGGGGTAATTTAATCTCGAATTTCCGATTTCGGGATTTGGATCTCCATAGCTCTGCTTGTTGGGCTATGGCGGGTCCTCCCGGATACCCCAATCCTAGAATGCGGGCTGCTTTATCAAAGCATTCTCCCGCAGCATCGTCTCTTGTTTTTCCGATAAGCGTGTAAGAGGACAGGGAGTTTGCCAAAATGAGTTCCGTGTGACCTCCGCTAACAACGAGAGCCACAGCAGGGAACTCTATTTCTTTTCTATCGAAGAGGAAAAATAGAATATGTGCTTTGATGTGATTTACCGGAATAATGGGGGTGTTTAGATAAAGAGAAAGAGCGCGAGCGAAGTTTATTCCTGCCCAAAGGCAAGGTTCCAGTCCGGGACCTACGGTAACAGCAATAGCGTCCGGTTTTTTCATGCTATTTTTTTTAAAGAATTTTTGTAAATTTTCTAAAAGAACTTCTTCGCGAGAAAGAACTTTTTTTAGATTTTTAGGAGCAATAATACTACCCTTTTTTAGAAAAGAAGCTTTTATGAGAACCTCTTTTAATGCGGGAACAAGGTTTTTTTGGTGTTCTCTTTTTGCCTCTGAAGGATAAACGCCGCCCCATTTTTTATGAATTTCATCCTGCGAAGAGACAACACTTGCCAAAGTTTTTACCTTATTATTCTTTTTTTCAATAATTGCGATACCGGTATCATCACAAGAGGTTTCGATACTTAAAATAATCATAAAATTAAATTTAAACTTGCATCTTTTTGAAACTTATATTACAATATCGCTTGTACAAAAGCAAAATATAATTTCTTATTATTAGAGCCTTACTATCTTTCTTAATTGCTTTCTTTTTTAAAACAGGTGATAGTAATTTGAAAAAGTTTTGTTTACCAGGGCCCCGTCGTCTAGCCTGGCCCAGGACGCTAGGTTTTCATCCTAGTAACAGGGGTTCAAATCCCCTCGGGGTCACAAATAGCTATTACTCCTTTAATTATCGATTAATCTTTTACTCAAGATGAAGTTTTTGTCTTAGAGAGTCTACTCTTTTTTGTAAAGAAGGAGTTTTTTTTAGATAAGGATCTTCAGAGAGAGTTTTTTTTGCTATCTCGCGAGCTTTTTCTATCAATGCTCGATCTCTTAATGCATTCATTGTAAAATCCGGAAAGCCCCACTGTCTTTTTCCTAAAAAATCTCCCGGTCCTCGAATCTCCAGATCTTTTTCTGCAAGCTCAAAACCACTCCTGGAAGTAAGTAGTGCTTTTAATCTTTTTCTTATTTTCTCACTTGTAGAAGTGGTAAAAAGGAAACAGTAAGATTGAAATTCTCCACGGCCCACTCTTCCTCTAAATTGATGAAGCTGTGCAAGACCGAACATTTCCACTCCTTCAATAACCATTACGCTGGCGTTTTTTATATCAATTCCAACCTCTACTACGGAGGTGGAAACAAGAATATCTGTTTTTTTATTTTTAAAATCTTTCATGACTTTCTCTTTTTCCGTAGACTTCATCTTTCCGTGCAAGCTTTTTACTCTAAATTCAGGGAAAATTTCTTTCTGCAACTTCTCGGTTTCTTTATCTACGGATATTAAGTTTTTCCAGGGAGAGTTTTCTTTTTCCTCTCCCTCTTCAATACGAGGACAAATAAAAAACGCTTGTCTTCCTGCTCTCAATTCTTTTTTTATAAACTCATAAACATCTTTTCTTTTTTTCGGAGAAATGAGCTTGGTTATTATCTTTTTTCTTTCTTTGGGCATCTCGGTAATTACTGAAAGAGAGAGATCTCCGTAAATAGTAAGCGTTAATGTTCTTGGAATAGGGGTTGCCGTCATGGATAAGAGATGAGGAATGGCGGAGTCTTTTTTAACACAAAGTTTCGCGCGTTGCTCTACTCCAAAGCGGTGTTGCTCATCTAAAACAACGAGAGCTAAATTTTTAAACCTCACTTTCTCTTGAATAAGAGCGTGTGTCCCTACCAGAAAATCGATATCTCCTTTTTTTGATTTCTCAATAAGTTTCTCTCTTGATATTTCTAAAATATCTCCTTTTAGTTTTTTGGAACGAAGCTTATCCTTTTTCCCGGTAAGAAGTCCTACATCGATTTTAAAGCGCCAAAGAAGTTTGGCGACTTCATCAAAATGCTGACGAGCGAGAACTTCGGTTGGAGCCATAAATGCTACCTGGTATCCCGCTTTTATCGCAACAAGAGCGGCAATTACCGCTACTATTGTTTTTCCCGAACCAACATCTCCTTCAAGCAGTCTGTTCATAGGAATTTTCTTTTCCATATCCTTAAGTATCTGCCAAGCTGCTTTTTTTTGCCCGCTGGTTAAAGTAAAAGGTAGGTTAGAGACAAGATCTTGAATTTTTTCAATATCGGTAAAGATGGGAATACCCCCTTTTTCCGCCAAGTTTATCTTTTCTTTTAAAAGGGAAAGCTGTAAAAGAAAAATTCTTTCAAAGGAGATTCTTTCTTGTGCTTTTTTTACGGAAGCAAAGGAGGTTGGAAAATGTATCTCTCTTAGTGCTTGAGGTAGGGAGAAAAGCTTTTGCTTCTTAACTACTTCCGAGGGCAGTGTTTCTTCGATTCTGCTTTCTATATTCGACAAGAGAGGTTTGATTATAAAACGAAGCCACTTTGAAGAGACACCTTCGGTTTCCGGATAAACAGGAACAATTTTGTCGTCAAAGGAAAGCCCCCTACTTAGCCTTTCATAGAACGGATTTATAAACTGCAAGCCTTCTTTTGAATAATCCACATTTCCCGAGAGAAGTAGCTTCTCTCCTTCTTTAAAAGATTTTGCCAGATAAGGTTGATTAAACCAGATAACCGGAATTTCTCCTGTAGAGTCTTTTATTTTAACTTGTGTAAAAGAGAACCTGCGGTGAACGGTTTTTCCTGAAGAAATTTCTGTGATCTCTCCAATAACAACATATTTTCCTTTATGATAGATTGAAGAAACAGAGTTTTTTTTGGAAAAATCTTCGTACCGTATTGGGAAATGAAATAAGAGATCGCCAACAGTTTTTATCTTCAGCTTGTTTAGTTTTTTTTGATAGGAAGGGCCGATATTCGGAATTTGTGAAATAGGGGTGGAGAAGTGCATGGTTTTTTCTCTTTTGTGTCCCCGCGAGGACTCGAACCTCGATCACGGCCTCCGCAAGGCCACGTTTTATCCATTAAACTACGGGGAC
>Ga0207421_10006112_pt1 | contig 13221 bp, 15 predicted proteins | sample SodLakKL_010_SED_4_FD_187542 | JGI IMG/M metagenome (GOLD analysis project Ga0207421, IMG submission 187542) | Alkaline sediment microbial communities from Lake Tanatar, Kulunda Steppe, Russia - 8KL_010_SED (SPAdes) (version 2) | ecosystem: Environmental > Aquatic > Non-marine Saline and...
GCTCAAGCTCTCTTGAATGGTCGACCCAGAAAAACACTTGATTTTAAAAAACCGGATGAGGTATTATTAGAAGTGTTGCGTTAGATTTTAGAATCCAAGGAGTGATAAAAGAATTCCTCTTTCTTGTTCATATTCTTTTATTTTTAGTGGGATAACTTCCTTTGCTTCAGGAAATATTTCCATTAACTCTTTTTCAGAATATCTTGGTATACTTTTTTGCCATTCTCTTTTGATTCTATTGGCGTATTCATAGAACTCTTCTTCTATTTTCATTTTCATTTTTAATTTTATTTAATAAATCAAAATAACCGACAAGACTGTAAGCAATTTCTTCTGCTTCGTCTTTTGTTGTCTCCAATCCATAATCTTCTTTCATTATTTCGCGCAACTCTTCAATTGTTTCTTTACTTATAGGCATCTGTCGTATATCCGGGATTTTATAATCCTTAATTGATTAAAATACTTGGCGGGATCAACCTTTATTTTCCCTTTCCAATAATTATCAATTAACAAATTAAGCTTTTTAGAATTTTCAAATATAAACTGAACCTTTTTAGGATCTGTTTTGTCTATATTTTTTATTGGATAAAACAAGGAGATTGTTGTTGCTAGTCCTAAGTCTGATGTGTCCCAATTTTTGTTATTCATAAGATTGTAATTTCAATTTTTTAATTTCTTACCAATATTTCTTGTAATTATTTTTTGTCAGAAAGCATAAATTTTATTATCCGAAGGATTATTTATTATTAACCTTCTCCCATCGCTTTTGATTGCGTTTATTTAACAAATTTTTGTTTGATTTTGGTATAACTTCTAAGATGTTATGGGGAGCAAGTGTTTTGATACCTTTTTGACTTTTCTTTCTTTTCTTTAAGGTGAATGGACAAGAATTTTCTCCCGGTAAGTTTTCTCTAAGATGGACTTCACTGTCTAATGGACAGACATTGTCACTACACCCTTCAAAACGTGAGCACTTCTTCATATTTTCATTATTACTGTTCCCGTTATTTATTTTCATATTTTTTTATTAGATTTTTATAAAGCTAGTATTTTGGCTATTAAAACAAAAAACTATGGACTGTTGACCATAGTATAAACCCTCTTTTTATTCAGTTGTGACGCTAAGCGATTCCCTTAACGTTTTTCAATATCTTCTCCGAAAAAAGATATTATAAGATCATTCATTCTTTTTAATGATTACCTTACTGCAGCTGGTGTCATTTTGAATTTTTTTGCAATATCTTTTGCAATGACTTCATCAAAATCAAAAATTATTTTTTCACGATATTTTTTTTCATAATATTTTTCATAATCTTTTTTAGAAACCTGTTTTTTTGCATTAACAAGAAAACCAGTTGGTTGTTTTCTTTTAACTGGTTTCTTCTTTCTTTTTGATAATTCGTTGTATATTTCCAGATCTCTTTCAAATTGTTTTTTAGAGCGAGTAGAATGGGTTATTCCTTTAGGGAAATAGTGTTTTTGAAGACTCGCAAGAACTTTTTCAGCCTCTTTCAATTCTTTTTTACTTAATGGAGCAAACGTCACCATTGAAAGCCATCTTGTTGTTCCTTTTCTTCCTTCGGCATCTTGCTGAATTACCCAATTATTTGAAGGAGGTTTTATTGAGTTTTGTGTTATGTACATGAAGAGGGGGCTGCCATATGGACCAGATCCATCTACTCCAAAATTAGAGGGCAAATAATATTTTTCACAAAGCATTTCCTGTCTGTTTTTAATTCGATTTATAGGAATCTCGTCTTTTAATTTCCAGTTTTCTTTTAAGTAATCTGGATAATTTTTTATATTATTAACTTTTTTTGTTTTTTCGGTGAAGCTGTTACTGTAAATTATTTTGTCACTTTCTTCTATAAATTTTTTTTCATACCAATTTCTAAAATCACTACTATTTGAAAATCCTTCCATGGGTATTTTCATTTCTTTTCGAACAACCCTTATATCTTCTTGAAAAGAATCTAATGTTACCAAAAGCTTCATCCTGATTTCATTTTTCTGATGTTCCGGTGTTTTATTTTTTTCGCTTGGAAGGGGCGAGTTCATTTTAATTTTCATTTTAATTTTCTATATTCTACCCCAATTTTGCTGTTTTCTCAATCTAAAATTTACCAGAACCGGTAAATGTGGTATATTAAAATTGTCAAATTAATGCTTATGACTGAACACATAGAAAATCCAATTATTAACAATCCTTTCAAGGAACCGGAGAAGCATTATTGTTTTGATGAATCTGGCATTACATCGAAAATAACCAAAGAGCGTCGTAAGAGTGGTGTGTATGCTCCTGTCCCTCGGACAAGATCAAAAGACAGTCAAATATCTCTAGAGGGAATTGAAACCACTTGGACAAATGAAACATTCCAAGAAAATGATTTTATTAATCGTATTCGAGAAAAAGTTTCTAAGTGGAGAGAATTGGGATATGAAGGAACAACCAATGTTACAAAAAAGCTTTTGGAGTACTGGCAAAGAGAGGATAGGGAGCGTAGGCTCTTTTTTTGTCAGATTGAAGCTTTGGAAACTCTTATTTACATAATTGAAGTTGCAGAAAAAGAAGGAGAGAATTGGATAATTAATGACTTACAAAAATATAGTAATGATTTTAATTCTGGTTTGTTTCGGATTGCTCATAAGATGGCAACAGGTACCGGCAAAACAGTAGTTATGTCAATGATAATTGCTTGGCAGTCAATTAATAAAGCTCATTATCGTCAAGACAATAGATTTTCTGATACTTTTGTAATAGTAGCTCCTGGTATCACTATTCGTGATCGTCTTGAGGTACTTCAACCCAGTAACCCTGGAAACTACTATGATTCTTTAGAAATTGTGCCGACACAATATAAAGATTTCCTAAATCAGTCACATATAGTTGTTATCAATTTTCATACTATGATGTTACGCTCAATTGAGCGATATAAAGGAGCAAAGATAGTAAAAGAACATGCTAGAAAAGAAAGCCCAGCGGCAATGATCAATAGAGCATTTCGTTCAATTAAATCAAATAAAAACATTATAGTTATAAATGATGAAGCTCATCATTGTTATATAGCAAGAAATAATGAGGAGAAGCTAAAAGGGGAGGATCGGAGAGAGGCGGAAAGAAATAATGAAGAGGCACGTGTTTGGCATTCCGGGCTTCAAGCTTTAAATAAAAAACTTAATGTTCGGGCCGTTATTGATCTTTCAGCTACTCCATATTATTTAAAAGGGTCTGGCTTTTCAGAAGGAACGTTATTTCCTTGGACAGTATCTGACTTTGATCTTATAGATGCAATTGAGTGTGGTATTGTTAAAATTCCTCGTATTCCTGTTCGTTCTGATGAGATAACAAGAGATGATGTTCCTTCTTATCGACATCTTTGGCTTCATATTAAGGATGATTTGCCTAAGCGTGGAAAAAAAACAGGAGATTATGGAGAGATACCAAATCTTCCTTCTAAGTTAGAAACAGCGCTGTACTCTTTGTATGAAAATTATGAAAAACGTTATGAACGTTATGAGGAATCACTTAAGAAAAATCCCAACGTAATGCCTCCGGTAATGATCGTAGTATGTAATAATACTACAGTGTCAGAAATGGTATATAAATGGATTGCTGGATATGAAAAGGAAAAAGAAGAAACTATGCGTATAGTTCCAGGAAAATTAAATATATTTCGTAATGAAGAAGGTGAAAAATTTCTCAATAGACCAAACACCTTGTTAATTGATAGTGCTGCTATAGAATCCGGCGAAGCCATAGATAAAAATTTCAAAGATGCTTTTGCACAAGAAATAGAGGAGTTTAGAAAAGAATACAAAAAACTCTATTCAGGGCGAGAAGAACCTGGAGATGAGCAAATTCTCAGAGAGGTGATGAACACCGTAGGAAAGAGGGGCAAGCTTGGAGAAAACATAAAATGCGTGGTTTCGGTTTCTATGCTTACAGAAGGATGGGATGCTAATACAGTTACGCACGTGCTTGGTGTTAGAGCTTTCTCTACTCAACTTTTATGTGAGCAAGTGGTGGGAAGAGCTCTTAGAAGAGTTAGTTATGAGGTAGACGAAAATGACATGTTTCATCCTGAATTTGCTGAAGTATACGGTGTGCCGTTTATGTTTATGAAAGTCGACGGAAGCGAAGGGAAAGCTCCAGAACCAACACAAATAAATCGTGTTCGAGCATTAGATGAGCGCACATATTTAGAAATAAAATTTCCTCGATTAGAGGGATATCGACATGAGTTTGATCTTGAAAAACTAGAAGCACAGTTTAGTGATTCAGTAAATACTATAATTGAAAATGTTCCAACTGAGGTAGTGCTTGCAGATGTATTCGGAGATGAAGAAAGACATACGCTTGATTCTCTTAAGAAAAAAAGGAAACAAGAAGTTGTCTATGTCCTCTCGAAATTTATTTTGGAGAGATATTTTGTCGATCAAATGGAAAATGTAAAGTATTGGCTTTTTCCTCAAATTAAAAACATAACTGATAAATATGTAGATAAAAATGTCAAGTTAAAAGATAATATGTTTATTGGGCTTTTGCTTCTCGATCATCACTTTAAGGATGCAGCTACCAATATTTATAATGCGATATCTTCATCTGCGGCTAAGAAAAAAATTGTTCCCATATTTGTGCATTATGACACAGTTGGTAGCACTCGCTATGTTGATAGAATAACCACAAAGCCTGTTGTAGAAACTGCTAAATCTCATGTCAATTATGTTATTGCTGACACAGAAGAGTGGGAGCAGGGGGTTGCTAAAAAGCTTGAAGCCATGGATGAGGTTTACTCTTATGTTAAAAATGAGGGGATGGAGTTTTATATTCCCTATGAGCATAGAGGAATATCACGGCGTTATATGCCGGATTATATCGCTCAAATTGAAACCAAAGATGGAAACAAAATTAATCTTGTTATAGAAGTTACTGGGAAAAAAGATGAGGCTAAAGCTGTTAAAGTGGAGACTGCAAGAAATTTATGGGTTCCGGCGATTAACAATTATGGAAAATTTGGTCAGTGGGCTTTCTTGGAAATTCAAGACATACATGAAACTCAAAACCTAATTCGTTACGGGCTAAATAATGGTTTTGATAAAATTAAATAAATTATTTACTTATGGCATCAAATAAAGGTAAAAAGCCAAAAATAGCAGCAAGCAAGGCCAATGTTGAATCATATAAACACAAAGATAAGCGAAAAAATATTCCAACGCAGGAACTTTCTCATTTAAAGAAAAAAGAGAAATCAGAGAAAAAAAAGTATTCTTATGATCCAGCATTAGACCCTCAGATTATTTGGTCTGGAAAAGCAATTGATTCTGATTTGTTGGATTCTCTTAGAGAAAGAAGTGTTGAGGAAAGAAAAGAGTTATTGGTAAATAATGTACCACTTTATATTCAAGAAAAAATATCAAGCGAAGCTATTATTAATCGCTTAAAGGGAGATAGAGATCAGAGAGGAACAATGGATACTCTTTTTGGTGAGAGTGCCGACCAAACTTTTTCTGAAATGGTTGATTTTTATAAACATGATGATAATTGGGCTAACCGAATGATTCTTGGTGATTCACTTGAGGCAATGAACTCTCTTTTGGAAAAAGAACAAATGCGAGGAAGCATTCAGACAGTTTACATTGACCCCCCTTATGGAATTAAGTTTGGATCTAATTGGCAAGTATCAACAAGAAAAAGAGAGGTAAAAGATGGCAAAGATCAGGATTACACTAGACAACCAGAGCAAGTAAAAGCATTTAGAGATACATGGGAACTAGGAATTCACTCATATCTTAGTTATCTTCGAGATAGATTGATAATTACCAGAGAACTTCTTACGGAAAGTGGTTCTTGTTTTGTACAAATCAATGAAGAAAATACGCACCTTATTCGTGCCATATGTGACGAAGTTTTTGGTTCGGAGAATTTTATTTCACAAATTATTTTTCAAAAAACAGGGGGACTGGCACAAGAATTTCTTCCAAGAACTTACGATTGTTTGATTTGGTATGCGAAAGACAAAAAGAAAGCAAAGTTTAGACATTTATTTCACAAAAGGAGTGGTAATCCCTCAGAATATACTCATGTTGAGCTCTCAAATGGCTCTAGAAGAAAATTAACTAGAGAGGAAAAATATAGTGCTCAGAAACTACCTAATGGTTGTAGACTATTTACTACAACATCTCTTGAATCAGCAAACCCAGCGTATTCTTTTGAGTACAATGGTAAAAATTATACGCAAAGATGGAAGACAAATATTGAGGGACTAAAAAAGCTTGCTCAAAAAAAACGAATTAGCGACGAAGGGAAAACACTTAGATATGTTAGATTTTATGATGATTTCCCGGTGAGAGAAATTCAAAATGTATGGCTGGATTCCATGGGAGATCGCGATATGGTTTATGTAGTACAAACAAATGAAAAAATTGTTCAAAGATGTCTTTTAATGACTACTGACCCAGGAGATATCGTCTTAGATCCAACCTGCGGATCAGGAACAACTGCGTATGTGGCAGAAAAGTGGGGTCGTCGTTGGATTACCATGGATACTTCTCGGGTAGCACTTGCTCTTGCACGAACTAGATTAATGACGGCTGTATATCCGTGGTATGAGCTAAAAAACAGAAATGACATAAAGGAAGGGTTTAATTATAAGACTGTTCCTCATATTACTCTTAGATCACTAGCTAACGATGAAGAGCCACAGAAAGAAATACTCTATGATCAGCCAAAAGAAAGCAAGGAAATAGTAAGAGTAGCAGGGCCATTTACCGTAGAATCTCTGGCGCCTCATAGAGTAGAAGAAGGAAATCATGTTTCTACTACCGAAGATTATGTCTATACAGTAATTGAGAATATGAGAGTTGCTGGAATACAGACAGGGGAGAAGGGAAAAAGAATATATTTTGAGTCTTTAGATGTTAAAACGAGCGCCAGTGGAAACATTCATGCTATAGGTGATTATAAAGAAGGGGATGAGTTTAGGAAAGCAGCAATTTTTATTGGTCCGGAATATGGAAGTGTTAATGATGATATGATTCGAGGTGCGATTAAAGAAGCAGCTAAATATTATGATCTTCTTGTTGTTGCAGCCCCATCCTTTGAAGCTTCTGCATTCTTGGAGAAAGAAAATCCTTTTGAGTTTCAAATTGTTAAAGTAAAAGTGAGCCCCGATTTATCTATGGGAGAACTTCTTAAGAAACCAAAGAATAGAGAAAGTGCTAATCTTTTTGTAGCTTTTGGTGAGCCTGATATTGAAATTCACCAAGAAGAAGATGGAAAGATTTCAGTGGAAGTGAAGGGAGTAGATATTTACGATCCAACGACTGGGGATTTGCGCTCACAAAGCACAGATGATATAGCTTGTTGGTTTATAGATACTAATTACAACGAAGAGGCCTTCTTTGTAACTCATGCGTATTTTACAGGTGCTCAAAAACCATATGAAAAACTTAAGAAAGCACTTAAAGCGGAAATAGATGAAGAACTCTGGGGGCAACTTTATACCACAGTATCAAGACCACTTCCCAAACCATCTACAAACAAAGTAGCTATTAAGGTTATAAATCATTATGGTGATGAGGTGATGAAAGTAATAAAAATAAGTGAAGAAAATAATTACTAAAGGAGATGAGACGTACTTTTAGGTTAATTAAAAGATGAGAGAATAATCACTTTAAAACTAATAATAAAAAAAGATTAGTCGTTTCACTAAAAAATATATTGTGCGAGAGCGTGGGATAAATAAGGCGAAACAAGCTTATGAAAGAAAAAATCATAAAATTTATTCTCGGCGAAAATAAATATTATGTTAAAATTGATAAATTTTTAGTTTTATCTAGCCACCATTGGATTGAGGAGAGAATCACCAAAGAATCGAGAAGTGCATTATATGCTTATGATAATTATTTTGTTGATATAGCACTTGAAAGACTAGAGGCATTAGCTTTTAGTGGTGATGTAAGTTCTATCAAATTTGAATGGAAAGATTATGGAAAATCAGCAGAAAAAGGATATCTTTATTGTGAACTATTGCAACGAAATAAACAAACAGAAGCTCCATATGAAAGTGTAATTCTTGATAAAATATTTCCTGGCAATAAAAGACAGTCTAATGTAAATTTGCATGAACTTGGGCATTTTTTATTTAAAAAATATTATGATTTTTATAAAGAGTATTATGTGGAGCTTAAAAATAATTATGAAAAACCAGAACGGGCTACATATTGGTGTTTTCAAGCCGATATTTTATTTAAGATAGAATATCATTTAAAGGATTTAGAAAATTATTCTAATTTTTCAGAGTTTTATAGTTTTTACTTTTTACCAGAGATTTATGGGCTAGGTTTCAGTGAAGAACCTTTCTCCGATGCTTTTGATGTCGAGTCAGTGGAAGATGTTACTATTAAAAATATTGAAAAGAAACATTACTATAACCTTCGGGAAGGATTACCTAGCTTTGATTGTCTTGGTGGTTATGATTTAAAAAGCTTCAGAACGAAATTATTCTTTTGTAAAGAAATGTCTTTATTTCCAAAAGAAGTAGTTAATAATTTTAGAGACTATTCTTCTACTTCTCAAAAATTTGATTTATCATTAAAGCTATGCGTAAATCAAACAAACAAAAAGAGATTAACGTTTCCAGTTTATAGCCATAAATCTTCTACGAATATCGCAAGCCTTCCTTTAAAAAAAGAAACGGATCACTTTTTTTAGGGGACTTGGTGTTTTCAACAAAATAATAGTGTGCGGGGACGTGTAGTAGTTATTTTTCCACCAATTCTCTTAAGTCCAAAACATAACTACACTCCTCATTATTCACAAAAAAGTTCTAACGTAGCTCACGACTTCCTGCGAATTTTCCCGAGATGTTTCTCGGGTTTTTGTGTATATAAAAATATATAGTGTGCAGGGGTGTGGGGTAACTATATCTTCAGTAAATATCTTGATTCTTCTAATATACCATCTAAATTATCTATCTCATATAACCACTTAAAAGTTCGAAAATCGTCCTGTTCTCCCTGCGGACTTAGAGCAAGTAAACCGAGACTATCTCGGTTTTTTGTTTTGTGATAACATAAAGAAGTTTAGTGAACTTTGTTTTTTAACACTTATCAATTTTTATATCCATCATAATTTATTAAACATATGAAAGCATACATTACTTGTCCAGTTAGTCATACAAAGGAAAGATTAAATCTCTTACCAGAAATAAAGAGTATTGTGGAGGAGAAAAAGATTGACTCTTTTGTGTTTGAAGTAGGGGGTGATCCTGCTGATATTTTCAATAGAGATTATGAACAACTCAAGTCTTGTGACTTAATTATTGCTGATGTTTCAGAAACAAGTCATGGCGTTGGTATTGAGATTGGCATATCTTATTGTCTAAACCTTAAAAGAATACTTTTACTTGAAAAAGGAAAGTACCTAACTAAGCTTGCTCAAGGCATGCCCGATACTGTTATAATTGAATATGAAGACATTAAAGGCTTAAAAGATAAATTATCTTCAGCTTTAGATAATATTAAAAAATAACCATAAAGAATATTGTATTTTTTAATAATTTATGGAGATTAAGAAAATTATTTTTATTCACGGAAATGGAAGCATGAGATGGTCTTTTTCTTGGGCCTCTTGGTTAAAAAGAGAGGTGGATAAATTAGGAATAGAAGGTGTCTTTGAAACATTTCCTGACTCAATTCTTGCGAGAAAAGAATATTGGATTCCATTCTTAAAAGAATATTTAAATGCTAATGAAGAAACTCTACTTGTTGGATGGTCCACAGGTGCGGTTGCTGCTATGAGATTTGCGGAAAAAAATAAGATTCTTGGATCAATTTTAGTTGCACCTTGCTATACAGACTTAGGATTAGAAAATGAGAAAATAAGTGGCTGGTATGAAGAACCATGGAAGTGGGACCAAATAAGGATGAATCAGAAATTTATAGGTCTTATCTATTCAAAAAATGATGAGCTTATACCTCTAGAAGAATTTGTTCATATAAAAGAAAACTTAAACCCCAATCAAGTTAAGGAATTTGAAGATAAAAATCACTTTATTAAAGAAAATAAAATTCCAGAAATCATAGACTTTATTAATAGAATATTAGAATTATAAATGTGTTTCCAAAAAACTTCCTAAGCAGTGATTTTATATAAATTTTCTCAGGTCAAAAATATAATCACCTTCATTATTGTTCATGAAAATTTCTAAAGAAAAAGGGCGTTAGCTGGTCAGCTAACGCCTTGGTTTTGAAGCAGGCTTGCTTTATTCTTTTTGAGCAGAGATCATAAACATTCCAAGAGAGGTAAGTCCTGTAAATGTAGCCATAGCGAAAAAGAAGCTGTTCGTTTCAACTATGATTAATAGTCCAGAAACGAACCCCAAAAAAATACCCGTCATAAAAAATTTCATTGTTTCCTCCTTTTTTGTGGTTTATGGTATTGTTTAACGATATGAGCACTATTTGGGTGCCGCTTTGTAAATTACAGCTCCGCAGGCCATCAAGGTTATTCTGTGTGCATGTTTTTTTATTGTACTAATATCTGCATAGTTAATGCCGAGAAGACCTTCAACAGTTGCGATGATGAGTGCTCCGAAAACAATTAAGCCGAAAAAGATAACAAGCTTATTCATATCAACCCCCTTTTTTTATGTTAGTGTACACGTTGAATAATAATCAACTATTACCTATTTTATATCACATTACATCGAATAAATCAAATTTTTTCGGACCTAAAACATAATCATACTCATCATTGTTCACAAAAAAAGTTCCGACGTCGTTCACGACTCCCTGCAAATTTTCCCGAGATGTTTCTCGGGTTTTTGTTTTGTGATATTATTAAAGTAGCTTGTATAAAAACGAGTTATCTAAAATTTAATTTTCTCCATGAAACAAAGTAAAGTTGTAAAAATACAAATGTACTGCCCAAAAGAAAGCGCAGATAAAGTCCGGCTAGCAATTGGGAAAGCAGGTGGAGGTGTAATCGGTAATTATACTTATTGTGCTTTTTTGAGTGAAGGGCATGGATATTTTTTGCCAATGGAAGGATCTAATCCTACAATTGGAAAACAAAGAGAAATTGAGAAAGTTGCTGAAGTGAAAATTGAGTTTCTTTGTGAGCGAGACCAAATTAAAAATGTTATCGCAGCAATTAAAAAAGCACACCCATACGAAGAAGTACCAATTGATATTTTCCAATTACTAGACTACGAATAAAAAATTAAACTTCAGATAACAAAGTATATGAGGTCCAAGAAATTTACAATTCAAATTTAATAAGGAATACAATTTTCTTTCACCCAAGTTTCGCACACTTTAATTGATAAAATTAAAGTGGTGTGAGAAACTTTTCATATACTTAAAAGTTATATAGTGTGCAGGGGTGTGGGGTAACTATATCTTCATTAAATATCTTGATTCTTCTAGTACATCATCTAAGTTATCTATCTCATATAACCACTTAAAAGTTCGAAAATTGTCCTGTTCTCCCTGCATACTTAGGATAAACAAAACCGAGATTAGCTCGGTTTTTTGTTTTGTGATAACCTAAATATAGTTTATAAACCTAAAATAAAACAAAATATGTCATTTGAAGATTTTTTTGAAACAGAAGATGAGGACAGTGGTTTGGAAAAAGAGCCTGAAGAGAAAAAACTTAGCCCTGAAGAGGTTGAGCAATTAGAGTGTGACATGAACGAATACACAGAAGGATTAAAAGCAAGAATTGATGAAATTAAAAAAAGGTTAAATGATGTTTTAGAAGAAGATAAACGTAATAATTTGGAAACAGAGCTAGAAGATCTTGAAGAACAGTATATTGGTCTCGTTGATTTTATTGATGACATCGATTCTAATAATTTTGATGAAATCTTAATTTATGATAAGCAAGAAAGAAAAGACACACAAGAAAAAGAAACAATAACACAAATTTTAGGATTAGTTGAAAAAATTAACGAATCGGGTGAAACTCTTTCGTTTCCTGGCATCCGTGAAGATGTTTATTTAAAAATGAAAGAAACAGAGCTTGATGGTTATGTTACGCCAATAGACGAGGTAATTGAAAGATGTAAAAGAGAGGGGATAAAAATAGTTACAGGAAACCATCCAGAATCAGGCAATATATATGTTTTACCAGCAAGCAGTGATGATATTGAAATGGACAGCATTACTCCACACCAGTTAAATATTGGGAATGTTGAAAACAAACATCTTGTAGACTTAATACAACTGACAACAAAAAGAAAGTAAATTTAAAGACAAGGAAGTGATTCTTAGTTATTTTTCAGAAAACATTAGACGTGTAAAAAATTATATTATTTTCTCAAATCTAAAACATAATCATATTTACTATTTTCCACAAAAAAAGTTCTAACGTCGTTCACGACTCCCTGCGGAGTTAGGATAAAGAAAACCGAGATTAGCTCGGTTTTTTGTTTTGTGATATTATTAAAACAGTTCGTATAATAACGAGTTATAATCAATTTTATTTTTCCGCCTACCTTTAGAAACTTATTTAAAACCAGAGATTTTTTTAATATTATGCAAGAAGATTTTATGTTATTTGAAACAAAATTTTGGAAAATTGTTCTAAGTGATGAGCAATCTTATTTAGGCAGATGTGTAATTCTTCTCAAAAGAGATTGTGGTGAATTATCAAATTTAACATCTGAAGAATGGTTGGATTTTCATGAAAACATTGTGAAAAAATTAGAATCTACTTTCAAGAAAGTATTTGATGCCACAATGTTTAATTGGTCTTGTTTAATGAACAATGCTTATCAAAAAGAAAATCCAAAACCTTATGTTCATTTCCATTTTAGACCAAGATACAATCACGATGTTAAATTTGCAGGAGAAGAATTCCACGATCCTGATTTTGGTCATCACTACAATCGTGAAAGAAAAAATTTTGTTTCTAAAGAATTACTTAAAAAAATCTCTGACGAAGTAAAGAAATATTTGTAACGGCGGAAAAATAAAACTCAAAAATTTTCCTTCGGAACGTTGCACTAAATTTTTGTCCTACGGAGAATATAACAGCGATTAAGAGGTTACGCTCGGTTGCACCTCGCTCCACCCAAATTCCTCACTACGTTCGGAACTTCCCTTAATCCTGATGTTATGCAAAATTTCGCTTCGCTCCATTTTGCATAATGTCCGCGTTTAGCCAAACGCCGTTCTGCTCAGCGAAGCTTCGCATAACAGCGTTTATCTGCC
>Ga0207421_10006113_pt1 | contig 13221 bp, 8 predicted proteins | sample SodLakKL_010_SED_4_FD_187542 | JGI IMG/M metagenome (GOLD analysis project Ga0207421, IMG submission 187542) | Alkaline sediment microbial communities from Lake Tanatar, Kulunda Steppe, Russia - 8KL_010_SED (SPAdes) (version 2) | ecosystem: Environmental > Aquatic > Non-marine Saline and...
AGGGCTATTTATACTTGCAATTTCTCTGCGGGTGCTGGTTTTCGGTATCTACTTCATCCCCTCCACCTCCATGCAGCAAACCATTATACCGGGAGATGTGGTATGGGTCAACAAACTTTTATACGGCCCCGCCCTTCCGAGAACGCCTTATGAGATACCCTGGGTCAACCTTGTGGTATGGCTTGCTGAAAGGCCGGATGCCGATATTGAGAGTCCAAGATGGGGGCATAAAAGACTTAAAGGCCATACTAAAGCCAAAGCCGGCGATATAGTGGTTTTCGACAATCCACTGAACGGAGATGTAACAATTAAACGGTGCATTGGCCTGCCGGGCGATACCATACAAATAATCAATGGTGAGGTCTTTGTCAATAATGAGCCTTTTGAGGAGCCTGAGGGCCTTATTCGGCCTGCTCCCGGCAGAGGATTCAGTGAAGCCGGTGAAAACGGGGTTGCAACAGGTGTTAACCGGCCGTCTTCATTGCAGAAGTCTGGGAATGAGGGGAGAAAAGAGACGGAAAAGCTTCTTTTCCCTTTCTGCGAAAATATTGAATGGACTCTTGATGATTTCGGTCCACTAATTTTGCCAAAAAGGGGGAAAAAAATTGCATTAGATGAGAAAAATCACAATATTTACAATAAGTTGATTAATTACCCGGACAATATTGATAAAGGTGAATTTTCCTTTAACGGAGAGCAGATTGATGAATTGACTTTCACACAGGATTATTATTTCATGCTGGGTGATAACCGTTACAGAAGCATTGATTCCAGGCACTTTGGACCTGTGCCATGCAAAAATATTGCCGGAAAGGCAACCATTATATTGTTCAACTACAAAAACGGCAGTTCCAGAATCCTGAAAAGTTTGTACTGAAAAATATTAACACATTATTAAATCAATCAATTTTTTCAAAAATGGCTTTTGTCTCTGATCTGAAATTCAAAATTCTGCTCTCTTCTTTGCTCCTGTTCTTTTCCTATTCATGCGGTGAAGCGGTTGATGAAGATGATGAGGATCTTGCCCGCAGGGAACATTTCGAAGAGGTTATCGAAGTGCGTACAAAACCCGTTGAAAGGGGCGTCTTTAACATGGAACTGATGAGCAACGGACGGCTCAGTGCTGTAAATAAGGCTACGGTACGGTTCAGGGTGCACGAGATGATAAGGGAAGTTAATGTAATAAACGGGGAAAGGGTTGAAAAAGGAGAACTCCTGGGTGTGCTGGAAGAGTTCCCTTTTGCATCGAGACTTGACAAGGCGGGCTACCAGCTTCAACAGGCAAGGCTTGATTTACAGGACAGGTTGCTTGACCACGGCTACTACCTGGATGACAGCCTGTCGGTGCCAGACCATATATGGGAAATGGCAAAAATAAGAAGCGGATACAACAGGGCTGAAAACGAAATGGCCGAAGCCCGTTATGAAATGGAGGGTACAAGACTGAAAGCTCCGATAAGTGGTGTGGTATCGGGACTGGAGGCCAAACCCAATAACCACAGCAGCAAATACGAGCAGTTCTGTATTATAGTCGATAACAGCAGGCTTGAGGTGAATTTCCCTGTCCTTGAATCGGAAATGTCAATGATAACAACCGGACAACCTGTTGAAGTGAGGCCATTTGCCAACAGGGATCAATACTATTCCGGCAGGGTGACCGGATACGACCCCCGCGTTGATGATGACGGTATGGTAATGGTAACCGCGCTGATCGACAATCCCCGGGAAAACCTGCTTCACGGAATGAATGTACAGGTTTTCCTCAAAAAGGAAGTGCCCGGACAACTTGTTATCCCAAGGGAAGCTCTTGTACTTCGCCAGGGAAGAGAGGTGGTGTTTACACTGCAGGACAGTATTGCAATGTGGAACTATGTTGAGGTAGGCTATGAGAACAGCGGGGAGTTTGCAATAACTGACGGACTGGAGGAGGGACAGGAGGTGATAGTGTCGGGGAACTTTAATCTTGCACATGAAACCAGGGTAAAAAGAGTTGACTGAAATGAATTCACTGCCGGGAAATAACAATCCGGTAAAGCTCATGCCGGGGGGGGTATCGGCTTTCACGGTCAACATAATTTTTGTTGTCCTGGTAATTGCCGGATTGTCGCTTGCTCCTCTTGTTTCTTTCATGTTCATGCCAACACGCTCACTTCCTTCTATAACTGTGAGCTACAATTGGCCCAATGTGAGCGGAAGGGTTATTGAAATGGAGGTGACCGGACCGCTTGAAGGTGCCTTTTCTACTGTCAGGGGTGTTACCGAGATAAGCTCTCAATCTTCCAGGGGACGTGGATGGGTGGAGATGGAGTTCGACAAGGCAACCGACATGGATGCTGTACGCTTCGAGGTGGCCTCTCTTATCCGCCGGGTTTACCCAAACCTGCCTGATGGGGTATCCAGGCCGGAGGTGCGGCTTAACCGTCCGGGCGACGACGAAAGGGCTATTATGACCTATACTGTGAACGCCAACGCAACCACTTACACTATAGGCAGATATGCCGAGGATGTGGTGAAGAGACAGTTGTCAGATATCCCCGGCGTTTACGAGGTCAGGGTTACAGGTACCCGGCCGTTCGAATGGGAGCTGAAGTATGATTCCGAAAGGCTCCATTCACTGGGACTGGACCAAAATTCACTGCAAGGGGCTATCCAGGAATATCTCAGTGCCCGTGAGATGGGACAGGTACTGGAGAGCCGCACAGAGGAAAGGGAAGAACGCATCAACCTCCTTTTCAGGGGGAATCCTCAGAATAACTTTACATGGGAGAATATACCCGTTACCGTATCGGGGAACCGCATTATTTATCTTACTGAAGTTGCCAGGCCGGCTTATGTTGAACAGCAAGCTGTTTCCTATTACCGTATTAACGGACTAAATACGGTTAATATATCAATCTATGCCGAACGGGGCGCCAACCACCTGAGTGTTGCTAATGAGATTAAAAGCAGGGTAAACGGTATAAGAGGCGAGATGCCGGAAGGCTTCTCCATAATACTGGCAAACGATACTACCGACCACCTCCGCTCTGAGCTGAGGAAGAATGCTTTCCGCACATCATTTTCCCTTGTGGCACTGCTGATATTTGTTTACCTTGTCAGCCTCCAGCGCCGCTATCTCTTCATAGTGGCCATAAGCCTTATCTCCAATATTATTATTGGGTTCATGTTTTATTTCCTCCTTGGTGTGGAGATTCATTTTTATTCCCTTGCCGGGATAACGGTGTCACTTGGTATTATCATCGACAATACCATAGTTATGATTGAACACGTGCGCTACAAAAAAAACCTGAAGGTGTTCCTCGCCCTGCTGGCAGCCACACTCACCACTATCGGGGCTTTGTCGGTGATCTTCTTCCTTGACGAGAGCCAGAGGGTCAACCTGGTCGATTTTTCGAGGGTTGTGATGATAAACCTCTCGGTTTGCCTTTTGATAGCCCTCTTTTTCGTGCCTGCAATGATGGAAAAGTGGCCGCTGAAAATTAAACGCTCCTCAAGAATGATGAGAAGAAAAAGACGCATTGCAGGCTTTACACAATTTTACAGGCGCTATATTATTTTTGGCAAGCGCTGGAAGAAAGCCTTCTTTGTGGCAGGGATCCTTGCATTCGGCACTCCCATTTTCTGGCTGCCCGAAGAGGTTGAAGGCGAAAAGTGGTACCACAACCTGTATAACTCAACCGTGGGAAGCGACACCTATACCCGCACCATAAGGCCTGTAACCGACAAGGCACTGGGAGGGACATTGCGGCTTTTTGCCTATCATGTAACCGAACGATCCTTCTTTACCGAGCCGGAACGAACCAGACTGTTTGTGAGGGCCTACCTGCCTGAGGGTTCAACCATAGAGCATGCTAACACAATAATGGAGGATTTTGAGAACTTCCTTGCCGGCTTCGAAGAAGTGGAGCAATACCACACAAGGATAACCAGTCCGGAATTCGGGCGAATAACAATTTATATAGAGCCTGAACATGAGAATACTGTATTCCCCTACAGACTTAAAAGCCAGCTGGAATATAAGGCTATTTATTCAGGGGGGGGTGACTTCGTAATTGGAGGCGTGGGCAGGGCTTTCTCAAACAGGTTCTCACAACGTACGGGAAACCCTTCAATAGTTATTACCGGATACAACTATGAAATGCTCACAAGGTATGCAACCGATGTTTCACGCGAGCTTGAGGAGCACCCGCGAATACAGAGGGTTTATATGTCATCTTCCAGGAATGTCTATTCTGCAAATGTACGTACAGAGTACCTGATGGACTTTGACAGGGAAAGGCTTACGGGACTGGGATATTCAATTGGGGATGTCTATTCGTACCTTACCGGTATATTCATTCATGAGTCAACTCCCTTCAGGATAAATATCGACGGTGAACAGGAATCGGTAAGGCTCAGGTCCGAGAATGCCGCCGATATGGATCTTTGGGAGGTGCGCAACACGTTGCTTGGCGGGCACGGGGGACAGGCATTTAAGATGAAGGAAGTGGGCGATATCAAAAGGACAATTATGCCTGATCATATTTACAAGCTCAACCAGCAATACACCATCACCCTCAGCTACAGCTTTGCAGGCCCCTCACAGCTTGCATCTAGAGTGAGGGACAGGTATATTGATGACCTGAATGAAAAGCTCCCGATGGGCTTTACTGCCGATGATGCCTGGGGCAGATGGATGTGGAGGGCTGATGACAGCAGGCAGTATGTGTTGCTGTTCCTTGTTATTGCAATCATATTTTTTATCTGTGCCATACTGCTTGAATCGCTGCTTCAGCCCCTGGCGGTGATACTTATGTTGCCGCTTTCATATATAGGGATATTCCTTACTTTTTACTTATTCGACTTCAACTTCGATCAGGGGGGATATGCAGCGTTCCTCTTTTTAAGCGGTATTGTGGTCAATTCAGCCCTTTATATACTGAACGATATGAACAACCTGAAAAAGAGCAATCCGGGACTAAATATTATTGAGGTTTACCTTAAAGGGTATAATGCCAAGATCATACCCATAATACTTACTGTTGCCTCAACTATTCTGGGACTTACCCCTTTCCTGCTCGGAGGTGCTGAAGAATCTTTCTGGTTTGCTCTTGCAGTGGGGACTATCGGTGGACTCCTTTTTTCGATGCTGATGCTGATTGTATTCCTGCCCCTTATGGTCAGGGGAACCCCGAAAAATGAGAATTTGACCATAGGGGAAAATGTGGAAAATAATAATACTGAGATATTTTAAGGTTCATGCTACAATAAATATTTTGTATGGTTAAATTTTTGATAAACAGACCTATCGCCGTCACAATGAGTTTCCTGGCCATTGTCCTTCTCGGACTGGTCTCGGCAGGGATACTTCCGGTTTCACTTTTGCCCGATACGGAAATACCGGAAATCACAGTGCAGGTTACTCATCAGCACACTTCTGCAAGGGAACTGGAGAATACAGTTGTAGCTCCCCTGAGACAACAACTGCTGCAGGTTGGCAGACTGACGGATATGGACAGTGAAACACGCGACGGAAATGCTATTATCAGACTCCGCTTTTCTCACGGTGCAAATATGGATTATCTCTATATAGAGGTGAATGAAAAGATTGATGCAGTGCTGGGGAGATTGCCAAGAGACCTGGAGCGGCCCAGGGTGATAAAGGCGAGTGCATCGGATATTCCGGTGTTTTACCTTAATATTTACGGAGATGGCGATATTGCTTTACCAGATGAGGAGTTTCGCAGTGATCAGGGTATTGGCGGCGGAAGGCCGGCTGACGGCAATGAGGGTGTACGGGACCTTTCCCGGTTCATGGAGCTGAGTGAGTTTGCCGAATGGGTTATAAGGAAGCGCATTGAACAGCTCCCCGAAGTGGCAATGGTGGATGTGAGCGGTCCTGTGCGGCCGGAGGTGTTGGTTGTACCCGACCGCAGCAGGATTGCCGGACTGGATCTTTCGCACGATGATATACGCAGGGCTCTCGAACGCAACAATATTACTCTGGGCAGCCTGATGGTACGTGACGGGATATACCAGTACAACGTCCGTTTTACATCTAACCTTCATACGGTTGAGGATATTGAAAATATTTCTTTGATGGCCGGTGGAAGGGTCTTCAGCCTGAAAGACCTTGCCTCAGTAAAACTCCGTCCGCGAAAGCCTGAGGGTCTCTACTTCTGGAATGATAGTCCGGCAATTAGCCTTGCAGTGATAAAGCAGTCGGAGGCAAGGATGAACGATATGAAAAGTGAGATGGAGAAGCTTATGACTGAGTTTGAAAGGGACTACCCTCAGGTGCGTTTCGAGCTTTCGCAGGACCAGACCGGGATACTGGACTATACCATAGGAAACCTGAGAAACAACCTCATACTGGGAGGGACACTTGCCATATTGATAATGTTCCTTTTCCTCAAAGATGCCCGCTCACCTTTTCTCATTGCCATAAGTGTTCCCGTTTCGCTTATTGTGAGCCTGCTTTTTTTCTACCTGGCCGGACTGTCGGTTAATATTATCTCGCTCTCCGGACTGATCCTGGGTGTGGGGATAATGATCGACAACTCAATTATTGTGATAGATAACATAACTCAGCACATCGACCGCGGGCATTCCCTTCAGGATGCGTGTATAAAAGGGACAAACGAGGTTATCAGACCCCTTATCTCCTCCGTGCTTACAACATGTGCCGTTTTTATACCTCTTATCTTTCTGAGCGGTATTGCGGGTGCCCTGTTCTTTGACCAGGCCGTGGCTGTTGCATTGGGACTGGCGGCTTCGCTGGTGGTATCCATTACTCTCATTCCTACCCTCTATCATCTTGTGCATCTTAAAACTAGCGGCAAAAAATCGGACAAGAAGTTCCGCTCTCTTCAGGTGTTCAATCTTGACCATGCATACGACAAGGGGTTCAATATTGTCTTCAGAAACAGGAGGAGTGCCCTTGCCGGTTTTTCTCTCCTGCTGGTGGTTGCCGGGGGACTGGCCTTTGTGCTGCCGCTTGAGAGAATACCTCCGATGGACCAGGTTGAAACCGTAATGAAAATTGACTGGAACGAAAATATCCACCTTGATGAAAATGTGTCAAGGGTCTCTTATCTTGTTAACTCCAACGAAGAACTGATAAGCGAGTCAGGTGCCTATACCGGCAGGCAGCAGTTTCTGCTCAACAGGGATATGGATATCGACATTACTCATGCACATGTCTACTTAAAGTCGCACAACACCCTCACACTTGAGAAGCTGAAAGAGAACTTGCGCACAATGACCGGGGAGCGATTCCCCCTGGCACGTATAAGCTTCGAGCCTGCTGAAAATATATTCGACCGCATATTCGAGTCGCAGCAGCCTCCCCTTGTGGCAAGGGTCACCACCATGAGGGGACGAAGAATGCCGGAAGTGGAGAGAATAAGGGCTATAAACGACAGTATCAGAAAGGCACACCCCGGTGCGGAGATCAGTCCGCTACCCCTTGGAGAAAACATTGTACTTTCCACCATTCCCGAAAGGCTGCTGCTGTATAATGTAAACCGCACCACCCTTTACAACGAGCTGCAAACTGCCCTCGATCAGTACGAGATAGGACAGCTGAGGGCGGAACAGACAATGGTGCCCATAGTGCTGGGCGAAGAGGAGAAGGTGCTTCAGGAGATTATAAATACCCTTCAGGTGCGCAACAGTAATGGTAAAAGAATCCCGGCCTCGGCACTGTTAAGCATGCAGAGCGAGACAGGCTACAGCACCATTACGGCGGGCAGCGACGGGGAGTATATTCCGGTTATTTTCAGCAATCCCGGTACCAGTCCTGGAAATCTTACCGGGAGTATCGAAAGTATAGTCAAACAGGATGAAGCACTCGATGTTGCATTTACCGGAAGCTGGTTCGAAACCCGCCGCCTTATGAGGGAAATGCTGCTTGTGGTTATCATTTCAATGCTCCTGCTTTATTTCATCCTGGCAGCCCAGTTCGAATCGCTCCTTCAACCCCTTATTGTGATGCTTGAGATACCGCTCAACCTTGCAGGTGTCTTTATTGCACTTCTCATTGCCGGGGCGGGCATAAATATCATGTCTATGATTGGTATTGTGGTTATGGCGGGGATAGTGATAAACGATTCAATACTGAAGGTAGATACCATTAACAAACTGAAAAGAAGCGGCATGCCGCTTATGGAAGCCCTTCACACGGGCGGGATAAGAAGGCTCAAGCCAATTGTTATGACAACGCTTACAACCATACTTGCTCTTTCTCCCACACTGTTCAGCGCCGATCTGGGTTCGCAGCTGCAGGCTCCCCTTGCACTGGCCGTTATAGGGGGAATGGCCGTGGGTACAATAGTGAGCCTGTATTTCATACCTCTTATATACTGGTATTTCTATAAAGTTGAATTCAAGAAAAAAACCCAAATCGCATAAAACACATTTTAACAATGAGTAAACAAATTTTTCCTCATTTAAGAAATACCCCATTATGTAAAATATTTTTACAGCACGGGTGTCAGCATACCGGACTATTCCGCTTTTTTACAAATTTTTTTCTTCCGGGGGTTTATAGTTTCAGGTCGAATTTTTTCCTGAAATCTCTCTTTTTATTAAGCGTATTTTATCTCTTTTCAGGCTCTCATGCTATTTCACAGTCTAACAATAAGATAATGGAGCTTACACTTGATGAGGTGATTGAAACTGCAGGGGTGCAATCGCCTGAGGCCCTTCTTGCCAAGCATCAGTTCAGGCAGAGTTACTGGCAACACCGGACTTACGAGGCGGAGCTCCGGCCGGGAATAAGCCTGCAGGCTACCGCCCCTGACCTGAACCGCTCTATTGAGTCATATACCCTGCCTGACGGGACAGAGCGATTTATCAAGCGTAATATTATGTCTTCCATGGCAAATCTTTCCGTTAACCAGAGTGTGGGACTTACAGGGGGCGAGATTTTCATGAATACATCCCTTTACAGGATTGACAACCTGGAGGAGGGTACTTCATCATACAGTACAACTCCGGTCAATATCGGCTTCAGTCAGCCGCTGTTCGGTTTTAATCCATATAAGTGGCAAAAGAAGGTGGAACCGCTCAGATTCGAGGAGGCCAGGCAAAAATATATCGAGGATATGGAAAGGATCTCCTCACGTGCTGTTGATCTCTTTTTTGACCTTGCACTGGCACAGATCAACCTTGAAATAGCCCGGTTTAACTATGAGAACACCGGTAACCTGCTTAATGTGGCTGAGGAAAGACACCAGATCGGTGCAATCGGCAAGAACCAGTTGCTGCAGATTGAGCTGAGCCACCTCAATGCCGGTACAGATCTGAATGATGCTAAAGTGGAGGTAGAGCACAGGAGGTCGAGACTGAGATCTTTTCTGGGTTTCAACGAAACAGCCGAACTTGAGCTTATCATCCCCGAGGAGATCCCTGATGTCAGTATAGAGGCTCAAAGGGCCGTTACCAAGGCCAGGGAAAACAATCCCGAAATGCTTAACTATGAACGTCTGATCATTGAAGCCGAAAGAGATGTGGCGGAGGCAGAAGCTGCACGGGGTTTCCAGGCTGACCTCTTTGCTGTTTACGGACTTTCTAACACTTCTGATGAGTTCAGGCACGCTTACCGCAATCCGGAAGTTTCACAGAGGCTGCGGATCGGTATAGAGATACCTATACTGGATTGGGGACTAAGGAGGGGGCGTCACCACATGGCACAGTCAAGACAGGAGGTTGTTCGCACACAGGCTGATCGCTCAATAATCGATTTTGAAGAGGATGTCTACCTGGAAATAATGAGGTTCAACCAGCAACATGAGCAGCTGGAGACGGCGGCCAAAGCCGATACGATTGCCCGGGAAAGCTACGATGTGTCCAGGGAGAGGTTTATGATAGGTCAGGTAAGCGCATTTGAGCTCAATTCCGCCCAGGCCGACAGGGACAGGGCACGGCGTGGTTACATAACAGCCATCAGGAACTTCTGGCGAAACTTTTACAACGTGCGCAGGTTAACGTTATACGACTTCATTCACGAGCAGACCCTCGAGGAGGATTTCGACGACCTGCTGCTGTAGTTAATCATCAATACTGATTGCGGTTAGAAAAAGCATTGTCACTTGGTGTGTGGAATATTCCTGCCACAGGGTTATACCGGATATCTGCACTATGGGAAGCTCCGGCAATTAACTATCCCGTTTGTTGTGTAGCGTTTTTCCTTATTTTTATTAAAATTTCTTTTTTTGTTTTCTTCTCCTCTTCAATGTCAAAATCATCCTGTAATCCAAGCCAAAATTTAGGAGAATTTCCAAAATATGAACTTAGTCTCAATGCAGTATCCGCTGTAATTCTTCGTTTCCCCTTTATTATTTGGGATATTCGGGTCTGGGGGATCTCTGTATCTTTTGATAGTCTATATGCAGTTATATCGAGCGGTTTGAGAAATTCTTCCAATAATATTTCGCCAGGGTGGATATTTGATAATCTCTCCATATATATTTTCTCCTTTTTTTAATGGTAATCTATAATTTTAACTTCATAAGCATTACTATTATCCCATTTGAATATGATCCTCCATTGATCGTTAATCCTGATGCTGTAAAAGTCTTTATTTTTACCTTTTAATTTCTCAAGACGGTTTGAAGGCGGAATTCTTAAATCTATTAAATCTTGTGAATTATTTATCATTCTTAACTTTCTTCTTCCAATTTGCTGAATTTCAATTGGAATCTTCCTGACTCGTTCTCCAAGCCAAATCTTTTCTGAATCCCTGGAACCAAATGAAATTATCATACTTTTGCCTTGCGTTACTAACGACAAAAGTAATTATTTTATTATAAATTATCAAATTTGCAAAGGGATTTTAAAAAGTGTGGCAACCAAGGAGGATACATATACTTTGAGTAGTCAATGGAATGCCGCCAGTAATCTCCCCGCAAACTCCCGACAAGCCGCCAAATCCCTATCTCCAGCCTGATTAAACCGGAAACCTGGCCTTTGGCCAGCCCCGCCGCGTTTTCTGCTTCTTTGGATAAACTTAAATGGGATGAGATTCTGGAAAATGGGTGAGGTGTATTAAGCTTCCTTTAGTTTGGGAAATCTTAAGCCAGGTGATACCGGCAAAACTTTTTTTGGAAAAAAATCAAAAAAACTGAAAAAATAGTTGACAAACTAATTTTTTAGTTGTATTTTTATCTCAGAGTATTTATAATGACCCCATAAAAAAGATACAATATGAAACAACTTACAAAAGCAGAAGAACAGATAATGCACATTCTTTGGAAACTGCAAAAGGCATTTGTAAAGGATATAATTGATCATATGCCCGATCCTAAACCTGCATACAACACCGTTTCAACAATTGTGAGGATCCTTGAAAAAAAAGGGTTTGTAAGTCACGAGCCCCTGGGAAACTCTCACCAATATTTTCCGGTTGTTGAAAAATCGGAGTACACGCAAAATTATCTCCGCCACTTTGTGAAAAATTATTTCAGCAATTCATACAAGCAGATGGTCTCATTCTTCACGAAAGAGGAGAAGCTGAGCATTTCGGAAATGGAAGAAATGCGCAGGATGATTGATGAGGAGATATCAAAGCAGAAAAATAACAATAAATAATGTATCATGGAATGGATAATTGAATCTTCAGTAAGCCTGAGCCTTTTCTATCTGGCTTACCTTCTGTTTCTCAGGAAGCTCACCCTCTTTCGGGCAAACAGGTATTTCCTGCTGTCTGCTATTGTGTTCTCGCTTGCTGTTCCGCATATAAGCCTTTCCCCTCCTGTTACTTTTTCGGAATACAACTTACAGCTCCGTGAAGTTATAGTAACGGCACAAACGGCAGGCGAAACGACAGTTTCATCCGGCCGGGCAGCTTCCACTGCTGAAATCCTGTTTATCATATACTTATCAGTTGCAGCACTACTGACCGCCCGGTTTGCATTACACCTGACTCAACTTGCAAAACTGACTGCAAAAGGCAAATCCAGAAAATACAAAAACGCAAGGATTGTTTCTCTTGAATCTGAAAATGCTCCCTTTTCTTTTCTCAACTATATTTTCATCAACGAAAACCTTTACAGTGAAAAAGAGAAGGAGAAGGTCATTCAACACGAGATGGTCCATATAAGGCAACTTCACACATTAGACCTTATCCTTATGGAGATCTTGACCATAGTTCAGTGGTTTAACCCTTTTGCATGGCTTTGCAGAAAATCGTTGATAGAAATTCATGAATACCTTGCCGATGATGAGATGCTCAACAGCGGTACAGGGTTTCCTGGTTATCTTGATCTTCTTAAGAACGTCCAGCTCAGCAGGGTGTTTTTCTCTCCCGCAAACAACCTGAACAAATCTTTAACCCTTAACCGTATAAAAATGATGAAAAAAGAGAAACCGCCAGCATGGAAAAGAATAAGATTTTTCCTGCTGTTTCCGGCACTGGCTGCAGTCGTATTCATGTGCACTTTTAATGATGTGGAAAAAAAGGCTGCACCTGATGATCCTGAAGCCCAGGCCACCGGAACTGAGACTACAATCAAACACAGTGATGAGACTCCTCCTCCACCGCCATCTCCCGATCCGGAAACTGCCAGGCAACATGAAGTCACGGAGGATGAAGAGGTTTTTGTGATTGTTGAAGATATGCCCACTTTCCAGGGGGAATCTCATGATCACTTCATTGAATGGATATCTGATAATCTTCGTTACCCCGAGGAGGCACGCGAAGAGGGAGTTCATGGCAGGGTGATAGTGCAGTTTATTGTTGAGGCAGACGGAAATATTTCAAATGTGGAGGTTGTAAGCGGTGTTCATCCGTTAATCGACGAGGAAGCTGTCCGTGTTATTGAATCATCACCCGGTTGGGAACCCGGCAGACAGAGGGGAGAAACGGTGAGGGTTCGCTTCACTTTCCCTATTCATTTTGTGCTTGACATGGATTAACCCCTTTACCGGTCATATCTGCGTTTAAACGTAAGAATTTTAACAGACCTTATAAGATTAGATTTTAAAGAAATGAACCCCCATCAGCCTTTGGCAGACAATATAATATTCGCATGAAACAACAATTTGTTATTATTATAACATTATTAGTTATTGGATGCAATTCCAAACCTGATGAAAGACTTGAATTTCAGCCAGGAAGAACCACTTCGCTAAAATTTGATATAATTAGGGTCTGCTGATTTTCTATAAAATAGAGGTTATACTGTTGATAAACAAGACAATATGTTGATAAAATGAGTGAAAAATGCAAGGAAAAGTGAA
>Ga0207421_10006114_pt1 | contig 13219 bp, 12 predicted proteins | sample SodLakKL_010_SED_4_FD_187542 | JGI IMG/M metagenome (GOLD analysis project Ga0207421, IMG submission 187542) | Alkaline sediment microbial communities from Lake Tanatar, Kulunda Steppe, Russia - 8KL_010_SED (SPAdes) (version 2) | ecosystem: Environmental > Aquatic > Non-marine Saline and...
CAGTTTCTAACTCTCCTTCATCACAAAAATAATCTTCCATCGGATTAAGTGTTCCGGCTTGACCTCTCTGATACCCTCTACCACCGGCAGCGGAAACGGACCCTTCAAAATAATAAGTTTCTGATTCTATCGAAAGACGACCGCCGGAACCACCTCCACTGTCCGCTATAAAAAGCCCATCTCCGTCAAAATAATCTGTTCCCTTTCCCCCATCAACCCGCAAATTGCCATCTCCTTGAATCGTGTGAGTCGTAATCCAGATGGATCCCCCGGAGCCTCCTCCGGAATCCATTTGTGCAAAATTTCCATCTCCCCCTTTTGCTAAAATATCACCGTCTATTTCCGTCATGGATCCAACATTAATCCTTACAGCACCTCCACCGTCACCACCGTCACGTATCGATCCCGAACCTCCTCCGGATCCCAAATCGACCGGCTCAATTTCATCCCCGTAAGAAGAGCCGGGTGGAAGGCCGTCGATTCCTTCTCCCCCCTCTCCTCCGTGACCGGCACCACTAGCACCGCCTTCAGTAGCTCTTCCCGATCCTCCGGGCCCGGCCCCGTCGGTTAAATCTATGTATGAGCCACCCGCAAAACCTTTTCCGCCTACATCAATTAAGGCTTCTTCTCCAAGAGTGAAGTTTTCACCAACATCAATATTTAATCTGTAAATTTGCTCGTCTTCATTTGCCAAATGAGTCCAAGAACCACCTTCAATCGTAAGGTCATTGTTTATTGTAAATGTGTTAAAATTACCCTCACCTTCATAAACCGTTTCTATTGTTACAGTTCCCTCATAATCCTCAGTTTGAGTAAAAGAATTAACGGTATCCGGACAGCTTTCATCCCAATCCAAATCTTCGCTTGAGGTAGAGTCAAGAAGAATGTCATCACCCGCAGACGGGACGGAACCGCCTTCCCAGTTTTCCGGAATTGAACACTGATTGTTTTGATCTCCCGTCCAGACCTGCTGTTCGGCATAGCTGAAAGAAACCGACAAAAAAGCAAACAGAAAAACAAAAAGGAGTGTTATTTTTAGGTTCTGTTTTTTAAAGCTCAATTTTTTTTCAATCACGGATTTAAATATTTAATTCACCGGGTTTATTATCGGTCTGCCGGTGTTTTTTTGAAATACTATTTCATTTATACCGCCCTCCAATGTAATATTGTTTTCAAGTAAAAAGACATCATACTCATCTCCTTGAGCGTAAGATCCTCCTCTAAATAAGGTGTATTGCCCTTCCTCGGGCTCATGGAATGCTATACCCCACGAACTGTCTTGCTTGGCGGCTACCGCTCGCGACTGGGCAATTTTTAAGCTGTCAGCAAGGCGAGAAGCCTGACCCTCTATTATCTGCTCTCTATAAAAATCTATTCCTACCGGAAGTGTCATTAAAGTAAATATAATTATTAAAGCTATGACGATTAATATCTCTACCAATGTAAAAGCTCTTTTTTTGTTTTTATCTATCAAAATCATCTTTTATTCTTAATATATTCCGCTGGTTACGTCATATATCGGCATAATTATGGCGGTGGCTACAAAAGCTACGAAGATACCGATACCGATAAGTAGAATGGGCTCGATCACGATCGGAAGCCGTTGCGTTTTTTCTGAAACTCTTTCGGCAAAAAAGTTAGCCAAGTATTCAAAGGAATCTCCATAGGACCCGGTTTGTTCACCGGTGGCGACCACCGATATGAAAACGGACGGAAATATGTCGGGGTGCTCTTCCATTGCCTCAGCAAATTCGGTCCCTTTTTCAACTCTTTTTTGAATTTGGTTAATCGCTTTTTCATATTCCATGTTGGTAACCGAGCTCGAGATAATATCGAGAGATTCATTAATTGCAACTCCACTTCTAAATAAAGTGCTTATCAGTTGAGCAACAATGGTAAGCTGATACTCCTTGGCAATCGGACCTACTACCGGCAGCTCAATTAAAAGTGCGTCCCATGCATTTTTAACCGCTTTAATCTTAAAAAGAAAGTAACCGCCTACTCCGAGAGCAATTAGCGTTAGAAGTATGTATATTCCGTTTTCTTGAATCATATCGGAAAACCAAAGTAAAAACCGGGTGGTAAACGGCAGTTCAACATCCAAAGTATTGAAAATGGGAAGTAGTTGCGGCAGGACAAACACCGCCAAACCTGCTCCCAAAATCAGAGCAAAACTGATAATTATTTTAGGATAAAGGGTTGCCGAACTGATCTCTTTTTTCAACCTGTTGTTTCTTTGTAGCCAGTTGGCTAGAAATTCGAGGTTTTTATCCAAAGTTCCGGATTGCTCACCGGCTCTTATAAAACTGACAAAAACATTTCCAAAATGGCGATTTTCTTCAAAAACCTTGTGAATCGGGGTTCCTTTCTCGGTCTTTTCTTTGGCGTCTTCCAAAGCCTTTTTCAAGGCCGGATTTCGATTTTGCTTTGCCAAAAGTTCAAAAGATTCGTTAATCGGCTTACCACTACGTATTAAAAGTGACAGATTATTAACAAAATCAACTTTCTCCTGGGAACTTATGTTTTCAAATAAATCCATATAAAATATTTTTTACACCCGCTTAATTAAAAATTATAACGATAAGCTTTTAAATCAACTTGAAAGTAGCTCGGTCACCTTATTCATCATCTCAGAAATTTGAACGTCTTGCTTTACGAAATAGGCATCAACGCCCAGCTCTTCTGCATTTTTTTTATCCGTCTCCTGCGACAAACTTGTAAAAACGATAACCGGTATGTTGCTCAACTCTTCATCTTCTTTCATATCTTCTATAATGCTAAAGCCATCGGTTCCATTCAAAATAACATCGGTTATTACCAAGTCGGGTTTATTTTCTTTTATCTTTTCCAAAGACTCCCTCCCCTTGTCCTGTATCACTTCCATACCCTTTTTTTCAAACTTGTTCTTGTAGAGCTTTCTGAAGAATTCATCTCTGTCTATAAAAATTATCGTTTTATTCTCCATCTAAATTAATAGGTTATAAATCCTTTCTAACAACTTTCTACCGCTGAAATTTTAAACCATGGCCACCTTCCTAATTTCGTCCAAAGTTGTAATTCCTATAAGTGCTTTGGTAACTCCGTCATGAACCATGGTCGACATTCCTTCCCTCATTGCCCTTCTCTTAATAACTTCGGCCGCTTCTTTTCTTACAATCAGTTTTCTTATTCCTTCGGTTATCTCCAAAACTTCAAAAATAGCCGTCCGGCTGTCATACCCGGTTCCGTTGCAAAACTTACATCCCGCTCCCCTGTAGAATCTGACCTTGTCGAGCTCATCTTCTCCGGAAATATCTTTTATGGCAGCGGCAAGCTCTTTTTCTTCTTGCAGAAGATCCAACTGTTCTTCCGATAAAAAGTGACTCTCTCTGCATTCTGTACAAATGGTCCTAACCAGCCTTTGAGCGATCGCCACGTTAACCGAAGAAGCAACCAGAAACGGCTCGGCTCCCATCTCTAAAAATCTTGGAAAGGTGGTAGCGGAATCATTTGCGTGCATCGTGGATAAAACCAGGTGTCCGGTCATCGCCGAATTGAGTGCCATGTCAACCGTTTCTTCATCACGAATCTCACCTACCATGATAATATCCGGGTCCTGACGAACAATCGATCTGAGACCCGTGGGAAAAGTAATATCCTTTGAAGGGTTAACCTGAGTTTGCTGAACACCGGCCACATTGTATTCGGTAGGATCCTCAATCGTCATAATATTTACATCCGGTTCATTAAGCATCTGCAAGACAGAGTAAAGCGTAGTCGTCTTACCCGATCCGGTAGGACCGACTACGATAATCATCCCGTACGGCTTCAATGCCGCAGTTTTTAATTTTCTGAAATCATCATCAAGAAGACCCAATTCATTTATTGAAAATCTTTTACCTTGTTGCATTAAGAGCCTCATTACGACATTTTCACCTTCCGTCGTCGGCATAATCGAGACACGAACATCAACACCACCACCGGAAGTCGATCTTTCAAATCTTCCGTCTTGGGCGGCAGCCTTTTCGTCGGTTCTCAGTTTGGATAAAATTTTAATTCTGGAAACTATCCTGTCGTGTAAATCTTTTGGATACTCGGCCACTTTATGTAAAATACCGTCAATTCTGAATCTTATTATTACGAATTCGGAAAGCGGTTCTATATGTATATCGGAAGCAAGATTGGTGTGGGCGTATTCTATAATGGTATCGACAAGTTCAACCACGTTTTCTTCCGACCCCACTTGCGTTTCTTCCAAATCTTTAATTAAATCTTCCACCGCGTTCATCATATCCCCCTTATACTTTTTGAGGGCCTGCCTCATATCAAACGGCGTCGCGTAATAAACTTCTACTTCTTTATTGGTCTTTTTTTGTAAAAGATTGAAAAAGGGATAATTTTCAGGTTGCGAAGTAGCAACCTTGAGTAAGTTCGCCGTCTCGTCAAATACCACCGCTTTTTGGGAGAAAGCGACAACTTCGGGGATATACTCCAACATATGCGAAGTGATATCCGAAAGATCTCCCTGTTTTAAGTTGACGAACTTGAATCCTTTCTCGTCGGCAATCATTCTGCCCAAATATTCGTCTTTTACCAACCCTTTTTCAACTAAAAGTTCTTGAAAAGAGATGCTTTTTCCTTTTGCTTCTTTTCTGGTTGTTTCAAAATCAACTTCTTTTACCAATTCGGGCTCGACCAGCAACTCTTTTAATTTTTCCTCAGAAATTATCATATATTGCTTTGAATTTTAAAAAATTGTCAGAAAGATAATCCTTCCTTAATTTTAAAATATTTTTATTAAAGTTACAAGACTACTCCAAAGTAGCCATTTTTTCTATTTCTCTCCGCTTATAATCTAAAGAAAGTTCTCTGTACGCGTAAACTACGGCGATGAGGCTGACGGGTAGACTAAAAGCGAGGCCTACAAAAAATATTGACGCTCCCAAAATATTTATCCCTACCAAAAGAAGGTAAAAAATTAACAAGCTAAAAAACTCTCCTCCGGTAATCTTCCAGCTTTTTTTAAGTGATTCTAAGGCGGAACTATCTCCTTGCAAGATAAAAAAGAAGACAAAAGAAAGACGCACCGCAAAAAATATTCCCGGTATAACCAATAGGATTGAAGTCAAAGAAACTATTACGAAATAAAAAAGAAACCCGATTATAAAATCGGGTAATTTTTTATAATGCATGAAGAGATCTTTTAGGTCAACCGGGTTGCCGTCATAAATATCGATTACCGTTTTTATGTACCCCATAAAAATTAAAAAACTCAACACTAAAAATATCAAAACTAGTATGGTACCGAATGCTTCACTTATTCCCAGAATCGATCGAGCAATGTAAAACGGAACCGTCCAGTAGATTAAAGCTACCGCAGTTATCGCCGCCGCTATAAAGAGGTCTCTCTTGGTCTTTTCGAGACCGGTTTTGATTGCTTCAAGGTTGGAAAACCCCATCTATGCTTTTAAGGTTATTCTTCTTCGTCTTCGCCTTCCAGCTTCATGGGTTCTCCACAGCAAATCAATTCGCCGTAACCGGCTTCAATAACTTCAACCAAGTTACCGCAAATTTCGCATCTATATTTTTCCCCCACTTCCGGCATATTTTTATATAATTAAAGATTATTAATTTCCTCTTTTAAATTTTTAAGACTTTCCATAATCTCTTTCGAGTCGCTACGCAAATTTCCTTCCGGAGTTTCATCTTCATAATACTTATCCAAAACGATAAAATATTCATTTTCAATTCTGTAATACTTTTCAAGTAATTCCTCGGACTCCTCCGCTTCCAAGAGCCGGTCTTCCATATTCATCTCGGACTCGATACGGATTAAAAGATCTTCCAAGCTCTCTTCCTGCTTTTCCACAATTTCATCCGTCGGCTCTTCAGCTGGCCTTTGCATAATCAGAAAAACGGCTGCCAGAGATAATAAAAAAATTACTGCAACGATTAGTGGCGCTAGCTTATTTTTCATAAATTATTCCCCGTCTTCCTCCGGGTTGTACTCTTCAAGATCATTTATAAAATCTTGAATTTTATCAAAGAGTTTATTTAGCTCTTCGTCAAGCTCATCTTCATCCATCTCTCCTTCAAAGTAAGCTTCTTCCAGATTCCAGAGATCCTGCTCAAGAGAGTCGTATCTGGAATAGATGTCATCAATCTCTTCTTCCGTTAAATCCTCTTCAATCTCCCAAACCAGATCATAGGCGTCAAAAAGCTCTTCTTCGACATCCCAGAGAAAGTCTTCTCCTTCAGTAGCGACCAATTCAATTTCTCCGTTCTCAACCGGCTGTTCCCTGTCAACCATAAATACGATGCCGACTATCACCAGTACGGCGACCAAAGCTATTATTCCCCATGTGGTTTTCTTGTCCATGCTTTTTTATTATTTAAAATTAATAATTAAACCTCTTATATTAGACTACCACTAAATTGAAGCTGTATCAAGATATTTTATTCTTGATGCCAAGCCGGGATTCGATCTCTACTTTTCCGCGTAGATTCTCAACATAGTCCTACTATTTAAAAATTAATATCCACCGGATATAATTTTGAAATGCTGCGGGACCAGGATTCGAAGGTTTTGGCTAAGTCGGATCGCTTCGCGATAGAGTAGCGCAGATTCTCAGCACAGTCACACGAATTATTTAAAAATTAATGCCCGGAGGCATGATTTTTAAATGCTGCGGGACCAGGATTCGAAGGTTTTGGCTAAGTCGGATCGCTTCGCGATAGAGTAGCGCAGCTTCTCAACACAGTCACACGGATTATTTAAAAATTAATGTCCGGGGGGACATAATTTTAAAATGCTGCGGGACCAGGATTCGAACCTGGGTGACGGGTACCAGAAACCCGCATCCTACCGCTAGATGATCCCGCAAATTAAATTTTAAGATATTTCCTGACCGCTACAAAAGAAGAGATTACACTGAGACCGATTCCGGTAGAAAATTGAAGTGTGAGAATGAAGGATATATTGTCGATTATGTGAGACTGAAGATCTATACCGAATACGTTATAGCCTTGATACATTAAAATAACCAAACTGAAAAGAATTATCAGCGAAAGCACGCTGGCAATGAGCCCTAAAATAAATCCTTGAATTATAAAAGATCCCTGCATGAATCCATTTGAGGCGCCGACAAGCTTCATTATCCTTATTTCTTCATTTAGACTATAAATCGAAAGCCTGACGGTACCGAAAACTATGAAGATCGATACCAAAGCCAAAATTCCACCCAAAACGATTATCGATCTCTCTACTCTTGAAGTTATCGCAAATATAGATTCTATTGCTTCTTTTCTTCTGTAAAAATCAATTTCATCAATAACTTCGGAATAGTTACTTCTGGCGTAATCCGATATATCTCTGTAATTTCCGATTTCTCCGGCTTTTATGTCCAAGGTTGCCGAAAATCTATTTCCGACTTCATCCAAGGCAGCCATCAAAACTTCGTTATCACCGTGCCGATCTCTGAAATTTTCAAGAGCTTCATGTCTTGAAGTGTAATTTATTCCCAAGAGGTCAAAGTTTTGCTCCAAGTCTTCGGCAATCTCTTGGATTTGCTCTTCGGGCGTTGCCAAATTAAAGTATATGCTTATATCCGCACCGGCTTCGACATCTCTTATTGCCTCTTGTGAAACCTCCCTGGCAAGAAGAAGAGAAGTAGCCAAAAAGGTAGTGGCCATCAAAACGACTATTGCAACTACCGAAAGACCTCCCGACCTCTTAAAGTTCTTCCATCCCAGCCGCCAAGTTCTTTTTATTGATGTAAGCATATTTGTTTATTATAACCTGAATCTACCGTCCTTAACATCGCTTATAACTTTATTATTTCTCAAGGTGACCACTCGCTTGGAGAGATGGTTTACTATCTCCTTATCATGCGTAGCAAGCAGGACGGTCGTTCCCGATTTATTTATCTTTTTAAGTAAATTGACAATATTTTTAGAATGGTACGGATCCAAATCCCCGGTCGGTTCGTCTGCCAAAATAAGATCCGGGTCATGTATCAATGCTCGAGCAATGGCGACCCTTTGGGCCTCTCCACCGGATAACTGTTCCGGAAATTGCTCTGACTGATCAGTAAGCCCGACAATATCCAAAACTTCGGGGACATCTCTCTTTATCTCTTCTTCCGGGGCGCCCGTTACTTCCAATGCATAAGCGATATTCTCATAAACGGTCTTTGAGCAAAGTAATTTATAGTCCTGAAATATTATTCCTATTCTTCTTCTGAGTTTATAAAGATGGCGATTTTTTATCTTGGATATGTCAACTCCGTCAAAAAGAATCTTTCCTTCCGTAACCTCTTCCTCTCTGGTAATCAGCTTAATCAGAGTCGTCTTTCCCGCTCCCGACTTTCCGACAACAGAAACGAATTCCCCTTTTTCAACTTGAAAAGAGACTTCGTCCAAAACCAACGTCTCCGTCTTATTTTTATGCGGAGGATATATTTTTGTTACCTTTTCAAATGTTATCATCTAATTATTTTGATTACCTTCGTTCATTAATTTTATTTCTTCTTCTATGAATTGGTCCAAATTGCCTTCCAGCACCGACTCAACATCACTTACCTCCAGGTCGGTTCGCGTATCCTTTACCAATTTATAAGGATGTAAGACATAATTTCTGATTTGATTTCCCCAGCTGGCCGAAGAGTCGTCTCTGACATCTTCCAGTTTTTTCTTTCTCTGTTTTTCTTTAAGTTCAAATAACTTGGATTTCAATATCCCGATTGCCTCTGTTTTATTTCTCCCTTGGCTGCGCTCACTCTGACAAGAAACCGTAATATCGGTCGGCTTATGGGTAACTCGAACCGCCGTCTCTCTTCTGTTTACGTGCTGTCCGCCGGGACCACTGGCTCTGAAAGTGTCAATACTCAAGTCCTCTTCATCCAATTCAATTTCAGTCGTCTTGTCATCGAAATCGGGAAGAACCTCCACTTTTGCAAAAGATGTATGTCTAAGATCCTTCTCTGAAAACGGAGATATTCTCACCAATCGATGAACTCCTCCTTCATTTTTAAGTATGCCAAATGCGTATTGTCCGGAAACTTTAAAAGTAACATTTTTTATTCCGATTCTTCCTTCCGGTCCGCCCGCTTCGCCGTAAGAAATGTCAAGCTCTTTTACCGAAAAATTATTTTTATCACAATATTTTCTATACATCCTGTAGAGCATCGCCACCCAGTCTTCGGCATCTCTTCCTCCCGCCCCGGAATGAATCTCTAAAATAGCATTCTTCTTGTCCCATTTTCCGGAAAGATAAACCAGAGTCTCTTTTTCTTTTACTTTTTCTCTCAACTTATCCACCTTTTCTTCTATCTCTTTCTCCATTTCCGAATCCAAATCCAACGCAAGCAACTCTTCTATCTCTTTCATTTCATCTGTAAGTGATTCTATCACACTAATTTCCTCTTTTAAAGAAGATATCTCTTTTTTTATATTAACAGCTTTCTCTCGGTTATCCCAGAGATTAGGATCCTGTGCTTTTTCTTGGAGCTTTTTTAATTTTTGTCTTTTACCTTCCGGGTCAAAGACAGTCCTCCAGCTGGAGGATTTTATCTTTTAAATTTTCGAATTTTTCTTTCATATTTTTTTGAGCCGACTACCGGATTTGAACCGGTGGCCTACTCTTTACGAGAGAGTCGCTCTACCCCTGAGCTAAGTCGGCTAATTTATAAATGGAATTGAATCCATTATTCTTTCAAATCTTGACTCCTCCTCTTTTTCTTCTTCCTCCTCCTCTTCTTCCTCCTCGGTCAATATTATAACCTTTTCTTCTCCCGGCTTTTTCATTAAAAAATCTTCCCTCAAAACTCTTTCTATATACTCTCTGTCATCAACTCGCCCCAAACTCATTTCCAGATCGGTTTTTCTTTCACGCAGACTGTCGAGCTCGGCCCTCAACTCTTGAATCTTTTCTTCATTACCTTCTCTTTGTCTGGCTACCTGATAAGTGAATGAAAACATCAAAAAGACAAGCACCGCTAAAAGTGCGAGGCCCAAAACAGCGGGAGTGCTACTTTTTTTTGTCTTTCTGGGCATAACTTTTAGTTATTATACCAATTTACGAAAACAATATCCAACTAATCCTGATCCTTAAAAACTTTGAAAAATACTTCTTGAGGAACATCAACGCTTCCTTCTTTTCTCAATCTTTTCTTTCCCTCTTTTTGCTGTTGTAAAAGCTTATCTTTTCTTGTTCTGTCTCCACCGTAAAGGTCTCCGGTAACATCTTTTCTCATCGCTTTTATCGTTTCCCTTGCAACAATTCTTCCGTCAATTTTAGCCTGAACCGGAACCGGGAATTGCTGTTTGGGGAGAAGCTCTTTCAATTTTTGAGCCAACTTTCTTCCTTCCGATTCGGCTTCATCGCGAGAGACTATTCTGGAAAAAGCCTCCTCAACCTCTTTGTTGAGCAAAATTTCCATCTTCGTCAAATCTCCCTTTCTGTACTCGACAACCTCATACCCGAAAGAAGCGTAACCCTTCGTTGCGCTTTTCAAGTTGTCATAAAATCCGGTAATCACTTTTCTAAACGGTGCTTCGTAATTTATTACCAATCTTTGTGAAGACGAAAAATAATCATTTCCCAAATAATTGCCTTTCAGTGTGGATAAAACCTTATTTACGTTACCTATGAATTCTTGCGGAGTTACTATTTCCAGATAAGCCCAGGGCTCTAAAACTTCTTCAACAGTCGATCTGTCCGGAAAATCGGAGGCGGTTTTTATTTCCAAAAGCTCTCCGTCACCTTTTTTCACCTTATATGAAACGGACGGAGTCGAAATTATAAGATTCAAGTCATATTCTTTTTTTAATCTCTGAGATATTATTTCGACATGTAACGAGCCTAAAAATCCGCATCTGAAACCTCTGCCGAAAACTTCTTTGAATTCCGGACTGAAAGTAAAAGCCGGATCGGAAAGTCGAATCTCTTCCAGGGCTTTTTTAAACTCCGGAAACTCTCTTGAATTTTTAGGGTAAAAAGAGGTAAAGACAACCGGTTTTGGCTCTTTGTATCCGGAAAGTCCACTTACGCCGGAATCAGCTTTTCTAATCGTATCCCCGACTCTCACCTTTTCAACATCTTTTATTCCCGTTGCGATATAGCCTATTTCTCCGCAAGAAAGCTTCTCTTTGGGTTGTAGTTGTGGGTTAAAAAAACCCAACTCCTTTACCTCTCCTCTCTCTTCAACCGCAACCAGATCAATCTCTTGCCCTTTGGTTATTTCTCCCTGAAAAACTCTCACGAAAGCGACTACTCCTTTATAAGGGTCCCTTTCGAAGTCGAATATCAAGGATTGAAAGTCTCCCTCTTTTTTTTCCGGGGCCGGTATCTTTTTTATTAACTGATTCAGAAGCTCTTTAACATTCGTTCCCTCTTTTGCCGATATCTCCAAAATCTCCTCTCTGTCCACGTCAATAAGTGACATTATTTCACGAGCGGTTTCTTCAATTCGAGCACTGGGCAAATCAATTTTGTTTATCGCCGGGACCAAAGTCAAGCCTTGCTCTTTCGCCATATTCAAAGTGGTAATAGTTTGAGCCTGAACACCTTTAGTCGCATCAACGAGTAAAATAGCTCCTTCCACCGCTTTCAAGGAGCGAGATACTTCATATGAAAAATCGATGTGCCCGGGCGTGTCTATCATATTCAAGACATAATCTTTCCACTTCATTCGTGCGGGCTGCATTTTAATCGTAATTCCGCGCTCTTTTTCCAGCTCCATATTGTCTAAAAATCTATCTTCCATATCTCTTCCCGAAACGGTTTCGGTAAGCTCCAATAATCTATCGGCTAAAGTCGATTTCCCGTGATCAATATGTGATATTATTGAAAAGTTTCTGATTTTCATGATAATTTCTTAAGAATTGCTTTTACTTCAGGTGACTCGAAAGAGATTGCCGCTAAAATATAAACCAGTCCACTTACCAAGGTAGTAACCGTTGCTTGTATGAATACCCCCAAAAAGGTATCCAAGGCTACAAAAGAAAGCATCGCTCTCAAGGTAAAATAAGCTACAATCACCATAATTATCGAAGATCCCATTATCTTCATTCCCGAATCAAATATCTCTTTTCTTCTGAGATCCCCTATTCTCTTTTCCAATATACAGAAAAGTGCTCCCAGCTGACCCACGGTAGAAAAGAAGAAGGCCAAGGGAAAAGCCAAAACTTCTATATTTTCAAGACTTTGAAGTCTCAAAAAGTAAGTAAGTCCGTCCCTTACATGCCCCGAATCTCCAAGTAAAAATATGAAAAGAAACGCAAAAGCTATATTTAAAAGCACTCCTCCTATCGATATGTAAACCGGTGTTTTGGTATCCTGAAACGCAAAATAGGCTCGTATTAAAAGATGAATTAAGGCGTTTGCAAAAAGAGAAAATGAAAATATTCCCAAAGAAGCGGCAGTCAGTCTGGTATCGACCCAGTCGAATCTCCCGGTTCCCAAAACGAGTCGGACGACCTGCCCTCTCAATATGAAAGTGAGAAAGCTTATCGGGATAATGGCAAAAAGTATCTTTCTGGCCGAATTTGAAAAATCATTTAAAAATCTCTCCTTCTCTCCGTTGGCCAAATCCTTTGAAAATCTGGGAAAAGCGGCAACAGCGAAGGAGACACCTATTACCCTGACGGGAAAAGCTTGTAGATGGTCTGCAAAATTGAATATCGAAAGACTGCCGGCAACCAAAGTCGAAGCTATAGCGGTAATTACCACCATATTTATCTGAGTCGAAGCCTGACCGACCATTCTCGGAACTATCAATTTGGCAATTCTTCTTAGTCTTTTACTGGACAAATCCAAAATCGGCTTGTAGTCGAATCCGATTTTCTTAGCTGCCGGAATCTGAATAATCATATGAGCCAGAGCTCCCAAAACAACTCCGTAGGCCAATCCTAAAAGATCAAAAATCGGCACTAAAAAGATAATACCGAAGATTATTCCTAAATTATATAAAATTGGAGCTAACGCATAAGTAATAAAATGATCAAAATATTTCAAGACTCCGGAAAGCATGCTGGAGACTCCGAGTAGTATCGGACTAACCATCATTATTCTTGTTAAAATAATCGTCCACTCGGTCTGCGTGCTGCTGAATCCGGGAGCTATCAACCTAACAACCCAAGGTGCAAATAAAAATAAGAGAAAAGAAAGTGCTGATAGTGCTAAAAGTAGAAAATTTAAAAGATTACTCACCAAAACCCACCCCTCCTCTTCATCATCTTC
>Ga0207421_10006116_pt1 | contig 13216 bp, 14 predicted proteins | sample SodLakKL_010_SED_4_FD_187542 | JGI IMG/M metagenome (GOLD analysis project Ga0207421, IMG submission 187542) | Alkaline sediment microbial communities from Lake Tanatar, Kulunda Steppe, Russia - 8KL_010_SED (SPAdes) (version 2) | ecosystem: Environmental > Aquatic > Non-marine Saline and...
AGCGCCTCTCCTTTTGGTGGGAGCGCGAAGGCCCTGCCCTCCGAAGCCGTTAAGCTATGGCATAGGAGGGTACAGCGAGCAGTTCGACTGGCATGCCATCACCGGTGGAAGCGGGCATGGGCATGGACACTGATTCAGGCTGAAAATAGAATTAATATTCAAAACCGATAAGAATGATTTGCTTGAGCACATTTGCTGATTACGATTTTTACGTGCCTAAATTATAGCATAATGCCACAATGCCTACGTCCCCATTACTGAGATATCACATGAATGGATACTAGATTTATGCAGCTGCCAAGCTGAACTACTCTGTTACCCTGTAAAGCCCCCCTTCCCAGCGGTCCGGATCATCGTTCCTGTATCGTACCAGGAGGTATCCTCTTTTCGTGTATTGAATGGAAGAAGCGCCCTCAGGGCCGTTCAGCGTGCCAAGATACTCCGCTTCGGCTGAAAAAATATCAATCCGTTTCGGTTCATCTGCTCGTCCATTCAGTATCGCCCATAATCTGCCTGAATCATCGGGGAAGAAATCTCTGAAGCGGTTTCTGAATTGCGGTGCACGGTAGTCGCCCGGTTCATCCAATCCGGCAGCCTGCAGTCCGCGAGCCCGGTTTTCAGCCAGTTCTGCCCTTTCTTCTTCGGTGTAAGCCACAGGTGAAACTCCAATTCTGCGAAAAAGGGTCTCTTCACCTGTCTCCGGATTCACCCTGAAAACCCTGTAACTGGTGTCCTGCGGAGCTGTAAAGAATCTCAGATCATCCATGAAGCGAAACCAGCAGAATGTACACGAAATCTCTTCAAATGGAGGATCACTCATTACCAGCTCCATTTGGTAGAACTCCTCTTTTTCATTGGTTTCCAAATCGTACAGCCGCATGAGAATATCACCGGGATCGGATGCCATGATGGTGAAAGGATGATTCAGAATCACAAGCCCCCGGCTGGTCCATTGCAGCTGCGGATTCCAACCGGTTTTATAGGGAAACGTTAACTCTTCTTCATTATGTAATGAGAGAATGGTAACTCGCGCGCTGTTCAGATCTGCGATGGCTATTCTGCCGTCGGGATGAATATCTGCTGCAATGATGGTCTGGTACTCACCTGGTCCGCGGCCTTCACCTCCCCGGGTAGACAGGTGATTTCCCTCTGCATCAAAATGATTGATGGTATTCAGGGAACGGTCAATAATCACAAGCCCGCCGTCCTCCAGGGCTCCCGCATACACCGGATTAGGTATCAGATCCGGCGCTTCAATGCTCCAAATGTTTACCCGTTCAAGAGAAACAGGTGCGGCAAGGTGTTCTGCTTCATTTTCACTTCCGGCTGTGCAGGATATGGAAAACAGGATCATTCCTGACAATACAATAATCACTATTTTGGTCTTCATAATCGGCGTATTTTATTCCCTTGTTATTGTTTTTAATTGCATTTGCCCCATCGGGAATGTAGCTATCACAAACACACACGGCAACGATGATGCCAGTTTTTTAATAATTCCCTTCTCTCTATTATATCATTTAGTTGCATCTAAATGGGCGATCACATCGGCTCACTTGAAGTTGGCAAACTGGCCGACCTGATTGTAATCGACGGCAACCCGCTGGAGAATATCTTCGACACCGAAAATGTGGTTTACACCATGGTGAACGGGCGCCTATACGACGCCTCAACCATGAACGAAATCGGTAATCACTCACGCGAGCGCCTGCCCTTCTGGTGGGAGCGAGAGGGGTGAAGCGAGCAGTTCGACTGGCATGCCATTACCGGTGGAGGCAGGCTTGGGCATGGGGCATTAAATACAAAAAGTCAGTCCATTGATAATTGATAAATTACTATCCTCGCTTTTTCGTTTTCATTTTCCGGAACAATAGCAAAAAGATTTTCTCCATCGACAGAAATGTCATTTACGTATTCATCCAGTATAAAGGTACAAATATAATGTCCATTAGTGACGTCATAGACATCAATCCGATTGGACTGCAAGCTCCTTGATCCTGAATACAGGATGAATATTTTATCCTTTGTCAAATCAAGCGATAGGGTTACTATTCTGGACGTATTCTTTACAGTAGTTGATAGAGTAAAACCTGACTGGCGAACCTCCATTTCCAGCCCATTCAATGGGTCTATCATTTGCTTTGTAAAGACAAGGTTTCCCTCCAGATCGAGCAACATAAAAACTCCATAGTTTACGCTGGCATATGCGATTTTACCTTTTTGAGCAGAAATATGACCTTCATATAAAAGTGGTGATTTAATATTCATCCACGTATTCAGCTCATAAAATCGATGCAACAGATTACCATCTTTAGAAATCAGGCCAAACTGATACTCTGAATTCCCTGCAAATGCATATTTCAGAATAAGAGATTCACCATCAGTAGCTATTTTTCCTGGAATTCCCCCTCCAGCGCCAAGGTTATAAACACCCTTTAATTCATTATTTGAATCCCATACCGAAAGTCGGAGTAGTTCTGTATCCAGAGTATATCTATTGTGATGTTCATCCAAATCAATTGATCCTACAAAACGATATTCCCCCGGTCCACTTCCATTACCTCTTCCAATCTCCTCTATCAAATTTGGATCATTGTCACGGTTTACCGAATAAAGTTGCTTCATATAAAAATCATAAACCAATATTGTACTCTCTCTAACCTTAATAAGTCCCGGATTTAGAAATTCATTATCATGAAATCTTATAACATCAATTTGTTTCAACGTATCCAATACTTTAATCTCGAGAAACTCCTGCTGTTTTTCCGCTGCTGGCCATAAATCCTGAATGGTTTGTCCATAACATGACATAGGCCAAAGCCATAGGATCAAAATTAACTTTTTTTTCATCATGATCTTATTGAAAAGCCTCGCCTTTTTTATGAATTAACAAAGGCGGGGCTTTTTATTTTTACATTTAAAAATTAGTCAGTCTTATGTAATTAATTTTCTTCTAGCTCATCTACTACATCTGGCCGCCCTCTACATATAATTGTGTGATTAGGACCATCTGGATCATTAACATCTATATGTCCACAATAATTGTTTGTATTCGCACCACAATTACTCATTCCTGAACAAGGATTGGACATAATAGCAATTGAATTCAGCTTGTTATATTCATCACATGTCAAAACAATCATGTCTAATTTTTCTACATGTTTTATTTTGGCATCATCAACATTTGTGTAAGAAAATCCCATGGCAAATATGAATAAAAGTGAAACTAGTTTCATAATAACCTCGCTTTTTTATTATTAATTAAATGTTACTGATACACTAATTCTATGGGCTCCTAAAATCAATACGCACATGTGCGTATTATTTTAAGCACATGTACGTAGTTTTTACTCGCACTTACTCTCCATTTTTCCCATTTCTAACCATCCAAAGCCATTTTATTAACCCAAGCCTGCCTTCTACTCGCAATTTCCTGCAAATATTGTTTTTGTGCGTCTGAACGGTCCTCGGAGAATTTCCCAGCTTCTTTGCAATTTCAATACTTGTGTACCCCTGCTCAGCCAAATCCAGCACTTTCACTTCTGCAACAGATAAAATTCTCATGGCCTCTTCATAGCTTATCATTTACTCCTCTTCATGTACCTTTCTCTATTATTTTCAAGACTCACTCTCTTACAAGAGATACCCCCCCCTCAAACGTTACATTAGATATTCATAATAATAGTATAGATGTTTATATCATTATGACAGTCATACATTTAGGAGGAAAGTAATCATCTTCAACGGTGTTAATAGTATTGGGATAGGTGACCATATCGGTTCGCTTGAACCGGGCAAACTAGCCGACCTGATTGTAATCGACGGCAACCCGCTGGAGGATATCTTCGACACCGAAAACGTGGTTTACACCATGATGAACGGTCGACTCTATGATGCCTCCACCATGAACGAGATCGGAAACCATCCGCGTGAGCGCTTGCCTTTCTGGAGGGAGCGCGAGGGCCCTGCCCTCCGAAGGCGTTAAGTTATGGCATAGGAGGGTACAGCGAGCAGTTCGACTGGCACTCCATTATTGAGGCCGATGGACATGGGCATCATGTGAACGGGCATTGATTCTCTGGGAGTGATGTATCTCCTAGACGGTGAGAGTTGTCACTCTAATTTAATCCAAATTATCTAGAAAAGCCGGTCGACTCTAAAAAGTCGCCCGGCTTTTTTGTTTCCTCGTCGCATTTAACCTCTTGATTATTAATCTTATCTTAATCTCAAGTACAATAGCTTTTACAAGCTGTGTTATTTTCTCATTTTAGAGTAAACATATATCAAAAAGGAGAATCAGTTATGGATTATTTAGATAAAGAAGAGAAAGAGATCATTGAATCCTACGAGAACGGGGAGTGGGTTTCTTCCGGCGATGAATTAAAAGAGGAGATTAAACAAGCCGCCAAAAACAGCATGCTGAAAAAACTAACGGATCAACATCCGCCTCACGGAAAAGGATTTTAAACATATCCAGGAAAAAGCGATGGAAGAAGATGTGCCTTATCAGACGTTGATTTCAAGTATAATTCACAAGTATAATAAGGGTGAGTTGAAATCTGAATCATAGTGAAAAACCACTTAGTTGATTTATATTTATACGCGATATAAGCCGCTCTTCCTGTGTTTTACTGAATCAATATTCCCGCTCATCTTCGCACAGCAGATGGACTTTTTGACGTATTTTCCATTTCAACTGCTTCCAGATTCGAAATTAAGAAAGCATCTACAGTTTCAGGAGACAACCATTATTCAGAGAGAACAACGTGATCTTACCCGTCCACTAATTCAACTGAAAATCTTCGAACAACCGGTACTTCATCCATGGATTGTTCTATAAGATAGAAATTGTCCTCATTATCCTTCCAGTTAACCAAATTGAATCTATAACGAGAGGGGTGAGGCTCTTTAACGATTAGTAATTCATCATACCATATCACTTCATCCAGTTCATTGAAAACTTGAGCATTGATAGTCAAGTAATGATAATCCATCCCCTGTTCGTAGTCAAATAATTCATTTGCTTTTCGCTCACCCCAAAAATGTATTCGCCGGCCGTCACTGAGATGAAAAATACCTGCATCGAAACTTAGCAATCTTCCCATATATACTTTGTCCGAATAAATCATTGTTACACCTGGAAGATGTCTTATTGATTCATATTCATCTTCCGAAGAATTAATAATTTCATAAGGTATCACCTGGGGTTTGAGGCCTTCGATGGTTTTCTCAAACGACCATCGGCCACCTGACTGTCGGCTAAATACATAAAGCAGACCTTTGTAGATAACAGGAGAGTATATCATTTGTGATTGGTCCGGAGTTATCGTAAAAGTTCCGGGTGTTCGCATTGTTTCAAGCCATGTAAATCCCTCACCAACCTCAAGTCTGTTAAAAGGAAAAAACGAATCAAGCGGCTCCTGGAAATCTACACTATATATATGGAACAAATCCCGATCATTTCTGGCGATTTCCGACCGGCGGTCTGCATCTAAAAAGAGAGCCAGCATTTTTTCACCGATGTAATAAATTTGTGTGGGGAAAAATTGGTTATCCCAGTTGTATGGGAATGATTCCACAAACTCTCCCTGGGTTGTTACCACCGTATATAAAAGGTTTCCCCGATCCATAACCACCAGGTGCCCATCGGGGGTAAGTTCCATAAATTCCATCTCCTGATATTCACCAGGGCCTCTACCACGCCCTCCCAGATTGCGTATATGGTTCCCATTCCTGTCGAATACTTTAATGATTTTACTGGCACGGTCCGCCACATAAATATTGTTTTCATTATCGGTTCTTACAGCTATTGGCCGACCAAACTGGTTTTCAAACGGCTGGTCTTCCGATCCGATAACAAGATCTGTATGCATTATAACCGACTGAAGTCCGTCTCTGTCTACAGGTATCGTATCAGATGAGTGACTTTGACAGGAAGTGAGCTGCATAAAGTATAAAAGTACCAAGGAAATCATACCGATAGACTTAAGATTCATAAAAGAATAACCAAATTTAGTTAAACATATAAATATAAAGAGTTTACTCCGTTTTTTTCTAAATAGGAATAAACCCTTCATACTTCTTATATCGATTAAAGAGATAATGGATGATTTACCCTACTTCTACTTCTGCGCGACATTCAGGAGAAGATCCACATAACATCCCGAACAATTCACACCATTCGCCCAAGTCTGGTTCACATTCACTAAAACCACAATATGTGGCAGGTCCGCAGGTATTTTGAGACGGACAAGTCCAACAATTACTAGTATTGGTAATAATTCGCTGTTCCGGTATTATAGTAAAAGCGCTGACAGCAAGAAAAAACAACAATGATCCGAGTATCAGTAAATTGTTAAATATTATTTTTTTCATGGCAGTTCTTATATTTTGAATTATGGTTTGATTAATGATCAACTTCGAAAGTACTTATTGACTCATCCTGATTGAATATCTCTTGCCAAATCATGGCAACTTCATTTAACTTCAGCTCTTTATATGATATGGATACTGTAACAGTTGGAATTTCCATTGTATAGAATACATCCTCTTTGTTCAAATCTATAAATATGATTTTCTCTGCAAACGCATATAATGATTCAGCATATTCAGAATCCAACATCACATGAGGTACCTGCAGATCATTTACATAGAGAAATCGATCTACATTTACGCTTTCTTCATCTACAAATACCAGAGTTGGTTCAAAAAAAAGATCATGATCATTTAACAACTCCGAATATTCAACGATATTATCGCTACAGGGCGGACACGTTTTGGAGGTTATTAACATGAAAGGAAGTATCCTTTCTTGCCCCAGCTTTGCTTTTGTGAGTGCTATGATTCTTTCATTTAATTCCTGAATATCAATAGATATATTAATTGAGTCCGAATTTATTTCAGAATTTTCTAAATCTTCCTTAATAATCGATATAGGAAAACTTTGCCGCCTATCACTATAAAATATTAAAATCAATATACCGGCAGTAACCAATATAAAACTGAATGTATATTTTATATAGTTGTTCATTTTTTACTGTTTAAAATACTATCAAGTCAATTTATATCTTTTTTAATATACATCTCTATAAAAGCGTTTGTTGGTCTTAAAAATAACAGTTAGTCAAATCATACCCATCTAACACCAACTCATCAATACGCACATGTGCGTATTATTTTAAGTACATGTACGTAGCCTCACACTATCCCCTATCTCTTCTTTTCATCGTTCCTGACCTCCCAGAGCCACTTTTGCAGCCCAAGTCTCCCCTTCACTCCGATTTTACGGCATATATTCTGTTTGTGCGTTTGAATGGCCCGCGGTGAGTTGCCCAGTTTATCTGCAATTTCAGTATTGGTATATCCTTGCCCCACCAAGTCCAAAACTCTTGTTTCGGCTACAGACAATCTCTTAAGTGCCTCTTCGTAACCCTGTATAGTCTTTATTGTTCTCCATGTACCTGTACTGTCGTTTTTACTCTTCACTCTTTTTTTACAAGACTAATAAATCTCTTAATCGTTACAAAAAAGTTATTAATACTTAAGGCTTTGTCCTCAATTAAATTACACCAATCTTTGTTGAACGGTGTACTAAGTCCCTAAAATCAACCGCCAAGTTCGCAGAAAACGCAAAGCTATCTATAATTTATACACTCTGCGGCACTTGGCGTTCTTGTCGGTTTTTAATAAAGGAGGGAATGAACACTATCTAATGGACACTTAATTTAAACCGCAAATTACGCAAAGAGAACAGGGGGACATGGGACTACGCCGGACTTAGCACACTTAACAAGTTATTGGCGGTGAATCTACTTTTGATAATCGTTATTCTGTTAGAATAAAACTGGTTGTGTATAGACCTTCCCGGTTGAATTCCGCCATCAAATCAGATAGTTTAATGAGAGTCATTATTTCAACCATTTCCTTGAATAACATGAAGTTTCTGTCAAACCATACAATACCTGTTCTGATATTTGCCCTGATATTTTTAGCAGCCTGTGAAGAGAGTACATCCACCTTTGAGCCGGATCCTGATCCTGATGAAGATCAGGAGCAGGTACGTGAACCGGTGGAAATTGAAAATGCCCAGTGGCCCATTAGCCGCGATCGTGAGCTTAATAGCGACCTTTCTTATGCTCAATATGGCCCCAGAAGCCTTCCAAGCGGCTACGACTTCCATGCAGGCATTGACTTGCCCTCTCCGCGAGGTACACCTGTTTACCCGGTACTGCCCGGTGAAGTTGTAGAGACAGACCATTGGAGCGGCACGGGCAGCGGAGCCGGCAATGCGGTTACCGTTAAACATGCTGACACCCTCGCAACCAGCTACCTGCATCTCGACAGGATAGACGTAAGTGTGGGAGATTGGGTGAACAGCGGTGATCCCGTCGGAACTGTGGGAAGCACGGGAGCCAGCTACAACCATCTGCACCTCGGCTATTTCGTAAACCTTCCCAACCCCAATCGGAGAGATGAACGCTACAGCAAAAACCCACTGGAAATTCTTCCAACCGAAGATCCCGGAAATATCCCAATTACATTCACTGAGAGCGGATTTGTATTGATCGATATGCCGCTTCAAGCCATGACAGCCAATTCTGTTGAGCTGATTGGAAATGGTGAACATAGAAAAGCCGACTATTACGAGGTTGTAGCCAGGGGATGGACCGACAGAAAAGAGCGCGTACAATTCGGTATTCGCTTTGATGCCGAAAGGAGAACAGAAGATCACCAACGTTTCAACCTGATCGTAAATCCGGAGAATATGGATTTCATGCCAAACCGTGTCATCATCAGAGACTTCAACGGAGAAGTTCTTCTGGATGCCTCTAATTAACTCTGTAAGGCAGTTTTACATACCTTTTTTTTAAGTAAGGCTAAGAAGCTGAAGCATGCCTGATATACCTTTGAAATTGCACTTAATCCCTCTGTTTAATAGATTGTACAGACATGTAAACAATTGATTTATGGATATTAATCATCCTGTACCCAAATATTACAAGATATACGAAGAGCTGTTAAACCAGATAAGAGACGGAAAATATAAAGAGAATGATCTGTTCCCCAGTGATACTGAGCTGGTAAAGATGTATAACGTAAGCCGGGGCACCGTCAGAGAGGCTGTCAAACTGTTAATACAGCAGGGTTACCTGGTTCGCGAACAAGGTAAGGGCACCTTTGTTACCTATAAAAAGATACAGCAGGATCCTGATAAGTTAATTGGATTTACAGAATTGATGCGCCAGCACGACCTGAAGCCCTCCGCCAGGATTATTGAGAAAGAGGTCAGCTATCCGCCCGCACATATTAGCCACTTAATGCATCTTGAACCCCATGAAAAGATAGTCCGGGTAGTCAGGCTGCGATTTGGCAACAGCCAGCCTCTCATAATTGAACGATCTTATTTTAATCACGACCTTTTTAAACCGATTCTGGATGAGGATCTGGAAAACAATTCGATCTTTGATCTCTTATACGAGCTCACCGAGACAAAACTCGGCAAGGCGCAGCAGTGTATTGAGGCGATCAGTGCAGGCCGGCAGGAACTTCAGCTTCTTGAGGTAGAACCCGGCACCCCGCTTTTACTCATCAAGCGGCTTATTCAGACCAAAAGCGGTGAATACTTTCAATACTCAGAAGACGTGTACCGCAGTGACAGAATTCATTTTGCTTCCAGCACAATGCCATATGATACCGAACGCGATGATTCCCCTCTTCCCTTTGCCCTTACTGAACAGGATCTGTTTTAGGTACTTATAAAACGGCAGGTGATTCTCAATTTAAGGCCTTAACCTAGATTGAATCAGAAAGAATTTAACGCCTAAGCTTATTCAAATGCTATTTTCATTTGACTTACTGGAAGCGGTTTCAGACATTAACTTGTATAGACAACCTAACCAAACCTCGCGGAGACCTCCTTTATGGCAGCAGACAAGTATATTTTAGCACTAGATCAGGGCACTACCAGTTCCAGGGCCATCGTATTTGATAAGAAAGGAACCATTATCAGCACTGCTCAGAAAGAGTTTAAACAGATCTACCCAAAAGCCGGCTGGGTTGAACACGATGGAAATGAAATCTGGTCTACACAGGCAGGGGTTGCTGCGGAAGCCATAACGGGCGCCAACCTGAATGGCAGTAATATTGCCGCCATTGGCATTACAAATCAGCGTGAAACGACCTTGCTCTGGGACCGCAAAACCGGCAAACCCGTCTATAACGCTATTGTATGGCAGGATCGGCGAACATCAGATTATTGTGACGAGTTAAAAAAGGAGAAAGGGCTGATTGAGAAAGTTCAACAGAAAACCGGCCTTATTCTCGACTCCTATTTTTCCGGCACTAAAATTAAATGGATTCTGGACAATGTGGACGGTGTTCGTAAGCGTGCTGAAAATGGAGAACTTGCATTCGGCACAATGGACTCATGGCTGGTCTGGAATTTCACACGTGGCGAGAAACACATCACTGATGTGACCAACGCCTCCAGAACCATGATTTTCAATATCCATGATTTGCAGTGGGACAAAGAGCTGCTTGAGATATTGGATATTCCGGAGAGCCTGCTGCCTGATGTGAAACAATCCAGCGAAGTGTATGGCGAGACCAAGACCACAATTTTTGCCACAAAAGTACCTATTGCCGGAATTGCCGGCGATCAACAGGCGGCTCTCTTTGGACAGCGCTGCATTGAGTCGGGAATGGTTAAAAACACATACGGCACCGGATGTTTTATGATGATGAATACCGGTGAAAAACCGATAAAATCCGAGAACAATCTTCTTACAACCATCGCCTGGCAGGTTGATGGCAAGGTTGAATATGCTCTTGAGGGAAGCATCTTTATAGCGGGCGCCGTGGTACAATGGCTCCGCGATGAGCTCGGCATCATCCGCAAATCAGCTGACGTGGAAAAGCTTGCAGCTTCCGTGAATGATAATGACGGCGTCTATCTCGTACCCGCATTTGCAGGCCTTGGCGCTCCCCACTGGGATCAGCATGCCAGGGGTACAATGGTTGGTTTGACCAGAGGTTCAAATGCAGGCCACATCGCCCGGGCCGCGCTTGAAGGTATTGCCTACCAGGTGATGGATGTTTTGAAAGCGATGGAAGCCGATTCCGGGATTGAAATTCAGGAATTGCGTGTTGATGGAGGTGCAACTGCTAATAATCTGCTGATGCAGTTTCAGTCTGATATACTTCGGGCTCCGGTGGTTCGGCCTAAAACGCTGGAAACCACAGCGCTGGGTGCTGCCTACCTGGCCGGCCTTGCGGTTGGTTACTGGAAGGATCATGATGAGATCAACGACCAATGGCAGATGGACCGGAAATTCAATCCCGAAATGGATCGAGAAGACGCTCTAAACCTTGTTAAAGATTGGGACAGGGCTCTGAAAGCAGCAAAAGCATGGTCTGAAAAGGTCTAACCCGATTGTACCAATAAGCTTTGAACGAGGATGACGCCTGATGTTTACGAACTGCTGCCCCTCTCTTTCTGTAGAAAGGTGCAGCCATCTTTTAATCCCCGTTCTAAGAGAGCCTAAATAATACACTATACTTTATAACAAAATTCAAATATTCCCGCTATGAACAGACAAAAGATGATCGATACCGCAATCAATAAGTCCGGGTACTTTGATGTTATTATTATTGGTGGAGGTGCCACAGGACTGGGTGCCGCCGTAGACTCAGCATCGCGTGGCTACAGCACGCTTCTGCTCGAACAGCACGATTTCTCAAAAGGCACTTCCAGCCGCTCTACAAAACTTGTTCATGGCGGTGTTAGGTATTTACAACAGGGAAATGTGGCATTGGTTCTGGAAGCTCTGCGAGAACGTGGGCTGATGATTCAAAATGCCCCTCACCTGGTTCGAAATCAATCATTTATTGTCCCTAACTACGACTGGTGGGAAGGTCCTTTTTATGGCGTAGGGATGAAAGTTTACGATATGCTTGCGGGGAAACTGGGGCTTGGACCCTCAAAAAACCTCTCTTTTAAACAGACCATCAAAAAACTTCCAACACTTGAACAGAAGGGTTTGCGCGGAGGGGTCATCTACTACGATGGCCAGTTTGATGACTCACGATTTGCCATCAACTTGGTACAGACAGCGGCAGATCACGGAGCCAATCTGATTAACTACGCAAAGGTAACAGGGTTGATGAAGTCGAATGAGATGGTTGATGGCGTGAAAATTAAAGATCAGCTCAGCGGAAATGAATATGAGATTAATGGCAGAGTCGTAATCAACGCCACCGGGGTGTTTACAGATAACGTTTTAAAAATGGACAATCCCACAGCTGAACCGATTATATCCCCCAGCCAGGGTGTCCACCTGGTTATTGACAAGGAGTTCTCTCCCGGTGATTCAGCAATTATGGTGCCGCATACCGATGACGGACGCGTTCTGTTTGCTGTACCCTGGAACGGAAAAATCGTTCTTGGAACAACCGATACCCCGGTCAGCTCCACCCCTCTCGAACCCGTAGCTATGGAGGAGGAGATAGAATTTATACTTAAACATGCGACGCAGTACCTGACAGGTAATCCTACACGCAAAGACGTGCGAAGCGTTTTTGCAGGTTTAAGGCCTCTTGTTAAAGCCGGTGGCGGTAAAAATACAGCCTCGCTATCGCGCGATCACACACTTATAGTTTCTGAATCAGGTTTGGTGACCATTGCCGGCGGCAAATGGACAACCTATCGCAAAATGGCACAAGACACAATTGATCAGGCTGCAACGGTTGCAGGTCTCAATATAAACGAATGTGTGACCGAGAACCTGCGGATACACGGCTGGCTAAAGAACGTTGATAAAGACGATCCGCTGCACCACTACGGTTCCGACAGGCTGGAGATCACTAAACTGATAAAGGAGAAACCGGAACTGGGTGAAAAACTGCATGAACGCCTGCCCTACCTGAAGGCTGAGGTGATCTGGGGAGTGCGAAAGGAGATGGCTATGACCGTAGAAGATGTGCTGGCCCGAAGAACAAGAGCTATTTTGCTTGATGCAAAAGCCAGCGTGGAGATGGCCCCGGAAGTGGCCCGACTGATGGCAGATGAACTCGGTTACACCGGCAAATGGCAAAAAGAGCAGGTAGATGAATACAATACCGTTGCGGAAGAGTATATTTTAAAATAACTGAGCCTGGGATAAGTAAAATGCATCTCAAAGTTCACCCATCGGAGGGGGCTCAGATATCTTCGAGGGGT
>Ga0207421_10006118_pt1 | contig 13215 bp, 12 predicted proteins | sample SodLakKL_010_SED_4_FD_187542 | JGI IMG/M metagenome (GOLD analysis project Ga0207421, IMG submission 187542) | Alkaline sediment microbial communities from Lake Tanatar, Kulunda Steppe, Russia - 8KL_010_SED (SPAdes) (version 2) | ecosystem: Environmental > Aquatic > Non-marine Saline and...
ACACAGTCGACAACTGGAGAACGCGGCATCAGCGTCACAATGATCACGTCTTGAAGGTTCGCGATCAGGTTGTCACCAGGCGCGAATCAACCTACGTGAGCTGCTGGACTATCAGCGAGCACTTGTCGCTAGCGATGTGGCAGATATACGGTGGTAGTACTGAGTCGGTAGCCATTCGAACTAGTAAGGAAAAGCTTCAGCGTCTGCTCGAAGTGAATCGAGAATTGCTTCAACGAGATGGATATCATGGTGAAATCGTAGACGTTGAGTATCTTGATAACTTAGAGAAGCCTTCGGAGAACTTGCAAGATAGACTTATTGAAAAGATCTCTGAGCATAGCGCCACTGACTTTGGCATATTCTCGGTCAAGCCTACGTTATATGCATTCGAACAGGAGCTTCGAATTATCGTGTGTCCTCTTAGGGATGTGAAAGCACCCTTGATCGATCCGCATCCAGATCGCGGAGGCTTAACGCTTCGGACAGATGAATCACATGGAGCAGACGCAATTGCTCTGTCGGATCTTATAGATGCCGTGCATATCCATCCAACCTTGGATGACGATTCAATGATGGCGCGGACAGTGGCATCGATAAACGAGAAGTTCGGAGTCGGCAATGTCCAGGTTCAGACGAGCAAGCTCGAAGCTCTTGGCATCGACGTTCAGACGGACCGGACTGCCTCCAAACTGTGACTCAAGTGTGACTTCCCCGTAGGGAAGCATGGGGATTGACTGGGAACGAAGATCCGTATAACCTTTTTTATTGTAGGGAGTTAGGGAGTTTTAGGGAATTACAGGGATTGAAAGACTCTTGATTCAGGGTCTAGTGTCCTTACGGATGTGGGAGTTCGAGTCTCCCCTCGGGCAAACGTAATTTTCTTTAATGCAGCATTTTAAGCACTCTCTTCAACCGGAGAAGGGGGTGCTTGACCTTCCCCGCGATTTTCTCGACTACCAGTTTAACCACTACTTCCCGCTTTTCATTGGAGTAATTCAAAATGAACGACTACAAGCCGGGAGGAACCCGACTTCTTCTGGTCGAAGACGAAGCCCTGATTGCCGTTTCCGAGAAAAACACCCTCGAGAAATATGGTTACGAAGTCATAACCGCTCGTTCGGTGAGAAGGCCGTCGAGCTCGCCGTAGAGGACAGCGGGAAACGCAACTGCGAATAGCGCGTGACAGGTTTCGCACCTACGCTGACCCAAAATGGGAAATAGCCCGGAGACGCTCTCACTGAAGCGTCATATGCCCGGCAAGCAGAAATAGTGAAATATGCAACAGAGAGAGGTGATTTCTCTCCAGGACCATTTGAACTCGAAGCCGTCCACAAAGACGGGTCAAGGAGGCACACGCTCAGATACAAACGGTAATTGACAACGTACCGTTTCTAATTAGCGAGGTTGATGTTAACGGCCACTACATTCTGGTTAATGAAGCGACCTGTAAGGTGATGGGGACAGGCAAGGAACAAGTGATAGGGAAGCACTTTATGGACGTGTTACCACACGAAATCGCCATAACGTTCCAGCACAGGATAGAACAGGTGTTTGCCACCGGTGAACAACTCACGGTAGATGGCCGACTGAACCTTGCTGGAGCAGAACAGGTATTCCGCACAGTGCTCACCCCGATTCTACGGGACGGAAACACTATCCGTTTTCCTTTGAGCTTGATGTAGGGGTCGTATTCCTCAGATCGAGGAGCCGATAACCCGTGTCAGTTCCCGCTTCAGTTCGGACAGGCTTATCGGCTTTGAAACGACTCCGTCCATACCTGCCTGAAGGAACTTCTCGCGTTCGTGGTCCATGGCGTAACCGGTCAGGCCGATAATCGGTATATCCCGGGTAGAGTTCGTTTCGCCCTGACGAATCCGCCGTGTGCACTCAAGTCCATCCACCTTGGGCATTTGAACGTCCATCAGCACAACATCGAATTGCTCTTTTCCCAGGACATCGAGAGCCTGGATTCCGTCTTTGGCTACGGATACGGTATGACCGAGGTGCTCGAGGTCCTTGGCGAGAGATAGCCGATTAATCGCGTTGTCCTCCACGAACAACACGCGATAGCTCTGTGAAGCCCCTTCCAGCCCGTCGGTCGACCCCGCTCCTTCAATCTCGTCCAGCGGCTCGGCGGCCCGCTCCAGAGGCAGTGTGAAGCCGGCTTGAGTGCCTTCGCCGGAGCGACTCGCCAGATTAAACTCACCCTCCATCATGGTAACGAGCTTGTTTACAATAGCGAGCCCTAAACCGGTACCCTCTATTTTTTTGGTATATCCCGATTCCGCCTGCTCAAACGGGTGCATCACGAGTTGCAGTTTTTCCTCCGGAATGCCGATACCGGTATCGGCCACCGTTATTACAACAGAGGTACCGCTTTCGCCTGCCTGCTCCGGCTCTCTTGCTTCAAGGCGTATCTCACCGGCCTCGGTAAACTTGAAGGCGTTACTCAAGAGATTCACGAGAACCTGCCTGATTCTGATTTCGTCACCGAGGAACCAGCCGTGAACAGCTTCATCTATGTGCAGCTTCAAGGGAGTCCCCTTTTCCTCGGAGACTTCCTCGAAGAGTTGTCGAACCTCCCCGAGTACCGTCTCGAACTTGAACGGCCTGTTCTGGATTTCCAGTTTGCCCGCTTCAATTTTCGACAGGTCGAGAATGTCGTTGATAATGGTTAAGAGCGTCTTTGCCGAGCTTCGGGCCGCACGCAAGTACCGCAGGGACTCCTCGTCCAGATCCGTGCGTTCGAGCAGTCTGAGCATGCCGAGAATTCCGTTCATGGGGGTCCGGATCTCGTGGCTCATATTCGCAAGAAACTGGGATTTTGCCTTCGCCTCTATTTCCGCTCTCTGTTTTGCCTCCGAAAGATCTACTTCGAGACGTTTTCGCTCGGAGATATCCATGAGTGCTACCAGACAGTGACCTTCCCCCGCGATGTTCCCCGGACCAGGACGGAGCTCTACCATGAAATAGCCGGCGTGCGTTCCAGTGTCGCCCCTGAAAGGGACTTCCACCCCCTTCGACTCGCCTGAATCCAGGGCGCCGCGAAGTTCCACCCGGAACATGTGGTGAGCTTCGGGGGCAAGATACGTCAACAAGGAAGACCCGACGAGTATCGACCGGGGAACACCGAGCAGCTCACAGGCGGTCAGGTTCGCCCTCGTTACCTCGGCCGCACGACTGAGCGTGACGTACCCGAGTGGAGCAAATTCGTAGAGCTCGGAAAGCTCGTCGCGCGAGTCCTCCAATGACGACCGGAGCTCTTCCAGTTGCTCGTTCTGAGCGAGCAGCTCACTCTGGTATACACCGAACTCGTAGAGAAGAGTTCGAATCTCGGCATCGCCGAACTGTGAGGGATCGGGGCTTTCTCCCGTGGCGGCAGCTTCACGGGCGAGACTGCGCAATCGATCCCTGTCGATATCCTGCCCCTGGCTCACGCTGTGTATACCTCCAGAACCGGCGGTGGCGGTGGAGCTCCGCTACCGCCGACTCCCGAATAAGACTATGGCTGTTTCGGCGTTGTCGTCAAGAAAGTCGACCAGATCCGTCGAGGAGCACCGTCCGCAACCTTTTACTCTTTGTCGTCGACTGCCGTAATGGCCAGAAGAATACGCCTCTCCTCACTTTCCGGGACCACGACCAATCGGACGTTCATGTGAAGCCGCTTCCACCCGACGGCCGTCCACTCGTGCTCAATCGTGCGATCGGAGATCTCCTCTCCGGTTCTGGACACCGTGTCAAGAATCTCCCGGAGCTCGGGGGTGTCCCAGTTTCCGGAGTCCAGATCGAAAAGAGACCGCCCCGTGGTTTGATTGCGACTGAATCCAAAGGTCGAGAGGAAGGCCCGATTTGCAGTCTCGATCTCGAAGCCAAGGTCAAGGACGAGCAGTGGTTCTTCAACCGTATTTACCGTAGTTTCCGCCAACGCCTGGCCAAGTTCGGCCTTCTGTTGACTTCGTTTGATCTGAGTTATCTCATTAAACGTGGCGACAGCGCCGTCGATAATTCGTTCGCTCGTGCGGTACGGAACGATTCTGAGCTGAAACCACCGGTTGTCGTTTGCCTGGATCTCCCGCTCGACGGTGTTCAGATCCGCAAGCACGCGCTCAGCATCTGCTTCAAGTCCCTCATACTTAACCCGTACCGTGATTTCTCCCACCGGCCGACCGATGTCGCTGTCCCTGAGCCCCATAATTTCCCGCATCGCAGGTGTAAACCGCCGAATGTGAAGCTCGTCGTCCAGGAAAAGCGTGGCTATCTGCGTGCCGGCGAGCAGATTGTTCATATCATCGCGAACATGGACAAGCTCCTGGTTCTTGGCCTGGAGCTCCGCGTTGAGGGTTGACTGTTCTTCGTTTATTGACTGCAACTCTTCGGTAGATGTCTCGAGCTCCTCATTCGTGGATTTAAGCTCTTCGTTGGTAGATTGAAGTTCCTCGTTCGAGCTCTTGAGCTCCTCATTGGTGGCTTCGTACTCCTCAATCATCGCCTGCATATCCTGCTTGCGCGATTGGAGTTCCCGCTCGAGCTCCCGCACCTGCTTTACCGTATCGGCTGAATATTCGCCGGCACCTTCCGCCGGAACCGCAGGATCTTCAAAGCGTTCGATCAGTGTGATCAGAAAACAGGGTTCAGTGCATACTTCGAGATTTGCGGGCTGGACGTAAAGATCCACCAGGACTTCGTGGCCATTTGTCTTCACTCTCACGCCCGGGCGAACCTGTGGATCCCGATCGAGAGCCGCCCGGCTTAACGCTGACGACAGCTCGAAGGAAAGGCCCGGCCGAGCCATTTCGATAATGTTGTTGTCGGCTACGCCCGGAGCAGGCTCAAAGAACCGTCCGGTCCTACCGTGAAAGTAGAGCGTTTCTCCACTCTTCGTTGCAATTATCGCCGGGGGAGAGGTTTCGAGGATGAGCCGCTCCGCCGCCTGTTTGACTGCATTACGGGAAGGGTGGATTGATGGTGCGTCGGACACCCCTGCGGCCTCCGTCGCCTTTCGTCGCCTTGCTTGAACTCCGGCAACTCCTTCGATCCGTCCAGCTTCCGCTTTCTCGACCACTCTGTAGATGCGATGAGTCTTATCGATCGTTTCGAACGGATCGGACAATGGACTTACCGTTTCCGACTTTCCGAGAAAGAGCACACCGCCCGAACGCAGTCCGTAGTGAATCCGCCCGAGCACAGTTTCCTGTGTGACCGGCTTAAGATAGATCAGGAGATTGCGGCAGGAGACAAGGTCCAGCTTTGAGAACGGCGGATCATCAGTAACGTCCTGCACCGCGAATACCACTGACTCCCTCAGCTTCTTTGTCACCTGGTACTGGCCGTCGAGTTCCTCAAAGAACCGACGCAATCTCTCCTCGGAGACGTCGGATTCGATATTCCCGGGAAAGACACCCGTTCGCGCAAAGGCAATGGCACGCTCGTCGATATCGGTGGCGAAGATCGTTACGGAAACCTGCAGTCCTATCGTCTCGATTGCTTCGAAAAGAAGAATAGCGAGAGAATACGCCTCTTCACCCGTCGCACATCCGGGGACCCATACCCGGAGCGTGTGACCCTGATGCTTCGGCAGATAGTCCTGCGTCAGAAAATTGAAAAGGCGCTCGAAGGATTCCTGATCACGAAAGAAACCGGTGACCCCGATAAGCATCTCCCGAAACAGCTCATCGACCTCCTCATGATTCCGGCCGAGGAAGGAAAGGTAGTCTTCGGTGCCGTCAATCTGGTGCAACGACATGCGCCGCTTGATGCGGTGGTTTATGGTGTTTTCCTTATACGTGGAGAAATTATGGCCGGTCCGGTCGCGGACCACCTCCAGCAGTTTGTCCCTCGGTGCATCGCTCACATCATCGTGCTGCTCGTCGCCGGATGCACCTCTGGCGAATTTGTTCTCGGCAAAGGCATGGAGGCGCTCGCCGATACTTTCCGGCTTCAGAACCAGGTCGGCGACGGCGCTTGAAACGAGGCTTCGGGGCATTGTCGGATATGCCGCTGAGTCCGGCTCTTGAGCGATCACGAGACCACCAGCTCCGCGAATGGAGCGGGCGCCGAGAGTTCCGTCGGAATTGGAGCCGGATAACACAATCGCGACTGCCCTCTCCTTGGCTTCCCGGGCAATGCTTTTGAAGAGATTGTCTATTGTCATTTTGCCCGGGAAGTCGTCCACATCCCGGAGATGGATTTTGCCGTCAAAAACGGTCATAGACATTCCGGGTGGGCCAACAATAACGTGCTTGGCCGCGACCCGCTGTCCGTCCTGAGCAACCGTCACTGTTCGACCGGTGTGCTTTCGCAGGAGGCCGGCCAGGGTCTGGTCGCCACCCTCTTTCGACTGGTGCTGCACAACGAGAATTGTGCAGTTCGCCTCCTCCGGGACACCGTCAAGAAACTTCTGCAGAGCCTCGAGACCACCGGCTGAGGCACCGACACCAACGAGAATCGGGTCGTGCTTATCGTCTTGAGCCAATCGTGACTCCTCTGCGGTCTATACGTTCCACGGGTTCCATGATAGCCCTATCAGCCGCAAGCCGCAATTGTCTTGAACGCGACACGGAGCGCCTGGGCAATTGGCATTCGCACAGGGGCTCCCCCGGTGAAGTTTGCAACGCACATGGACACGGAGTTTTCACAGGTACTCGAGAAGTTTCGCGGGACCGTCGCGTCGCAAACCATAGAAGCGGAGGGGCGGCGCATAGCGCTGACGGTCAGTTGCGGGGCGGTCGTCACGCTCGCCCGAACCGAAGAAAGTCTCGAAGAGATTCTCAATCGCGCCGACCAGGCACTGTACCGTGCGAAGGAACAGGGGCGAAATCGGGTAGTCCTTGACCGGACCGAAGCCGATGTCGTTTACGGCCGATTAAAGCGCCGAGTACCGAAGGTGGAGAGGTCAACGAAGGATGAAGTACATACCTACACGCTCAATGAAGAGCCTTCCGTAAGGTGCTGCGTGACTACAACTCCCGGGCGGTTCCGTTCCGGGTCGAAAGTGATTCTGTGTATATACCACGGATGCGGCGGCTCACAGAACGCGGCAGCAGTGAAATACCATGTTCCGTACACCTCATGGGTGCCCGCGCCGGGATGATAATGGCCGCTCAGCGAAAGCATGGGGCAGGCATGGGTTCGGTTCCATTCAAGAATCTCCGCAGCATTTCGGTAGGTATGCGGATAGTGATCGTTACATAGTGGTGTAACGACGTAATGCTGCACATGAATCTGCGGACAAGGCAAATGTGCATAATCGGTATAGTGATCGAGATTTCGTACCGGATAGTTTGCACCGTCTTCGGTATCTTCAGAGAAGCCGACAATATTCATCCCGCGGATCTTCCGTACCGGAGAATTATCAAAGAACGCATCCTGCATCAAAGGGACGTAATCATGATTGCCCGGGACCACGATGTACGGCAGCTCGGTCGCCTCAAGAAGCTGTCGAACAAAACGGTAATCATCACGAACGGCTTTCACCTTGTCCGGACTCGCGATACCGGAGTCGATTTCGTGCATTAATGAAAAGGGCACATCCAGGAGATCTCCCGAAACGATGAGAACATCCGGATTTCGGGATCGCACAGCACGTTGAAGCGCACGCTGCACCAGATCGGGCATCTCGCGACTCTTTCGCTGCTCGTGCTCCGAGCTTCCCGGCAGGGCCAGACGAAGGTGAAAGTCCGATATGTGAGCGATTACAAGTCGCTCCATTTCAGTAACCCGTCTATCCTTTCAGACCTGATGTCATAAAGCTCCCCACGAATGCTCGCTGAAACACGAGAAAGATGATCAGCAGCGGGGCGATTACAAGCAGGGTTGCGGCCATCAGATCATTCCATGCGGCTGCGCTTTCCGACTGCTCTGCAAACATACCCAGTCCAACCGTGAGAATACGCGAACTGCGGGTATCGGTGATAATCAGCGGCCAGAAGAATTCGTTCCAGTGATAGTTAATGCTAACCAGAGCAAAGGCGACATAACTGGGCTTAATCAAAGGCGCTGCGATTCGGAGGATATAATGCTCGGTTGAAGCCCCATCCATAAGCGCCGCCTCTTCCATTTCAATTGGAATTGATTTGAATCCCTGGCGGAGAAGAAAGACGCCCATCGCTGACGCCACGTAGGGCAGCGAAATCGCCGTCACCGTGTCGAGCAAACCAAGGTCCCGAATGGTCATGTAGTTCGGTGCGATCAATGTCTGCGGCGCGAGCATAAGTTGGACCAAGAGCAGTGTGAACAGCGCGTTCTTGAATCGGAACTCCATTCGAGCAAACGCATATGCCGCCAACGTGATCGTAAAGAACTGTACGATTAACAGTCCGAAAACGAATCGTGCCGTATTGTACAGGTACGTGCCAAACGGCAGTACCCGAAGCACCGTCTCGAAACTGTCGAGACGGAATCGTTCGGGGAAAAGGGCAAAATCGGCGGCAAATATCTCTCCGAATTCCTTGAACGCGGTGAAGAACATCCAGATAAACGGAAAAACGAAGACGACGGTACATGCGATAAGTGCCGCGTGAACCAGAAGAAGCTGTGACGTTCGCTGCTTCATATCACGTTCCCTCCGAGGCGTAGTAAACATGGCGCTCAACGACGAGGAAGAAGAACACGGTCACTGCCAGCAGGGCGGCAACGAGGAAGACCGTGAGAGTCGATGCGTAGTTAAAGTTCCAGAAGGAAAAGGCGTGCTGATAGATATGATAGACCATCAGGTTCGTAGCATTTCCCGGGCCACCACGAGTCATCAGATACACCTGATCAACTGACTGGAACGACTGGAGAATCGCGATAATGGCGACAAAGAAGCTGGTGGAAGAAAGCAGAGGCAACGTGATTTTCCGGAATTTCAGAAACGGGCCAGCCCCTTCCAGCTCCGCGTTTTCCATTAGACTGTTCGGAATCTGTTGAAGTCCCGCCAGAAATATCATCATGAAGTATCCGGATTGCTTCCAGACACCCACCATTATGATCGACCACATTGCGTAGTTCGGGTCCTGGACCCACTCAATATTCGGCAGACCAATTGATACGAATACTCTATTGATTACGCCGTAATGCGGAATCAACAGATACAACCAAATCATCGAGGCGGCCGCGTACGGCACGATCATCGGATAGAAGAATGCCGTTCGATAGACCGTCGAACCGGCAATCTTCCTGTTCAGCAACATTGCGAGCCCGAGTGCAATACACATGCTTAATGGCACAAACATCGCCGTGTAAAACGCATTATTGCGCACGACACGCCAGAAGACATCGTTGTTGAACATACGGATGTAGTTATCAAGACCTACAAATGATGTCTGCATACCTCGTTCGAGAAAAAAACTGTCCACGAACGATCGAATTGCCGGATAGTAAGTGAACATGAACAGAAAAAAGAACGTCGGGAAGAGGTATAGAACCACCCGGATCTTGTATCGCCACGATCTTGCATTCATAGTTGTTCCCACAATCAAAATGTTCGATGCGCGCACAGCCCCTTTTGGTCTGTGCGCGCACTTCGGTCAACAGAGACGATATGCTACCCTTGAATCAATTCTGATAGGGTTCGAGGATGGAATCCACTTCAGCCTGAAGATCCGCCAACCCTTCCTCGATACCGACCTGGCCGGTAAGAACCAGCGCAATCGTGGCACGAAGGGTTTCTCTGATTTCCGAATTGCTGTAGAACGCCATTTCTTTGCGAGCATTCTCCAGATCATCCGCGATATCAGCAAAATGCGGATACGACTCTATATGTTCCTGCATTGCCGCGGTCTCGTACGTAGCCGGATGCGCCGGGATATAGCCTGTCTCAACCGTCCATTTGGCGCTTATCTCGGGACTTGCAATATACTTGATGAATTCCCATGCTGCATCACGTTCACGCTCGGAAAGACCCTGGAACATGTACAGATTACCTCCCCCGGTCGGATACGCGTCCTCGACGTCTCCCGGAAGTGTCCCCACGCCGAACTCGAAGGCTGCGCCGTCGGCAACGGAACTGAAGCTGCCTGACGAGTTAATCATCATGGACGTAGTGCCTGTAACAAAATCTTGAGCTGCGTCGCCGTAGAAGCGTTGCCGCGGCATCACTCCCATATCATTCGCAAGGGTATCCCAGAAGGTAAATGCGGAGTTCACCTCCGGAGTGTCGAAGTAGGCCTCGGTGCCCTCATCGTTGGAGTACTCACCTCCAGCCTGAAGTATGAGCGCCTGAATGGTCCATGTATCTTCGGTAATATCAGTGAATGAGTATTCACTCGGCGCATCGCGTAGAGCGTCAGAAAACTCTATGACATCGTCCCAAGTCCGGGGCGGCGTCTCGGGATCCAGTCCGGCTGCTTCGAAGTGTTCCTTATTCCAGTACAGCAACGGAAGGCTTCGCTGAAAAGGAATGCTCCAGGTACGTCCATCGTAGTATGAGTTCTCCATGAATCCCTGATAGAATTCATCCGCATAACCAGCATCATCTCCAACCATGAACTGGTCAAGATCCTCGATCAGACCCATATCGAGAAACTCGAGCAGACTGATCGATGTTGCCACGGCTACCGCCGGAGGATTCCCCCCGCGGGCAGATGTAATGGCACGCTGTACCGTCTGATCATAGTTTCCACTGTAAATCGCCTCAACTTCGATCTGCTCGTGCTCGGCATTGAAGTCATTCACGATCTCCTGCATGCGCTCAGCCTGTGGTCCCGCGACCTGCACAGGAAAGAGAAATCGCAGTTCTACCGGCTCATCAATTTCCTCCGCTGATCCACCAGCAAACGCCTGCGTGGAAAACAGCACCATACATAGCAATAAAACGGCCGTCTTCATAATGTGAAGCCCCCCTTCATCCTTCAAGAAATATGTGCATTTATCGTATGCTTACCTGATGCCGTTCACAATTGGCCGATTGTACGGGAAGTGTACTACTGCACAAGTACAAATGTACTCTCCAATACGATTTTATGGACTATATGAGTAGGATATGAAACGCCAGTTTGTACCGGCACTGGTACCGCTACTGCTGTTGATCAGCGCGGTTGTCTCATTCATGTATTCGCATGATACACACACCTATCACGAGGACTTCCGTGCGCAAGCAGTGTTCCTGTTCGGGGTCATTTTTGCCGGCCAGCTGTTGGTTGAGTATTACCACGGTCAACGCCGCGTCCTGGCCCCGCTGAGTATTCAAGCGATTTCGAGCATAATCCTTGGATATCCGATTACCGGCGAAGTCGGCACCGAGCTACTACTGTATTCGGCAATCCTGATTAATTTCACGCTCGCAGCACCGTTTGCACTTACCATGCTTCTTATGCCGGTGTACGTTTTGATCACTCTGAGGAATCAATCCCCCGTAGTGCTATGGGGCGAACCTGCTCCCGGCGCAACTCCATCGGAATCAGTATTACTGGGGGCGATACAACTCTCCGTGATTATCCTGGGAGCGACGATAGCGTGGTATCACAAGGAGCTCAGCGCGAAGCGACGATCTCTTCAGCAGATGGAAGACACCATCACCCAGCTCAGCAGTGCGAATATCGGATTTCAGGAATACGCCGACACGATCGTAGAACGATCCCTGGACAATGAACGTAAACGCATTTCCCGTGAGCTTCACGATACGGTGGGATACGCGTTGACGAATATCCGAATGCTGATGGAAGAGGCCATTGGAAGCTACGATGGACAGTCCGACAACATGTTCCAGCTGCTTACCACAACACGGGACCAGGCGCGAGAGACGCTTCATGAGACAAGAACAACATTGCGAAAACTGCGTCAGATTTCTCGGGTAGCCGATGATAGCGATCTTCGGGCTGTGAGCCGTATTGTCGCAGCATTCCAGCGTGCTACAGGAATTCATGTGAGTATCGATCGAGCCAACACCCGAAGTACATATACACCGGAAATCGATCGCATCATCTATCGGTTCCTTCAAGAATCCATGACAAATGCGTTTCGTCATGGACGCGCCTCCAGGATCCAGATTTACATGTTTGAGATCGACGACAAGTTGAAAGTATACGTGGATGATGATGGAATCGGATGTCCAGATGTGAAAGAAGGTATCGGCCTCACCGGTATGCGTGAGAGACTCGAAGATATCGGGGGTGACCTTACTCTGGAGGGAACAGCCCACGGATTCCAGGTACGGGCAATAATCCCGATTGATGCGGGGAACAGGAATGAATTCGAACATACGAGTCGCGCTGGCTGACGACCAGAAACTGTTCGTCGAAAGCCTTCGACGAACCATTACTGCCAGAAGCGAAGACATCGAAGTCGTCGGAATCGCGTATAACGGCAATGAGATTATTGCGTTGACCGAGTCGTTACGACCGGCGCTCATTCTAATGGACGTTCGAATGCCGGAGACGGATGGTGTTGAAGCATGCCGGGTAATCCTTGAGCGATTTCCCGACACCAAGGTAATGATGCTGACGACATTTGATGATGACGAATACGTGGTTCACGCACTGCATTATGGCGCAGTCGGATATTTGCTTAAGAACACCTCACCGGAGGAGGTAATTACGTCGATCAGAGCCGTGCATGAAGGGGCTGTTCAAATGTCTCCTGAAATAGCACGAAAGTATTTCGATCAAATCTACGAACGAATCGAGCGAAACGAAGCACAGAAGAATGGAACTTTGCCGGAATGGTATAGTTCACTGAGCGACAAGGAGAGGCAGATTGTGTTGCTCGTTTCGAAAGGACACACCAACAAAGAGATCGGGAACCTCGTTTCCCTTGCTGATCAAACTGTCCGTAACTACATCAGCAGTATCTATCAGAAACTCGGTATCCAGAACCGCGCTTCATTGATCCGCATGGTTCTTGCCGCGCGTATCACAGACTCTGATTCAAGCCACGTTCAGGATTAGCACGAGCTCATCAGTCCGGAGTACCGGATGAGGGGAATCCGAAGCGACCCTTACCAGGACCAGCTTCATCCGGGCGATCATCCGAACTATATGCTACTGAGGCACAGGCTGAACGACGGACTGGCCGGCGAGATATACGGTGAGTACCGTGTGAAAGGTAACGAAGGAACTGCCTCTGGATTAGGACTCATGCGGTTGTGGTGGATCGAACCGGCAACGGCACAATCGTGAACGTTGTCGAGTTCGATCGGAATCTTCAGTACATGCTGTTCCCCGCCAGCTTATCTTTCCGTGAGACTGAGAAACTTGCCGATAATAGATTCCGTAGGCTGACAGGAAGTTTTCCTCCCTC